>Ga0213876_10002614_pt1 | contig 10517 bp, 7 predicted proteins | sample BarmaccomBMRX_R9_FD_160113 | JGI IMG/M metagenome (GOLD analysis project Ga0213876, IMG submission 160113) | Root-associated microbial communities from Barbacenia macrantha in rupestrian grasslands, the National Park of Serra do Cipo, Brazil - RX_R9 | ecosystem: Host-associated > Plants > Roots...
GAGGGGCTGATCCTTCGGGCCATCCCTCATTCCGGGGAGAAACTCCCAACGGTCGGGCTCGGCACGGCACGCGTTTTCGATGTCGGCAACGATGAGGTTCGGCGCGCCGAGCTCGAAGGCGTGGTTTCGGCTCTCGTCGCGGGCGGCGGTTCGGTCATCGACACTTCCTCCGACTACGGTACCGCCGAGAGCGTGGTGGGCGACCTCGTCCAGAAGCTCGGATTGCGGCAACGGATCTTCGTGGCGACGAAAATCCCGAGCGGCATGGACGCGAAGGCTTCGCGTGCCGAGTTCGAGCGCAGTCTCAAGCGCCTGAAAACCGAGAGAGTTGATCTTCTTCAGCTTCACAACGTCTCGCGCGCCAATGAGAGCCTCGCCCAGTTGCGCGAATGGAGAGCGATGAAGCTGTGCCGCTATGTCGGCGTGACCTCCACTTACGAGCACGACTATGACGCGATGGAAATGATCATCCGGCGCGAAAAGCCGGATTTCGTCCAGGTCGCCTATTCGCTCGGCGAGCGCGAGGCCGAAAAGCGCATCATCCCTGCCGCCATGGAAGTGGGCGCCGGCATCCTAACCGCGCTTCCCTTGGGACGGAGCAGCCTCTTTCGCGCGGTGAAGGACAAGCCCCTTCCCGATTGGGCGAAGGATTTCGACGCGAGCACCTGGGCGCAGCTCTTTCTCAAATTCCTCATCGCGAACGAGGCCGTGACCGCGGTCATTCCCGGCACCGACAAACCCGAACATATGAAAGACAATCTCGGCGCGGGTCGTGGGCGCCTGCCCGACAGATCAGAGCGCGAGAAGATCGTGCAGCTCTGGCAATCGCTCAATTGAGCGTTCCGGCCCGGTCACGAGGCGGCGGCAGCGGCGGCTGGCGCGGCAAGCCGCCGCTCGACACGGTGGCGTATGCGTTCGAGGCTCGCATCGCGAAAGCCCAAGGCGTCGAGATGCTCGACGGTGTTCAGCAGATATTCGGCGCAAGTCCCGAGCGGCCCACGCGCAACGGCGATCCGATCCGCGATCTCGTCATCGGTGAGAAGGTTGGTGAACCTCGCATGGCGCCTGTTCGCGACGAAGGTGACGGCCCGCACGGGTCCCTGCTGCGTATGCGCGTCAACCCAGCGAGCCTCATAGGACCCGCTCAACATCTCACGCCGCCAAAGGATCAAGAGCTCCTCTTCGACCTGGCTTTCGTCCAGGCGAAAACCCACGCCTCGACAGCACCCGCCGCGGTCGAGCGCCAGCATCAGCCCCGGGGTCTCCGGCGTGCCCCGGCCGGCCTTGAGCCAAAGGCAGAACCGGCGATGCCAGCCGCGAACGAGAGCCACCCTTTTTTCGGCAAACTCGAATGCGGGATTCCAGATCAGGGAACCATAGCCGAAAACCCACACATCCCCTTTCTCCGGTCTGCCGCGGAGCGCTTCCCTGAGCGAGGCCTCAATTTCCTCGTCGGAGCGGATCGGAAATCCGGGCAAGGCACGCGCACGCAACTCGGCAAGATGTGAGCCGTTCTTCAGGCCCTCGCGCGTGATGGTGTAATTCGCCTGCCACATCTTGGCGGCGCCGCTATCGTCCTTCATTGCCCCGCCTCGTCCGCGCCCCAGTCATCGGCCCGCATGGTCTCGGCCCCATTGTCTTCGCCCCAACGTCTTCGGCCACCCGCGCCCCCTCTTCGATCACGCCCGCGGTGACCACGCAAACACGCCTGGCGCCGCTGAGCTTGGCGCCCGAATTTGGTCATTCGTATAAGCGGAATCGTTGCTTTTGAACTGTTTATGTAGCACGGCGCGGCAAGGTGTCGATGCCGAGCCCACGATTCTGCGCGTCTACCCCCACGGACTGCCTACTCCGCTCTTTGGTGCTTGTGCTGCGCGATAACGGCATCGGCCGGCTTTCCGTTGAGCTCGGCGAGGTGGTCGAAACGCGAGGCGTAGCTGCCTACGCCTGCGGTTGCGGACCGAAGCTCCACGATAAGCCCTCCGATCTCCGCTTCGGGAATTTGTGCCTTGAGTACGTCCCACCCTTCCCAGCCCGGGCGCGCGTCATAGCCGAGAATTTGACCTCTGCGCGCCGAGACGAGGCCGGTTGCGCGCGACATGGCATCCGAAGGCACGGCGATTTCGACCGAAAGGATCGGCTCCAGGAGCACCGGGCGCGCTTTGGGCAGGGCCTCGCCGATCGCGATCTTGGCGGCCGCCCTGAACGCCATGTCCGAGGAATCCACCGAATGGTAGGACCCGTCCTTCAAGGTCACGGCCACATCCACCACCGGGAAACCGAGAGGGCCACGATTGAGCGCGTCTTTGACGCCGGCCTCCACCGAGGAGAAATATTGGCGAGGCACGGTGCCGCCATGCACCGTTTCGGCGAAGGCGAACCCATCACCCCGCCGGCGCGGCTTCACATCGATGACGACGTCGCCGAACTGGCCATGGCCACCCGATTGCTTCTTGTGCCGGCCACGAACCGACACGGCATCCTTGATGGTTTCGCGATAGGCGACGAGAGGTTTTCTGGCATCGGCGGTTACGCCGAAACGGGAATTGAGCCGCTCGAGCGCGAAGCGCAGATGCATCTCGCCTTGGCCGGCAAGGCGCAATTCGCCTGTCTCTTGATCCTGGATGAAATTGAGCGATGGATCCTCGTCGACGAGCTTGGCAAGGGCTGCGGCAAGCCGCACCTCATCTTTTCGATCCTTCACCGAAAGGGCCAAGACTTGCACCGGCTGAGGGGTCAGTGGACGTTTGAGCCGCGGCGGCGCCTCCTTGGCATCGGTGAAGCTGTCGCCCGTCGCAATGTGATCAAGCCGAAGGAAAGCGACCGCGTCGCCAGCCTCGGCGCGGCCGACTTTCATCGCGCTCGCCCCCATGAGGCGAGACAAGCCTGCAATGCGTTCTTCGGCCCCGCTCGAACCCGTCACGGTCGTCCCGTCCGCAAAGCTTCCGCGCAGAACGCGGGCAAAAGAGAGCTTGCCGCCATGGGCCGTGTGGATGGACCGCATCACATGAGCCTGCGCCGGGCCTTCGGCCGAAAGCGAATTGCGCTCGCGAACCTTCTCGACCCCCGGCACCTCGTGGCGCAATGCCTTGAGCAATCTTGTGACGCCGTTTCCGCGCTCCGCCGAACCGATCATCAACGGCACCAAATGCCCTGCCCTCAACTCCCTGACCATGTCCTCGAACACCTTGTCGCGCGCGGGCTCCATGTCCGAGATGAGCTCTTCCATCAAACCGTCATCGTAATCGGCGAGGCGCTCGAGCATGGAGAAACGGGCCTCCTTCTTGCGGTCGAGCTCGTCCGTCGGAAACTCGACCACAGTCGACATCGCATGCTCGCGATAAACGAAGGCGCGCTCGAGCGCGAGGTCGATGAAGCCGGTGGCGATGCCGTCTTTCCAGATCGGAATTTGGCGAAGCAAAAGCGGCGTGCGCGAGGCCGGCTGAAGCAGGGCGAGAGTGTCGCGAAGCCGGGTGGTCGCGGTGTCGATCTTGTTGAGGAAAAGGATGCGGGGCAAACCGATCTGCTCGATCTCCCGCATGATCACCTGAAGCGCCGGGGTTTTTTTCGTATCCGCCTCGCAAACCACGATTGCCGCATCACAGGCGGGCAGCACATTGCGCATCTCGTCCATGAACTCGATCGAGCCTGGGCAATCGACGAATGTGTAGCGGTCGCCGAGGTATTCCGCCGTCGCGATGTTGGCTTCGACGCTCATGGCGTGAGCGCGAGCCTCGGGGCTCGAATCTCCGACACTCGTTCCGTCGCGCACATTGCCTTGGCGGGTGATGGCGCCGGCACGCGCCAGCAAAGCCTCGAGAAGCGTCGTCTTCCCGCTCTGAAACGGCCCGACGATGGCAATGAGCCGTGGCCCTGTCTTTCTCGCGTCCACCGACGCTGACTTCGCCTCACTCATGACCGGGCCTCCCGCACTCGCTTGTCTCAACGGGCGCCGGACGCCACGGCGCCGTGACTTCTATGCTTCCAGGAACGACGGCGTCGCGCAAGTCCCGCCTCACCACAGGGATCTTGGAAAACCTCCGCACCCTTGAAGCTCAGGCTTATTGGGATCGCGGTCGAGCTCATCCGAAGGTTATCTAAAGGCACTCTCCACGCCCCTGAGGGCAAAATCTTGACGCGCGAACGGCGTGCTTTCCCGCCAAGCCGCGGGGACTCTAATTTGTTTGTTCTTTTGGAGCCGCTTGCCGGAGCGCCCGCGGCCTCTCCCACGGAACGAGTGAGCCGGAGAAAGGTGAAGGCACAGCTCGCGAGCGGAGAAAAATGGAGCAGCGGAGGCCGCGATCGCCTATAAGCCTGATACGCTGAATTTGCGAATTCCGAGGAAATCGCTGAATTCTCCCGGCGAGCAGGTGAGGCAGTTTTCGACGTGAACGACCAGGAACGCTCTTCCACCCTTCGGCATCTCGATGCTCGCGCCGTCGCGGCGCTCGAGATGATCGCCGAGATGCTTCAACGGATCGCCCCTCCCGAGTCCGGTTTGGCCGATCTTTCGGGCGCGGACGCTTTCCTGTGGCGCTCCGAGCTGAGGCGACTCGAGCCGGTTGTGCGCGTGAACAGGGTCGAGCTTTCTCTTTTGAAAGGCATCGATCAGGCGCGCGATCTCCTCTTCGACAACACGGAGCGCTTCGCGCGCGATCTTCCGGCCAACAACGCGCTGCTTTGGGGCGCGAGGGGAATGGGAAAATCATCGCTCGTCAAGGCCGTGCATGCGGAGGTGAACCGGCGCCTCGCAGAGGCTGGGGCGGTCCGATCGCTCAAGCTTGTCGAAATTCATCGGGAGGACATCGAGGCGCTTCCCTTGTTGATGAGCCTCTTGCGCGAGAACAAGCATCAGGTCCTCGTTTTTTGCGATGACCTTTCTTTCGATGCGGGTGACACTTCCTACAAATCGCTGAAGGCAGTGTTGGAAGGAGGCATCGAGGGTCGCCCCGCGAACGTGCTCTTTTACGCGACATCGAACCGGCGCCATCTCTTGCCTCGCGACATGATGGAGAATGAGCGTTCGACGGCGATCAATCCCGGCGAAGCCGTCGAAGAAAAAGTCTCGCTGTCGGACAGATTCGGGTTATGGCTTGGCTTTCACAAATGTGCGCAAGAGGATTATCTTGCGATGGTAGATGCTTATATCGCGTATTTTGACTTTCCGCTCAATGTTGATCGCACCGATATTCGCTCCCTGGCGCTCGAATGGGCAACGACACGCGGCGCTCGCTCCGGGCGCGTCGCGTGGCAGTTCGTCCAGGAGTTTGCCGGACGAAACGGCGTTCGCCTCACCAGCAAAGGGTAATCGGCGCAATTCTGGTGTTCGAGCCTGGTCGCGTTAAAGGGGTGTCAATTATTGACGTGCATGATTGTTGCATAAAAGGCACGCGACAGGCGAGACCGTATTTCCGGAGGACACAATCGTGAGAACTCCGATTGCGGCAGCGCTGCGTTCGCGTTAGCTGCCTTTCAGGCTGGGAAGCCGTCCGATTCGAGCCGAAACAAGGCAACCGGTTGGCCGGCGCCCTTTTGTCTGTGGTTCTGTTGTCTGTGGTTCAGTTGGAATTTCGCACATGAGACCTTTCCTCGCATTTGGCGCCTTGGCCCTTTCTCTAGCGCTTGTAAGCCCCGCCGGCGCCTATGAAATCGACCCGCTGACCCACCTGCCCCTGCCGGAGGTGACCGCTGACGGCCGCGTTGCCTATACGCCGATCCCACGAGAGGAAGTGGCCTACACCGGCTCTTACGCGCCCGGAACGATCATCATCTCGACCGAGGAGCGGCGGCTCTACTTCATCCTGCCTGGCGGCCGCGCGATCAGATACGGAGTTGGCGTCGGCCGGCCGGGTTTCTCCTGGGGCGGCATCAACGCCATTTCGATGAAGCGCGAATGGCCCGATTGGACGCCCCCCGCCCAGATGCTCAGACGCAGGCCCGACTTGCCTCGTCACATGGCGGGTGGCCTCGACAATCCCCTTGGTGCTCGCGCCATGTATCTTGGCTCGACGCTTTTTCGCATCCACGGCTCGAACGAGCCAGAGACGATCGGCCAAGCGGTTTCCTCTGGCTGCATCCGCATGACGAACGAGGATGTCACCGACCTCTATGATCGAGTGAGGGTCGGAACCCGGGTTGTCGTTCTGCGCTGAACACGCTCACCTCGGCGATCGATCAAGGCCGGCCGGTCGCCGGCCTTTTTCTTTGTTGGGGCCGTTGCTCAATTGGCCATTGTTTGAGTGACCCTCGCCACGCCTGCCACTCGGGAAGGTGGCGACCTTTCCGTGTTTCCCGAAACTTGGCCCGGCAACCTGGCTCGGCGCGGCTTGCGAACTCCTTGGGCGCGCTTATCTTGGCAGAAGGGGCAGGCTTTCCTTATGATCGGCGCCATGATGATCAGGACGGAGAAGTTCAATCGCGATCGCCCCGAGAGCGGCGCGGGCCCTGCGGGGTTTTCACCGCGCGGCGCCTCGTCGCAACTCGTCGATCCCTATCTTCGACCGATCACCTATTTGCGCGTCTCGGTCACGGATCGATGCGACCTTCGCTGCGTCTACTGCATGAACGAGGAGATGAGCTTTCTGCCGAAGCGCGACCTTCTCACGCTCGAGGAGCTCGATCGGCTATGCAGCGCGTTCGTCCGCCGCGGCACCACGAAATTGCGCCTTACTGGGGGCGAGCCCCTCGTACGCCGGGATGTGATGCGGCTTTTTCGGTCGCTGTCGCGCCACCTCGAGAGCGGCGCGCTGAAAGAGCTCACGCTCACGACAAACGGCACACTTTTGACGCGCCACGCGAATGAGCTCGCCGACTGCGGGGTCAGGCGGGTCAATGTCTCCCTCGACACGCTCGACCCGGTTCGGTTTCGGCGGATCACCCGTTGGGGCGATCTCGCCAAAGTCCTCGACGGCATCGAGGCGGCGCGCGTTGCAGGGCTTGCCGTCAAGATCAACGCTGTCGCACTCAAGGGCGAAAACGAGCACGAACTCGTCGACCTCATGCGCTGGGCCCATGATCAGGGCCATTCCCTGACCCTGATCGAGGTCATGCCCCTCGGCGAGCTCTCGACAATGCGCTCGGACCAATATTTGCCGCTGTCCCTCGTGCGTGCCAGGCTGTCAAACGAGTTCACGCTCGAGGATCTCGATCACTCGAGCGGCGGCCCCGCCCGCTATGTGCGCGTCAAGGAGACGGGCGGGCTCCTGGGCTTCATCACGCCGCTGACGCATAATTTCTGCGAGAGTTGCAACCGGGTGCGCGTGACTTGCACCGGAACCCTTTACATGTGCCTTGGCCAGGAAGACGCTGCCGATTTGCGTGCCGCTTTGCGCGCCTCGCCCGAGGATGAGCTGCTCGACCAGGCCATCACCGAAGCGATTTCGCGCAAACCTAAAGGGCATGATTTCGTCATCGAGCGGCGGCGGACCGAACCCGCCGTCGCACGTCATATGAGCGTGACAGGCGGTTGAGGGGCCGGTCCATTCTCTCGCGGAGCCGTCATGGCCGATCCCTCCTTGGCCACCCCGTTGGCCGATCCTGCCGTCAATCGGCGCGGCATCCTCGCGACGCTCACCGCTGTCGTTCTGTGGACCTGCAACGACACCTGCGGCAAGCTCGCCAGCGAGGTTTTTCCCACCGGCGAGATGATGGCGATACGCGGGGTGTTCGCGATCGCAATCGCGGTCACTCTCGTGTTCGCAACGGGCCATGGCCGCATCTTGTGGCAAGGGGCTCGCCTCTTCTTGCGCCCGATGGTCCTGCTTCGGGCGTTTCTCGATAGCGTCGTCGTTCTGACCTTCCTCAAGGCGCTCGCCCATATGCAGCTCGCCGACGTGACGGCGATCTCGCAAGCAACTCCGATCATCATGACCTTGCTCGCCGCCGCATTCGGCCTGGAGCGCATCGGGTGGCGGCGCCTTCTGGCGGTCCTGGTGGGATTTCTCGGCGTCGTCCTGGTGGTGAAGCCCTCGACGGACGGATTGACCGTCTATGCGACGCTCGCCGTGATTTCGGCCGCCCTCGTCGCCATGCGCGATCTTCTGACGCGCTATATCGATCCCATCATCCCCTCGCCCGTGATCGCCTTGGTGACCGCCGTCGCCGGCGCGTTCACCGGAGTGTTGCTCGGGATGACCGAAGAGTGGAGACCGGCTTTCGTACCGGCCTCGTTCTACCTCATGCTCGCCGGTCTCCTTGTGACGCTCGGCAACCTCGCCATCGTGATTGCCTATCGCCACGCCGAGGTCGGAGTGGTCGCACCCTTCCGATATTTCAGCATCGTCACCGCGCTGCTCCTCGGTTATGCCGTCTTCGCGTCGCTGCCCGATGCGATCTCGATCGGCGGCATCCTCCTGATCATCGCCAGCGGCATCTACACGATGCATCGCGAGCGGGTTCGCCGCCGCGAGGCAAACAAGGGGGCCTCCATCGTTGTGACAGGCACGCCTGCAACGAGCACCCGGGACACGACAAGCGCGGCATGGACCACGCGTTGAGAACAGTATTCCTCCCGGCCTCGCGCCGCATCGACGCGGTGACGGCGTTCGTGGGCCGTGTGGCGGGCTGGCTCGTTCTCGTTGCCTGTCTCATCAGCGTCGTTAACGCGCTCTTGCGCTATGGCGCTCATTTCGCGCGACCGATGCTTCTCGACTTTCCGCTCCTTTTGTTTGCTGGCATCGTGCTCGGCGGCGCGCCGCGAACGCTCGCGGAGAACAGCCATATACGAGTGGACATTCTCTATCGGACGCTATCGCCGCGCTCAAAAACGATCGTCGACGTTCTCGGGCACGCTATTTTCCTCGTGCCGTTTTGCATTCTCATGATCATCGAGGGCTTGCCTTTTTCGACGAGCTCCTGGCGCATCGGGGAAGGCTCGATAACTCCGGGCGGCCTCCCGCAATGGCCAGCAAAGGCATTGATCCCGGCGGCCTTCGCGCTTCTTCTGCTTCAGGCATTGTCGGAGATCATCAAGGCGATCGCGAACTTGCGCGGGATCGAAACGCCGCCAATCGCCGCCTCCTCCACGCCGGACGGAGAGTCTCGCGCGTTGCGCTCGAGCGGAGCGCCCTGAAGCGTGCGGCGGTCGCCATTTCAGCTCGGCTTCGCCGCGCTCATTTGCGGCGCCCTGAGCGCTGCGCCGTTGGCGGCATTGGCGGCGGGGCAAACCGAGCTCGAGATTTCCGCACCCTTCGCTCAATGGCTTTCGGGCCACATGGCTCCCGTGATGCTTGTCGCGCTCGTGGTCCTGCTCATGGCCGGCTACCCCGTCGCCTTCACGCTTGCCGGCGTCGGCCTCGTCTTCGCCGCGATCGGCATCGCGCTCGGTTTGTTCCGCGTCGACTTCCTCAACGCGCTGCCCGAGCGCGTTCTCGGCGTCATGAGCTCGGAGATTTTGCTCGCCATCCCGTTTTTTGTCTTCATGGGTATGATTCTAGAACGTTCGGGCCTTGCCGAAGATCTTCTCGAAACCATGGGCCAGCTTTTCGGTCCAATACGCGGCGGCCTCGGCTATTCGGTCATCGTAGTCGGTGCGCTGCTTGCCGCGATGACGGGGGTAGTCGCCGCCTCCGTGATCTCGATGGGCTTGATCTCGCTTCCGATCATGATGCGCCATGGCTATGACCGAGCGCTTGCGGCCGGCGTCATCGCGGCGTCGGGCACACTCGCTCAGGTGATCCCGCCGGGCATCGTGCTCATCGTGCTCGCCGACCAGCTCAACGTCTCGGTCATCGACATCTTCACCGCGGCGTTGCGGCCGGCTCTTCTGCTCGCCTGCCTCTACGCGCTTTACGTGTTCGCGATCTCGATCGTGAAGCCCAAGGCCGCTCCTTCGGTCGCTTCGGATCTCGTGGGCCTCCCTCTGGCACGCCGTGTCGCGCTCGTGATGCTGCCCCCGCTCGCGCTGATCTTTCTGGTGCTCGGCTCGATTTTTTTTGGGGTCGCCACCCCGTCCGAAGGGGGCGCCATGGGGGCGACGGGCGCGCTTTTCCTTGCTCTATTGAAAGGCAGGCTCAGCGTCGATGTGCTTCGCCAGGCCACACATCGAACCTGCAGGCTCGCCTCTTTCGCGATCTTCATTCTGGTCGGCTCGCGCGTCTTCTCGCTCACCTTCTTCGGCGTGAACGGTCACAAATGGGTGGAGGGCCTTCTTGTCGCGCTGCCCGGCGGCGCGACAGGATTTCTTCTCTTCATCAACGCCCTCATCTTCGTGCTCGCTTTCTTTCTCGAATTTTTCGAGATCGCCTTCATCCTCGTGCCGCTCATCGCCTCGGCCGCGGTGAAGCTCGGGATCGATCTCGTCTGGCTCGCGGTGCTGATCGGCGTGAATGTGCAGACGAGCTTCATGCACCCGCCTTTCGGGTATTCGCTTTTCTACCTCAGGTCCGTCGCGCCCGATCATGCCTATCGCGATCGCGTCACCGGCAAGCTCATCGCGCCCCTGTCGACAAAAGACATTTATTGGGGCGCAGTGCCCTTCGTTTTCTTGCAAGTCGTGATGGTGGTCGCGATCATCACCT
>Ga0213876_10002615_pt1 | contig 10516 bp, 3 predicted proteins | sample BarmaccomBMRX_R9_FD_160113 | JGI IMG/M metagenome (GOLD analysis project Ga0213876, IMG submission 160113) | Root-associated microbial communities from Barbacenia macrantha in rupestrian grasslands, the National Park of Serra do Cipo, Brazil - RX_R9 | ecosystem: Host-associated > Plants > Roots...
AATGCTCTCCAACACTGGCACAGTGAACCTCGAAGACTCTACGGGAACCATCACCTATCTCGAAGTTCAGGCCACGAATCCCGCCGCGTGGCCGCCGCGCTTCGGTGTACTCGCACAAGGCAATCTGCAGGACACCAACGAGTTCAATCTTCTCGTTGTCTACTCGCCGTCTTCAGGCGGAGTCGGCATTCAAGTGCCCGTAGTGGTCGAGCAGTTCGATGGCGTCACGTTGGGGACTGTCTCCCAGCTATTCACTTCCAGCGCGCAGCTCATCAGCGTCCGAAGTTTCTCCGAGGAACCGAATCCCAGTCTCTCGGCTTACGATTTAACCCACTACGACGCGAACCAGGCGATACCGGTCATCACACTTACAGGCAGCTTCGACTCAAACACCACGACGTGGATTCCTCAGCCCGATCTTTTGGCCGACGGTCCCGGCGATGCGAACTTCGTTGTTGGGATCGAATACGACGGAACAGCCTTTCTTCGATTTGGCGACAACACTAATGGCATGCGCCCGGACTCGGGAACAGCGTTCACTGCTTCCTATCGCATAGGAAATGGCACGGCTGGAAACGTGGGTGCCGAAAGCCTCGTGTTTTTCGCCGGCGATCCGCGGATCCAGTCGTGCACAAATCCGCTGCCAGCCGCGGGCGGCATTGATCCTGAAACCAACGACCAGATTCGCCGGCGCGCGCCGCAAGCATTTCTTACACAGGAACGCGCCGTGACAATGGCCGACTACGAGACTGTAACGGAAATGAACTCGCAGGTGGACAATGCGGTGGCCACTCTGCGTTGGACGGGCAGCTGGTACACCGTCTTTATCACTGCCGAACCGCAAGGCGCAGGCAACCTGGCGCCTTCACTCATGAGAGCGCTCCGGCAGAACATCAACCGCTATCGTCTGGCCGGCCAGGACATCCAACTGGAATCGCCGCAATACGTTCCGCTCCAGATCTCGCTCACCATTTGCGTGGACCCAGATTACTTCCAGAGCGATGTCCGGCAGTCGCTGCTGCAGGTGCTCGGTAGCGGGATTCTGCCAGATGGGCAGAAGGCTCTCTTCTATCCCGATAACTTCACCTTCGGCCAAACCGTCTATTTGAGCCCGATTTACGCGGCCGCTCGCAAGGTGGCGGGCGTGCAGAGCGTGACGGCAACGGTTTTCGCGCCGCAAGGGGTCACCACAAATCTTTACCTGTCAGAAGGAGAGATCCCGCTGGGACCATTTCAGATCGCGCGCATGGAGAACGATCCCAGTTTTCCGAATCACGGCCAGCTCACTCTCGTGCTGGAAGGAGGAAAGTAGGCGTGAGCTGCTGCACTGGAACTCCTGATTGCACTTGCGGCTGCTGCCTCGGCATCAATGTGCAAACGCCGCAAGGCGAAAACAATCTGCCCGGATTGCCTGCGATCGCGTACCGTACGGGAACCTGGGCGACCTTCAAGGAATCCATGCTGGCCCGGCTCTCGAGCGCGGACTACCCGGCTCTCGCTCCGCTGAAAACACGTGCTGACGACGATTTCACAATCGCTTTCATCGATGCGACCGCCGTCGTGCTCGACATTCTGACTTTCTATCAAGAGCGTTTAGCGAATGAGAGTTACCTCCGCACGGCCGTTCAACAGCGCTCCCTTATCGAGCTCTCCCGTTTGATCGGCTATCAGCCTTCGCCGGGCGTTTCCGCCTCCACATACCTCGCGTTCACTTTGAAAGCCGCCACTGGCTCTCCGGCGAATCCATCCATGCCTGCGATCACCATTCCAAAGGGAACTCAGGTGCAAAGCGTACCGGCGCAGGGACAAACGGCGCAGACGTTCGAAACCTCCGCGGATATCCTTGCCAAGCCCGATTGGAGCGCGCTGCCCGTACGGACCGGCTTCCCCTGGACTCCGCCGGGGCACAAATCCATTTATCTGAGTGGGACCACCACTCAACTGAATCTCGGCGATTCGCTCCTCATTTTGGGCGCGGAACGTGAGAATTGGACGCCCGGCACGACTCCCAACGAACAGTGGGAGGTCGTTGTCATCAACGCGATTCAAACCGATTCCGTGAACAACCGCACGCTCGTGTCCTGGGACAGTCCTCTTCAACACAAGACTGGCGGCGGCACGTCAAGCAACTCCTGGACGACAGCTAAAATTTTCGCGTTCCGGCAGAAAGCGGCGCTGTTCGGAAATAACGCCCCAAGCCCCTATCTTTTCGTCAACGCAACGAACAACACGACCACGAGCCTGCCCGATCTGATCACAGTCTCCGGCTCGTCCTGGACCTGGAATGGGTTTCAGATCTCCGATTCCAATCACATCGACCTGAACTCCACGTATCCAAAGGTCGTCAACGGCAGCTGGTTTGCCCTGACACTCGGGCCCGTCGCGCAGCTCTACAAAGTCACGAGCGCGAAGTCATTATCGCTGGCGTACTTCGGCCTTTCAGCAAAGGTGACGGAGCTCGCGGCCGATTACGCCGATCCGAACATCGCTAACTTCGATCTACGGCTAACGGAAGTGTGGGCACAAAGCGATCAGCTCACTCCTGCAGAACAACCGCTCGACCATCCGCTCTATGGGACCTTTCTCGATCTCGAGGAACTGCGACCTGACATCACCAATTTGCAGGTGATCGCCATTTCCGGCAATGCGCAAAAGCTCAGCGTCAATTCGGATCTCAGTTCGCCGTTAACTTTCACTCCGGACGACGGCAGCGGCTCCGTCACTTTGAAGCCTGGCGACGTGTTCACCATCATCGATCCCTCGCCGCTGCCGCTGCATTCCGATGGCGGCTTCCCGAGTTGGAAACATTCCCACGCCCAGAAGGCGCTGCGTGTCGCAGATTCAAATGGCCGCACCGGGACTGTATCGGCTGCCGTTTCCAGTTTCACGTTAGCGCCATCGAGCAAGAGCGATCCGGTTGTGATGGAGTCTGCACTCGTTTCTGGACTATCTATCGCAGAGAACCCGTTTCCGCATACGCGAATTCATCTCGCATCCAGTCTGCTGAACTGCTACAACCGCGCAAGCGCCACTGTGAACGCGAATGTAGGTCCGGCCAACGGCGGCGCATCCACCAGCGAGATTCTGGGAAATGGATCGGCTTCAACGCCGAATCAAAGCTTCACGCTCAAACAGTCGCCGCTCACTTTTGTTCAGGCACCAACCCCCACCGGAGCGCAAAGCACTCTGCAGGTCACTGCCAACGCTGTCACATGGAATCAGCTTCCGAGCCTTTACAGCCAGGCGGCGACGGCGCAAGTCTACTCGACGCTGAACCAACCTGGCGGCGTCACCCAAGTTCTCTTCGGCGACGGCGTGGACGGCTCGACATTGCCGACCGGCCAGAACAACATTCAGGCCACCTATCGAGTAGGGTTAGGCTCGGCGGGCAATGTCGCGGCCGGCTCGATCACGACACTCATCGATCGACCGATAGGTGTGAGCGGTGTCGTCAATCCATTAGCCGCAACAGGCGGACAAGACGCTCAGTCGGTAAATGATATTCGCGCTAACGCTCCGCTCTCCGTCCTCACTCTCGGCCGGGCGGTGTCAATCACCGATTACCAGAACTACGCCGCCACATTCGCGGGTATTGCCAAAGCTTACGCCATCTGGATTCCGAGCGGTCCCGGCCGTGGAGTCTTCATCACAGTGGCCGGCGTCGGCGGAGCGGCACTACCCGCGGGCAATCTGACACTCGGCAACCTGGTCACTTCGTTGCAGGATTATGGCAATCCACTGATCCCCATCACTGTTGTTTCCTTTTTGGAAAGCATCTTCAGCCTGGAAGCGGATCTGCGCCTCGATCCGGCGTATGACCCCACCGCAGTCGAAGCCGCCGTGCAAGCGTCCCTCACAGAAAACTACAGCTTCGCCAATCGCAATTTCGGCGAGGGAGTTTCAAGCGATGAGATCGCCGCCTTTATTCAGGCCGTTCCGGGAGTTGTAGCCGTGAATGTGATCGACCTAAAGGTCGTCGCCACGAGCAAAGCGGGCGATATCAACAGCGGAAACTACTCCGTTTTCGCTTATTACAACTGGCTTTCGCAAAAAGTGCACCTGAAGCGCCCGAAATCCGGCTCGCCCACGCGCATTTGCCCCTATCTGCCAATCGCGAATCCGAAACACCTGCCGCGGCCGGCGGAGATTCTCGTACTAGACCCCAACCCGAAAAGCGTGGTTCTGGGGACCATGAAATGAGCTTCGATCTGTTCAATCTCATGCCCGCGGTCTACCGCATCCGCGATGCTCAGATCGCGCAAGCACAGAACCTGTCTCAGGGTCCACTTCAGTCTTTGCTCGCCTTGATTCAAGAGCAGATCGCGATTATGGCGAACGACCTTGATCAGCTCTACGACGACCAGTTCATTGAAACCTGCGCACCCTGGGTTATTCCGTACATTGGCGACCTGATCGGTTATCAAGCGGTCCACGGCATCGCGCCATCGGTCGACAACCCGCGCTCCGAAGTAGCTGAAACGATCTCTCTGCGGCGGCGCAAAGGCACCGTTCTGGTCATGGAGCAGCTGGCGCGAGATGTGACGGCGTGGGGAGCGCACGCCGTAGAAATGTTTCGCTTTCTGGGTGACACCCAGTACATGAACCACATCCGGCCCCACAACTATTACGCCCCCAACCTGCGTCACTGGCAGCCCGGTCTCTTTATCGATACGGGCTTCGATGAAACGGCTCACAAAGTGGACGTGCGGAACATCGGGTCTCGCCGAGGTCGCTACAACATTTCGAATATCGGCGTCTTCCTCTGGTCCCTGAACGCCTACAGCATCGTCAAAGCCCCCGCGGTGGTAAGCACCGCCGATCCGCAGTGCTTCCGTTTCAACTCACTTGGTATGGATATGCCGCTTTTTCACCGTGCTGTTTCGCAAGGAGAGGAGATCACCAATCCGGCCACGCGAGTCAATGTCGCCGATCGTTTACGCCGCCGCGTTCTCTGCTCCGATCTTGCGAAAGGGGTCGGCGCGGCGTACTACGGCGACGTCAACAGCCTGGCGATTTATTTGAACGGTCAACTCGTGAATCCCTACCAGATCGAAGTTGCGGATCTCTCCGGCGCAGACGGCTCCTGGTTCAATCTCCCGATCGACAGCCCCTACTCAGTAGCTGTTGATCCGGAGTTGGGAAGGCTCGCATTACCTGTGCCGCCTAGCGGTTCCTCCGCACCGGCCGTCGAGGTGTCCTATTACTACGGGTTCAATGCCGACATGGCCGGCGGGACATACTCGCGGTCCGAAACGTTTATCGTTGATGACGCTGATTGGGTATTTCCTTTCCCCGATACCGCCAGCACGCCCCGTTACCACACGTTACAGGACGCGCTGAATTATGCCCAGTCGAAACTCGCGAGTGTTGGGGCAGTCGCAGTTGAAATCACCGATTCCTATACCTATGCGCAAACGGCTGCGCTCGCCGTCGCTTTGCCCGCGGGAACCACGCTCGAATTCAGAGCCGCTGATCGCGTCCGTCCCACGCTGCTACTCGATGGAGAACTGTCTCTCACCGGCGGACCATCCAGCACTTTCGTACTGAATGGGTTGCTTATCGCCGGGGTTCCCGCTATGAGCCCCGGCAATCCGCCCATCGCTCTGCTGCACATTCCCGCGCACGCACCGGATGGCAGCACCAACTATCTCGGCAACGTCACCATTGCGCATTGCACGCTGGTTCCCGGATGGTCAGTGAATACTCAGGGGCAGCCAAATTTTCCGGGCGCTCCTGGCATTGTGGCCGAACCTTCCGGATTGCAGCTACAGATCGAGCAGTCCATTGTGGGGCCCATCCGCGCCGATTCTTTTGTCACCGTTTGCGCCTGTGACAGTATCATCGATGCCAACGGCCGCACACAGGTGGCCTACATCGGTCTCGACGATAAGACCGGCGGTGGCTCGTTGAGCTTGAATGGTTGCACAGTCATCGGCAAGGTGCACGGGTCACTGTTGAACTTAGTCTCGAATAGCATTTTTTGGGGAGCGCTTACTCAAGGCGACACCTGGACGACCGCCCTTATCGCAGATCGCCAGCAGCAAGGCTGCGTGCGCTTCAGCTTTCTTCCCATTGGGGCGGTGACGCCGCGCCGCTATCAGTGTGTAGAGCAGAGCCTGGGTGCACCCGGCCCGATCTTCTTTGCTCTGAGCTATGGCTATCCGGGCTACTGCAAGCTGCTTGCGTCTACTCCCGACGTAGTTCGCCGCGGCGCCGATGACGGCGGCGAGATGGGCGCATTCCATTTTGTGCTCGGGCCGCTGCGGGAAACCGACCTCAGCGTCCGGATGCAGGAATATCTTCCTGTTGGTTTGCAATTCGGAATCATTTACCAGAATTAGGAGACGCTCGTGGCCTTCGATAACAGCCGTTACACCTTCAATCCTTGGAAAGACTACAGCGGAGTTGTCATGCAGCAGGGCCGCGTCCAGTTAGATTCCGACTGGAACGAGTGGCTCGCGGAGCTCTCCCGCCGCATACAGGCTGGAACGCTCGACATCCTAGGCCGAGCCGTGTATCCGGCCACTACGCCATCCGCATTTCAGATTGTCGCGCAAACAGCGGGCGATGGCTCGAACCATATACTGATCGGTCCGGGACGCATGTATGTAGATGGCATCTTAGCCGAGAATCACGGGACTCCCACGACATCTTGGGATCCCGCTCTGGCGGAGCTTTCTAACTCGCCGCAACCCGCGCCCCAGCCGCCGCCTACGCCTCCGGCGCCGGGCTCCATCGAGTTTTCGCAGCAACCCTACCTGCCCAACGCTGCCATCAACGGCAACGGTCCGTTCCTCGCTTACCTAGATGTCTGGACCCGGCCGGTGACTTACCTGGAAGATACAAACCTCATCGACAAAGCCGTCGGCGTGGATACAACCGGCCGTTTGCAGACAGTATGGCAGGTCAAGTTAATGGCCGTCCCTTCGGGAACAACCTGTGCCTCGCCAATCACGTGGCCAACAGTTTCGGCTGGGTTGTTAACGACGGGCGTTGCCGCCTCTGCGCCGGGCGGCCCATGCTGTCTCACTTCGTCAACCGGCTACACCGGCCAAGAGAATCAGTTTTACCGCGTGGAAATCCACCGCCCTGGAACGCCAGCGGCATCGCCCGCGCCCATGCCTTTGCCATCCGGCGCGGCAACCTTCAAATGGTCACGCGACAACGGCTCCGTCATGACAGGCGTTACTGCTATTGCCGGAGCCACCAACAGCGCCGGCGATCCGGCAAGCAGCCTCACGGTACTCAGTCTTGGCCGCGATCAGGTACTTGGATTTTCCAACGGCGATTGGATCGAACTTCTCGACGACTCGACCGAACTCAACGGCGAGCCTGGATATCTCTACCAGATCGACACTGTCGATTTCGCAGCGAAGACCATCACTCTCGTAACAACCGTCTCAGGTTCGTTCTCGTTCAACGCAAGCTTCAATCCACGCATCATTCGATGGGATCAATCGGGCAAGGTCTATCTGCAAGACGGAACCACAGTCTGGTGGGATTTAGGCGCAACGGGAAGCACCGGCGATATTCCAGTGCCGCCATCAGGTACAGTCCTGGTCCTTGAGAATGGCATTACTGTCGCGTTCGATGAGAATCCTAGCGGCGGGTCATTTGTCGCCGGCGATTTTTGGACATTCGCTGCACGCACAGCCGACGGCTCGGTAGAAGAACTCAGCAAAGCTCCGCCTCGCGGCATTCACCATCACTATGCGCCGCTTTCCATCGTCGCATTCAACCCTAACAGCAACACAGATTGCCGTACGCCCTGGTCGCCTTCCGCGGGCGCAGAATGCGGCTGCTGCTGCACCTATACCGTGGGACAGGGCGGACAATACTCATCAATCAATGCGGCTATCCAGGCACTCCCCACGTCAGGTGGCGAAGTCTGCATCCTTCCGGGTATTTATTACGAAAACGTTTTTATAGAGGACCGCAATGACGTCGTTCTCCGCGGCTGCGGTTGGCAAACGAGGATCGCTTCCGCCTCGCTGAACCCCAACCCGCCGGGCAGCACGACGCAATCACCCGCCGCACAGACCAGCGGATCGAGTGGCACTACGTTCACCGCGGTCATCACGGTTTCCGGATGCCGGCATGTCGAGTTGAAATCTTTCGCTGTTGAGGCGGATAAAGAAGATATTGGAGTTCTTCTGGACGGCACCGGCAATCTGAGTACTACGCTCGGCACCGATTCTTTTAATACACAAACGAGGGCCCCAGGTAATGCCATTGATTACGAACCTATGGGCGTTATCGATACTACTCTCGAAGATCTTGTCATCACCGCGTCTGATCTGCCTGCCATTCTTGGTCAAAAGACCATTCTCCTCGCGATCGACAAGAACCGTATCGCCATGCAAAACGTTCGCAGCACGTGGCCTGCCGTCCAGGTCAGTGGCAGTGAGATTCGCATCACTCACAACTGGGTTGGACTGCTGGGAACAGCGGCTGCCGTCGAATGGATACCCGCAAGCGTCCGCAGCGATCTGCAAAATCAAGCGAGCGCGGCATCGGGACAAAGTGAAACCACCGACGCTAAAGCCGACTTTAATGTCGGCGCCATTGACTATTTGGCCAAGATGCCTCTGAATCCGGGCGGCATCCAGATTGCGGGGCCCTCCACAAACGTGTTCGTGCTCGAAAATGAAATCCAGTCCACCGCACTGAATGGAATTACCCTCGGCAGCTACAGCATTCTTGATGCAAACGGAAACGATACCGGAATCGTTGTCGGCGTGCTCACGCAAGAGACGGACGCCTGCTCGAGGACCGGCAGTTTGACTCCGGGAGGCGTGCCTCCTTCTGCACCGCAAGGAAGCACTGTCGTTGCCGGAGGCAAATTGACGAACGTACAGATTGATCGCAACTTCATCCACAACACTGGTCTGTGCGGAATCGGCCCCGTCGGATTCTTCGACCTGAAAGAGATCCTGGAAGTGATCAGCGTCGAAAATTTGACCATCGCCTGCAATACGATTGCCGACGCACTGCAGGCCAACCTTGCTGACATCGCTCGAGAGACCACTATTACCGGTTACGGTGCAATCTGTCTCCCTGATGTCCAAACGGTAACGATTCGTGACAACATGATCACGAATTTCGGTGCAACACCCGGTCTGAGAGTGTGCGGCATCTACTTGCTTCTGGGCGAAATGGTCGACATCAGCCGCAATCAAATCCTCGAAACGCGTGATTGGAGCACAAGCGGAAACGCGACTGGAACCGTCATCTTTGGCCGCGGTGGCATTAGCGCCCTGGTCACGCCCCCAACCTATACGGTCGCGACGGCATATGCGAGGGGCAGCTTCCCGGTTTGGGAGCCGAGTTTGCCGGCGTTGCGCGTTGAGCATAACGTTGTCCGGGTACCGCTTTCGACAAGTCTCGCGGTCCTCGGCTTCGGTCCGTTCACAATTGTGAATAATCACTTCGCATGTGGTGGAAATGTCACCGATACCGGAACACCGTTAGCGCAAACCGTGCTCATCCTGAACTTAGGAACGGCACTCGAGAGTAACAGCGCAACTAATTCGTTTTCCGCCGTTTACACGAATGCCGCCGGCGCCGCCAACTTACAGACTCAAGATCAACTCGGCAGCTTGAGTGGCGCGGTCACCTTCACCGATAACGTCTGCCAATTGGAAGGTCAGAACACGAACCAGCGTGCATTCTCGAACGTCCTGATCCTCACTCTCGATTCGCTCAACTTCGCCAGCAATCATTGTTGGGTCGATGGTCCGGGCGTCATAGACAGCTCGGGCAACGTCAACCTGAAGGACATTACTGCCTTCCTGGATGTTATGCTCCTCGCCGGATCCCTCCAGACCACGAACAACCGGTTCCAGGAAGCGCCGCTATACCCCGTGCTCGCTTCCGGCTTGACTTACGGAGTGATGAACATCACTACGCAAAATATCGCCACTTACTGCCTGTATGCGGAAGCGTCAACAGCAAGTTGGCTGTTCAAAGCAAATAATCTGATCGTGGCTCCCGCATTGTGCCGCGATGCATTGAAGGGATAACCAGAATGGATACGAGCCAAACCTCACCCGCCGATTCGAATATCTCGCAGCTTCAAAGTGAAGTAGCTTCCGCGCTCAGTTCTGCCGACACGAACGCCGCCCAAACCGTCCAGAACGTGCAACTGGTGCAGAAGGCCCGCTTATCCGGGCTGACGCGCGCCGCGGCTGCCGCAGTGACCCAATACGGAGCCAATAGCCCTCAAGCGCAGAAAGCGCAAGCCGCCGTGAGCGCCACCACCGCCACCGTAGCGCGAATCGCCGTCGTGCATCAGCAACTTTCAACGCAAGCACCTCAAGTGTCGACAACCGGCTGGGCGCTCCAAGGCCGTGTCTACAACGCGCAATCGAAGCCGGTGTCTCGTTACACCGTGTTCCTAGTCAATGCTCAGATGATTTATCAGCAAGCGTACGGTTTCGCTTACACCGATGACACGGGTTACTTCCTGATCAATTACTCCGGCGGACAAACCGCCGCCGCTCCGCAGCTCTTCATC
>Ga0213876_10002616_pt1 | contig 10512 bp, 8 predicted proteins | sample BarmaccomBMRX_R9_FD_160113 | JGI IMG/M metagenome (GOLD analysis project Ga0213876, IMG submission 160113) | Root-associated microbial communities from Barbacenia macrantha in rupestrian grasslands, the National Park of Serra do Cipo, Brazil - RX_R9 | ecosystem: Host-associated > Plants > Roots...
AGAGTTTGTCGGAGCCGGCGGGCAGGATGAGGACATGCACGAGGACCCTGACCGTTGCTACCGCGCCGTTGCGAGCCGCGACTCCCGCTTCGACGGCCGGTTCGTCACGGCGGTGAAGACGACGGGCATCTACTGCCGACCGTCGTGTCCGGCGCAGACGCCGAAACGGGAGAACGTCACGTTCTACCCGTCCGCCGCTGCGGCGGTCGCGGCTGGGTTCCGAGCGTGCAAGCGCTGCCGGCCGGAAGCGGCACCGGGTTCGCGTGACTGGGACGTGCGAGGCGATCTCGCTGCACGCGCGCTCCGCGCCATCGCGGCTGGCGCGATCGATGGCGACGGCGGCGTGCCTGAACTCGCGCGATCGCTCAACGTCAGCGAACGACACCTGCACCGCATCCTGGTCGCGGAGGTCGGCGCCGGCCCGCTGGCTCTCGCTCGAACGCGGCGCGCGCAGACCGCTCGGCTGCTCCTCGACGCGACCGAGCTGCCGATCGCCGAGATCGCCTTCACGTCAGGCTTTGCCAGCCTCCGCCAGTTCAACGACACGGTTCGCGAGCACTTCGGCATGACCCCTCGCGAGATCCGCAGCCGCCCGTCCAAGCACCTTGCGAGCAGCGGCTCGCTGACGTTGCGGCTCACGTTCCGGCAGCCGTATGCCCGGGACGCGATGCTCGGCTGGCTCGGCCTGCATCTGGTGGCCGGGATCGACGAGCTGGACGGCACGACGTACCGCCGCGTCCTTCCGACCGGGTCCGTGGTGGATCTGCAGCTCGGCGATGACGCAGTGCACCTGACGACGCGGATCGACGACGTCCGCGCACTACCGACGATCGTCGCCCGGTGCCGCCGGATGCTCGACGCGGACGCCGACCCTGTCGCGGTCGACGCGACGCTTGCTGGCGACCCCGTTCTCGCGCCTCTCGTGAGATCACGGCCCGGTCTGCGAGTACCTGGCGCAGCAGACGGCTTCGAGCTGCTCGCGGTCACGATCCTCGCGCAGCAGGTGTCCGTCGCTGCCGCGCGGACGTTCGCACACCGACTGGTAGAGGCGTACGGCAAGCCACTCGACGCGCCGATCGGCACGCTTACCGCGCGCTTCCCGAGCGCGGACGTTCTCGCGGACGCGACGTACGACGGAATCGGGTTGACCGGCGGCCGGGTCCAGACGCTGCGCGCAGCGGCCGCGGCGTACGCCGCCGGTGACCTGCCGCTCGACCCGAGCGCGGACCGAGACGAGGCCCGCGGCCGCCTTCTGGCGCTGCCCGGCGTCGGGCCGTGGACCGCGGACTACGTCGCGATGCGGGCGCTCGGCGATCCCGACTCCTTCCCCGGCACCGACCTCGTTCTGAAACGCAAGGCTGACGGGCTGCAGCCCGAACGCTGGCGACCGTGGCGGTCCTACGCCGCGATGCATCTCTGGATCGACCACCTCACGACAACAGGAGCCCTGTCATGACCATCGACGCCACCACGATCACGACGCCGATCGGCGACCTCTCCCTGCTTGCGCGTGACGACGTGATCGTCGCGGCCGGCTTCGCCACGCCACAGGAGATGGCCGAGCGGTTCACGGACGATGAGCTCGTCCTCAAGTCGGACCTCGGTCGGCTGTCCCGAGCCGTCGAGGCGTACTTCGACGGCGACCTTCGCGCGCTCGACGATCTGCCCGTCTCCCAGCCGGGTGGCGACTTCACGCAGACAGCATGGAAGGTGATGCGCGAGGTACCGCCCGGCGAGACGATCACGTACACGGAGCTCGCCGCGAGAGCTGGCAATTCGAAGGCGGTCCGCGCCGCCGGCTCCGCCTGCGCCCGCAACCTGATCGCGCCGATCATTCCGTGTCATCGCATCGTGCGGACCGGTGGCACCACGGCCGGGAAGCTCGGCGGCTACTACTACGGCCTGAGTGCGAAGGAATGGCTCCTGGCACATGAGCGAGGGACGTGACGGTCTACCAACCGCCGGTCACTTCCACGCGTCGAGAGGACATGGGTTCGGACCGTCGCCGCGTGCGCAGCCGCCCTCGTCGCCGTGGTTACCCCGATGAACGCGAGCGCCAACAAGGCAGGTGACCAACCACGATGGCAACACATCCACCACGCCGATCTCGATGCTGACGGCACGCAGGACACGGTCTGGGTGACGCCCGCCCGGGACTTCCACATCGCGGGCGGATCACCGCGCGGCCACTGGATCCTCCAAGCGACGATTAGCTCGACCGGCGCTCGCGTGTCCCGGGTGTTCCCCGTAGACGGATATGGCGCCGCATCGAAACGGAAGTGGACACCGTGGGTGGGCGCCACCGACCTTGACCACACCGCCGGCGCGGAACTCGTGCTCGGCGCGCAAGGCGCCGCCGATGCTGCTGTTTATCAAGTCGTCGTGTACTGGGCAGGGACGCTGCGGACGCTGCCGTCACCGGATGCCGCCGACCCATCTCTCTGGCCCGTGGTTGGCGCGTACCTGCACGGCACTGGGTACCGCTGTCGGGCACACAGCCTCGTCACAACCGCCTACGCCGCCAATCGACACGTGACTCGCTGGCACTTCCGTCGCTCACGATATGTCTGGTCGGACAACCGATGGCACGCCGTCGCCACGAGAACCCGCACCGCACACGCACGCAAGGAGGGCAAGGCGCCGCGAGGCGCGTTCAAGCACTTCTATGGTTTTCACTGCCCGGGGCTGCGTCACTTTTCTTGAGCGATCCGCACGGCCCGCCACGTGCCGGCTCGCTCGAGACCCGCGGCCCAGTACGCCGTACCCGCGAGCCGTCTCGTCACGGCCAGCCGCGTCCGGAACGCGACGGCGCGAGGATTGCTGAACCACACGACGTGCCTGACCCCGCTCGAGTGATAGACGAAGCGACCTTCACGCTGCACCGCGTCGAAGTGCGGCCTGACGCCGTGTCGTCGGGCCAGCGCGAGCGCGGCCGGCGTGCTCATCGCGATGCTCGCGTGATGCGAGAAATCACGACCGTACGTCGGAATGCCCAGCTGGACCTTTGCAAGTCGTGCCTTCGTTGCGGTGTACGCGATCACCCGCCTCACCCACGGCGCTCCGGCAATCGGGCCAGCGTTGCTGTTCCGGCCGTGCTCGTCGTACGCCATCACCCTCATGCGATCCGCCGTGCGCGCGATCGTCCGGTAGTCGTAGACCGCCGGGATCAGGATGCGATGCCACCGCCGGTAGCTGTCGTCGACGCGCGGCATGACGGTGACCGAGCACGTCTTGCCGTGGCGGTGCAGCGCCGGACACAGATCGTCGACGAACCGGTCGAAGGCGGCACGGACCCGCCGGGCCTGATGTGGGCGGGTCGTGTGCGCGAGGGTTTCGTAGTCGATGTCGATCCCGGCGTAGCGGCCACGGACCGCGAGCCGCACGAGCTGGCGCACGTGGGCATGTCGCCGCTTGTTGTTGTTGAAGCAGTGGACCGCCCTGCTGGCCGGCAGCCCGCCGCCGACCACGGTCGCGATGACGTGCAGGCCACGTGCTTTGAGCCGCGCCACGTCGGCCGACCCGCCGGCGCCGGGTGAGCGACGGACATTCGAGCAGGATGCGTCGTACCAGAACAGCGACGCGCTGCTGAAAGCCGACGCGCTGGCACTGATGTCGTCGACGGCACCCCGCTGCCAGTACGGCAGCCAGACCGTCGCGTCGATGTGCCCTCCGGCCGGCGGTGCCGCGTGGACCAGCGGCTGCGCACTGCCGGTCGCGAGGACAGCAACCAACGCGCCCGACGCCAGCCTCCCGATCATCGAGCCATTCAACCGTGAACGAGTTCGGGCGGGCGGCAACACGGCGGGCGGGCCTCTCTACCCTTGACCTGTGCCTGACTTCGACTTCACCGAACTCCTCCCCACAGGTCCCGCTGACACGACGTACCGGCTGTTGACCTCGGACGGCGTCGCGGTGGTCGAGGGAGCCGGGCGGGAGTTCCTGACCGTCGAACCAGAGGCGCTGACGCTTCTCGCCCGCGAAGCGATGCGAGACATCGCTCACCTGTTGCGGCCGGGCCATCTTGCGCAGCTCCGGTCAATCCTCGACGACGAGGAGGCCTCCCCCAATGACAAGTTCGTCGCTCTCGACCTGCTGAAAAACGCCGCGATCGCCGCCGGCGGCGTGCTGCCGATGTGCCAGGACACCGGCACGGCCATCGTCATGGGCAAGCGCGGCCAGAACGTGCTGACCGACGGCAATGACGAAGCCCACATCGCCCGCGGCGTGTTCGATGCCTACACGCAACTCAACCTGCGCTACTCCCAACTCGCCCCGCTCACGATGTGGGAGGAGAAGAACACCGGGACCAACCTGCCTGCCCAGATCGAGCTCTACGCGACGCCCGGCGACAGCTACTCCTTCCTCTTCATGGCGAAAGGTGGCGGCAGCGCGAACAAGTCCTTCCTCTACCAGGAGACGAAAGCCGTCCTGAATCCCAACCGGATGCTGACGTTCCTCGAGAAGAAGATCCGCTCACTCGGTACGGCGGCGTGCCCGCCCTACCACCTCGCAATCGTGGTGGGTGGCACGAGCGCGGAGCACGCGCTGAAGACCGCGAAGCTCGCCTCCGCCCGATATCTGGACACGCTGCCGTTCGCCGGAAGCCCATCCGGTCACGGGTTTCGCGACATCGAGCTCGAGGCGCAGGTGCTCGACCTCACCCGCCGGATCGGGATCGGCGCGCAGTTCGGCGGGAAGTACTTCTGTCACGACGTCCGCGTCGTACGGCTCCCGCGCCATGGCGCGAGCTGTCCCGTCGCGATAGCTGTCTCATGCTCCGCCGACCGGCAGGCGGTGGCGAAGATCAACCGCGACGGCGTGTGGCTGGAAGAGCTCGAGCGCGACCCGGCGCACTACCTGCCGGACACGACCGACGAGGACCTGGGTGGGGACGTCGTACACCTCGACCTGTCACGACCGATGGACGAGTTGCGCGCCGAGCTGACCAGATTGCCGGTGAAGACCCGGCTCTCGCTGACCGGCACGTTGGTCGTCGCGCGGGACATCGCTCACGCGAAGATCAAGGAGCGGCTCGACGCGGGCGAGCCGATGCCCGACTACCTGCGCAACCACCCCGTGTACTACGCCGGGCCGGCCAAGACGCCCGAGGGGTACGCGAGCGGATCGTTCGGGCCGACCACCGCGGGGCGAATGGACTCCTACGTCGAGCAGTTCCAAGCCGCTGGCGGATCGCTCGTGATGCTCGCGAAGGGCAACCGGTCGAAGCAGGTGACCGAAGCCTGCAAGGCGCACGGCGGCTTTTATCTTGGCTCGATCGGCGGACCGGCCGCCCGGCTCGCCCAGGACTGCATCCGACACGTCGAGGTGCTCGAGTACCCCGAGCTCGGGATGGAGGCAGTCTGGCGGATCGAGGTCGAGGACTTCCCTGCGTTCGTGGTCGTGGACGACAAGGGCAACGACTTCTTCGCCGACACGTCCGGCCCCCTCCTCACCATCAGCAAGCCCTAGCCAGCGACCCCCGTGACCATGACCGTTATCGCCCAACCGTCTCGAATCGTTGGTTTCGCGGGTCTGAAACCAACGATTCGAGACGGTTGGGCGAACCCTGGCGTGGGCCGGTAGGCGGCGACGGGTGGAGTTCTCCGAGGTGCTGCGGAAGCGGCGGATGTGCCGGCACTATCTCGACCGGCCCGTCGACCCCGAGATTCTCGAGCGCATCCTCGCGGCCGGGCTCCGAGCCCCGTCGGCCGGCTACTCACAGGGGTACGCCGTACTCGCGCTCACGTCCGCGACGGACCGCGAACTGTTCTGGGCGGTCACCGAGGCACCACAGGAGACCGCCAGCTGGCGACCAGAGACCAAGGCCGGCGTCATGCGCGCACCCGTCGTGCTCGTCACACTGTCGTGCAAGGACGCCTACCTCGACCGCTACGCGAAGCCCGACAAGGGCTGGACCGATCGTGACGAAGCGCGCTGGCCGGTGCCGTTCTGGCACATCGACACCGGCATGGTGGCGTTGCTGATGCTGCTCAAGGCCGTCGACGAAGGGCTCGGCTCGCTGTTCATCGGCATGCAACCCGAGGTGATTCCGGCGTTCCGCAAGGCCTTCGACGTGCCCGAGAACCACGACGTTGTCGGGGTCGTCATCTGCGGTCACGCCGACCCGGCGGCACCGAAGCGGGACCTGACCGCTCGGCGGCGACGCCCCGACGACGTGGTGCATCGCGGCCGGTGGTGATCCCCCCTACGGCGTACCGATTCGCGCGAGCAGCTCGATGAACTCCTCCGCCAGTCGAGTGGCGGACTGTTCGGTCTCTTGCACCGCGACCTCGCGACCCGCCTCTGCGACGACACTCGTCAGGACAACCACGAGGGTGTCCCCAAGCGGCTGGTCGTCGGTGTTGAGCAACGCCGTGTTGACGCCGACCCACTCGCGATAACGGCGGCGAGCGATCAGCTCGAAGCCCGGCGGCCCGCCGCCGTCGAGGAACACGCGGGCGAGGTCGCGTTGCTCCCAACAGCCCTCGAGGTACGCGCGGGCGCCGGCCAGGAACAACTTGAGCGTGTCCGCCTCGCCTTGCAGGCGCGCGGCCCGGACCGCCTCCGCGGCACGCTGCTCCTGGCTCGCCTGATAGTCGTCGAACAGCGCGAGATAGAGATCCGCCTTGCCACCGAAGTGGTGGTAGAGGCTCCCGACGCTGGCGCCGGCCTTGGCCACGACGTCGGTGATGTTTGCGTCCGCGAACCCGCCGGCGGCGAACACATCCCGAGCCGCCGCGAGCAGGATCGCCCGCGTCGCTTGTGCGCGACCCCCACCGCGTTCGCCCTCCGGGCGACGACTTGCCACGGCAATACTTTCGCATTTCCGGCACGCGAGGTTTCGACAGACCTCGTGAAATGGCAAGATCTGGACATGACTGACGCGACTGTCCCCGGACCGCTGCGCGTCGGCGGCGAGCGCCCGGACCGCAACCTCGCCCTTGAGCTCGTCCGAGTGACCGAAGCCGCCGCGATGGCGGCCGGGCGCTGGGTCGGACGCGGCGACAAGAACGGCGCCGACCAGGCGGCCGTCAACGCCATGCGCCAGCTCGTCTCCACCGTGTCGATGAAGGGCACGGTCGTCATCGGAGAGGGCGAGAAGGACGAAGCGCCGATGCTCTACAACGGCGAAGAAGTCGGTGATGGCGACGGTCCCGACTGCGACGTCGCCGTCGACCCCGTTGACGGTACGACGCTGACCGCCAAAGGCATGACCAATGCGATCTCGGTCATGGCGGTCGCGGACCGAGGCGCGATGTACGACCCGTCGGCGCTGTTCTACATGGAGAAGCTCGTCACGGGCACCGAGGCGGCCGGGATGGTCGACATCGAGGCGCCCGTCGAGCACAACGTGCAGGCGGTCGCGAAGGCCAAGGGCTGCTCGGCGGAGGACGTCACCGTGGTGGTCCTCGACCGGCCACGCCACGAGGGCATCGTGCGCGAGATTCGTGAGGCCGGCGCGCGGATCAAGTTCATCAGCGACGGTGACGTCGCCGGCGCCATCATGGCGGCCCGGGAAGGCACCGGCATCGACCTGATGCTCGGGATCGGCGGTACGCCGGAAGGCATCATCGCCGCGGCGGCGATCAAATGCCTCGGCGGCGTGATCCAGGGCAAGCTGTGGCCGCGAAACGAGGAGGAGAAGCAAAAGGCGCTCGACGCCGGACACGACCTCAACCGGGTGCTCGAGACGCATGACCTGGTGCGGGGCGACAACGTCTTCTTCGTCGCGACTGGTGTCACTGACGGCGAGCTCCTCGACGGGGTCCGGTACCGCGCCGGCGGCGCCTCCACGCACTCCCTGGTCATGCGGTCAAAGAGCGGAACCATTCGCTCGATCCACAGCGATCATCAGCTCACCAAGCTTCGCGCCTACAGCGCCGTCGACTTCGACAAGCACGGATAACCCGCGGGCCCCTCAGCGTCCGCTGTCGTTGCTAGACGGACAGGCGGCTTTCTTCGACGTCGAGCTCCTTCTCCAGGTCGCGCAGGCCTCGGTCGGACAACCGGCCGGCGTCGCGCCAGCGCACGAGTTCCTCCCGCTGGGCATCGATGAAGAAGTGCCGCAGTCGAGCGGCTTCGCCGGTCACGACGTCGATCTGCGCGTCGTCGATCTCGGCCAACACCGACAGGTTGTGCTCCGCGCGATCGATCTGGGTTTGTGCCGCTCGGCGTACCCGCGCGGCGACCTCGGAGGCGACGCCATCATCGACGCAGAGCTCGTCGAGCTGAGCCGCGGCGACCTTGGCTGCCGCGAGGCGGGCCTCGAGACGTGTACGGCGCTCACCCCGCGAGTTGACGGGAAGCTTCAACCAGGCCAGCAGCAGACCGAAGGTGAGCCCCTGCCCGACCAGCGTCACGAGCACGACGACATAAGCGCAGAAGAGCATGAGGTCGCGGTACGGAAGCGCTGCGCCATGGGCCGTCAGCGGCAGCGCAAACACCGCAGCGAGCGTGATGACCCCGCGGGTGCCGGCCCAGGAGGTCGCCGCGACCTCCCGGACTGTCAGTGCCCGGCCGCCACGCAGCCGGCGCGGCAGCTGTCGCGCAAGCAGCAACCACAACGGTCTCACCACCAGGACGCCACCGACTGTCAGCAGCGATGCTGCGGCGAGGCGACCGGCGCCGTACTGGTCGAGGCCATCGAGGATCTGTGGCAGCTGTTGGCCGATCAGAAGGAATACGAAGCCCTCGAGGAGGAAGTCCAGCAGCAGCCAGACCGACCGGGTCTGTAGCCGCGCCGAGCCACTGGCGCCGCCGCCGGTCGGGTGCCCGAGCATCAGACCGGCGACCACCACAGCGAGCACGCCCGATGCATGAATCGACTCTGCCGCGATGTAGGTCGCGAATGGCACGCCAAGCGACAGCCCGTTACCGACCAACGGGTCGTCGATGGCCCGCCGCACGACCCGGACGACGAGCGCGATGGCGAGGCCGATGCCCAGACCACCCAGCGCCTCCAGGGCGAACGTGCCGACGGCGTGGAACGGGGACAGCCCCGACCCGACGGCAGACGCCACCGCGACCTGGTAGGTCGTCAGCGCGGTGGCGTCGTTCAGCAGTCCTTCGCCCTCGACCAGCGTGGTGAGGTGCGGCGGCAATCCCGCGCGCCGACCGATCGCGAGAGACGCAACGGGATCTGGCGGCGCGACGGCGGCGCCGAGCGCTACGGCGAGGGAGAAGGGCAGGTCCGGTACGACGAGGCTGACCAGCCCAGCGACCGCGAAGGTCGTGGCCAGTGTCAGCCCGATCGAGAGTGACGCGACGGAACGCAGGTTGGTCCGGATGTCGACGAGGCTCGCGCGCAGTGCGGTGGAGTACAGCAGCGGCGGAAGGATCAGCGTCAGCACAACGGCCGGGTCGAGCGTGAGGTTGGGTCCTGGCAGCTCGCCGTAGGCAAGGCCGACCACGACCAGGATCACGGCGCTCGGCAGCCGGAGCCGCCGCGCGACCAGCTCGGCGAGCAGCACACTCGCGAGGGCCGCAAGAGCCAGCGCGACGTGTGCCTTCATCACTTCATTCTCCCGTGGATTCCTGCCCGTGACACGTTCGCGGCGATGCGGGCAACAATGAGCACATGGCCGATGCGCAGTTCCGTACCGAGCACGACTCGATGGGCGAGGTCCAGGTTCCGGCGGCTGCCTTGTGGCGGGCCCAGACCCAGCGCGCAGTCGAGAATTTCCCGCTGTCCGGGGTGACGATCGATCCGTCGCTGATCCGCGCGCTCGGCGCCATCAAGGCAGCGTGCGCCGCGGTGAACGCCGACCTCGGCGTCATCGACCCCGATGTCGCGAGCGCGATCGAGACGGCGGCGACCGCGGTGGCGGCCGGCGATCACGACGATGCGTTCCCGATCGACGTGTACCAGACCGGATCGGGCACCTCGAGCAACATGAACGCCAACGAGGTGATCGCCACGCTCGCCGCGACGGCGCTCGGCCGCGATGTCCATCCCAACGACGACGTCAACGCTTCGCAGTCCTCGAACGACGTGTTTCCCTCCGCCATCCATGTCGCCGCGACTCGCGCGATCGTGCACGACCTGATCCCCGCACTCGAGCATCTCGCTGCGGCGCTGTCGCACAAGAGCGACGAGTGGCGTGACACCGTCAAGAGCGGGCGCACCCACCTGATGGACGCCACGCCGGTGACCCTCGGCCAGGAGTTCGGCGGCTACGCGGCGGCTGTCCGGTACGGCGTCGAACGACTCGAGGCATCGCTGCCGCGAATCGCGGAGCTGCCGCTGGGCGGAACCGCCGTGGGCACCGGCATCAACACGCCCGCCGGCTTCGCCGCCGCCGTCATCGACCGCCTCGCGCAGGGTATGGACCTCCCGTTCCGCGAGGCGCGCAACCACTTCGAGGCCCAAGGCGCACGTGACGCGTTGGTCGAGGCGAGCGGCCAGCTGCGCACCATCGCTGTCGGCCTGTACAAGCTGGCGAACGACGTGCGCTGGATGTCCTCCGGACCGACGGCCGGGTTGGCCGAGATCCACGTGCCCGACTTGCAGCC
>Ga0213876_10002617_pt1 | contig 10511 bp, 13 predicted proteins | sample BarmaccomBMRX_R9_FD_160113 | JGI IMG/M metagenome (GOLD analysis project Ga0213876, IMG submission 160113) | Root-associated microbial communities from Barbacenia macrantha in rupestrian grasslands, the National Park of Serra do Cipo, Brazil - RX_R9 | ecosystem: Host-associated > Plants > Roots...
GCGGGTGCGCTGTCGGGCGGTTCAACGTCTCACCCCGAACTCGCCGCCGAGACCGAGGCGCCGAGCAACGAATCGCTCGGCATCATCCTCTTCATCGTCTCCGAAGCCGTCATGTTTGGCGCGTTCTTCGCACAGTACTTCTACAACCGCATTCTGTCGGACAACTGGCCGACTCGGGCCGGCCTGCCACCTGGCTTCGAGCGAGTCCCGTCGTTCCCTCTGCCGCTGATCATGACCGTGCTGCTGGTTGCCAGCGGCTTCACTGCGCACTGGGCCCAGACCGCGATCCGGCGCGACGATCGCGATCAGTTCCAGGGCTGGATGATCGTGACGATCGTTCTCGGCGTGGCCTTCCTCGGCGTCCAGGGCTACGAATATGCGACCTTTATTTTCCAAGAGCATTTCAACATCACGTCGGGTATCTACGGCACGGTCTTCTTCAGCCTGACTGGTCTGCACGGGCTGCACGTCACGATCGGTGCTCTCCTGCTGATCGGCGTCCTGATCAGAGCGTTCCTGGGCCATTTCTCGTCCCGCAACCACTTCGCCGTGGAAGGGACCATCCTGTATTGGCACTTTGTGGACGTCGTCTGGATCGCTCTTTACGCCACCCTCTACCTCCTTTGAGTTCCAAACTGATCCATTCCTCCTCGTACCGCTGATCGCGGTTGGCGTCGCGTACGCGCTTGGCTACCGACGCCTTGCGCGGCGTCGCCATGCGACGCACAGCCGCCGTGACGGACTGTTCGTGGTCGGTTACGCCGCACTCCTCGTCGCGCTGATCTCGCCCGTGCACAGCGTCGGCGAACAGTATTTTTCGGTGCACATGGTCCAGCACCTGTTGCTGAGCCTTGTCGCACCCCCCTTGTTGCTGCTCTCTGCAGCCATGCCCGTCTTGCTCTGGGCATTTCCGGCGCAAGACCGGGCAACCCTTGGACGTTTGGTCGGCCAGCCTGGCCTTGTACGATCGAGCCTGAAGTTCCTTACGAAACCACTTGTGGCGCTCACCCTTTTCGTGGCCACGCAGTGGATCTGGCACCAGCCCGTCGCCTACGACTGGGCTTTGGCGAACCGCTGGGCGCACTACTTCGAGCATGTGAGCTTCTTCCTGACGGCCATGCTGTTCTGGTGGCCGGTCATCGGTGCGCCGCCGCTGCCGAGTCCCCTCAACTATCCGGCGCGTCTGGCGTACACCTTCTTTGGCTGGTTGCCGAACAGTATCCTGGGCGCCGGAATCAGCCTGTCCCGAGCGCCGCTGTACCCCTACTATGTGTCAACGGCGCAGACGACTGGGATCGACCCGCTGTTCGATCAGCAACTGGCTGGCCTGATCATGTGGGTGCCGGGCGACGTGGTCTTCGCGGCCATCCTGCTGATCCTCTTTGCCGCCTACATGCGCGATGAAGAACGCAAGGAGGCCTGGATCGATCGCGAGCTAGACGCCCGTGACGCTCAGCTCAAGACGTAAAGCAGCATGTACACCACCCATCCACTCAGGGCCGTGTAGATCCACAGCGGCAGCGTGATGCGCGCGATCTGTCGGTGCAGTTTGAACCGACCGCCGAGCGCCCGCCGCAGCGTGACAAACGCCAGCGGAGCCACGGCAATCGCTATCGTGATATGAGACACCAGAATCACCAGGTAGACCGCGCGTGATACGCCGTCGCCTGGATAGATCTTCGACCCCAACCAGAGGTAGCGCGTCACGTACACAAGCAAAAACAGCGCCGCGAAGACTGAAGCGGTCAGCATGCTGCGTCGATGCCAGACGATTCGGCGCGCGCGGATGCACGCATAGCCGATGACAAGGCAGATCCCACTGATCACGATCAGCGCCGCGTTGAGGGCTGGCAGCCACACCTCAGGTGAACTCAAACAGGTTCATTGTGACTGAAGGTGCGGGTCCCGCGGTGGTGGTGCGGGATCTGGTCAAACACTACAGCAGCCGGGCGGTCGTCGACGGCCTGAGCTTCACCGTCGCGACCGGCGAGGTGTTCGCGCTGCTCGGTCCCAATGGCGCGGGCAAGACGACCACGGTCGAGATTCTCGAAGGCTATCGCCACGCCGATGCGGGCTACGTTCGCGTGCTCGGCCTCGATCCGCGCCATCAGGGCAGCGAGCTGAAGCCGAAAATCGGCCTCATGCTGCAGCAAGGAGGGCTGTTCCCGCAGATCACTGCACGCGAAGCGCTGCGGCTGTTCGCGGCCTTTTACCCCGAGGCCGAGGACCCTGACGCGCTGCTAGACCTGCTCCAGCTGCGCGAAGCTGCCAACACCCGCTTTCGGCAACTCTCCGGTGGCCAGAAACAACGTTTGAGCCTTGCGCTTGCATTGGTCGGCAAACCCAGTCTGGTGTTTCTGGACGAGCCGACGGCCGCAATGGATCCGCAGGCGCGCCGAGGGACGTGGAAAATCATTCGTGAACTGAGCAGCCGCGGCACGACGGTGCTGCTGACCACGCACTTCATGGACGAGGCCGAGCAGTTGGCCAATCGAGTTGCCATTGTCGACCACGGCCGCCTCGTGGCTCTGGACACCCCGGCGGGATTGCGGCATGCCGTCGCGAACGAAGTGCGCTTCGCGACCGAGCCTCACGTTCTGGAGGATGCTGTTGCAGCAGCATTGCACGTCTCACCTGACGCGGTGGTGCGCGAGAACGACGGAACTCTCGTGGTGCACGCTGAGCCCACCCCGGACCTCATCGCGGCGTTGAGCGCGTGGTTGGCCTCGGAGAATGTGCTGCTTACCGAGCTGCGCGCCGGCAGCCGTACGCTCGAGCAGGCGTTCTTGACGCTGACTGCGTCCGACGGCGTTACTTCTTCCGCTCCCTGACCAGCATCAGCTCGGGACTGCAGACAACCACCTCATCGGGGTGAACGCGACCGGCGCGCTTCCAGGCGCCGCTGGCCTTGCGCAGGAGATAGGCGCGCACGTCGAGTGTGTGATCGTCCAGCTCCGCGTCGAAGATCTGCCCCACCGCGTCACCACCCTCTGTCATTACCTGCAGGCCGAGTAGCGACTCGATCGGAAACCAGCGCTGGTCTGTGAGCGGCGGTCCGAGATCGACCGCAATGGTGTCCGCCACCAACACCGTGTGCGGTCCGAGCCGATAAATGTATTCGGCAGGAATACGCTGCACCAGCCAACCATCGGCGTGTTTCACGTTGAGCACGGCGACGCGGCCGGCCTGCATGTCGAGCAGGACGTCAGAGACGATGCCCGCCTGCCGCGCCACGTGCGTGTCCACCACGGGCAGGCCAGTGACCCTGGTAAGCCTCACCGAGAACCATTATTCCCTGGCAGAGTCCCGGTCGGTTGGAACCTACTGTTCCTCGATCGCATATTCAAACAGCAGAACACTCAAGCTCAGGAAGATTGCGTCGAACGCGACCAGAAGCCCAAGCCACTGGCCGATCTCAGGCGGCTCGACACCGGGTATCTGGATCGCCGCGCCAGTTGTCTTCACGGTGGCCAGAATGACCGGGACCTGAATCGGGAACAGCAGCAGTGGCAGCAGTACTTCGCGTGCGCGGGTATGTGCGGCGATAGCCGCGAAGAGCGTTCCGACGCCTGCGAGACCTAACGTTCCCAGGAGCAAGCCAAGGACGAGTAGCGGCAACTCAACACGAACGTTGAACAGTCCGATAAAGGCTGGCACGGCCAGGACCTCAACAACGAGCATCGAGGCAACGCTAGCGGCCACCTTCGCCAGGTACAGCGCGGAGCGGTCCACTGGAGCCAGCAGGAGACCGTCGAGGGTGCGGCGGTCGCGCTCCCGCGCGAATGCCCGGCCCAGGCTCAGCACGCCCGCGAACGTAACCGTGACCCACAGCACGCCGGGTGCAACTTCGGCGACGTTTTCCACTCGCAAGTCAAAGGCGAAGTTGAAAATGACCAGCACCAGCAGCGCGAACACGGCGCCGGCAAGCACCGTCTCACGCGCGCGCAACTCGACGAGGGCTTCCTTCCAGATGAGCGCGCGCAACTGCTTTGCGAACACCGGCGCCTTCTTTTCGGTGGCTGCCCGCGTAGGAGTGGCGACGGCACCCTCAGCCACGTGCGAGGTCCTCGACGAGGTGCGCCAGTTCATCAGCGTGCCCGTCCGAGAGATCGCGCCGTTCATGCACAATCCGCCCGTGCGCCAGGACCGCCGCGCGCGTACCCAGCCGTAGACCCCGGGCGAGATTGTGCGTCGTCAACACCACCGTGTACTGGCCACCCCACAGCACGTTCTCCAGGACGCCAAACGCTGCCTGATCGAGACCTGTCTCCGGTTCATCCAGCAACAGGACCTCCGGTTCATGCAACAACGCCCGCGCGATCGTGACGCGCTGTTGTTGCCCACGAGACAATCGCCCGACCTGCATGTCAGCCAGGTGCGGGATGCCCACCTGGCCAAGCAGGTCCAGTGCCCGCGGCTCCGGTCGCGGAACTCCGTAAAGCTCTGCATACAGGCGCAGGTTTTCCAGCACGGTGAGCTCGTCGTAGAGGTAGGTCGCGTGACTCACCACGCCAACGCTGCCACGCGCGATCCGCGCCGGTTGCCCGGCCACCAGCGCTTCGCCCTGCGTCGGACGCATCAGGCCCGAAAAGACACGGATAAATGTCGACTTGCCTGCCCCGTTAGGACCAAGCAGAAGCAGCCGTTCGCGGGACTCGACGTGTAGGCAAACATCGGCCAGCGCGGGGGACGCGGTCGGCTGGCCGGGGTACCTGGCTGTCAGTCCTTCGGCGCTGAGCGCGCTCACACTTCGATTCGCGCAACGATACGTTGTTGCGCCAGCATCAACTCGCGCAGGCGCTGTTTGCCGCGCTCACGTTCCGCGTTGTACTGGGCCTGATCGACTTCGCCCGCGGCGAAGCGCTCGTCCAGTGCGGCCATGCGCACGACCAGCTCGAGCCGCTCCCTTTCTGAATCGGCCCTGTCGTCGTTCAGACCTTCGGTCGAGTGCGATTCGCGCAGGCGGCCACCGAACAGGAGGACGCCACCACCGATCACAAACAGAACCAGACCCAGGCTGATCAGCGCGAGCTGGTTCGGCGCGAGACCACTCGTTGAACCGAGCCCGGAGAGTTGACCACCGATCATCGTGGATTTCGCCACGTTTGCCGCCGTGTACAGCGAGTAGGTCTGCCCGCCAAGTTGTGTTGGACCCCCGGACTGCAACGGTGTGCTCTGCAGTTTGAGGCCCGTCTCAGGCACGTAGACGCTGTAGCTGCTCGTGGGATATGGGATCTGCAGGCTCACGTCGACATCCGAGCCGCTATACGGCAGTTGGAACGACATTGCGAACTGATGACGCCCGGGTGGGATCGGGCTGGTCACCTGAATGCCGCTCAGCGATGGGATGACATCCTGGTCGCTGAAGCCGGTCTGCATTTGCACGCTGAGGGCACCCTTTGGCAATGCAAACTTGATCGCGTTTGCCAGTTGCTGGTCCTGTGGGTTTGCGGTCACAAACGTGTGGTCGCCGTTATTCAGCAGCGCGCCCATCTCCATGCACTGCACCAGGCCCTGATCCGCGCCCATTACGAGCAGATTGAGACTCTCGAGCTGGATTGAATCGTCCGTAGTGGTGGCGTCGTAGACGGTGATGTCGGCTTGCGCGGCAGGCTGGTCCTGGAGCTGGAAGGGCTGATCCGACGGGTAATTGACGTTCTGATACTTGGCGACCGTGAGGTAGACGATGTTCGGATCGCGGTCCACGTTAGTGAACGAGTAATGGCCACTCCCGTCGGCCTGAACCGTCTGCTGCCCAAGCGGCGCCTGCTCTTTGCGGCCAAAGGCCACGAGGATCACGGTGGTGCCCGCGGTCGACCCGCCACCGTTGGTCTTGTTCAGCACCGATCCCGTCACCGTGCCATCACTCGGCGCCGCGGCTACCTGGTTTGCACTCATCGCGACAATGGCGGCGGCCAAGAGCGCATTGCGCAGAAACGCCCCTGGGTTGACACCGTGGGTGATCCACCCACGTTTCACGAAACAGTGCTCTCCGTACGCGCGCGCCGCGCGGCTGCGAACGCGGCCCGCGCCGCGGCAATCTCGCGTTCGATCTCCTCATCCACCACGCCGAGGGCACCCTGTTCCTCGCGCAGCGCCTCTCCGGCTTGCGCTAACAACTGCCCCGAGAGTTGCTCGAAGTCAGACTGTGACAGCTTGCCGAGGTCGCGATCGAACTCGAGCTCGAGCACTTGCCGATAGAGTGCGAACCGTTCGGCCGATCGCCCGGCCACCGGCGTGACAGCTTCGAGATGGGCTCCGCGCGTAAATGGCAACAGCGCGAACGCCGCCGCCGCCGCCACGAGCACAATGCCGATGATCGCGGGCAGTACGTCCGAGCCGCTCACCGACCGTACTCTTCGCGAAACCGTGCATACTCGTCCACCGCCTCGGTATCGACCCGAGTCGTGACCTGCGCTGTAGGTCTTCGCCACGTTTTCAAAAGCAGCGTGACCAACAGCGCACCGAGCACCACCCCGATGGCAGGGCCCACCCAGACGCCCAGCGAGATGCCGCGCTTCGGCGGCTCGGTCAAGATGCCGTCGCCGTAGCTGGCGACGAACTCGTCGAGAATTTGCTGGTCGGACTCGCCTGCGGCAAGCTTGGTCCGAATCACCGAACGCATGTCGGCCGCGAGCCCCGAAGGTGAGTCTGCGACGGTCTCGCCCTCGCAAACTGGGCACTGCAGTTGCAACGCAACGCGGCGCACGCCGTCGTCGAGCGCATCCGCGTGAGCCACCAACGGCACGGCGACCAGCACCATGGCCATAAAGCACGCGCGCAGCAACGTCACGCTTCGGCTCCCAGTGCGCCAGGTGCCCGTGCAAGGACGTGCTGACGCGCAGGTACCGGTGCGGGCCAGAGCGTTACCAGAGTCCCGAGCAGCAGCAGGACACCGCCGGCCCAAATCCAGCTGACCAGTGGATTGACAAAGACTGCCAGACTCACGGTGGCTCCGGGCCCGTCGCCCTGCCAATCCGCGAGCACTACGTAGAGGTCCTCAAATGGTGTCGATCGGAGGCCGACCTTGGTGCTTGGCTGCTGTGGGAAATTATCGAAGACGTCGCGTTCAGGGCGCAGCTGCTCGGTGCCATTCACCGTGAGAAGGCCCTCGGTGACCTTCACGCCGGGTTGCTGGGTCGTCTGGACTCCAGACGAGGTCAGCGTGTACGCGCCGAGAGCAACGGTTTGACCCGGCGCAAGCGTGGCAACCGTCTGCTGCTGGTAGATTTGCGAACCGACCGCACCCGCGCCGATCAACAGGATCGCCAGGTGCACCAGGTAGCCGCCGTAGCGACGGTTATTGCGACGAACCAGACTGCCCAGGGCGAGCGCGTAGTTCTCACCCGTTGCCCGATGGCGGGCCATCGCGCCGCGTGCGAATTCCTGCACGATCGTGCCCAGCACGAACAGGCACAGGCCAAACCCCAATAGCGCGAAGGGATCGCGCACACCGCCTACGGCGATGACGATGAGCCCCATGATCATGCCAAGCACTGGCAGCACGAAGTTGTGCAGCAGGTGCTCGCGTGAGGCACGTCGCCACGGCATCAGCGGACCAATGCCCATCAGCAGCAGTACCGCCCCGAGCAGCGGCCCTGCCACTTGCTTGAAGTACGGCGGCCCGACGCTGACCTTTTGATCGGCGACGGCCTCGGCTACCAGGGGGTAAATCGTGCCCCAGAAAATCGCAAACGCAATTCCGAGGAACAGCAGGTTGTTGATCAGGAAGCTGGACTCACGCGAGAGCAACGAGTCCAACTGGTTGTCCCCTCGAAGCTGCGGCAGGCGCCAGAAGAACAGCGCCAGCGAGCCGCAAATCACCAGGGCCAGGAACGTTAGGAAAAACGGCCCGATCTCCGAGAGCGCGAACGAATGGACTGAGGCCAGGATGCCGCTGCGCACCACAAACGTGCCAAAGATGCTCAGGAAGAACGTGACCATGATCAGCAGGATGTTCCAGGCCTTCAGCATGCCGCGACGTTCCTGCATCTGAATGCTATGGATGAACGCGGTGCCCACGATCCAGGGCATCAGCGCGACGTTCTCGACTGGATCCCAGCCCCAGTAGCCGCCCCAGCCAAGCACGTGGTAGGCCCACCAGGCACCGAGCACGTTGCCGAGACCCAGGATGACCCAAGCAACCATCGCGTATCGGCGTGACAGGCTCAGCCAATCGTTACCCAGCTTGCCGGTCGCCAGAGCGGCGATGGCAAACGCGAAGGGCACGCTCCAGCTCATGAGCCCCGCGAGCAGCATTGGCGGATGGATGCGCATACCTGCGTCGTACAGCAGCGGATTGAGGCCAACGCCGTCCTGCGGAGGCCTGGGCAGCGCTTCGAATGGCGTCGCCACGAACCCCAGCAATAAGGTCATGAAGGCTTCGATGGCCATCAGGACCGCGACGACATACGGCATGAAGACGCGGTGCGGACCGGGCTTGCGCTGCTGCCACAGCACGATCGCCGAGAAGATCGAGAGCGTCCAGGACCAGTACAGCAGTGAGCCCTGCTGGCCACTGTAGAAGGCGGCCAGGACCAGATCCAGCGACATGGCGCGGCTGGAGTGCTCCCAGACGTACCTCAGCGAGAAATCGTGAAAGGCCAGCGCGGCGAGCAGTGTCAGCGATGCCGCGGTGATCAAGCCCGTAACAGCCCATGCGGCGTTGCGTCCACTCAGAATCAGCTCGCGCGAGCGCACGCGCACCCCGGCGAGCGAGCCGATGATGGCGTAGAGCGCCAGTCCGAGCGCGCCGACGATGCAAATCTGCCCGAGAGAAGCCATCCGGCGCTACGTGCTACTCGCGGAGTAGTCCCGCTCCGTCGGCGCGGCGTCCTCGAGCCGCGATGGGCACTTGGCCAACACGTCGGTGGCCGCGAACGTGCCCGCGGCGTTCAACTTGCCCTCAGCCACAATCTCAATGTTGTTGGCTGAGGTGTCCGACATGGTGTCAGGCACCTGCCCACCCTTGTATGTCACGGTCAGCGGTGTCGCAGCCCCGGGATCAGCAATCAGGAAGTGCACGCCCAGTCCGTCCGCTTCACGCGTCAGCGAGCCTGGGATCAACGTCCCAGATACGCGCAAGATCTGGTTCTGTGCGGAGGTCCCCCGCGACTGAAGCTCGGAGACGGTCAGGAAGTACTCGGTGCTTCCGCGCAGGCCCATCGTCACCAGGTATGCCACGGCCAGGACGATCACTCCGCCTGCGATAACGAACTTCAGGTTGGCCCCGCCAAGGGGGTACGGCCTAACTACTGAGGCCACTTTCAAAGACCCCCTTCAGGACCGCCGCCAGCAATACCGTCGCGGCGCCAAATAGCAGCACGATTCGACCATCGAGGCCACCCACCGGGAGTCCCACCCGCCGCCAGCGGAACGCAAACTGGTACGCGACCGCCGCACACACCACCTTGAGCGCGAGAATCCCAGCGTAGAGCGCACCCGCTCCTTGGGTTTGAGAAAATCGCTCGAAGGTCAATACAGCGCCGGTCGCGAGCAGGACCAGCAAGCTCAGCTCGGTGACTTCCTTGAAGCGCTGGCGTGCCGCGGTTAGGTCGCCGCGCGGCGGACCGTCCAACCACAGCACGGCGCTCCAGCCGAGAAACGCGATGGAAGCGGCGGCATGCAGCCATCGGAGCAGGACCAGCAGTGCCTCAGCCAGATCTAGCGCTGCTCGCATGCTGCAGCTCGCCCAGGAACTGCTCCAGATCAGCTGCTGTCAGCGTGTTCCACTTGCGGATAAGGCGTCCGTCCGGGGCAATGAAATAAGTCTCAGGCACCCCGCGCATGCCGTACTGCACCGAGATCGGCCCGGCATCGCCCGAACCGTTCATGTAACTGATGCCGTACTTGTGCAGGAATCCCTGGGCATCCGAGTCAATGTCCTGGACGTCGACGCCGACGAACGTGATGCTGTCGCCATAGCGCCGCGCCGCGTTCTCGAGCACGGGCGCCTCGTCGGCGCACGGCCCGCACCAGGAGGCCCAGAAGTTCACCACAACTGGCTTGCCCGTGTGCAGGGCAGAGTTCAAGTTGAACGTCGAGCCGTCGAACAGACCGAGCGAAAAATCAGGCGCCGTGGTGAACGGGACGTTGACGACTTTGCTGCTGGCGACCTCTTTCGCTTGCAAGCCAAACCACAACAGCCCCAGCACTCCGATGACAACCGCCCCCGACACAGCCGCCAACGCCGCGGGCAGCCACGGCCGGCCTGAAGTATGCGGCAGTGTCTCGTTCTGGATCGCCACCGACTCAGTCTAGTAGTTTTTTTCTCCTTTTGACACGAAGATGAACTCATCGCTGGACCACGCTGGTCGCGTTCAGCAACCAGCGCTGTAGAGTCCATGACAACGAACATGAGTGTGAAGTCGGCGCCCGAGCGAATTCTGATGGCGCCGGGTCCCAGCAACTTGCACCCGCGCGTGGTGCAGGCGCTGATCGCGCCTCTGGTCGGCCACAAGGATCCCTACTTCCTGGACCTCCTCGACGAGACCGCTGATCTGCTGCGTCAC
>Ga0213876_10002618_pt1 | contig 10510 bp, 9 predicted proteins | sample BarmaccomBMRX_R9_FD_160113 | JGI IMG/M metagenome (GOLD analysis project Ga0213876, IMG submission 160113) | Root-associated microbial communities from Barbacenia macrantha in rupestrian grasslands, the National Park of Serra do Cipo, Brazil - RX_R9 | ecosystem: Host-associated > Plants > Roots...
GGATGACGCGTATCTGTCCCCGAACTACAAGACTGCCACGACGGTGATCTCGGTGTCGGGGCAGCCGGGTACCGACTACTGGGGATACCTGCGCTCGGTCGATGCGCTCCTCTCACAGTTCTCGGCGCGGGTTCACTGGGGAAAGCTGCACTTCCTCACCCCCGAGCGACTTCACGCCCTGTATCCGGAAGCCGACGTGTTCATCAACCTGCGGCGAGAGCTCGATCCAGGCGGGCTGTTCCTGAACGAGCACCTGCGCGAGCTGTTCGCCTGACGAGTGGACCGCGCGCCTACGCGCACCTGATCTCGAGCGCGTGGTGGACCGGGCTGATGGTCTGGCACCTGCGCCGCTACCTGGGCGCGTCGCTGCGGGGCGCGCGCGGCCGCGCGGCCGGGGCGCAACCGGCGGAGCCGGCGTTACCGACGACGGCCCCGACCCTCACGACGGCTCGATCCTGACGCGGGTCCGATCCTGCGCGGCGGTCTGACCCCTGCTGCGCCGGTCTGACCCCGCGCGACGGGCCCCGAGCCGTCGCGCTCCCTCACAGCACGGAGCGGATCTCGTCTTCGAACGTGGCGATGTGGCGGGTGAGGATCTCGCGGGCGCGCTCGGCCTGTCCGGTCTCGATCGCATGCAGCACCTCCTCGTGCTCGTGCACGCGCGTGAACAGGTGGGGGAGCCGGTCGATCACCAGGTACCAGATCCGCAGGGACAGGTTCAGGTAGCGCCCGAGCGTCTCTTCGAGGAACGGATTGCCGGCGCAGCGGTAGACGAAGCGGTGCACCGTGGCGTCGAGATCCATCAGCAACTCCATGTCCTCGGCTCCGCGGCGGATGTCGAGCTCGATCAGCAGGCCGGCCAGCTCTGCGCGCTGGGAGTCGGTGATCCGCTGGGCGGCGCGGTACGCGGCATGGCCCTCGAGCTGGGCCCGCACCTCGGAGATGTGAGCCAGGTCGGTGATGTTGATCTCCGAGGCGAACGTCCCACGGCGCGGGAACACCGTGACCAGGTTCTCGAGCGCGAGGCGCTTGATCGCCTCCCGGACCGGCGTGCGCCCCATCTTGAGCTCACGGCCGATCGCGTCCTCGTCGATCGGCGACCCCGGCGGGATGCGGAGGGTCACCAGCCGGTCGCGCAGTGCGCGGTACGCGCGGTCGGCCAACAAGCCGCGCTGGCTGGCCCGACCCGGGGGGACGACTGATATATCAGTCATCGGTGACTGAAGTGTATCTGTGCGGCGGCGCCGCGCCAAGTTGTATACCGCGGCGGGCAGAGCTCGCATACGGACCGCCGGTCAGGTCGGGTGGCATGGCCGGGCCGCGTCGCCTGGGGCTGGCCGGTCAGGTCGCGTGCGGCTGACGGGCCAGGAGCACAGCGAGGGTCACCACGCACAGGCCGGCGGAGGTCGCGAACGGCAGGCCGTCGCCGGCGGCCTTGGCCAGGGTGCCGCCGCCGCCCGCTCCGACGATCTGGCCGGCCGCCCAGGCCAGGTTGATCAGGGCCATCGCATAGCCCTGGCTGATCCCGAGCGTGTCAGCCGCGTCCGAGAGCATCGCCATGGCCGGTGCCCAGAAGCTGCCCAGCGCCACCGTGGCGAGGACGATCACCACGGCGAGCAGGAGGGCGTCGCGGGGGAGCGTGAAGCACAGCAGCGCCACTGCGGCCGCGCCCAGGCCGATTCGCAGCGGGAACATCCGCCCGCGGCGGTCGGACAGATGCCCCACCGCAGGGGCCGTGACGGCCTCGACCCCGGCCGCGACGAGGAAGGTCGCGCCGATGCCGGCGGCTCCGGCGCCGAGCTGGCCGAGTCGCAGCGGGCCGAGCACGTTGATCGCGCCCGAGGCGATGGCCGGGACGGCCACCAGCCACATCCCGAGCGCGATGGCCGGCCGGCGGAGCTGGCGAGTGAGGGGCTCGCGGTCCGGCAGGGGCGAGGACCGGGGTGGCGCGGGCAGCAGGCCGACGGCGGCGGCCAGCCCGAGGGCGACCAGGACGACCGCCGAGAAGACCGGCCCGCGCCCCAGCGCGTGCGCGAGCGTGCCAACCACCGGGCCGAACAGAGCCCCGCCGATCCCGGCGGCCAGGGCCCCGCCGATCGCGCTGCCGCGGCGCTCGGCCGGGACCACCACGACCAGCCAGCCCAGGCTGCCCGCCCACGTGAACGCTCCGCCGAAGCCCTGCACGAACCGGGCGCCGTCGAGCAGACCCACGTTGTCGAGCAGCCCGAAGGCCAGGCTCGATGAGCCCATCAGCGCGAGGCCGGTGTAGAGCGTGACGCGGGGCCCGGAGCGCTCGGCCAGGATCCCGCCCGGGATCGAGCCGGCCAGCGTTCCGAGCGCGTAGCCGGCGGTCAGCACGCCCGCGGATGCCTTGGTCAGGTGGAGCTCCCGGGTCAGCGAGGGGAGCAGCGGCACGACCGCCGCGTAGAACACCGTGTCGAAGAACACGACGGCCCCGGCGACGAGGAACAGGAGCCGCTGCTCGCGGCGGCTCATGCCCGGCCGGCGGCGATCAGTCGCCCAGCTCGGCCCGGCGGCGCACGACGAACTCCTCGAGCTCGGCCCGGATCGCGCCGTCGAGCGGTGGCGGCTCGTAGCGCTCGAGCGTCTCGCGCCAGATCTCGCCCGCCCGAGCCGTCGTGTCCCGGGCGCCGCGCTTGGACCAGCGGTCGAAGTTCTCGGTCGAGGACAGGAGCGGGCGGTAGAAGCATTCGCGGAAGCGTTCGAGCGTATGGGCTGCGCCGAGAAAGTGACCGCCCGGGCCGACCTCGACATGGGCGTCGAAGGCCAGCGAGGCCTCGTCGATCTCCACCGGCGTGAACTCGTGGCGCAGCTCGCGCAGCAGCTCGACGTCGACGATGAACTTCTCGTAGCACGAGACCAGTCCTCCCTCGAGCCAGCCGGCCGAGTGCATGACGAAGTTCGTCCCGGCCAGGAACGTCGGCAGCAGGGTCATGAGCGACTCGTAGGCGGCCTGGGCGTCGACCGTCTGCGACGCGTTGAGCCCGCCCCCGCCGCGCCAGGGAAGCCCGAAGCGCCGCGCGATCTGCCCGGTGCACAGGACGCCGACGCCCGACTCCGGCGTGCCGAAGGACGGCGAGCCCGACTGCATGTCGGTGTTGGACAGGAAGCTCCCGAACACCACCGGCGCGCCGGGGCGGATCAGCTGGGCCAGCGCGATCCCGGCCAGTGCCTCGGCCACCTGCTGGACCAGCGTGGCCGGCAGCGACACCGGCGACATCGCGCCCATCAGCAGGAACGGCGTGATCACCACGGCCTGGTTTGCCTTCACGTACTCGAACATCGCGGCCAGCATCCGGTCGTCGTATCGCAGCGGCGAGTTGACGTTGATCAGCGAGATCGACACGGGCGCTCGCTCGATCGCCTCGCGGCCGCCGAACAGGATCTCGCCCATCCGGATCGTGTCCGCGGCGTTCGGGCCGGAGGTGACCGAGCCCATGTACGGCTTGTCCGACAGCGTCTGAAGCGCGAACACCATGTCGAGATGGCGCGAGTCGAGCGGGCGGTCCTCGGGCTCGCAGATCGTGCCGCCCGGCGAGTCGAGCTCGGGGAAGGCCTGAGAGAGCCTGACCAGGTTCTCGAAGTCCGCCATCTTGGCGTCGCGCCGCGTGTCACCCTCGCGGATGAACGGGCAGCCGTACACCGGGGCGAACACCATGTGGTCGCCGCCGATGTGCGCGGTGTTGACCGGGTTGCGGGCCTGGAGCTCGAACTCGCGCGGCGCCTTGGCAACCTGCTCGAGGATGAAATCGGGGTCGAACCGGATGCGGTTCTCGTCCTCGAGGGTCTGACCGGCCTTGACCAGCAGATCGACCGCCTCGGGGAGGAGGAACTCGATCCCGATCTCGGACACCAGGCGGCGCCAGCCGCGGTCGATCACGTCCATCGCCTGCTCGCTCAGGATCTCGTAGCGGGGCATCGAGTTGACGAACAAGACGGGCTCCTCGTGTCTGGTGTTGACCTGGCGGCGTTGGTGCGTAATCTATACCGCGTGGAACAAGAGTTCCAAGTCAGCCCGAATGGAGTCCACGGCCCGGCCACCCCGGGAACGGCGGCGATCGACCGCGGCGCGGACCTGCTCGTCCGCGTGCTCGAGGCAGAGGAGCCGGTCGCCCTGACCGACCTTGCGTCGGCCGCGGGGCTGCCCAAGAGCACCGCCTCGCGCCTGGTCAGTGCGCTCGAGCGCCGCGGCCTGGTCGAGCAGGACGGCGAGCGCGGGCGGCTGCGGCCAGGCCCGGCCATCCTGCGCGTGGCCGAGCGCAGCATGCTCGAGCGCAACATCGTCGGGCTGGCCCGGCCGTCACTCGACGGGCTGGCGGAGGCGACGGGCGAGACGATCAACCTGGCCGTGCCCGGGCCGGAGGGCGTCGAGCACATCGCACAGGTCGACAGCCGTCATTTCCTGGGCGCCGGCCAGTGGCTCGGGCGCTCGGTGGACTACGTCCGGTCCGCCAACGGCAAGGTGTTCACGGCCTTCGGCCGGGGCCCCGGGCAGGCTTCCGGCGACAGCGCAGACGGAGAGCTCGACACCCGAGACGGAGAGCTCGACGAGGTCCGGCGCGACGGCTTCGCCACCTCCGTCGACGAGCTCGAAATCGGGCTGTCCGCCGTGGCCGCGCCGGTCCGCGGGGCCCGCGGCGAGGTGATCGCGGCGCTCAGCATCTCGGGCCCGACGCTGCGGATGCCGCCGTCCCGGATCGCCGAGCTTCGACCCATCCTGATCAGCGAGGCACGGACGCTGAGCCGTCGCCTCGGCCATCGCGAGCAAGGAGAACGTGCGGCGTGACCGACGAGGAGATCCTGCAGCTGCTGTACGACGAGACCCTGGTCGGGAACGCGCCCGCGGTTCGCCAGGGCGTCGAGGACGGCCTCGAGCAGGGGCTCGCGCCCGAGCGGATGCTCTACGACTCGCTGATCCCTTCGCTCGAGGAGGTCGGGGCGCGATTCGAGCGTGGCGACTTCTTCGTGCCCGAGATGCTGATCGCCGCGCGGGCCATGCAGGGCGCGCTCGACATCCTGCGCCCGCTGCTGGCCGAGACCGGCTCGGCGCAGATCGGCACCTTCCTGATGGGGACGGTCAAGGGCGACGTGCACGACATCGGCAAGAACCTGTGCAACATCATGCTCGAGGGCGCGGGCTTCCAGGTCATCGACCTCGGGGTGAACGTGGCGCCCGAGAAGTTCATCGAGCAGATCGAGGAGCACGACCCGGACATCGTCGGGTTCTCGGCCTTCCTCACCACCACCATGCCGATGTTCAAGGCCAACATCAACGCGCTCGAGAAGGCCGGGCTGCGCGATCGGGTGATCGTGATGGTGGGCGGCGCGCCCGTCACCCAGGAGTACGCCGACGCGGTCGGCGCCGACGGGTATTCGGCCGACGCCTCGGCGGCGGTCAAGAAGGCCAAGGAGCTCATCGAGCTGCGCCGCGCGCAGGTGCTCGCATGAGCGCCGTCACAGTGCTGCGCTCGCGTTCGAAGACGGTCGAGATCGGGGCCGATCGCTCGTTCTGCGTGATCGGAGAGCGGATCAACCCGACCGGGCGCAAGAAGTTCGCCGCGGACCTGCGGGCGGGCGAGCTCTCGCTGGTCACCCACGACGCGGTGGACCAGGTCGAGGCCGGCGCGGACATGCTCGATGTGAACGCCGGGATCCCGTTGGTCGACGAGGCCGAGCTGCTGGCCTCGATGTTGAGGACCGTCCAGGGAGCGGTCGACGCGCCGATCTGCATCGACTCCTCGGTGATCGAGGCGCTCGAGGCTGGGCTGTCGGTCTACGACGGCCGGGCGCTCGTCAACTCGGTGACCGCCGAGGATGACCGGCTCTCGGAGATCCTGCCGCTCGTGGCGCGTCACGGCGCCGCCGTGATCGGGCTGGCCAACGATGAGACCGGCATCCCCGAGACGCCCGAGAAGCGCCTGGAGTGCGCGCGCAGGATCGTCGACGCGGCCGCCGATCACGGAATCGCGCGCGACGACGTGGTGATCGATCCGCTGGCCATGACCGTGGGGGCCGACCCGTCGGCGGTCCGGACCACCCTCGAGACGATCAGCCTGATCCGCGACGAGCTCGGGGTGAACATGTGCCTGGGCGCGTCGAACGTGAGCTTCGGCCTGCCCGACCGCCACGCGCTGAACGCTGCGTTCCTGCCGATGGCGATGGCGGCCGGCCTGACCAGCGCGATCATGTCGACCGCGCGGCCGGTCATCGACGCGGTGCGGGCCGCGGATCTGCTGCTCGGCCACGACGAGTGGGGAACGAGGTGGATCGCGACCCACCGGGCGCGTCAGGCGACGATGGCGCACGAGGCGCACGTGCCGTGAGCGGTCCCGTGCCGCAGCGGCGGAGGGTGGAGCCGGCCTCCATCCAGGGGCCGGCGCCGGCGGCGGACGACGGCAGCGGGCGCGTCCGGCTGCGCTTCCTCCCGGAGGGCGCCGAAGTGCGCGTGCCCAGCGGGACGCCGGTGTTCGACGCCGCGAGCTGGAACGGGATCGCGATCGATTCGACCTGCGGCGGGCACGGCACGTGTAAGAAGTGCCGTGTGCGGGTGGTCTCCGGAGAGGTGCCGGTCGGTCCACTCGATCCCCGGGCGTTCTCGGCCGACGAGCTGCGCGAGGGCTGGCGGCTGGCCTGCCGGGCCTCCGCCCGCGGCGATCTCGTGGTCGAGGTGCCGCCGCTGCAAACCCGCCCGAAGGCGGCTCTCGCCGGCGTCGGACGTCACGTCATCCTGCGCCCGGCGATCCAGAAGCGCCATCTGGTCCTCGAGGAGCCCTCGATGGAGGACCAGCGGTCCGACCTGCGGCGGGTGCTCGACGGCCTCGAGGATCTCGAGCCCCAGACCTCGATCGAGGTGCTGCGCTCGCTGGGGGCGGTGCTCCGCTCCTCGGGATACGACGTCACCGCGGTGGTCGCCGATCAGGAGCTGATCGGGGTGGAGCCCGGGGACACGACCGCTCGGCGCTTCGCCATCGCCTTCGACCTCGGCACGACCACGGTGGTGGCCACGCTGCTCGACCTGGAGAGTGGCCAGCCGGTCGCTGTGCGCTCGCTGCTCAACCGCCAGCAGCCCTTCGGCGCCGACGTCATCACGCGGATCTCGGCCACGATGATGGACGACGAGGCCCTGGGGTCGCTGCGGACGCGCGCGCACGAGACGCTGTCGGAACTGGTGGGGGAGGTGTGCGCCGAGGGCGGCGTCGATCCGCTCGAGGTCTACGAGATCACCGTGTGCGGCAACGTGACCATGATGCACCTCGCGCTGGGAATCGATCCCGAGCCGCTGTCGATGGCGCCGTTCGTCGTCTCGACCCACGCCTTCCCGGAGGTCCGGGCGCGCGACTTCGGCGTATCGGTGCATCCACTCGCGCCCGCGTTCGTGTTCCCGTCGCTCGGGGCCTACGTCGGGGGGGACATCGTGGCCGGGATGCTGGCCACCGGCCTGACCCGGGACCGGCGGCTGCGGCTGTTCATCGACGTGGGGACCAACAGCGAGATTGCGCTGGGATCGGTCGACCGGGTGGTGGCCACGGCGGCGCCGGCCGGCCCCGCGTTCGAGGCGGCCCAGATCCGATGCGGGATGCGGGCCGCGCCGGGGGCGATCGAGGGGGTCAAGATCTCGGCGCAGGACGGCGTGACGCTCGACGTCATCGGCGACGAGGAGCCCGTCGGCATGTGCGGCTCCGGATTGGTCGACGCAGTGGCCGAGCTGGTGCACTGCGGGCTGCTCGACCACTCCGGCCGGTTCATCCCGGACGAGTCCGCGGCCGTGTCGCACCCGGGGCTGGCCCCGCGGTTGACGCGGATCGGCCAGGAGCGGGTGTTCGTGCTGGACTGGCGCGGCTCGGAGGATCCAGAGCGGGCGGTGTTCCTGTCCCAGCGGGACGTGCGCGAGCTCCAGTTCGCCAAGGCCTCGATCGCCACCGGTTGGCAGATCCTGATGAGCACGCTCGGGGTCGGGCCCGGGGACGTGAGCCAGGTGCTGCTGGCCGGCAGCTTCGGGGCGTACCTGACGCCGCTGAGCGCGGTCCGGATCGGGTTGGTGCCACCGATCGCGCTGCCGCGGATCGTGTCGGCCGGGAACGTGGCGGGGGAGGGGGCCAAGATCGCCGCGCTGTCGGTGCGCGAGCGGGCCGAGGCGCACTCGATCCTGCGCGAGGTCGAGTACGTCGAGCTCTCGGGCCGGTCGGACTTCAACGACATGTTCGTCGACCAGCTCGGGTTCCCGGGATGAAGACGGTCCTCGCGTGTGGCGCGCTCGCGCTCGACGTCCGGCGGATCGCGGCGCGGCGCGGGTGGGAGGTGCAGGTGGTCCCGGTGCCGGCGCTGCTGCACAACCATCCCGAGCGGATCGGTCCCGCGGTGGCCTCGCTGTCGGCCGGCCATGAGGTCGCGGCCGTGGCCTACGGCGACTGCGGAACCCACGGTGGCCTCAACGGCCTCCCTCGCCTCGATGGCGCCGATTGCTACGACGTGTTCGCGCGCGCGGAGGTGCGGGCCGCGCTCGAGGAGGAGCCGGGCACCTACTTCCTCACCGACTTCCTGGCCCGGACGTTCGAGCACACCGTGTGGCGCGAGCTCGGCCTGGACCGCTATCCGTCGCTGCGCGAGGAGTACTTCCGTCACTACACCCGCGTGATGTGGCTGGCCCAGCGACCCGTGCCGGCCACCCGGGCGGCCGCCGTGCGCGCCGCCGACCGGCTGGGGCTGCCGCTGGTCGAGGTCGTCGTGAGCGACGCCGGGCTGGAGCGGCAGCTCGAGCGTCTGCTCGACGCCGCGCCGCAGGACGGCTCACTCGCGCTCGTCTAGTGCCTCTGAAAGCAGCGTGGCCACGTCGGCCACGCGCAGCGGGGCGCCGGCGCCCTGCACTCCGTCGTCGAGCATCACGGTGCAGAACGGGCAGGCGACGGCCAGCGTGTCGGCGCCGGTGGCCGTCGCCTCGCGCACTCGCTCCTGATTGATCGGGCTGGCCCGCTCCTCCATCCACATGTGGGCGCCGCCGGCGCCGCAGCAGAAGGTCTGCTTGCGCGAGCGTTCCATCTCCACCGGTTGCGCCACCGAGGCGACGATGTCGCGTGGTGCCTCGAGCACGTCGTTGTGGCGGGCCAGATAGCAGGAGTCGTGATATGTGATCTGGGCGGCGTCGGCGCGCTTCGGGCTGAGGCGCCCGTCCCGGACGAGCGTCGAGAGCAGCTCCGAGTGGTGGATGACCTCGTAGCGCCCGCCGAAGTCCGGGTACTCGTTGGCCAGGGTGTTGAAGCAGTGCGGGCAGCCGGTGACGATCCGGGTGATCCCAGCGTCGTTCAGCGTCTGGACGTTCTGCTCGGCGAAGGCCTGGAACACGTACTCGTTTCCGATGCGGCGGGCCGGGTCGCCGGTGCAGCTCTCGCGCGGGCCGAGGATGGCGAAGTCGACGCCGGCGCGGTCCAGGAGGCTCGCGGTGGCCCGCGCGGCCCGCTGCCCGCGCTCGTCGAAGGACGACGCGCAGCCCACCCAGTAGAGGTACTCGGGCGCCTGGTCGCCTGGCTCGAGCACCCGCACCCCGAGCGCCGAGGCCCAGTCGGCCCGTTCGGACTGGGCCCGGCCCCACGGGTTCGAGGCGCGCTCGACGTCGCGCAGCATCGGCTCGGCCTCGCTCGGGAAGCTCGACTCGACCATCACCAGATGGCGGCGCAGGTCGACGATGTGATCGACGTGCTCGATCGAGACCGGGCAGGCCTGGATGCACGCCCCGCAGGTGACGCAGTCCCAGACGCTCTCCTCCGGCACCGCGTTCGGAATCAGAGCCGCGTCGTTGTCCTGCGCGAAGACCGCGTCGCGCAGGCCCATGATCACCAGCTTGGGAGAGAGGATCTTGCCCGTTGCGTAGGCCGGGCAGGCGTCCTGGCAGCGTCCGCATTCGGTACAGGAGAAGGTGTCGAGCACCTGCTTCCAGGTGAGGTCCTTTGGAGTGCCGGCGCCGAACCGGAGCTCCTCCTCGGGGGTGTCGGGGTCGTCGAAGGAGAGCGGCTCGAGCCGCCCGCCGGCCCGCGTGCGCCCGAACCACACGTTGACCGCCGCCACGAAGATGTGCAGGTGCTTGGAGCGGGGGAGGTAGGCCAGGAAGCTCAGGATCGTGAGGACATGGATCCAGACGAAGGTGCGCTCGAGCACCCGGGTGGCCTGGTCTGAGCCGAACAGGTGCGAGAGGAGCTTCGAGACCGGCGACCACGAGGCCGGCCATTCGTTCAGGTGCAGCGCGATCCGCGTGGCGTGCCAGAGCAGGAGGCTGATCACGATCGTGGCGATCAGGGCGAGGATCAGGTCGGCCTCGCCCAGGTGGCTGCCCCGGAATCGCTGGGGGCGCTGCACCTTGCGGATGTAGGCGGCGGCGATCACGCCGGCCAGCACGAGCATGCAGAACACGTCGACGAGCAGCGCGTACCACCCCTGGTGGCCGAGCCAGGGGAGGGTCGAGCGCTTGCCGACCACGCCGATCAGCGCGATCACGATA
>Ga0213876_10002619_pt1 | contig 10507 bp, 10 predicted proteins | sample BarmaccomBMRX_R9_FD_160113 | JGI IMG/M metagenome (GOLD analysis project Ga0213876, IMG submission 160113) | Root-associated microbial communities from Barbacenia macrantha in rupestrian grasslands, the National Park of Serra do Cipo, Brazil - RX_R9 | ecosystem: Host-associated > Plants > Roots...
ACAAACTCGACCGCCGCATGGGCGAGAACGTCTTCGGACGGCCCAAGAGCCCCGTCAACAAGCGCGAATACGGCCCCGGCCAGCACGGCCAGCGCCGCAAGGGCAAGATGTCTGACTTCGGCATCCAGCTGCGCGCCAAGCAGAAGCTGAAGGGCTATTACGGCGACGTCACCGAGAAGCAGTTCAAGCGCACCTACACCGAGGCGTCGCGGATGAAGGGCGACACCGGCCAGAACCTGATCGGCCTGCTCGAGCGCCGGCTCGACATGGTCGTCTACCGCGCCAAGTTCGCCCCGACCATCTGGGCCGCGCGCCAGCTGGTCAGCCACGGCCACGTCCGCGTGAACGGGGTGAAGTGCAACATCGCCTCGCGCCGGGTGAACGTCGGCGACGTCGTCGAGCTCGGCCCCAAGGCGCAGGAGATGGCGCTGGTGATGGAGGCGCAGAGCCTCGCCGAGCGCGACATCCCCGATTACGTGGCGCCCGACGGCACCTCCAAGATCAGCTTCGTGCGCGTGCCGACGCTGGACGAAGTGCCCTATCCGGTGCGCATGGAGCCGAACCTGGTCGTCGAATTCTACTCGCGCTGATCCGGCGGACAGCGCGAAACGAAACGGGCGGCACCCTCCCGGGCGCCGCCCCTTTTTTGCCACCTGTCCCCGCAAGCGTACCTTATCTGGCAGGGCCCGGCCAAAGCCGTGGACCTCTGACCGGCGCGGGGACCGGCGCGGGCGCGGGGGCGTTTTTCCTTGGCCCCGACGCGATAGGCAGAAATGCCTTTCCCGTTACTCCCCGAGTTTTTCCCGCGTCGCCGCGCGCAATATCGCTTGACGTTGCGCGCCGGCCGAAGCTGCGCTGTCCGACTTGTACAAGGCCTTCAAATAGGCGCGGTCCCACCGGGTTAGGTCCGCCGGGCCGGGCGATCCGTTCGGCTCGAACAGGGAGAGAATGGTCCCCCCGTCCGGTGGGTTCAGGTCGGGAGGCGGCAAGGCGATCGCCACCATCGCCAGATAGGCGGACAAGGCGCGCCAGGTGATATGCTCGATCTTCTTGGCGTCGACGACCACGACGGAGACAAACGCATTCCGCCGGGTCGATTCCTGCAGTCGCGAGGCCGAGTAGACGAAGTTGTTTTTGCCGTCGAGCGGACGACCGTCGGCATTGCCCCATGCGCTAGCGTTGATCCATCTGACCGGCTTCGGCGCGCGCAGCGCCTGCTTGACCGGCGTCGGCGGCACGCCGTCATTGCCGAACAGCAAGGGATGGCGCTCGAGGAGCAGGTCGACGAACCGGTCTGCCTCGTCGGTGACGACGATCAGGATGTTGGGCACGCAGGCACCGCGTTCGACAAGGACGCCGTTGGCCTTCGCGATCTCGACGACCCGCGCCGCGAGATAGCCGTTATGCGCGGCGTCGAGACCGAGGGCGCGCGGGCAGATGTGGCCGTTCCAGCGCGCGATCTGCTGATTGCCCCGCGTCTTCGTCAGCGCATCGATGTAGGCTTCGAATAGCTCGTTGCGCGAGCCGGTGACCACGATCGTAGCGCCGCTGGGCTCCGCCGCCCTGATCGGATCCCCTGGCGGAGTCGCAGGTGCCTGACCGCCCATCAACGAAAACGCGGCGCAGCCTGCCAGCACGCGACCACGACGCACCATCTTGCCCCCTAGAGCCGAGGCGGGAGGATGAGCCGGATGGCGGTTAACGTCCAGCACGTGTCTCCCCTCTCCGACGTCGCCGCGTCACGGCAGCTTGAGGCTCGCCCGGAGGAACGCGTCCGCCTTGCGCAGCAGATCCGCGCGCGCCTCGGCGTCGTCGAGCTGGTGGTCGAGCTTGGGGTAGACGACGAGCTCGACCGACTTGCCGGCGCTCCTCAGCCGCTCGGCCATCAGCCGCGACTGCTGGACGCCGACATTGCGGTCCGTGTCGCCGTGGAACAGGAGGACGGGCGCGGCGATCCGCTCCGCATTGGCGGCCGGCGAGCCCTCGCGCACGTGCGGCCCGGAACCGACCTCGTCGGAGACGATGCGGTGGATGCTGAAATTCGCCCATTCCGCCTTGCGCATCGCGAGGTCGGTGACCGGCGCGATCGCCACCGCCGCCTTGAACAGCTTGGGGTCGAGCACGTTGGCCTGCAGCGCGGCATAGCCGCCATAGGACCAGCCGACGATCGCCAGCTTGTCCGGATCGGCGATGCCCTGCGCGACGAGCCAGCGGCCGGCGTCGTCGACGTCGCCGATCGCGGTCCGCCACGACTGGAAGCCGTTCTTCTGGAACCAGCCGTCGCCATAGCCGCTCGAGCCGCGGAATTCGGGCTGCAGGACCGCGTAGCCGCGGGCCGCGAAATATTGGCTGAGCCAGTCGAAACCCCATTCGTCGCGCGCCGCCGGGCCGCCGTGGGGCATGACGATGGCGGGGAGCTTCTTCCCTTCGCTCCCCGGCGGCAAGGTGAGGTAGGCCGGGATGTCGGTGCCGTCGCCGGCCTTGTAGGTGACGTGGCGGACGGCCGCGAGCTTGGCGTTCTCGAGCTCGGGACGGCTCAGCATCAGCTCGCCCAGCTGCCCCTTCGCTTTGTCGAACAGATAATAGCGGCCGGGATCGGTGTCGCTCCCGGCCCACAGGAGGAGCTTGCTCTCGTCGGCGCTGGAATCGACGAAGGCGACGAGCGGGAGGTTCGGCAGGGCCTTGGACAGAGCCGTCGCGAGCGCCCGCAGCTTCGGGTCGAAATAGAGGTTCTGCCGCTTGTCGGTCGAATAGCTGACGCCGACGACCCGCCGGTTACGGCCGATCCGGACGAATCCGTCGACGTCCACGGCCGGATGCGCGAACAGCAGGGTCTCGGCGCCGCTACCGTCGAGCGCCAGCGAATAAGCGGCGAGGCGGCCGTCCTTCTTCTTGAGGCCGTAGGCGACGTCGCTGTCGGGGTCGACCGCATAGGGATTGAAGCCCTCGGCGCGGGTGGAATCGTAGGTGCCCAGCTTCTTCCAGTCGCGCGACCCCTTCGCGCGATAATAATAGTCGACCAGGCCGGTATCCTGGCCCTCGCCGACCATCTTGGCGATGCCCATGATCCGCACGTTGCCGCGGCCGTCGCTGATATATTCGGCGGCATTGGGTTTGGGCGGCTCCACGGCGCGCGCGCTGAGCTTCACCGTGTCGAGCCGGTCGACGCCGAAGCCGTTGCGCGCGTCGGCCATGTGCGAGCCGAGATGCTCGGAGGGGACGAAATAGCGGCCGACGAGGACGCTGCCGTCGTCGCCGGTCGACCAGTCGATCACCTCCCCGCCGCCGAGCGAGACGGCGAGGTCGTCCCACCGCATCGGGCTGCTCAGCAGCTTGAGGTTCGCGCCGTCGGCGTCGATCGCGACCAGCCGCGTCGCCGGCAGCAGGTCGGTGGCGCCCTTGACCAGCAGGTAGACGTTGCAGGCGAGCCGCTGCTCGGACAGCCAGTGGCAGGACGTGAGCCGCTCCGGATCGCCGCTCGAATTCATCACCACCTTGGGCTGACCGCCGGCGACGGCATCGACGACGTAGAGGACGTTGCCCTGGCCGCGCGGCTTGGGGGCCAGGAAGGCGACCTTGGTGCCGCTCGGCGAGAGGCTGATCTGCTGGACGCCTTCGCGCGCCCCGAACAGCGCCGCCGGATCGGCCGCGGCCTGCGCCGCCGCCTGCGCCCGCACGGCTCCCGCCGGGGGCACCAGGGCAAGCGCGGCCGCCGCCGTGAAAATGATGAATTTCATGTCGTCCCCCACCGGTTTCCCGACACCGGAAGCTGACAGAGCCGGCGCCCCGCCGCAAGCGGTTTCGCGGCTTCTCACCCCTTGGCGCGGGCCGGGCGCGGCTGCTAGGGCGCCCCGTCCCGCACTGGAGCCTTGGTCGAATGCCCTTCCGCCAGCCGCCCGAATGGGCCCGCCACGACTGGGTCTGGATCGGCTTTCCCAGCCACGAGGATCTGTGGCTGGACGACCTCGCCGCCGCGCGCGAGGAAGTCGCGGCATTCGCCCGCGCCGTGTGGGCCGACGGCGCCGGCGAGGAAGTCCGCCTCGTCGTCGCCGACCCCGCCGCAGCCCGCGCCGCCCGTGCTCTCGCCCCGTTCGCGACGATCGTCCAGGAGCCGTTCGGCGACATCTGGCTGCGCGACACCGGCCCGATCGTCGTCAAGGAAGGCGGCCGCCGCCGCGCCCGCACCTTCCGCTTCAACGGCTGGGGCGGCAAATACGAGCTCGAGGGCGACGACACGCTCGGCCTGCGCCTCGCCGAGACGGGCGAGATCGAAGCGGCGCGCGCGGACTGGGTCGTGGAGGGCGGCGCCATCGACGTCGACGGCACCGGCCTCGCCGTCACCACCGAGCAATGCCTGCTCAATCCGAACCGCAACCCCGATCTTTCGAAGGAGGAGGTCGAGGCGCGCCTTCGCGCCGATCTCGGCCTCGAGCGCATCCTCTGGCTTGGCGAAGGGCTCCTGAACGACCACACCGACGGCCATGTCGACAACCTCGCCCGCTTCGTCGGCGAGGGCCGCGTCGCCATCCCCGCCCCCGCCGGCGACGACGACCCGAACACGGCCGCCTGGCTCGACGCCTGGGCGCGCGCCCAGGCCTTCGGGCTGGAGGTCGTGCCCATCCCCTCGCCCGGCCGCCTGCTCCGCGACGGCGAGATCGTCCCCGCCTCCTACATGAACTTCTACATCGGCAATGCCGCGGTCGTCGTGCCGCTCTACGGTGCGCCCAACGACGACGCGGCGATCGAGGCGATCGGCGCCCTCTTCCCCGGCCGCCGCACCGTCGGCCTGCGCGCCGACCACGTCCTCACCGGCGGCGGCAGCTTCCATTGCATCAGCCAGCAAGTCCCCGCCTGAGGGTCATTGCGAGCGGAACGAAGCAATCCATATCGTGCGCGTGGATTGCTTCGTCGCTGCGCTCCTCGCAATGACGGGGGAAGGAGAGTTTTCCGATGAGCCAGCTTCACGTCGCCGCCCTCCAGCTCGCCTTGGGCGACGACACGGACGCGAACATCGCCGCGGTCGCCGACCTGGTGCGCGAGGCCGCCGGCCGGGGCGCGAAGCTCATCCTCCCGCCCGAGCTGTTCGAGGGCCCCTATTTCTGCCGTACGCAGGAAGAGGGCCACTTCGCCCGCGCCCTGCCGGCCGGCGAGCATCCCGCCGTCCTCGCCATGCGGCGGCTCGCGGCCGAGCTCGGGGTCTACATCCCGACCAGCTTCTTCGAAGCCGACGGGCACCATCATTATAACAGCCTGGCGATGATCGACGATACCGGCGCGGTCATGGGCGTCTACCGCAAGAGCCATATCCCCGACGGCCCCGGCTATGCGGAGAAATTCTATTTCCGCCCCGGCAATACCGGCTTCCAGACCTACCGGACCCGCTTCGGCAAGGTCGGCCCGGCGGTGTGCTGGGATCAATGGTATCCCGAGACCGCGCGGGCGCTGATGCTCGGCGGCGCCGAAATCCTCCTCTTCCCGACCGCCATCGGCACCGAACCCCACGATCCGGACCTCGACACCAGCCGGATGTGGCGCCGGGCGATGATCGGCCACGCCGTCTCGAACGTCGTCCCGGTGGTCGCCGCCAACCGCATCGGCATCGAAGGGGGCCAGCGTTTCTACGGCCACTCCTTCATCTGCGACGAGCGCGGCGACATCCTCGCCGAATTCGGGGCGGAGGAAACGGGGGTGATCGACGCCGTCCTCGACCTCGGCCAGGCGAAGCGGCACCGCGCCGCCTTCGGCTTCTTCCGCGACCGCCGGCCGGACCTCTACGGCCGGCTGGCGCAGGATCTCTGAAAAAAGGGGACACGTACCTTTTGACAAAAGGTACGTGTCCCCACGCTTCGCGGTCCCGCTCAGGCTGGCGCAGTGGACGAGCCTCGCCGTCGTCGCGCTGATCGTCGGTTACGGCATCCGCTGGGCGGCCTGGATGCATCGCCTCCCCTGGCAGGAAGACGGCTCTTATCGCTTCTGGCAAGCGCTCGGCCTGTTATGAGCCGCCTCGTCCTTCTTCCGATTTCCCATGGAATGCCGTGGGTTGACTTTCGTTCGGCCGGAAGGGAGCCTTGGCTGGCGCGATCGGCGCCGACCGTGGGGGAATGCATGACGACAGGGATGCGGTGCGCGGCACTGATGGCTGGCGCTTCCTTGATGGCCCAGCCCTGCGCCGCCGCGCCCCTCGACGGTGGGAGCGCGATGGCGGCCGGGCGGTTCGGCGCCTTCGCCGGCGCGTCCGTGGTGCTGCCTCTGGGCGCCGCGAGCCGCCGCGCCGCCACCGCGCGGCTGCAGCTCAGTCCCGCCTTCGTCGATGCCGACAGCCGCACCGGCGCCGTCGTCCGGCGCTTCGGCGCCGGCCTCGATCTCGGCCTCGGGCGGACCGGCAAGCTCGACCTGCGCCTCGCCGGCCGCTCCCCCGCCGAAGCCCGGCAAAGGCTCGGCTTCAAGGGCTCGACCGGCTACATCATCGTCGGCGGCGTCGTCCTCGGCGTCCTCCTGCTCGCGGCCGTCGCCAACGCCCAGCCCAAGCCGGGGCCGCGGCCGGGGGATTTCCCGCCTTGAGCCGCATCGCGCAGCTGACAGGCGCTTCCTGGCCAGCGACAGGTCCGTAGCTTTCGCGATCCGCTCCAGCGTCGCCGGTCAAGCGACGCTAAGTGGCTTCCGTACCGGGTTCAATCGACGACGACCAAAGGGAGGCCAGATGCCGGTCCTTTTCTGCAACATCGCCTGGATGGAGCATTATGCCGGTCGGACGCCGAACGACCCGCCGCTCGGCGGCGGCGGATTTCCGGTTCTCCAAGGCTTTCTGCGGCGAGGAGTGCAACTTCGTGCCGTGCGAGGACGGGTTCGTGTACGGGCACTTCGAGACCATCAAGGGGCAACGGGATCGCCAGGTCCGCATCGAGCGCCTCGGTGCCGGCCTGGCAGACGATTACGTGGACGGTATCGACATCGTCTGGACGGCTCCGACGCGCGGTAACGACCCGCGCACGGTGGTCGGCTGGTTCAGGAACGCGCGCCTCTATCGCCACCGCCAGGAATTTGGCGAGGATTTCCCTTCGGATCGGCATCGGCGTGACGACATAAGCTCCTTTCGGGTCCGCGCCCGCTCCGACGACGTCTTCCTGCTGAGCGTCAACCAGCGGCGGTTCAACCTGGAGCGAGGGCCTGGGTGGAGCGGCCAGGCGAGCTGGTGGTATGCCGAGGACACCGCCGATCGCGATGCCGCCGAGTTCGTCGCCACGGTGAGGACCTTGATGGACACCGGTAGGATCGCGCCCGTCGCGAGGCGATCGAGGAACCGCAATGCCGGACGTAAGCGCCGCGCCGGCGCAGCCGCAGGGCATCCCTACCAACGCTACCTGCGCGCGTACGAGATGACCGTCCACCCTCGCCACGACGGACTGCAGAAGCGCTTCGTGGCACATCTCGCCGGACGACATCGCGGCGTCGACTTCCCGAGCTGCGCGCGCGACGACCTTCGATACGTCGTGAAAGGCAAAGCCTGCGTGATGGTCGAGGTGAAGCCGACGGAGGCCTCGACCGTGCGGTTCGCGATCAGGACCGCGATCGGGCAGTTGCTCGACTACCGTCAGGATCAAGGCTGGACCGGTCCGCAGCTCATTCTCGTCGAGACCGAGGTGACGCGAGCGGACGACCTCCGGCTGGCGTTCGACAACGGCTTCGGACTCGCGTGGCCCTCCGGCCGGGGGTTCGAGGTCGTCTGGCCCGACGGACGTCGTGGGTGTTGAGGCTCATGGCGGCACCCTTGGTCGACGCGTTTCGCTTCCCGACGCTTTCCCCACTCGTCAACGCTGCGACTACGCCTCGATGTTGAAAAACTCGCTTACTCCGGCTATATGCCGGCTATCGGTTCCTCACGGGAGGCGTGGCCCATAGCTGGAGATTGGTACTAATTCATTTGATCCTCCATTACGTTCTCCACACGATTATCGATTGTATTTTTGGAAAGGGAGAACGCTAATGCGGATACTGTTTGAAAGAGCTACCACTTTGGTACGTCGTTTCATTTACATCGCTCGCGTCGAATGGCGCAATGTCTTTGTGATCGCGGCCATTAGCACACGGACCCGCTGAAACGGCGGACGGGTCCGCCAATCGAACCGCCGGGTGCGCGAGAGCGACCCCGGGGCTGGACTGTCCAGAGCGCGCTGTGCACGGCGGGCGGTCGCCGCCGCCGCCTCCCAGCTTCCGCGCTCCCCTCCTTCGGAAGGCGCCACGCGCACGACCGGAATTTTCCCGCCGATCTTTTTTCGTTGAGGGCGCGTCACCATATCTCGGGAGCCGGGGGTACGGAGTGTGAGTCATGCGCTCGCCCTGCCTGTATGTCGCCACCGCCGCCGCAGCCTTGCTGTGCGCCGGCCCCTCCTCGGCGGTAGACGTTGCAGCGGCCTGCTGCGTCCTGGCGCCTGGTGAGCACTATCCGTCCGAACGGCATCCGGAGAAGGAGGATCTGCCGCCGGGCCTCCTGCCGGCCCCCGTAATGCCCCCTCGGGAACGTGCGCTTCAGGCGAGCGCGGAAGCGCCGATCGAGCGCGAACGCCCTTTGGTGGATGCCATCGGCATTCCACTGGACTCGGAGCGGGGCGTCAGCAAACCTGTCATTGTGGAGCCGCCGGCATCGCGTACGGATCCGAACGCCCCGCGCGTGCCGGAGACGGACAGTCCTTTCACCTCGCCTTGCTGTCAGGCCGGGGCGGAAGGCCATCCGCCCGACCCGCACGACACCAATCCCTTGGTGATGGCGAGGGTGAAGCAGCAGCAGGACCGGGCGCTGTCGGAGACCGTTGAAGCGCCCGGGGCACGCGAAGCTCCGCTCGTGAATGCGATAGGCGTACCACTCGACGCGCTACGCGGGGTCAGCGAGCCTGAGCACCGCCCGCCCGTTACCGCGGCGCACTCCGACCACCGCCCGGACTGCTGCACGGCAGATCGCGGCGACCGCCGTCCAACGCTCGTCGACGCGTCTTGGCGCTGGCGACGCGGCATCGAGATACGGGCCGCGACCGCCGCTGCCGCGCTCTTGACGCTTCTGATGATCGCCGTGTGGCTGACCTTACGGCGGCGCCGACCGCGGCCTGCGCCGGAAGCTGGGCCGGTGACGCGGGCGCTCCCCGACGCGCTGCCGCTGCCCGCCTCGCCCACCGTGCCGGTCCCAGAGCCCGAGGTCGCGCGCGCCAGAGCGCGTCGCAAGCAGCGCGAGCGGGAGACCGCCTGACATGCACCGGCGCCTCACGGGAACGCTGACACGCCCCAACGAGGATTGACGCCCCGCGCGCCTCGCATTGGCTGCGCTGCGCGAACCAGGCATTGTGCCTTGCATGGCCGCCGGCGCGATCGGCGAGGGTTCAGCAGATGGCGAGGCGATGGCGGGTCGGCGGCGTCGCGCGGCCAGGCGGGCAAAGATGAATAGCGATTCAGGTTGGCACCTCCCGCCTTCCGAGCGGCGCCCGCAACGGGAGCGAGCGCGCCCGTCCGGCGCCGGTGCGGCGACCAGAACGGCCTGGCTCCCGCCGGTGCCGACCCGGCCCGCACGCGGCGCCGGCACGGTGATGACCCGGCATCCACCCGGCACCGACACGGCAACGACACTCCGGCGCCGGCGACGGTAATCCCGCGACCGCGCTGGGTTCGCCCCGCCCCTCCGGAAGGCTTGTTTTCCACCTATGTTTGTGCTATGTTCTAGGCATGCTCCCGGGTGCGGGCTCTTTGACATGGTGGGAAACCGGCGTTCGACTCGGAGGCTGAGGCTGCGCGCGGCAGCACGGATTGATCGGAAAAAGCGATCGAAGGCGGTCGGATTGATCGGAAGATTTTTATTTTCCACGAAGGTTCGAAACTTCCGCCGCCCGCAGCGCGGCCGCGCGCTTGAACACCGCCTCGAACATGGCGGGCGTCAGGCGATTGGTGTTCTGGTTGTAGCGGGAGCAATGGTAGCTGTCGACGAGCAGGCGGCCGTCGGGGAGACGGTGCTCGGCGAGATGGGCGAACGGGTAGGCGCTGAGCCTGCCGCCGGCCGCGCGCACGGCCGCGTCGTGCGCGATCCTGCCGAGCGCGACGAGCACGCGCACCTGCGGCAGCGCCGCCAGCGCCGGCCGGAAATAGGCGTGCGTGCACGTCGCGATCTCCTGAGGAGTCGGCTTGTTCTGCGGCGGCACGCATTTGACCGCGTTGACGATGACGACGCCGCGCAGCGCCAGACCGTCGTCCGGCCGCTCGGCAAAGCTGCCCTGGGCGAGGCCGAACCTGGCGAGCGTCTGGTAGAGGAGGAGCCCGGCATAATCGCCGGTGAAGGGGCGGCCGGTGCGGTTGGCGCCCTGCTTGCCGGGGGCGAGCCCGCAGATCGCCAGCCACGCCTCGGGGTCGCCGAAATGCGGGACCGGCGCGTTCCACCAGGCGGGATGCTCGGCCCTCAGCGCCTCGCGAAAGGCGACCAGGCGCGGGCAAAGCGGGCAGTCGCGCGGCGCCTCCTGCGCCGGGACGGGGG
>Ga0213876_10002620_pt1 | contig 10507 bp, 7 predicted proteins | sample BarmaccomBMRX_R9_FD_160113 | JGI IMG/M metagenome (GOLD analysis project Ga0213876, IMG submission 160113) | Root-associated microbial communities from Barbacenia macrantha in rupestrian grasslands, the National Park of Serra do Cipo, Brazil - RX_R9 | ecosystem: Host-associated > Plants > Roots...
TGAAAGGCGGTACCAATTTTCTCCGCTCTGCAACACTGAAAGGCCTTGCCATCCATACGGCCGATGAGGCCGGGGATGCGGTAGGTCCCGACTACAAGTTCGGCTGGGGACTACTGAACGTGGAAAAAGCCGCCGCAGTGATCACAGCTGCCGTGCCTTCCAACAATGCAAGTACCAGTGCGCACCTGCTGTATGAGAATGTGCTGAACCAGGGTGGGAGTTTTACTACCAATGTGGTGGCTACGGGTAACGGACAGTTACAGGCAACGATCTGCTGGACGGACGTGAAGGGTGCGGTAGACGTTGTAAACAAACTCAATAACCGCGCAAAAAACCTGGTGAACGATCTGGATATCCGCATCACCCGCACGGTGAATGGCAATACCCGCACTTACAAACCCTGGACGCTGGATGTTAATAATCCGTCAGCCCCTGCGGTTCCCGGCGACAATATCACCGATAACGTGGAGCGCATCGATGTGGACAGCACCGTGCCGGGCGCTACCTATACCATCACCGTAACACATAAAGGAACCCTGGCCCGCGGTTCACAGGCATATTCCCTGCTGGTAAGTGGCGTGGGCGGCACCCCATATTGCGCATCTGCGCCTGCTACCAATACCGGAAGCCGCATCGACAGCGTGGTGTTCAGGAATGTTGCGATAGCCAATCCGGCCGGAAATACTACCTATACCGACTACACCAATTATGTTGCCGATATAGAACCTGCACAGACCATTCCCATCCGCGTAAAAGTCGGCAGCTCCGATGGCACCAATGCACCGAAAATGGTGAAAGTGTTTATCGACTTCAATAACAACGGTACTTTCGAAACCTCCGAGCTGGTGGCTTCTTCCAGCACCACCCTTTCGAACGGCAGTGTTTTTACCGCCAATATAACAACGCCGAACACCCTGGTGATCGGTAATATTCACCTGATGCGGATAGTGGTGCAGGAAACCAGTACGCTGTCTGATATCACCGCCTGCAGCAGCGGCACTTATACCAAGGGCGAAACGGAAGATTTCAGGGTGCGTGTAACAAGCCCGACCAATGATATGGCCATCAGCAGTATCGTTTCACCGGAAAGCGGAAGCTGCGGTGTGGGAACCGATGGGCATTATGTAACGATCGGATTGAGGAACAATGGAGCTGTTACCCAGTCGAACATTCCATTAACGCTGGCTATCGCAGGTCCGGGCGGCGCTGCCGTTGCGAACCTGACCGCCATTTATCCAGGCTCGATCACACCGCTTAAGACTGTTGAGTATACCTTCCAGACGCCGGTGATATTAGCCAGCGGAACGGCTTACACTTTTACGGTAACGGCTAATCTTACAGGTGATCAGCTCAGCTCGAATAACCAACTGGTTAGCGTCATAACTACCGCAGCCAAACCAGCCGCGATCACGGCTCTTGCCGGTATCTGCAATGGCGCCGCATTGCTGAAGGTGACAAACCCGGACCAGTCGAACTATTTCTGGTACACTTCTGCTACCAGTAACCAGCCGATCGCCCTGGGCGCAAGCACCAGTACTACAACCATTCCTTCCAATAACACTTTCTATGTGCAGAAAGAAGCACATCTGAGTGTGGGAGTGAAAGACAAGATGGTATACGCCAACGGCGGTTACAATAACTATACTGGAAACTATGTCAAGTTCAACAATTCAGTTCCGATCACTATTGAGACTGCCAGGTTATATATCGGTAATCCCGGTAAAATAACGTTTACCGTAGGCAACCTTATAGAAGTAACATCAACCGGATATAGATATCAGCCTATCGATACCAAAACATTGGATGTATATGCCACTAACCCTAACCCCCAGCCTGCCCCGGCGGATGGAACCGGGGTTCCGGGCAATCCGGCGAGCGACACCGGCAACGTCTTCAGGCTCGACCTGTCTGTTGTTCCTACGGGCGACCACATCTTAATTGTTGAATGTGATCCGGGGGGCGCCACCATTTTCCGGAACAATGGCATCACCGGAAACACGTACCCGATGAGCATCCCGAATATTATGTCAATTACAGGGAACAGTGCAAGCGGACAAGGCGTTACCGAATCGCAATTCTATTATTTCTTCTATGACATGCGGATAAATACCCAGTCCTGTATCAGTGACAGGGTAGCGGTTGTTGCAAATACGATCAACGCTCCAACGATCAGCCTGGTGAATGATACCCTTGTAAGCTCTGCCGCCTCCGGCAACCAGTGGTACCTGAACGATACGGCGATCAACGGGGCTACGGCTCAGAAATACAAACCAACAAAGAACGGCTCTTACAAAGTGGTGGTAACAGATGCACTTGGCTGCCAGAAAACATCTAATGCGATCTCGTATGTGCTGACCGCTATCGATCCAACTATTGCGGCACGTGAGATCAACCTGATGGTTTCGCCGAATCCGAACAACGGCGTGTTCAATCTTTCATTCGAGGTAACCACGAAGGCGGATCTGAACATTGACCTGCTGAGTTCGTCGGGGCAGCGTGTCTACAATACGTCGCGACCGAATTTCTCAGGCAAGTTCTCCAGCCAGATCACGATACCCGAAGTATCTTCAGCTTTCTATGTACTGAAGATCCAGCATAACAAGAAAACTTACCTGCAGAAGATCATTATTCAACGATGATCGTGCGGGATCGTCTCTAGATAAGCTTACAGATTAAAAAATAGTCCCGGCTGCCTCAGGTAGCCGGGATTTTTGTCGATAACCATTGGGGGTTTTCCCCCATGGGCAGGTATTCTGTCGAAATATCTTGTGGCTATTATTTTTCCGCTCTATATTTAGAGCCATCCCCCGCCCCTCTCCAATTATACTTGTTTAGTGATATGTAGTTATGCTATCGCAATAGTATCTCTTTAACTATATATTTTAATCAACTAAAACAACAAGTATGAAAATGCTCAAAAACAAGTTGCTGGCTATCGCCCTTGTTTCAAGTACGGCGTTTTTTTCCTGTACGAAATTTGCTCAGAAAGATCAAAACGCTTCGGGTGAACCGGCAGAGAATTCAAAGTATTTCTATTATTATCAAGGCAAAAAAGTACCCCTGATATTAAACACCGGGTATATATACGTCGTGTCTAAAAAATCAATCGAAGGATCATACAAGAACCTGGGTGTTATCACCGGTAGTAAAAAAGTTGAAACAAATAAGATCACACTGGACCAAACGCATGCAAATCCCCAGACAAATGGAATTTCGCAACAGGCACAACGATTTACCGGAAAATTGAAGCTTTCCAAAAAAGTATCGGCCGAAGAATATGGCATCACTTTAAACCAGATGGCAGAGGATCCGGATGTACAATTTGTGGAGCCTGTTTTCGATTATCCTCCGGGACCACAGGGAAACGGGAACATGACCGTTTCAGAATATTTCTATGTAAAACTCCAGTCCGAAAACGATGTTCAGACCCTATACAATGTAGCTGCCAGTTATGGAGTGAGTGTAGTAAGCCAACATGAAACCATGCCGCTTTGGTATGTGCTGGCCTGTACCAATGGTTCGCAAAGTTCGATTTCAATGGCCAATGCATTTTATCAATCGGGTTTATTCATCTTCGCCGAACCGGATTTTATGCTGGAAAACGCACTGGCCTCCTGCCCCGCAGATACAAAATTTCCATTGCAGTGGGGCTCTAATAATACCGGCCAGAGTGGAGGCACTGCCGGCATAGATATAAGGGGATGCCAGGCACTGGATCTGACCGGCACTGGTTACGTTATTGATGTGGCTGTAATTGACGATGCTGTGAATAAGTCTCATCCGGACCTGGTTTCGACTTTATATGGCCCTATACAGGGCAGAGATTGGAGCGTATCGGGAAACGTTTCCATTGATCATGGTACGAAGGTCTCGGGAATTCTGTGTGCGCGTGAAAACGGGTTTGGAATTACCGGTGTTGCCCCTAACTGCCGGCTGATGAGTTATGGTGTTGCACTGGGCGCCGGGGTGACCGATCAAACAACGAAGATACTATCAACAGCAATAGACCTGGCGTGGCAGCAGGGGGCATCAGTTATAAATTGTTCCTGGTATTGGGAACCTGCCTCCATTATCGATGACGCCATCTTTCGCGCCTTAACGCAAGGAAGGGGAGGGATAGGTTGTGTTGTTGTTTTCGCCGCCGGAAATCAGGACGGGCCTGTCGCATATCCTGCAAACCGGTTCTCTGATATTCTTGTAGCAGGCGCTATTAACCCTTGCGGGAAAAGAGTAAGTATAAGCGACTGTGCCAATGATAGCTGGGGCAGCAATTACGGCAAAGAGGTTGACGTAGTGGCCCCGGGGACAAAGATCTCCACAACGGGTTGGCCAACTTCAGGGCTTGAAACGGACCACGATTACACAGACCGTTTTGATGGTACATCTGCGGCTGCTCCGGTTGTGGCGGGCGTTGCAGCGCTTATCTTGTCAAAAAACCCAACTTTGAGCGGCTGGGATGTACGGAATATCATCGAATCGACCGCACAAAAGGTCGGCGGCTATTCTTACGGTTACAAATCGGGGCGTTACAACGGAACCTGGCACCAGGAAATGGGCTATGGACTTGTTAATGCAGCTGCGGCAGTACAGGCCACTCCTGTTCCTTCTCCAGGGTCAACAATTGGTCGTTTGGCATATGTTGATGCCCATCATACACAGCATATTAATTAAATAAATACAATTGACAAAGGTATAATCGGCTTTACAGCTGCTTATCCCTTTGCTTTAAGCCTGGCTTTATTCGCCAATAATGGATGAATTATGGAATTGACTACGGTCTTAACCATGCATCTGTTCCACTTACGACTCACGATTCACGTCTCACGTCTCCCGACTCCCCGATTCCCCATAATTCCCTATTTTTAAAAAATTTTCTGCTATGCTAGAACCCTGGCGCACCGGTACTGTGATCCGGATCGAGAATGCAACTGCACAGACGCGCCGTTTCTGGATACAGGTTCCGGAGTTGCCCTCATTCGATTTTAAGCCCGGGCAGTTCGTGACCCTCGATCTTCCGATCCATGAACAGAAGAACAAGAGATGGCGCAGTTATTCCATTGCTTCGGCGCCCGATGGCACCAACGTATTTGAACTCGTGATCGTGTTACTGGAAGGCGGATTGGGAACGCATTATCTGTTCAATGAAATAACAGTAGGCAGTGAACTGCTGCTGCGCGGCCCTCAGGGCAAATTCACTTTGCCGGAACCACTTACCGAAGATGTATACCTGATCTGCACCGGCACCGGCATTGCCCCATTCCGTTCGATGGCGCAGTTCCTGCACGCCAATAAACTGCCGCATCAGCAGATACACCTGATCTTCGGCTGCCGCAAGCTCGAGGATGGACTGTATGTGGATGAACTGCGTGAACTGGAAAGATCAGAACCCGGCTTTCATTTTCACCCCTGTTATTCCCGCGAACCCGAAGTACCGGCTGCTTCGCACAAAGGATATGTGCATCCCGTTTACGAACAGCTCACCGATAACGGCAAGAAGCCTGCAAAATTTTTCCTGTGCGGCTGGAAAGTAATGATCGACGAAGCCAAACAAAGGATCCTCGCCATGGGCTATGATAAAAAAGCCATTCATCTGGAGTTATATGGCTAGAAACGCTGCGTTAACTCTGCTTCTCATGTTCTCTTCGGTTAAAAAACGGCCATTCACCGCAGAGAACATAAGAAGCGGAGATAACCGCAGAGAATTACATTTGTGCTAATACAAGGTTTTTGATCTCATCCATTTTGATGCGCTCCTGCACCATTGTATCTCTATGCCGGATCGTGACAGTTCCATCTTCTTTCGTCTGGTGATCGATGGTAACGCAGAATGGCGTACCGATCGCATCCTGGCGGCGGTAGCGTTTACCGATGGTATCTTTTTCTTCAAAGAAGCATTTGAAATGGGGCTTGCAACTGTTGATCAACTCCCGGGCGATCTCGGGTAAGCCATCTTTTTTAGTGAGCGGCAGTACTGCGAGTTTGATCGGCGCCAGCTTTGCAGGAATGCGCATCACCACCCGGCTGTCGCTGCTGCCATCTTCTTTGGTCAGCGTTTCTTCCTCGTATGCATGCGAGAGCACCAACAGGAACATCCTGTCGAGGCCGATGGATGTTTCTATCACATACGGCACGTAATTCTGGTTGATCTCGGTATCGAAATACTGCAGTTTCTTTTGCTGTATTGCTGGTGCTGGGTCAGATCGAAATCGCTTCTGGAATGAATGCCCTCCACTTCCTTGAAACCGATGGGGAATTCATATTCGATATCGCAGGCTTCCTTGGCATAGTGCGCCAGCTTAACATGATCGTGGTAGCGGTATTTATCTGCCGGGATACCGAGCGCAAGATGCCATTGCAGACGTGCTTCTTTCCAGTATCTGTACCATTCACCTTCGGTACCGGGCCGGACGAAGAACTGCATTTCCATCTGCTCAAATTCACGCATCCGGAAAATGAACTGGCGGGCCACGATCTCGTTGCGGAAGGCCTTACCCGTTTGCGCAATACCGAACGGCACTTTCATCCGCGCTGTTTTCTGCACGTTGAGGAAATTCACGAAAATGCCCTGCGCTGTTTCCGGGCGCAGATAAATGGTATCGGCTTCTTCAGCCACCGATCCGAGTTGGGTGGAGAACATCAGGTTGAACTGGCGGATATCCGTCCAGTTGGTAGTACCGCTTACACTGCAGGTGATCTTCTGTTCCGTGATCAGGTTCTTCAACCCCTCAAAATCTTCGGCAGCCAGCAGGGTATCCATAGACAGCAGCAACTCATCCGCTTCTTTAACCTGCCCTTTCTCTTTAAGTTCATCCGCTTTGGCTTCCAACAGGTGATCTACCCGGTAGCGCTTATTGCTGTCGCGGTTATCGATCATCGGATCGCTGAAATTATCGACATGCCCGCTGGCTTTCCAGGTGGTCGGGTGCATGAAGATGGCGGCATCGATACCTACGATATTCTCGTGCAGCTGCGTCATGCTCTTCCACCAATGATCGCGGATATTCTTTTTAAGTTCGCTTCCGTACGGACCGTAATCGTATACGGCGCTTAGCCCATCGTAGATCTCGCTGCTCGGGAACACAAAGCCATACTCCTTTGCATGGGAGATGATGGCCTGGAAACGGTTATCCTGCTGAATACTCATAAGGCCGCAAAAATAGTAAAGGTTAGGCACAGATGGGCAGCCGTTCTGTGGTAATGAGTGCCCCTCTGTGGCCAAACACCCTCGTTCATCCAAAAAACTGCGATCAAATGCATAAAAAAATTAGCTTTAGCGCCAACTTAAAACTAACTGCACATGTTCAGAAAATTGCTGCTGCTACTGCTTGCTTCCCCCCTGCTAACCCAGGCTCAGCAAAACACCGAGTATCCGAATGATTATCTCAGCCCTGCATTTCACGCCGGCCGCCGGGCCGCTTTCCGCGAAATGATGCCCGCCAGGTCCGTTGCCCTGTTCTTCGCCTCGCAGGTGCGGGTCCGCAACAACGATGTGGATTTCCAGTTCGCCCAGAGTAAGAATTTTTATTACCTGACAGGTCTTGAAGAACCGAATTCATTATTGCTCATCTTCAAAGAGCCCGTAACGATCCTGGATAAGACCGGCACCGAATTCCTGTTTGTGCAGCCCAGAAATCCGCAGCAGGAAATGTGGACCGGAAAGATCCTGGGAGTGGACGGCGTAAAGGAGCGTTACAAATTCGACAATGTGTTCACGCACGACAAATTCAATGCTGGCACGATCGATTTCAGCAAATTCGATTCGGTGCTCAGCTTGTTCCGGCAGGAAGATATCGTTTCCAAATTCAAAAGGGTAGCCGATCCGCTAAGCCGGATGGCGTTGATCACTGACAGTTTGCTGGTAGCAACGAAAGCGCCAATGTCGGCCAGTACCCGCATCATCATGAGCCGGCTCAGGGGTATCAAACAGCCTGAAGAGATCGCCCTGATGGAAAAAGTGACGAATATGAGCGTGGCCGGCCACAATGAAGTGATGCGTACGGTTAAACCGGGCATGACGGAATACCAGGCGCAGGCTGTAATGGAATATATGTTCAAGAAGAACGGCGCCGAGTTTGTAGGGTACCCGAGCATCAACGGGTCGGGTCCGAATTCCTGCATCCTGCATTACGAGACCAACCAGCGTTTGATGAAAGACGGCGACCTGCTGTTAAGCGACTGCGCTGCAGAATACCATGGCTACAGTGCCGATGTTACCAGGACTATCCCTGTGAATGGCAAATTCACCCCGGAACAAAAAGCGATCTATGAGATCGTACTGGAAGCGCAGGACTCCGCCTTTGAAAAATGCAGGCCGGGCATCGCATTCGGCGAAGTGCATGCGGCTGCGCAGCGGGTGATCACGCGCGGGCTGACCAGGCTCGGCATCATCGGTACTCCACAGGAAGTGCGCACTTATTTCCCGCACGGCACTTCACATCATCTCGGACTGGATGTGCATGATCTCGGCAGCAGGGGCGCGCTGGAAGAAGGGGCCTGCTTTACGGTAGAACCGGGCATTTATATCCCACCAAACAGCAAATGCGATCCTAAATGGTGGAATATAGGTGTAAGGATCGAAGATGATGTACTCATCACCAAAACAGGTTATCGAAACCTGTCTGTAGCCGCGCCGAGAACGGTGGCGGAGATAGAAAAAATGGCGAAAAGAGGTAAAAGTTTGGAATTATGAGTTGAGAGTTATGAGTGTAGAATTATGAGTTGGGTAAAACGCCAGCTCTCCGCTCAGGATCGAAAATAAAAGCCGCAGATTCGCAGATTGGGGTCAATCTGCGAATCTGCGGCTTTATTTAGCGCTTACTCATAACTCTCAACTCATAACTCAGAACTCCCAACTCCTTTCGGTTCTTCTACGGATATGGAAGTATTCGTGAGCACCGGCTTGTCCTGCACTTGCAGGGAGGCCTTGTTCTCCAGCTCAATTTCCTGGATCCAGACCGCGTATTCGTTGGGGAAGATATTGCGGCCTTTGTAGATGGCATGTTCGCGCGTGAAGGATGCGCCGAAATAAAGGATGGTAGCTGAATAATATACCCAAAGCAAAATGATGACAACGGAGCCCGCAGCGCCATAGGTGGTACTGATATGGGCTTTGCCGAGATAGTACCCGATACCGAATTTCCCGAGCATAAAGAGCAGCGCCGTGGTGATGGCTCCGGTCATCACATCCCGCCATTCGATGCGGGCATCGGGCAATACTTTAAATATGATGGCGAACAGCGTGGTGATAGTACCGAAGGTGATCAGCAGGTTGACGATGTACGCAATGGCCACAGCGCTGCCCGGGAACAGTTTCACCAGCTGATCGCTCAGCAGATCCAGCAGGGAGTTAACGATCAGGGATACCAGCATGATAAAACCCAGGCTTACCACCATCGAAAAACTAAGCAGTCGATTGAGCACGAGTTTAAGCCAGCCCTTTTTTGGTTTCGCCTTAAGCCGCCAGATATAGTTAATGGAATCCTGGATCTCTGCGAATACCCCTGTGGCTGCAAAGATCAATGCGCAAACCCCAACAATGGAAGCCCAGGAAATATCCCTTGAAATAGTCGCATTGCGAATGATCTGTTCGATCTGCGATGCCGCATCCGCGCCGATAAAGGAGCTGATATGATCCAGGATAGCAGTACGGATATCGCTCTGCTTATAAAAAAAATTTACGAAGCTGATAATGACGATCAGCATGGGCGCCAGGGAGAAAACGGTGTAGTAGGCCAGGGCAGCACTCATGCGGAAGGTTCGGTTCCTCACGAAATCGATGCAGGATTTCCTGAGAATAGCCCAGGTGCTGACAATATGCCTTCTCATACGGCCCGGATTAAAAAAATCATGCCTTATTGGAGTTTTTCATTCTGTTTGTGACGGTCTGCATCGCGGCTGGTCTTCTTCTGAAAATTGTTCTCCAGGGCCTGTGTCAGGTCCGTACCGGTTTGATTGGCAAGACATAACAGTACCCAAAGCACATCAGCCATTTCATCGGCCAGGTCTTTGCCTTTGTCCGATTGCTTGAAAGACTGCTCTCCATAACGGCGTACCATCAGCCGGCTTAATTCTCCTACTTCCTCCATCAGGATGCCAAGATTCGTCAGTTCACCGAAATACCGGACGCCGGTGGTATTTATCCATGCGTCCACTCTTTGCTGCGCTTCCTCGATTGTCATATGCTCTGTTTTTTAAATTATCTTATTGCTTCGGTGCAATGCGCCATGCACTGTTTTGATACGCATCAGCGTAGCGATCGATTCTGCACGCTGTTTGGCCAGTTCCGCTTTTGGACCGGCAAACAATTCATTCACCGTTCCCTGAAACAATTCTACCCAGCGTTTGAAATGCTCGTCCCTGAATGCAGACAGCTGGTGTATCTGCCGGTGGACCTTCATCGCGTCGCCTTTGTACGCAGCTTTTCCGAACAGGATCGTTTCCCAGAAATCGGCAATCACCGGGATATGTGTGGTGATGTTGAGCGGTACTACCTCCGTAAAAAAATAAC
>Ga0213876_10002621_pt1 | contig 10507 bp, 6 predicted proteins | sample BarmaccomBMRX_R9_FD_160113 | JGI IMG/M metagenome (GOLD analysis project Ga0213876, IMG submission 160113) | Root-associated microbial communities from Barbacenia macrantha in rupestrian grasslands, the National Park of Serra do Cipo, Brazil - RX_R9 | ecosystem: Host-associated > Plants > Roots...
TGCTGGCGCGCAGCGCGCTCGCGACGGCGCGCGCGGAAGCAATCCAGGCACGGTGGGAATGGCGCATCGGGCTCGCCCAACTGGCGCACGATGCGGGAGTGCTCGATCTGCGCGGGCGGCCGAACCTGCCGCTCGGCACCGATTCGTCCGGGAGTCGTCGATGAGGAGGTCACTGATCGTCTCGACCGTCGCGGCGTGCCTAACGCTCGCCTCGGCCGCCTGCCACTCGAACGGGGACGAGCACCGCCCACCGCCGGCGGTGCCGGTGCGCGCCGTGACGGTCGCGCGGATCGACGCGCCGATCACCGTCGCGGCGAGCGGCGTGGTCGAGCCGACGCAGATGGTGAACGTCGAGGCGCAGACGAGCGGGATCGTGCGCGAGGTCGCGTTCCAGCAGGGCGATTTCGTGACCGCGGGGCAGCTGCTGTTCCGGCTGGATCCCGGGGCGCTCAACGCCGCCGTGGCCCAGGCGCGCGCCGTGCTCGCGCGCGACGCCGCGCAGGCGACCGCCGCGCAGCACGACGACGAGCGGTACTCGGCGCTCGCGGCGAAGGGGTACGTGACGCAGTCGCAGGCCGAGCAGGTGCACGCGACCGCGCTCGCCGACGCGGCGACGGTGGTCGCCGACCGTGCGGCCCTGCAGGCGGCGCTCGTCAATCTCGGCTACGCGACCATCAGGGCCCCGATCGCCGGGCGCACCGGGAGCCTGCGCGTGCTGCGCGGCAACCTGGTGGGGCCGTCGACCGGGCCGCTCGTGGCGATCAACCAGCTGCGGCCGATCCAAGTGCGGTTCCCGGTGCTGACGCAGGACTTCGACCTCCTGCGCGCGGCGGTCGCGAGCAGGGCGCTGCCCGTGATCGCGACGACGGGCGACAGCGCGAACGTGTCCGAGTACGGGACGCTGAGCTTTCTCGACAACGCGATCGACTCGCTCACCGGCACGGTGACCGGACGGGCGGTCTTCGCGAACACGCAGCGCCGACTGTGGCCGGGGCAGCTCGTGTTCCTGACGGTGCAGGCGGGAACGGAGCGTGGCGTGCTCGCCGTGCCGACCCCCGCGGTGCAGACGGGGCAGCAGGGCGCGTACGTGTACATCGTCGATCCGCAGAAGCAGACGGCGACCATGCGGCCGATCGCGGCCGGGCGTGCGGTCGGCGAGATGACGCTCGTCGACCGCGGGCTGTCGGTCGGCGACCGCGTCGTGACCGACGGCCAGTCGCGTCTCAAGCCGGGCGCGCGGGTCGCCGTGGTGCGCGGCACGGGGGGCGACACCGCGGCCAGCTCGCCGGTGGCCGGCGGTGCGGCGCCCAACGGCAGCCTGTCGACGACGACGGCGGGGGGGGAGGCGGCGCCGAGCGCGGGCGGGGGCGCGCCTAACGGGACGACAGTGGCGGGTGTCGCCGCGGGTGCCGAGGGCACCGTCGGCGGTCGCGCTCCGGCGTACCAGTCCGCCGCGGCAGCGCAGCCCAACGGTGCGAACGGAACCGGCGCACCGCTCGCCGGTGCCGCCGGCCGCACGACGCCGCCTAACGGGCGCGCGTCGGCGGCGTCGGGGAACGCGCCCGCCACGCCGGCGATGCCTGGCGCGTCGGGGACGACGTCGCCGGCTGGTGTGGTGCGGCCGGCGGCCCCGACATCCTCGGCACCGACGGGGCGGCCATGAACGTCTCCGAGGGATTCATCCGACGGCCGATCATGACGATGCTGGTCATGATCGGCCTCGTCGTGTTCGGCATCGTCGCTTACCGCTCGCTGCCGATCAGCGACCTGCCGACGGTCGACTATCCGACCGTGACGGTGAGCGCGAGCCTGCCCGGCGCGAGCCCGGAGACGATGGCGTCCGCCGTCGCGACGCCGCTCGAGAAGCAGTTCTCGACGATCTCCGGGATCGACAACATGACGTCGACCAGCTCGACCGGGTCGACGCAGATCACGCTGCAGTTCTCGCTGGATCGGAGCGTCGACGCGGCGGCGCAGGACGTCAACGCCGCGATCTCGAAGACGCTGCGGCAGCTTCCGCCCGACATCCAGCCGCCGTCGTACCAGAAAGTCAACCCGGCCGCGTCGCCGATCCTCTTCTACGCGCTGACGTCGAGCACCATGTCGCTCCCCGCGCTCGACGACATCGGCGAGGGGACGATCGCGCAGCACCTGTCGACGATCGAGGGCGTGGCGGCGGTGCAGGTCTTCGGCTCGCAGAAGTACGCCGTGCGCATTCAGCTCGACCCGACGGCGCTCGCCTACCGCAAGATCACGCTCGACGCGGTGGCCAGTGCGGTCGCCGCCGGCAACGCGAACCGGCCGACCGGCGTGCTGCAGGGGCGCTCGACGTCGTTCACCGTGCAGGCGAACGGGCAGCTGACGAGCGCGGCCGAGTTCCGCAATCTCTCGGTCACGTATCGCAACGGCGCCGCGGTTCCGTTAGGCACGCTCGGCCGCGTCTTCGACGACGTGCAGAACAACCAGACGGCGAGCTGGTTCGACGGCACGCGGGCGATCGTGCTCGCCGTGCAGCGGCAGCCGGGCTCCAACACCGTTGCCGTCGCGAAGCGCGTCCGCGCCACGCTCGACTCGCTCGCCACGCAGGTGCCCGGCGACGTGCGGGTGCAGCTCCTGTTCGACCGGTCGCAGGGGATCCAGGAGTCGGTGAGCGACGTGAAGCACACGCTGGTGCTCACGCTCGTCCTCGTGGTGCTGGTGATCTTCGTCTTCCTGCGCAACGTGTGGGCGACCGTCATCCCGAGCCTGGCGCTGCCGATGTCGATCCTCGGCACGTTCGCGGTCATGTCGCTGTTAGGCTACTCGCTCGACAACCTGTCGCTGATGGCGCTCACGCTTGCCGTCGGCTTCGTGGTCGACGACGCGGTCGTGATGCTCGAGAACATCGTCCGGCATCTGGAGATGGACAAGCCGCCCTTCCGCGCCGCGATCGACGGCGCGCGCGAGGTCGGCTTCACGATCCTGTCGATGACGCTGTCGCTCACCGCGGTATTCATCCCGCTCATCTTCCTCGGCGGCGTGGTGGGACGGCTGTTCCGCGAGTTCGCGGTCACGATCGCGATCGCGATCCTCATGTCGGGGCTGATCTCGATCACGCTCACGCCGATGCTGTCGAGCCTCTTCCTGCGGCACGAGTCGGAGAAGCACGGGCGGCTGTACCAGCTCACGGAGCGCGGCTACGACTGGCTGCTGCACCACTACCAGTGGACGCTCGACTGGGCGATGCGGCGGCGGCGGCTCGTGCTCGCGTTCTCGGCGCTGGTGCTCGTCGGCACCTACGCCGTCTACAAGCAGGTGCCGACGGGGTTCATCCCGAGCGAGGACACGGGGCAGCTCAGCGCGAACACCGTCGCGGCGCAGGGCACGTCGTTCGCCGAGATGGTGCGGCACCAGCAGCAGGTCGCGGCGATCGTCGCGCGCGACACGAACGTCGCGCACTTCATGTCGTCGGTGGGCGGCGGCGGTGGGCTCGGGTCGGCGAACGAGGGGCGCGTGATGATGAGCCTCAAGCCGCGCGGCGAGCGGCTGTCGGCCGAGCAGATCGTGGCCGAGCTGCGGCCGAAGCTGTCGCGCACCCCGGGCGTGCAGGTGTTCATGCAGCTCCCGCCAGCCATCCAGATCGGCGGCCGCACGTCGCGCAGCCAGTACCAGTTCTCGATGCAGTCGTCGGACCTGTCGACGCTGTATCCGGCGGCGCAGAAGCTCGTGGACGAGGCGCAGCAGCTGTCGCAGCTCACCGACGTGACGAGCGACCTGCAGCTCTCGAACCCGCAGGTCGACGTGCGCATCGACCGGGCGCGGGCCGCGGCGTTGGGCATCACCGCCGACGCGATCGAGAGCGCGCTCTACGACGCGTACGGCTCGCGCCAGGTGTCGACGATCTTCGGCCAGAACGACCAGTACTGGGTCATCATGGAGCTGCTGCCCCAGTACCAGCGCGACGTCTCGGCGCTCCGCCAGCTCTACGTGCCGTCGTCGAACGGGACGCTCGTCGCGTTAGGCACCATCGCCACGCTGTCGCGCGCCGCCGGCCCGTCGTCGGTGAGCCACGCGGGGCAGCTGCCGTCGGTCACGATGTCGTTCAACCTGCGCGACGGCGTGGCGCTGAGCGAGGGAACGGCGGCGGTGCAGCAGCTCGCGGCGCGGACGCTGCCGGCCGGCATCACGACGTCGTTCTCGGGCACGGCGCAGGCGTTCCAGTCGACGCAGGCGGGGCTGCTGATGCTGATCGTGCTCGCGGTCTTCGTGATCTACGTGATCCTCGGCGTGCTGTACGAGAGCTTCGTGCATCCGATCACGATCCTCTCGGGGCTTCCGTTCGCGGCGTTCGGCGCGCTCGTCGCGCTGTGGATCACGCGGCAGGAGCTCAGCGTCTACGCCATGGTCGGCATCATCCTGCTGATCGGCATCGTGAAGAAGAACGCGATCATGATGATCGACTTCTCGCTCGAGGCCGAGCGCGAGGGGCACAAGAAGGCCGAGGCGGCGATCGTGGAGGCGGCGCACGTGCGCTTCCGGCCGATCATGATGACGACCGTCGCCGCGCTGGCCGGCACGCTGCCGATCGCGTTGGGCAGCGGCGCCGGCGCCGAGTCGCGCCGGCCGCTCGGCATCGCGGTGGTGGGCGGGCTCGCGTTCTCGCAGCTCGTGACGCTGTATGTGACGCCGGTGTTCTACACGTACCTGGACGCGCTCAACCGCCGGATCGAGCGGATGCTGTCGCGCGAGGAGCACGCGCAGGCGACGGATGCCGGTGTGTCGCCCGAACACGCGACGTAGCGACGGCATTCGCGACTCGTGACTCGCGACTCGTGGGTCCGAGTCACGAGTCGCGAGTCACCCCTCTCACGCCTCGACGTCCGCCGTCGGCATGAAGGCGAACATCGGGGCGAGCGCCTCGAGGCGGCACCAGCCGCGCGCGGGACGCACGGCGACGACGAACGGAACGTCGGGCTTCGGCACGTGCGCGTACGCCGTCCAGAAGGCGCGCTCGCGCGGCAGGAAGTGCTCGTAGTCCATCGTCGCCGACGGGTCCGCGGCGTCGACGACGAAGGTGAGGCGACGTCGGCCGCCGACCGTGCGGAGATGCGGGACGACCGTCGCCTCCTCACCGAAGACGGCGACGGCGAGTCCCGACAGGGCGCGATGGAACGGCTCCAGCCGGTGCCGCGACACGTACTGCGCGACGTCCGTGCGCGGGCTCCGTTCGGCGCCGGTGACGGGGCGGTGCTGACGGCGCTCGGGGCGCGGGTGCGAATCGGCGTCGCGCATGAGTCCTCCATGAGGTGAGTGCGAGCGGGAAGACCGCGACGTCTCCCGCTCGCAAGCACCGCACCGTGCCGACGGCGACCCTCGGCCGCTCAGGGCTTCGGGGTGGCGGCCGGCGCCTTGGCGTTGGGCAGCGCGGCCGTGTCGCCCGGAATGAGGTTCTGCAGCGGGCTCTCGGTCGGCGTGACCGCGCCCGGCAGCGGCCGGTCGAGGCCGAAGTCGTGCGCGCTGCGGGTAGCGCGCGCGATCTGCTGCGACGTCGCCATCACCTGCTCGGCCTCGGGCGTGCGGCCGCTGCGCGCGAGCGCGTCCGACAGCTCGATGCCGGTGATCGTGTACAGGTCCGGGATGCCCCGGCTCGGCAGATCCACCCAGTCGCCACGCGCGATGAGCGCCTTCGGCCCCTCGAACACGTTGCGCCACAGGTCCGTCGTGCGCTTGAGATCGACGAATCCCTCGCCCTGCATGAGCACCGTGTCGGCGCCCGGCTTGGGCGTCGCCGAGAGCAGCTTCCGGGCGAGCCCCTGCGTGAGCAGGTAGTTCTGCAGTCCGAGCTCCTGCCCGTACGAGCCCGAGGTGCGGCTGAAGTACACGGGCCGCGCCGGGTAGGAGTCGCGGATCAGGTACAGCACGAGCACGTCGGCGCGGTAGAGCTGCTGCTGCTGGATGGGCGCCTTGATCGTGTCGTTGCCGACCGCCTTGAGGAACACCTGCCCCGGCTGCACGGCGACGCCGAGCGGGATGGAGTCCAGCTCCGCCATGCTCAGCTTGATCGGTGGACCCGACGGCTTGGGCCACTGCTGGTTGCGGTAGATCGCCGGGCCCTTGGCCGCGTCGTAGTCGTAGACCGGGCGACGCACGAGCTGGCGCGTGTACCAGTCGGTGTTGAGCAGCGACGTGTTGGCGACGATGACGTCCTTGCGGATGCCCTCGACCTCCTGCGCGTACCAGAGCGGGAAGGTGTCGTTGTCGCCGACCGTGACGAGGATGCCGTACGGCTCCACGGAGTTGAGCATGTCCTTCGCGAACGCCGCCGTGTCGTGCTGGTTGGCGCGCGACGCCTGCTTCCAGTTGCCGACGAGCGGCACCGCGGCGAGCAGCAGCGTGGGCGACGCGAGCAGCCAGCTCCGCTCGCGCGGCAGCTCGACGTAGTCGCGGCCGAGGCGCACGCGGTCGGAGCCGAAGAGCGCGGCGATCGACTCCCAGATCCAGACGAGGCCTAACGCGGCCCACACGCCCCAGGTCGAGAAGCTCCAGATGTAGAAGTAGTCGCGGTCGCGCACCTCGCGGGGCACGCCCTGGCCCAGCTCTGGGGCCTGCGACGCGCCGTACTTGAAGTTCATGTAGTAGATCAGCGCGAACGTCACCGTGAAGACGAGCGGGCCGAAGAACCAGAACGATTGTCGGTCTCGTTTCCAGTGCACCCAGCCGCCGACGAGGCCGAGCGCGAGGAAGAGCACGGCGAGCCCGCTCTGGAGCCCCGGCCGCTCGGAGTGCGCGTCGCGCAGCCACTGCCACTTGAAGTACAGCCACCACATGCCGACCTGCCCCGGGAACGGCGCCTGACGGTCGGCGAGCGACGGCTTGCCGTACTGGTCGCGGTTGATGTTGGCCATCAGCCGCTCGTAGGTCTGCGCGCTGAGCGTGCAGCCGATCTTGGGGCCCTGCGTGCACGCCGTGGGCTCGCCTTCGTTGATCGCCGGGAAGTGCGCCGCGCGGATCGGCTGGTAGACGAACGGTGTCAGCCCGAGCACGAACGCCGCCGCGCCGGCCAGCAACAGTCGCCAGCGCAGCAGCGTCACCGGCCGCCGGATGAGCACCGCCGCCGCGACCGCCGGCGCCACGAGGAAGCCGGCTGGGTGGTTCGCGTAGCCCAGCCCGATGAGATAGGCCACGAGCACCAGCAGCCGGTCGGCCCGGGAGCCTTCGGGCTCGTCCGACCAGCGGACCATCAGCCAGCTGACGACGGCGAAGAAGAGCAGCGAGACCGTGTAGACCTTCTCGTTCACCACGCTCTGGTTCCAGACCGTGAACGCGGTGGCGCCGAGGAGGGCGGCGAGCGCGCCGCCGACGAGGCGCTGCCAGCGGCGCGCGAGCCAGCTGACGAGGACGCGCTCGGCGACGAGGAACCAGAGGCCCGCGGAGAGCGCGCTGCAGATGGCCGCCATCAGGTTGATGCGGGCGGCGATGCTGCCGGCGAGCGGCAGCAGGCTGACGACGCGGCCGAGGAGGACGAAGAACGGGTTGCCCGGCGGGTGCGGGATGCCGAGCACGTAGGCCGCGGCGATGTACTCGCTCGTGTCCCACATCGACGTCGACGGGGCGAGCGTCACCGCGTAGAGCACGAAGACGACGAGCGCCGTCAGCCCCGCCGCCAGATAGGACGGACGGTAGTCCAGCTCGTTGCTGGTGCCGGCGGCGCCGGCGCGCTCGGCTGCGGCGAGGCGCTCGGTTCGGACGGTGGTGGCCATGTGGAACGAAGAGAGAAAGCGGATTGCTGCCGAACGTAAACTCGAAGAATAGCCGGACCGTCACCTCAAGATCGCGGCCCGGCTCGCGATCAGTGCCGGAAGAGCCGCACGCCGGTGAATACCATCGCCATGCCGTGCTCGTTCGCCGCGGCGACGACTTCGGCGTCGCGCACCGAGCCGCCGGGCTGGACGACGGCGCGGACCCCTGCCGCCGCCGCCTGGTCGATGCCGTCGCGGAAGGGGAAGAAGGCGTCGGAGGCGAGGGCGGCGCCGGCCGTGTCGTGGCCGGCCTGCCGCGCCTTGTGCGCGGCCAGGAACGACGCGTCCACCCGCGACATCTGCCCGGCGCCGATGCCGAGCGTCGCGCCGCCGCGCACGAGCACGATGGCGTTCGACTTCACCGACGACACGGCCCGCCAGCCGAAGCGCAGATCGTCGAGCTCCTCGGCCGTCGGCTGCCGCTCGCTGACGACGTGCCACCCCTCGTCGACCGAGACGGCGGGGAGGCGGTCCTGCACGAGCAGCCCGCCGCGCACGCGCTTGAAGTCGAGCGCCGCCGCGTCGACGCCGGCCCGCCCCTCGAGGATGCGCAGGTTCTTCTTCCGGCCCAGCGTCTCGACGGCGCCCTCGGTGAACGACGGGGCGACCACGCACTCGACGAACAGCTTGCCCACCGCCTCGGCCGCCTCGTCGTCCACCGGCACGGTGAACGCGATGACCGAGCCGAAGGCGCTCGTCGGGTCGCAGGCGAGCGCCTTCTCGTACGCCTCGCGCCCCGTGGCGCCCACCGCCAGCCCGCACGGCGTGGTGTGCTTGACGATCGCGCAGCACGCGCGGTCGTCGGCCGCGAACGGCTCGGCGGCGAGCAGCGCGCCCTCGAGGTCGAGGAGGTTGTTGAACGACAGCTCCTTGCCGCCGCGCTGCACGAGCGCGCCGAGCCCCCGGTCGCGCGACTCGACGTAGAACGCCGCGCGCTGGTGCGGGTTCTCGCCGTAGCGCAGCGGCTGCGCGCGCTCGAAGGCCAGCGCCAGGCGGTCGGGGAAGCGGTCGTCGGCCTGGGCGGCGAACCACGCGGCGATGGCGGCGTCGTACGCGGCGGTGTGCGCGAAGACCTTGGCAGCGAGGCGGCGGCGCAGCGACGCGTCGCCGCCGCTGCCTAACGCATCCAGCACGTCGGCGTAGTCCGCCGGATCCACGACGACGGTGACCGCGTCGAAGTTCTTCGCCGCCGAGCGGAGCATCGACGGGCCGCCGATGTCGATCTGCTCGATGACGTCGTGCGGCGCGACGCCGGGGCGCGCCGCCGTCTCGCGAAAGGGATACAGGTTGACGACGACGACGTCGATCGGGCGGATGCCGTGCGCGTCGATGGCGGCCATGTGGTCGGCGAGGTCGCGCCGCGCGAGCAGGCCGCCGTGCACGGCCGGATGCAGCGTCTTCACGCGGCCGTCGAGCATCTCGGGGAAGCCGGTGACGTCGCTCACGTCGGACACCGCGAGGCCGGCGTCGCGCAGCGCGCGCGCCGTGCCGCCGGTGGAGAGCAGCTCGCAGCCTAACGCTGCGAGGCCGCGGGCGAAGTCGACCAGGCCGGTCTTGTCGGACACCGAGAGCAGAGCGCGCATCGAGTCAGGGCAGAGCGTGAAGCGCGCGGGCGATGTCGTCGCCGGCGCGCGAGGAGTCGTCGGGCAGGGTGAACGCGGCGTCGGCCGGCCCGTCGGAGAACGCGCCGACGACCGAGCCGTCCGGCGCGAGCGTCACGTGCCCGGCGGCGACCGCCTGCACGGCGCGCGGCAGCAGCAGGTGCTCGACGCGCAGCACGCGCGCGGCCAGCGTCTCGGGGAAGTCGGTCGCGAACACCGGCACCGGCCACTGGGCGACGATCGGCCCGCGGTCGTACTGGTCGTCGACGAAGTGGACCGTCGCGCCCGAGATGCGCGCGCCGGACGCGAGCACGGCGCGGTGCACGCGCTGTCCGTACATGCCCGCGCCGCCGAACGCGGGGAGCAGCGCGGGATGGACGTTGAGCAGGCGCCCGTGGAAGCGCCGGGTGACTTCCACCGGCACGAGCTTGAGGTAGCCGGCGAGGACGACGAGGTCGACCCCATGGGCGGCGAGCGTGGCGAGCATCGCGCCGCCGTCGGCGGGGTCGCCTAACGTGACGGCGGGGATGCCGCGGTGCGCGGCGCGCTGCAGCGCGCCCGCGTCCGGACGGTTGGCGGCGACGAGGGCGACGTCGGCGGCGCGGCCGGTGCCTAACGCATCGAGATGGTCGAGCAGCGCCTGCAGGTTCGACCCGCTGCCGGAGGCGAGCACGCCGACGCGGGCGCGCGGGCGGGGCTGGCTCACGGCGACGTCCACGGGCCGAGCGCGCGGTCGGTCGCGGCCTCGATCGTCGTGTTGAGCCGGAACTCGTCGCGTGCGCGCTGCACCTCGAGGAGCGGCGTGGCGCGCGTGGGGACCAGGATTCCGAGCCCGCCGAAACGGCGTGCGGGCTGCACGTCGCGCAGCCGGTCGCCGATGAACGCCGAGCGCGCGAGGTCGAGGCCCAACGACTCGGCCGCCCGCTCGTAGAGCGCGACGCCCGGCTTCCGGCAGTCGCACGGGCCGCTGATGTCGGGCAGGTGCGGGCAGTGGAAGCTCGCGTCGATCCGCGCGCCGGTGGCCGCGAGCAGCTCGTCGAGGCGCGCGGCGACGGCGCGGTAGTCGTCCTCGGTGAGCAGCCCGCGCGCGATCCCCGACTGGTTCGTGACGACGACGGTCGCCCATCC
>Ga0213876_10002622_pt1 | contig 10506 bp, 8 predicted proteins | sample BarmaccomBMRX_R9_FD_160113 | JGI IMG/M metagenome (GOLD analysis project Ga0213876, IMG submission 160113) | Root-associated microbial communities from Barbacenia macrantha in rupestrian grasslands, the National Park of Serra do Cipo, Brazil - RX_R9 | ecosystem: Host-associated > Plants > Roots...
GAACGATCGCGTCCGGTGAACGTCCTCACCCACTGTAACGCGGGTTGGTTAGCAACCGTGGACTGGGGAACCGCTTTAGCGCCGATCTACAAAGCATTCGATGCAGGCATACCCGTGCATGTCTGGGTGGACGAGACGCGACCACGTAACCAAGGAGCATCCCTGACGGCGTGGGAACTCGGTCATCATGGAGTTCCCCACACGGTTATTGTCGACAACGCCGGTGGCCATATCATGCAACATGGCCAGGTTGATCTTTGTATCGTCGGCAGCGACCGCACCACGGCCGGCGGCGACGTTTGCAACAAGATCGGAACCTATCTGAAAGCTTTGGCCGCCCACGATAATCGGGTGCCCTTCTATGTCGCCTTACCGGTCTCAACCATCGACTGGACGATCGACGACGGAGTGAAGAGCATTCCCATCGAAACCCGAGCCCCGGAAGAAGTCACCGTGATTTCTGGGCTGACCTCCGCTGGAAAAATCGAAAGCGTACAACTAACGCCAGAGGGCAGCACCGCCCTAAACTATGCCTTTGACGTTACTCCGCGTCGTTTTGTCACTGGTTTAGTTACAGAATTTGGGGTCTTCCCTCCTCTGCCGGAAGAAATGACTAAGTTGCGCGAGGAAGCGCAAGCGGACGGATAAGGGCGAAACGGCGAATGGGCGACTCCCGCGGTGCGGGCTGATCGAAGCTGACGAGTGGTAGGGCGAAAGACTGGGCGCGCGGTTGCTCTTTAAGCGTACTTCGCGCCGGTTTTGAGCGTTTCGGCATCTCGTCTCTGCTACGCTTTCGCGCGCGTCGAATGAATCCGTCCCTGCAGGCGGTTCACCACCATGACGGTAACTAGCAGCATGCCGTAAAGCAGATCCTTGGCGAACGTATTCACGGCCAACAAATTCAAGCCGCTCGACAAGAACTGTAGCGATAAAACCGCGAGGATCAGGCCGATTACGGTTCCCGATCCGCCGTTTGGATTCACGCCGGCCAGGATATTAATGAGCACGCTCAAAAGCAGGAAAGAAGTACCGTAGTCTGCATTTGCGCTATTAGCCGCAGACAGAATCACCAATCCTCCGACCGCGGCGGTAATACCACTGATCATATAGGTGATGACCAAGATTCGAAACGTCGGTATCCCGGCAAAGACCGCCGCCCGCGGATTTGTCCCGTAAAGCCGCATCTGTTTTCCCAGAGGTGTGCGCTGGGTTATCAAATAAATCGCCGCCAGAACGAGCAAAAACACAATCAAAGGGACGGGAATCCCGAAGAACGCTGCGTTACCGACCGCGGAATAACCGGCCGGCAGACCGGTAATTGAGCTGCCATGAGTCCAAAGAATAGAGATGCCGGCGAAAAACTGGAGGGTACCAAGCGTCGCTAGAATCGCGGGCAACCTGGCTCCGGCAACCAGGAAACCGTTAACCACGCCCGTGACACAACCTAGGAGCAAGGCAACCAGGATGGCCAAACCAATGAACCAGGGGGGACCGGCTTTCATGGTAAATGCTGCCGCGATGGCCGCGAGGTTCGCTACGCTCACCACGCTAAGATCGATCCCGCCGGTCAACATCGTCGGATGAATCGCCAGGGCCAACAACGCGAATTGCGGCAACTGGTACGCCATCGAGCTCATATTCGCTCCGGAAAGGAACGCGCGGACGTCCAGGCAACAAAACGTCGCGAAAATCACCACGGTAAATATCGCAAGCCGGAGGACGTAGCGGAAACTCTCATTCATAGGGGGACGGGAAGGCCAAATAGCCAATAGCAGATAGCCGATAGCAAATAAAGAGGATCGATGGGATGAGCCTTGTTCACCCGGAATTCTCAAATACGAAATAGCCGCAAAAGATCGCAAAGAGAAACCGCGAATGGACACGAATAAGAGACCCAACCGCAGATTTACGCAGATTGGTTCCGAGCCTTGATTACGGTTCTAGTCCTGAAGGCCAGTTTACCCCTCGCGACAGCTTGCGACCCTCGGAGCTCTTTGGATTTAGCACTAATCTACGATAATCCTAATCTGCGTATATTTGCGTCCATCTGCGGTTGAGTCTTTTATTCGCGTCCATTCGCGGTTCCTCTTTGCCATCTTTTGCGGCTATTACTAAATTTTTGGGAGTCCCAGAAAAGCGGGAGCTCATCCTTCCGATTCCATGGCGGAACAAAAGTTCAGGGGATGTGGGATTTGCTTGACCACACGTTCTTCTCCTCGCATGGTCCACTAGCGTTTCCGCGCAAGCGTAAACAATTCGCCCCCCTAGCTATGCGTCAATTCATCAGAAAACCCGTCCCTCTAATCGGGCTCGGTCTGCTGGCCGCTTTCGCCGCCACCGGCCTCGCCGCAGATAAAAAATACAATATCGCCACCGTTGTTAAGATCAGCGGTATCAACTGGTTCAACCACATGGAAACCGGAGTGAAGAAATTCGCCACCGACACCGGTAATACTACGGAGCAGCTTGGACCACCCACCACCGATTCCGCTCAGCAAAACCAGATCGTAGAAGATCTGATCGCTAAGAAGGTCGACGCCATCTGTGTCGTTCCGTTCCAGCCGCCCGCTATGGAACCGGTGCTGAAAAAGGCCCTGGACAATCATATCGTCGTCATCACGCATGAGGCGTCTGATATTCAGAACGCCGATTACGATATTGAGGCTTTCGATAATTCCGCCTTCGGTGAACACATCATGGAAAACCTAGCCAAGGCCATGAATTACGAGGGCGAATACGTCGTCATGGTAGGAAGCCTGACCTCAAAGACCCATAACCAATGGGCGGACGCTGCCATTGCTTTACAAAAGAAGAAATATCCGAAGATGAAGCTGGCAGTAGATAAGGTCGAGACCAACGACGACCAACAGGTCTCCTACGCCAAAGCGAAGGAATTGCTGCGGTCTCACCCTAATCTGCGAGGCTTTCAAGGGAGTGCATCAACCGATGCTCCGGGTTGCGGACTCGCGGTGGAAGAAGCGGGGCTCCAAGACAAGGTGGCGGTCGTCGGCACCGGTGTACCTTCCCTGGTTAAGAAATACCTTCCGTCAGGAGCGGTTCGTGTAATCTCCTTCTGGGATTCAGCGGATGCCGGTTATCTAATGAACAAAGTAGCGGTCATGGTGTTGAACGGCCAAAAGGTTACCGACGGCATGGACCTCGGCGTTACCGGCTACAACAAGATCCGCCTAACCGGCAAAGTGATTTTCGGCAGCGGCTGGACCGACTGCACCAAAGACAATATGGACAAATTCGATTTCTAACGGCGACCCCTTTGCCGCAACGACGTCCCTTAAGACCGGCTTTTCAGCCGGTCTTTTGTTGATCGTGTAGCTGCAAAGCCGAAGCCTAAACCAAAGCAAAACCGCGAATGAACGCGAATAAACAGAGCCCTATAAAAAGTAACCGCCGTTTCGCGGAACAACGTATCTGCGTCTATGTGCGTTCATCTGTGGTTGGATTTAGGCCTCCGCCTTCGCGTACATTCGTGTCCATTCGCGGTTAGATTCTTCTCACTTCTCACCAATCACTTCTCACTCCCAAGGTGGCGTCGCTCCTAGCTCAGAACATTTCAAAAACCTACGTCCGAGTCCCGGTCCTCCAGGATGTCACTCTCTCCGTCGGGGCGGCTTCTGTGCATTGTCTAGCCGGCGAGAACGGGTCTGGAAAATCGACTTTGATCAAGATCATTTCCGGTACCCTGAGCGCCGATGCCGGTACGGTGATCATCGACGGGCACGATGCGACTCGTGACAACGCGCTTAAACGCATCGGGCTCGGCCTCAGTATCATTTATCAGGATTTTTCTCTCCTGCCCAATCTGACGGTCTTCGAGAATATCACTTTCCTAGATAGCGTCTCCCGACGTCGAAAGTTCGCCAATTTCCGGCAAATGAAGCAGCACGCGCAGGAAACGTTGACGCAGATGAACGTCGACATTCCGCTCGAAACCTTGGTCGAGGATTTGCCGGTCGCTAATCAACAATTGGTGGCAATCGCTCGGGCCCTGCGGAACCGATCAAAGATCATCATCATGGATGAACCAACCTCTGCGCTCACTCGCCGCGAGGTTAAGGCCTTATTCAAGATCGTCCGAGCCGTCGGCCAGCAAGGTGTCAGTTTTGTTTTCGTCACCCATAAGCTCGAAGAGATCTACGAAATCTGCGACGAAGTAACGGTTCTCCGGAACGGCAAAGTTGTTGCCACCGGACCAATCACAAATTTTTCGACGGCCGACCTCAGCCAGGCGATCACCGGCCGCCAGATTCTCGTGGAACGATTGCAGCCTCCGGCGCCAGAACCAACCGCCGCACCGCTTCTCCGAGTTGAATCGTTGACGCTGCCACCACTTTTTTACGATGTAACTTTCGAGGTCAAAGCCGGAGAAATCCTCGGGCTAACCGGCTTGCTCGGCTCCGGCCGAAGCGAGCTCGCTATCAGCCTGTCCGGCAAAACGCCTCCAGCCGGCGGGAGGATCCTGCTCGCGGGCAAACCGATTTCGCCGCGCAGTGTGCTAGAAGCTCAGGCCCTTGGAATCGGCTACATCCCCGAAGACCGGCTCAATGAAGGGTTGTTCCTCGAACAAGAGATTTTCGACAACATCTTAATTGGTAACCTTTGGCGCAGGACCCGGGGCGGGTTGCTGGATTTCCGCCAAATCCGCAGGGACGGCCAAGGCTATATCAAGCAGCTGAATATTAAAGCTCCGGAGGGAACCGCCCCGGTACAAACGTTGTCCGGCGGAAACCAACAACGCGTTTTGATTGCACGCTATCTCGATCTGGGACCGAAAGTCCTTATTCTTAACGGGCCGACCATGGGAGTCGATGTAGGGTCCAAACGCGATATCCACCTTTTAATCGCTCAACTGGCGGAGCGCGGAACCGCCGTCATCGTTGTTTCGGATGATTTGCCAGAAGTGCTCAGTATTTGCCACCGGGTGATAGTATTGGCGAACGGACGAGTCTCGCATGAGCAACCTGTGGAGACGCTGAATCTAAACACGCTGGTTCAGGAGGTAACGCTGGAGTCATAGTGGCGGCCGGCATTGCACCACAACTCAATCTTAATCGTGCTCATGCTTGAACTCCGAGTAATCAGTAATCAGTGGGTCAGTAATCAGTTCGGATGGCCGTCTCTGATTACTGATTTACTGATCACTGATTACTTCCGTCGCTACGCCGGAAACATTGTCGGGCGGCGACACGACTAGACAACACCAGATGCGCTGGCTAACCCACTATCTCCGCACTTCCGAAGGCGTAATCCTGATAACCACGCTTCTGTTGTGCATCGTGATCGGCTTTTTAAATCCGGTCTTCTTAAGTGCAGCCAACCTCTTAGACCTGGTCCGCGACAGCATAACCACCGGTATTTTCGCGATGTCGGTTTACGTCGCCTTATTGTCAGGCGGGATCGACGTCTCGTTTACCGCCATCGCGGCAACCGCCATGTACGGCAGCGTGAAATTGTTTGTGCTAATCAACCCACATGCGCCGCTTCTTCCCATCCTCTTGGTAGCAGCCGCCATTGGTGCGATCTTAGGTTCGATCAACGGTCTTTTAATCGCCATATTTCGATTACCGACCCTTATCGTGACCCTTGGGACCCTGAGTTTCTTTCACGGTTTTCTACTCACCTTCCTCGGCAGCAAACACATCACCGATATCCCCGACTCCATGTTGGATCTATCCAGAAGTTTTCTCTATCGGGGACGCTTGGCGGACGGCAGCCTTTTCAGTCTGCCCACCACCTCTCTATTCTTGATTGCCGCTATCGTACTGATTGCCTGGCTGGTGCGGTTCACCGCTTTCGGCCGTTACATCTATGCGATCGGCGGCAGCGAGGTCGCCTGTAGCCGGTTAGGGATACCGGTGGCTCGCACCAAGTTCTTAATTTACGTCCTGATCGGTGTCATGGCCGGCGTCACCGGAATCGTCCACAGTTCTCAGGCGCGAGTAGCCAATCCATTCGACTTAGTTGGTAGCGAGCTGAACGTGATCGCTGCTGTCGTTCTCGGCGGCACCCGGATCTCCGGCGGCCACGGAACGGTGTTCGGCACGATCCTCGGCGTGTTCCTGGTCACCGTTATCAATAATTCCCTGGTCCTGATCGGTATTTCCTCCTACTGGGAACGGTGCGTCATCGGCGCCCTAATTCTCATTGGTGCCGGTGTCCCCTTACTCCTACAGCGTTTACAGGCCCGCCGGTCAGCCCTATCGCATGTTGGCCAGAACCCAGTTCCCCAAGTCGCCAACCCACGCCCGGAATCCAATCGTTAGGGCTGGATTTGCTTTTCCAAGATCGATAACGCCCGGCGTGCACACTGATGGGTGAAGGTGATCAGCTCCTGTGGCAAATCTCGGACGTCCCCAAGATCCAGCGATGATTGGCTCCAAAAGTTAATTTCGGCCCGAATGATCAAACAGTACCCACGCGTCCTCCTCCCCGGAACCGAGGCGGTAAACCCCACTGCGGCCGTTTGTTGGCTGTTTTGGCAGTTCCGGAAAGGTTGATCTCATATTAATAATCTCCTAGTAACGTCCGCCCGTTGGCGACGGGAGCTCATTCAATGATGCCTGCTCCTCTTTGGTCAATTGTACAAGAACGCCACCTAAATTCTCTTCAAGATGATTTCGTTTCGACGCCCCAGGAATCGGGACAACGTTTTCACCTAACGCCAGGAGCCAGGCGAGAGCGATTTGGGCGGGAGTAGCCTCTTTTCGCTCCGCCAGATCCTTCACGGCATCAACAATCAGCACGTTGGCTTTCAAAGCTTCCGGTTGAAACCTTGGCAGAAGAGAACGGAAATCCTCCTTTTTGAAATTCGAGGTTTGATGGAACTGACCAGTTAAGAACCCGCGCCCTAATGGCGCAAACGGCAGAAAACCGATCCCATGCCCTTGGCAAAATGGCAGAATTTCTAACAGTGCATCGCGTGTCCAAAGCGATAGCTCAGACTGGACGGTCGCAATTGGGTGTACTTGGTGAGCGCGCGATAGCTCGTCCAGGGTGCATTCGGATAGGCCGATATGCCGCACCTTCCCCGCTTTCACGAGACTCGCAAAAGCGCCTACGGTTTCTTCGATAGGAACCTGGGGATCGACGCGATGAAGTTGATACAGGTCGATATAATCTGTGCGTAACCGGCGCAAGGACTCATCACAAGACTTGAGAATATGCTCAGGACTACCGTTTCGGGTCAGGGAGAACTTGCTGGCGTCCTCATGAAACACCGACGCGTCCGGGACCTGAAGACCACACTTCGTAGCCAGAATCACCCCTTCCCGATGACCGGCTAAGGCTTCACCAACTAGTTCCTCGTTAAGAAAAGGTCCATAGATATCAGCCGTATCGAAAAGGGTGACTCCTAAGTCCAAGGCACGATGAATGGTGGCAATCGACTCGGTGCGATCGGCTTTCCCATAGCCCCACGTCATCCCCATACAGCCGAGACCAATCGCGCTAACTACTAATTGATCGGGTCCGAGCCGTCTCGATGGCATTGCCAAAGGCTCGTCGTTGATTTGTGGATTCATAGCCTGAAGCTAGCGACAGCCTCGGCCACCGGTCCAACACCATAGAAATGTGGCTCAACACTTTTCGGTTGTGACAGCCCGGCAATTCAGCAGGATAGTTCTGCGAAGGATTATTGGAACATGGAGTTACGCCATTTACGCTATTTTGTGACGGTTGCTGAGGAACTCCATTTCACGCGCGCGGCTAAGAAGTTGAGAATCGCGCAGCAGGCGCTGAGTGCTCAGATTCGCAATTTAGAGGTTGAGCTCGGCTTCGATCTTTTCGTGCGTAGCCCCAAGGGAGCGGAGTTGACCCCGGCCGGCCAGGCATTGCTGAACGGCGCCCGGGAAACTCTGGCGACCGCAGCCGCCAGCGTCGAAGCGGCGCGCCGGGTGGCGGCGCGCGATACCAACCTCCTACGGCTCGGTTTTTGCAGTTACGCGATGAAATTCGGTGTGGGCGACGCCATAAACGCATTTCGTAGCGCATGGCCTGACGTCCGGCTGGCCCTTAATGATTTACCGGGACCCGAGCAACTACAGCGGCTGGAGCGCGGCGAACTGGATGTGGCTGTTTGCAGCCAGCTCCTTCCCGATAGCCCATTTTTCTCCGGACTCGAAACGTTGACGCTAGCCACGGAGAAGTTAGTCGGATTGATCCCGCCAGAGGGAGTATGGACATCACCCGTTCCTAACCGTTTGCAGGAGTATTTGGATCTTCCTTTCGTCGGTCTCGATAGAAACGGCTTCAGTGAGTACTGGCGGTTTCTTGATCGAATTTGTGAGATGCGTGGTAGACGTATCCAGCCAAGTTTACAGGTCAATTCGAAACATTCTCTGATGATGCTGGTTGCAGGCGGGATGGGCGTTTCTGTAATGCCCGCGCATGTCGCCGAGAGTGTTCCCGGGACCTTACGCGTAGTACCCATTTCCGATCTGACAGAAGAGATTCCCATTGTTGCTGCTTTCCAACGCCACTCACAGAACTCGATGCTTCCCGCCTTCCTACAGGTCCTGAAAGATTGCCTGGAGTTACAAACCGCAAGCCCGAGCGCGCAGAGAGTAGAGCTGGCTCCATAGCGGCAGGATCGTTGTTGTGGTCGCTTCTACTAGCAACTGAGCTAGTAGGAGCGTAGTGCTTACAGACATCGATCAAATCGGCGGCAAGCTTCGCAATAGCGACATATTGTTGGCTAATGTTTTGGTCGTCGGCACTGCAATCTCTGCGCCACCACCTGGCCCACCTACCCTGGCACGTGGCGGTCCCCCCGCGGTTAATGAAAGAGATGTCTTGCAGTAACTGAACAGTCTCCCCTAGCCTAGAGGAAGGCCTGTCAATCGACAGATCGTAACAGCATCACAGCTACTATGGACCAGATAGTAACAGCCATTGCGCAAAAGCTTGGGATCCCCGAGGCTGTCGTTCGCTCGGGACTGGCAGTATTGTTGAACTTCCTGAAGGAGAAAGCGGCAGGAAGTGAAGTCGGAGCTCTTCTAAATCAGATTCCGGGCGCAAATGATCTTGCCAACAATGCGCCAACGCCCGATTCCGGTGGTGGGAATCTTCTTGGTAATCTTATCGGGAGTGTCAGCTCGATGTTCGGCGGCCAGGCTGCCGATATCGGTAAGGTCGTAGCGGGTCTGGAAAACGCTGGGCTCCAGACCGATTTAATCCCTCCATTTGTAGAAAACTTTATCGGCGAGGCTAAGAAAGTTGCCGGAGAAGACACGGTTAACAACGTGCTTTCCAGCGTACCGGCTCTGGCTGGCCTGGTGAAAAAATAGCGCCTCAGAAAAGCGACTCGCTGATCGAAACACGTGCGGTTAATCTGTTTCGAGAGCGGCACCTGCAAGCCGGGCGCCGCGAAGGATACCCCGTTCGCAAGACCAAAAAGCCTGGCTCAACTGTGTAATCCTGCAGGCTCGCTTGAGGTAACGGCAAGGACGGGGACGTGGGACCAAAAAACTAGGGAACTCTCTGAGGAAAACGCGAGAGTGAAATTCCCCGCGCGGTTAGTCGCTCGACTGACCGCCCCACTGCGCCTTTCAAGGCCAGTGTTCGCCGGCGCCCTGCTCTACACCGGCGCTATTCTGTTATAGATTTTTTTTCCTAATCTTTACGGTCGAACAAATGGTTTCATGACCGAAGGATCCATTACCAACTCTCCGGATTTAATCCCGTAGACCGTCACTCGGTTATGGGGAACATACGGACTAACCACGATATCGTGATTGTTGGTACGGGTCGCTACCGGAAACACACTACCTTCCCACAAGTAGATAACATCCTTCCCGGCAAAGTGGACAGTGAAGCCGAGAGCATTTCCTACCAAACTGCTATTGACACCGATGGGAGCGATGCCGACTGCAGTCGATGACAGACTGCCATTTGTCTGCCCAAACACCTTCGAAGAGGCTAACCCGAGAACCGCCAGAATGACGATCCCAAGGTGGATCATTTTTGTCATATAAGGACTCCGCAGACTCCCTAGCAGCAGGTTGCAGACCTGGTCCCTGCTAAAGACAAACCTTATTATGTCAGACTTGTGGCAAAATGCCGAGAAATAATCCAAAGTTTTTCCGGGTGGCTAAGGCGGTATTTCTTCTGAAATACTCGAAATTGATCGTTTTCGATCCGAGTAAGCAGCTTGAAATACACCGCCCGCATCAATTCAGCCGCCTTCATTGACCGGTGATCCTCGGCTGGCAACGATTCTGTCGCTCTTTGAAAGTATGCGTGAGCCCGTTCCGCCTGGAACCTCATCAGGGCGACAAACCGATCATCGTACTTCCGTTGGACGAGTTCTTCCTCCGAGTAGTTAAACTTGGCTAATTCATCAAGCGGCAGATAGATCCTGCCCCCGTTGGTCAAGTCGGAGCCTACGTCCCGGATAATATTGGTGAGCTGCAACGCCAGGCCCAGGTAATAGGCGTAATCCCGGCAGCGTTGATTCTTATACCCGAAGATCTCTATACTAGTCAGGCCGAC
>Ga0213876_10002623_pt1 | contig 10505 bp, 7 predicted proteins | sample BarmaccomBMRX_R9_FD_160113 | JGI IMG/M metagenome (GOLD analysis project Ga0213876, IMG submission 160113) | Root-associated microbial communities from Barbacenia macrantha in rupestrian grasslands, the National Park of Serra do Cipo, Brazil - RX_R9 | ecosystem: Host-associated > Plants > Roots...
CCAAGGCACGTGCATAAAATGCATAGTCTTCGCCGAGCCGGAGACGCTCGTCATAGCGCAACTCGTGCGCATCGATGAAAGCGCGTCGGATGAGCGGCTTCAGATATCCGAGCTCGGCACGGTTTCGCCCGTGGCGAGTGCTATTTCCTTCGACGAACGTGGCGAAGTCGAGTTGCCAAGGTTCGAAGCGAGGTTCGAACATTCGTGGGCGCAGCACGCCGGTCGAATCAGTTTCGAGAATGTCGTCGGCCACAAAGTCGAAGGCGCCCGCATGCGTCAAAAGCTTGGCCATTCGCCCCGGTTGGAAAAAATCATCCCCGTCGAGGATCGCGACGTAAGGGGCCGTCGAGACTTCTAGACCCCGGTTCCTCGCGGCTGAGGGGCCGAGATTGGAAGGGAGGCGAAGCACCGTCAGCCGCTGCGACCCGCCGCCGGCTCTTCTTGCTCTTGCGGAGGTATCGTCTGTCGATCCATCGTCGATGACGATCACATTATGCACTTCGGCTTCGCTGAGAGCCGAGGTGACCGCCCGCTCGATCGTTTCCGAGCGGTTCCAGGCCGCCACAAGAATGTCGACGACCGGTTCCGGTCGGGGATGCACTGACCTCAATCCGTATAGCCGTATCGGGCAAAATACCGATTGTAATAATAATTCTCACGCGAGCTTTCGTAGCGGGCGAAGGTTTTCATATTGACCTTGTTGAGCACCACTCCGAGAAGGTTCTCGTAAACGCCGGGCGCTCCACTGAGCACATGCTCGGCAATGTCGATCTTCGTGCGTCCCCATTCGACCACGAAGACGAAGGAGTCGACGAGGTGCGTCATGGCCCGCACATCGACCACGGGTGCGAGGGGTGACAAGTCGACGATGACGTAATCATATGTGGCGCGCAGCTTTTCGAAGACCTTTCGGGTCTCCTCCGAGGCGAGTATTTCGCTGCTATCCGCGAGCCGGCCGCGCACCACGGCTGGAATAAAGCTGAGATTCGTGGCCGGGTCCGTCCATACCACCTCTGACAATGGCAGCTTGCCCCAGATCACCTCGAGAAGCCCCCTGTTGGCCTTGGGCGCGAGCTTGCGCGTAAGCGAGGGATTTCGCAGGTCGCAATCCACGAGGACGGCTTTTCCACCCGTGAGCGCCACGAGTTGCGCGAGCGCGACCGCAATCGTCGATTTGCCTTCATTCGGTAGCGAGGAGGTGACGGCGACGATGGTGTTGGGCTTCGTGCCTTTGTTCAAATCGGCCGCGACCTTCAGGCTTCGGATGGATTCGGCGAAGCGCGAGAAGGGAGAGTCAGCCATGATCCAGAACAAATCCTGCTTGCGCGCGATGATGCGCTGGACCGGAACGCCGGAGGGACCTTTCGGGCGCTCGCGCGAGGCCGGCTTCGAGACGCCGTTGATCAGCGGCAACAAAGCGATGCACTCCGCGTGCAAACGGTCCTGAATCTGGGCAGTGGTACGGAACACCGTGTCGGAGACTTCGCGCAACACGCCAAAGCCGACGCCAAGGAGCAAGCCGCCCATGAGCGCGACGCCCAAGATGAATGGTGTCTTGGGCGCGCTATTGGAAAGCGGTGGTGTCGCCTGGGTGATCAAGCGGGCTTCGGTGACCGGGAAAGATTGCTGCTGCACGGACTCCATGTAGCGCTGCAGGAAGTTGTCGTAGAGCGAGCGATAGCTTTGCGCGCTGCTGTCGAGATTGTGCAACGTGACCTGCGCCTCATTGGTCGTCTGCGATTGAGCGACGATGTCGTCGAGAGACTTCTGCACGGAGTTTTCGCGCGCCTTGGAGATTTCGAACTCGCTCTTGTAGGTCTCCGCGATGCGGCGCAATTCATCGAGAATCGAAAGGCGAATCTCCCGGCGCTGGTTGCGCAAGTTGACGACCGCCAAGTGATTCTTGCCGTAACGCACCGTCCAATCGGCTTCCTTGGCGCCGAGATCGAGATATTCCTGGCGAAGCTTCGTGATGACCTCATTGTGCAAGGTGTCCGTCACGGTCGCGGCGGCGCTGCTTGCCGGATCGGGATCGTCGCTCTGAAGGATTTGCTGTACCCGCTGCAGGCGCGCTTGTGACTCGGCGGTCTGAGCACGGGCTTGGACCAGCGCGCTGTTCAGCTCGCCGATCTGCTGCTCATTGAGGAGGCGCCCGCTGTTATCAACGTTGACGATCTTGTTCTTCGCCTTGAAGTCCACGACCGCGCGGTCGGCGCTCAACGATTGTTCGCGCAATTCCTTCAAGCGATCCTGCAGCCAGCCGACGGCGCGCCGCGTGGTGTCGTATTTCGCCTGAAGAACGTCATCGACGTAGGCGTTGGCGACGGCGTTGGCCACCTCCGCGGCGCGATCGGGATTGAGGGACTCGAAGTCGATCGCGATTGCGTAGGTCAGGCCGATCCGCCTCACCGACATATGGCCTTGCAGCGTGCCCAAGGCGGTGCGCAACTGCCGGAAATCCGGGGCCGGAGGGTCCGAAGAAGCGGGCGGAGGCGGCCCCGACGGTACGAAGCTCATGATGAATCCGAGCACCGTCGCGCTGAGCCCGGCGCGCGGATAAATGAACTCAGGGTCCTGCTCGAGATGAAGTTGCTTGACGACGGAAAGCGCGATGTTTTCCGAGTTCAATATCTCGATTTGCGTATCGACCGCCGCGGAATCGATGGGCAGATCACCCAGCGGCGATTGCTGCTGCTGAAAGACCTGGCTTTTATGAGTATCGATCATGAGCACGGAGTGCCCCGTGAAGCGCGGTGGAGTCGTGACGATGTAAGCCGCGGCAAGTGCGAGAAAGAGCACGACGCTGAAGATGACCACGGGGAAACGCCGCCGCAGGAAGCCCAGAACCGCGGCGTAAAGTTCGGCCGGAGAAATGAGTTCGGGCGCGCCCGCGCCCGAGTCCGCCAGCGGCCGAGGCTTGCTGATTTGGAGCATCTCGATCCTTGCTCTACAAAGTCATGAAGCGCCCGTCATTTGCCCGCGGTGTCGAAGATGCCGCGAGACCGCCGATCGCGAAAAAGCCCGCCGGGGATGCGAAAAAACCCCCGAGCATGCCTCGAGACGTGGATTTCACATTTAACATAGCGCCAGTTGCGCCACAACATAGAGCCTAGGTTCTACCTCGGGCGCGCACTCCCGATGCTCCCGATCCGGAAGCGGTCAGGTCGCGTCAGCTTTCTAAATATTGCGGCTATTTAAGACGTGAGTGTGACGTGACGCGCACCAGCTGAAGTTCTTCGGCCGTGTTTGTCGTCGTATTCGCCGTGTTGATGGCGACTTGCAGCAGGTTGAAGAACTTGGTGATCTCGACCGATGGCGCATTTGCGGCAAAGACAATGTCCTTGTTGCGCATCTGCATCTTGGTCGCCAGGAAGTAACCGGCCGGATCGCGCAGGCTGACATTGTAGACGACCGGCACCATTGGGTCCGGCAAGTTCGAAACGTCGACCCCCAACCGCTGGGCAAGCTCGCGCGGTTCACGGCGATACAGGTATACTGAGGCGGGATCCGCCTGAATATCAAGCAGCCCGTGGGCCTTCGCCACTGCTTCGGCGAGCGTAATACGCCACATATCGAAGGGGAATTGGCCTTGCTCGCCGGACGCGCCGAAGGCCAGGAAGGTTTGCGGCTCGCGATACACATAGACCGTGTCGCCGGGCCAAACCCAAATATTGTTTTCAGGCTCGTAAATTAGGGCCCCAAAGGGCACGGACGCGCGTTTTCCCTTTCGCTCGAGCACAACCCAGGACTCGTGGCCCTGATCCTTGATGCCGCCGCCGCGGGTGATGGCGTCGAGGATATGCTCGCCGGCCGGCTGAGCCGGGAAGCGTGCCGGCAAATTCACCTCGCCGAGCACACTGATCAGGGATGTGTTCTGTGTTGCCAGGGCAACCACCGCTTGCGGATCGATGGCTCGATTTTTGATGGCGTCGACGATGGCGCGTTGAACCTCGGATGGCGTTCGTCCCGCAGCCCGGATCGCGCCCGCATAAGGGACCGAGATGTTTCCGGCCGTATCGATGGGTTGGTTCGGCAGCGTCACGAAATTGCCGGGCCGTACACCTGCTTCGAGCGGAATGAACAAGCCACCCGCCGCGGCCTCGAAGATCGTCACGCTGACTACATCCCCGATGCCGAAGGTGATCTCGGGTGGCGGACGCTTATCGCCGAATGTCACGGCAATGCTGCCCGGACCGTATTCGCCAACGGCTTCGACAACCGCCGGGGTCAATCTGATGATGCTGTATTGCGGTCCCAACTCGGTCGTGCCGGAGTTGATATCTCCGCTGGACGGGCCGGAATCAGACAGGATCGTGCACCCGCTGACGGCCAGGAGCAACGCGCAAAAGAGAGATTTCGTCGCGAGGCCGTCGATTCTCACGTCTATACCAGACCTTACTCACGCCTTCCCGCAATTGATTGCGGACGACAATACGCATGCTCGCCCGCCGAACAAGCGATATCACATCCCCTCCCCACCCGAATGTTATAATTGCGGATGATGTTGCCTGCGCGCAACAAATTTCGCCGCGAGAACCTCGTGTAATGTATCATAAGGTGTAGAAAATCTTATGCCAAAGGGGTAGACGCGTGCACCGTCTTTAACCCCCCGGCGGAGTCCGTTGTGGCGCGAATGGGCGCTGGAGAAGGCGCAATTGCGCGGGGGGACTTTATGCCTCCTTCGCTAAATGACGAGTTCAGATAGCCGCTTTACCGCGCCCCCGGGCACAATCTGGGGGCCCCAACCCGGCAGCGCGCGCACCCTCAGTCGGGACAGCGCGCGGGGCCCTTCCGGCAGGAGGGCGAAATGAGAAGGCATCCGCCGTTGTGGAAAACCATGTGGCAACCCGGTTTGGCGCATTAACATTACTCGCCCAAGCTGATTGTTGATGAGCGCCCGGGAAACGCGCGGGTGGGTGGGAGCATATGTTGAGGCAAGCGCCCGTCGTTCTGAAGAGTTCGCGGGCGCTCGTTGCGGCCCTCATCTCGTTCGGCACGATGGGCTCGACCGACCTCAATGCGAAGCTCCTGTTGAGCACGCCCGCAAACGACGTTTGCGCCATTGTCTCGTGCTATGAGAAGGCGAGCCGCATCAGGCTCGCGGCCTCGAATAAGCCGGGTGCGGCGAGCTCCGCCCAGACCCCGTCGGGAGGCGGTTGGCGGCTGATGCGGACCCTCAACCCTCACGGCGGCCCTGACGCGGTCTCGATCGTGCACACCGCGGATGTTTCGCGTTCGGACCTCGATCTCGCAGGATTGATGCTGCGGTGCGCCCCTGGTGGCGTCGAGGCACTGGTCATCGTTCTCGATCCGCGCCCGCCATCCTCGAAGCCTTTGGTGGAGCTACGCATTGCGGGCGTTGCGAAAAAGTTCGAGACCAGGATCGTGCCGCCCTTTACGGCCTTGCTGCTCCCTCCCGAGGCGGCTGCACTTTTAACGAACATTGGGCTCGCATCCGAGGAGGTCGCCATCGAGATCGAAACCCAGCCCTCGGCGGTAAAAGGCACGGTGCCGCTTGTGGGGCTCGGGGGCGCGCTCGGCGAGTTGCGCGCAAGCTGCCCGCCGCAATGAGTGCGATCCGCCGAAAGTATAGGGTTGAGACGCCTCACGCATTCATTGGGGGGATCTGCCTTGTATCGCTCGCGACCCAAAGGCATGTTCCAGCCGAACCCCTCAACAGCATGTATTTGCGGTGTTTGTCGTATTCCTGCTCCTGATGGCATTGATCGCCGCGGCGCCAATCATTGCGTTCCTCGACATGCCGCTCGTCGACGCCCTCCTTGCCGCGCTGATGGCGGTGGTGGTCTTGATGATCGCGCGTGCCATCCCTTCGGAAGAAGCCGGATATCTCGCGAAGCTCGCGCGCCCCCTCGCGATTGGGCTGGTGCTGCCCGCCGCCTGGATGGTGATCCAGATCATGCCGATGCCCTCCGCCGCGAGATTGTCCCATCCAATCTGGGCGAGCGCCGAGTCGGCACTTGCCATGCCGCTCCAAGGCAGCATCAGCGTCGATCCCGGCTTAACGCTCGTCGCCCTCGCCCATTACATGACGCTCGCCGGTTTACTTTTCGCCGTCGCCGCGGCGACCGTTGATCGCCAACGTGCCGAATGGACCCTGCACAGCCTTGCGGGTGTGACTGTTGTGTTTGCCGTCCTGTCAATCGCGCAAAGCCTGGTGGGTCTGCCCTTCGTCGGGGCCTCCGGCCCGCGCCTCAAACTGGTTCTTCTCGGGGGTACTTGTCTTGGTGTGCTCGCGGCGGGGGCGGGAATGATTCGCGCCTACGAACGTGATGAGACGCGTCGGGCCAAGATGGAAGGGTCATTCTCGCGGTTCGCTCGTGATTTCGGGGCCAATCTCGTGGCCCTGGCGATTTGCTGCCTTGCGCTTGCCGTTGCCGGCGGAAAACAGGAGATTTTCTGCACCGCTTGCGGCCTCGGCGCGCTCGCGCTCGTGGTGATCGCGCGTCGCCTCGCCATCGGGCTTTGGGCAACGACGGCATTAGCCGTGTTTGCAGTCCTTGTCGTCCTTGCGCTCGCGGCACGAAACGACGGCCAAGGCCATTTGACCTTGCGCTTCGCGAATGCCCCCGCGCCCCTGATCGCCGATGTCGAACGCCTTGTCAGCGACACCCCGTGGGCTGGCTCAGGCGCGGGCAGCTTTACGGCCGTCATTCCCATCTATCGGGACATAGACGATTCGGCGGACGCAAGGGTCGCGCCGACGAGCGCCGCTCAGATCGCGATCGAGATGGGAGAGCCGGCGCTTTGGGCAGTGGTCGTCGCGATGCTCGCGCTCGCCGGATTTTTGCTGCGTGGCGCCGTGCGGCGCGGCCGCGACTCCTTCTATCCCGCAGCCGCCTTAGGCGTGGTGATCTTGCTCACGCTCGAAGCCTTTTCTGATGCTAGCGCCGTGTCGACCGCTGTCGCGCTTCTCGCCACGACGTTCCTCGGCCTCGGTCTTGCCCAAAGCCAGAGCCGTAATGCTAGAGCATGAGCGGGCATGGAATGGATTCATCAGCAAGCCGACCCGCTTCAGCCAAGCGCTCGCCCGCGAAATGGCGTGAAACCGAAATGCCGAAGAAGGGAGCGTGAGCCGGTTGCGCTTCTTGAGGTCGCGAGCAAAACGCCGTTGGCCGACCCTCCCGGAGGGATGGCGCATCTACGCCATCGGCGACGTGCATGGCCGAGTCGACCTTCTCGATGAGATCTTTGCGCGCATCGACGAAAATCTCGCGCGTTCCTCTGCACATCGGGCCGTCCACGTTCTCCTTGGCGATTACGTGGATCGGGGGCCCTCTTCTCGCGAAGTTCTCGACCGGCTTGTCAAGCGCAGGCGATCCCATCATGTGATCTGCCTCAAAGGCAATCATGAAAGCTATTTGATCGATTTCCTGCACAACCCGTCCGTCCTCTCAGATTGGCGGCATTTCGGAGGGCTCGAGACCTTGAGGTCCTATGGTCTGGATCCGAGCGCCAATCCCAATCCTCGCGAGGAGCTGAAGCTCGCGCGCGCTTTCGGCGCGGCTTTGCCCGAAGCGCACAAAGACGTTCTGAGGAAGCTCGGGGCGTCGTTCACTTGCGGTGATTTCTTCTTCGCTCATGCGGGCGTGAAACCGGGCGTTCCGCTCGCTCAGCAAAGCGAAAATGACCTCCTTTGGATACGCGACGATTTTCTCCTTTCCGAGCAAGACTTCGGCAAGGTGGTCGTGCATGGGCACACGCCGGTGTTGGCGCCCGATATACGCCCCAACCGTATCAACATCGACACGGGGGCCTACGCGACCGGCCGATTGACTTGCCTGATGATCGAGAAGGACACCCTTTTCGTGCTTTGAAGCGCGCTCGACCCAGGTCGGATATGAGTAGCTTTGCCTGCCCCGCATTCTATCGCAGGTCTCATCCCAAAGAGTGTGGTGCCTGGCAGTGTCGCGTGAAGGTATGATCTCGCCGAGCCGGCGAACGCTTTCCAGGACGGGTCAGCTCATGATTGGGCAACGCTTCCTGCGGATTTCCGTTTGAGTTTTCGTGATCGAACAAAATCGAACGGCGCTTTGCATGGATCAGACCTATTTCCATCTCCACCTTGTGACCGACGGAGTTGAGGAAGGCCTCGCCTCGGCCGGTGAGGCCGTCGCGAAACTTTATCCGCACGTGTCCGCAATCGAGCACATCCACGCGCTCGTGCGTTCGTCCGATCGACTGCGAGAGGTCGGGGCGGCACTCGAGAGGAACCCAGGCATCGTTCTCTACCGCATCGGAGATCCCGAGATCGCCCACCGGCTCGAGCGCAAATGCCGCGCTTTGCGTTGCCCCTCCTTGTCGCTGCTCAAGCTTGCCTCGAGGGGTGATGCCGTCGAGCAAAGCTCCTCTTACGGCGAGATGATCAGCCTCCATTTGAAGGCCAGGTCGCGGACGGGGTTCCGGGTGGGTTCGGCGATTTTCGGCATCATGCTTGCGGCGGCGTCATTGTGGACCCTCTCCGCCGAAGTGCTTCGTCCGCGGCTCGCCTCCTTTCCGGCGGCTGCTGCCGCCGCGGCGGTGACGCCGAGCGAGCGCGCCAGGGCGGAGCTGGCCGCGAAGATCGGGCTTGTACGCGGCGATCTCTGGGCAGATTACGCCATGACCCTCGTCCCGCAGCTGCCTCAGGAAATCGCGAAGGGGGGCGCGCTGGCCACGGCGGGTGGCGTGGAGGTCGCCCGTGCGGCCGCCGAGAAGGCCGCGAGTCTGGCGCCCCATGATTCCCGAATCTGGGTTCTCCTTTCCGGGGTGGCTTCCGCACTCGACCGACGCACAAGCGCATCAGACGGGGCGTTACGGATGTCGTACTATACGGGGCCGAACGAGCTTGCCTTGATGCCCCTTCGACTGTCGCTCGCGGCGCGCTCGAAAACGATCGTGGATGCCGATCTGCAGCTTCTCGTCGGGCAGGAGATTCGGACCATTCTCACGCGAAAGCCTGAAATGAAAAACTGGATCCTCCTCGCCTATCGCAATGCTTCGCCCGAAGGCAAAGTCTTCTTCGATTCGGCGGTCGGCGCACTGGATCCGACCTTGCTCACCGGAGCTCGCGCCGCCGCCCCTGCCAAATAGCTCGTCCTCAAGTGGCGGAACGCGGCAGCTTTACCGGGAGTTTGTCACCAGGAGCGGCGAGCCTCGAATTTCAGTGGCGAGAAACCGAATGGCGCCTCGAGCAAATTGGAAGGGATATCTCAAGCTCGCCGAGCTTACCTGCTCGGTCTCGCTTTATACGGCCGTATCCACATCCGAGCGCATCGTCTTCCACACCGTCAATCGTGAGACAGGCCACCGCGTCCGGCGCCAATTCATCGATGAAGAGACAGGCAAGCCGGTCGAGGCGGCCGACCAGGTGAAGGGCTATGAGACCGGCAAGGGCCAATACGTCATGGTCGAAGCGACGGAGATCGCTTCGGCTCTGCCGCAGAGCGACAAGACTCTGGCCCTTGACGTGTTCGTCGAGTGCGACAGCATCGATGATCTCTTCTTCGACCGTTCCTATTATTTGGCTCCGAGCGATGCGATTTCCGAAAAGGCTTTCGCGGTCATTCGCGAGGGAATGCGTGCGAAAAAGGTCGCGGGCCTTGCTCGAACCGTGCTGTTTCGCCGCGTGCGGACCTTGCTCTTGCGGCCACATGGCCCGGGTATGATTGCGACCACCCTCAACTTCGATTACGAGGTCCGGTCCCCCAAGCAAGCTTTCGCCGACATTCCCGAGCGGAACATCAAAGGCGAAATGCTCGACCTTGCCAAGCACATCATCACGACGAAGCGTGGCAAATTTGATCCGAGCAAATTCGAGGACCGTTACGAGGCGGCGCTCGCGGACCTCGTGCGAGCGAAGCTCGAGGGCAAGCCCATCGAGGTCCGCAAGCCAGAGCCCGTCTCGAATGTGATCAATTTGATGGACGCGTTGAGAAAAAGCGCTGCCGGGTCGAGCGCGGCCGGAAAGGCGCAAGTTCGGTCGACCGGCAAAAACGCGCAAAGAAGCGGGAAAACCCGCAAGGCTTCGCGAACGCCGGCCCGACGGGTGAGCCATCGCACGACGGCGGCCCGCCGCAAGGCGGGCTGAGCCATGGCGCTCGAGGCCTATCGCAAAAAGCGCCACTTCGGCACGACCGCGGAGCCCCGTGGGAAAGTCAAGAAAACCGCGGGTGAAGAGGGCGGCAGCTATGTGGTCCAAAAGCATGACGCGCGCCGCCTCCACTATGATTTTCGTCTCGAAATGGATGGCGTGCTCAAGAGTTGGGCGGTCACGCGAGGTCCGAGTCTCGTTCCGGGCGAGAAGCGCCTCGCCGTACATGTCGAGGACCATCCGCTCGAGTATGGCGATTTCGAAGGCACGATCCCGAAAGGCGAATATGGCGGCGGGACGGTGGTCCTTTGGGATCGCGGCCGTTGGGAGCCGCTTGGAGATCCGCACAGAGGCTATGCAAAGGGTCATCTCGACTTCGAACTGCAGGGCGAGAAGCTTCATGGGCGCTGGCACC
>Ga0213876_10002624_pt1 | contig 10503 bp, 6 predicted proteins | sample BarmaccomBMRX_R9_FD_160113 | JGI IMG/M metagenome (GOLD analysis project Ga0213876, IMG submission 160113) | Root-associated microbial communities from Barbacenia macrantha in rupestrian grasslands, the National Park of Serra do Cipo, Brazil - RX_R9 | ecosystem: Host-associated > Plants > Roots...
GTCCCTCTCCCGCACAATTGCTTTGCAATTGCGGGGAGAGGGAGGGACGCGTCGCTTTCTTCTCCACCTCCGGTAAGCGCACTCAATCTCCTTGACGCGACCGGGGAGGTTGCGGGCACAATGAAGGCCCCAACGCTTGGAGGCTCCGGTGCTAGGAACTGATGCGACGCATGATCCGGCACGTCGGAGCTTCGTCGAAGCGGCCAATCTCGCCCGCGCCGATTTTCCCTTGCAGAACCTGCCCTTCGGCATCTTCAAACGGGCGAGTGACGCGACCGGCAGAGGAGGGGTGGCGATCGGCGACCAAATTCTCGATCTTGCCGCCGCTCAAGAGGCCGGGCTTTTTGCAGGAGCCGTCGAGAAGACGGCAAACGCGGCCAAAGGCCCCACCCTCAATGCGCTGATGGCGCTCGGCAACCATGCGGCTTCCGCCTTGCGGGCGCGCTTGTGCAACCTCCTCGACGCAAAGAACCCTGAGCGCCGCAAAATCGAGCCCCTGCTCGTGCCGATGAGCGAAGTGTCGATGCAAATGCCGGTCGCAGTGGGAAATTTCACCGACTTCCTCACGTCGAGCTTCCACAGCGAGCGGCTCTCGCCATCGGGCAAAGTGCCGCCAAGCTTCAAGGCCATGCCGATCGCCTATCACAGCCGGGCGAGCTCGGTGAGGGTATCGGGCGAAACCGTCACCCGGCCGCATGGCCAATGGCTCGATCAAGACAACATCATGCGTTTTGGACCGACACGCGCCCTCGACTACGAGCTCGAGGTCGGCGCCTTCGTCGGCATCGGCAATGAGCTCGGCCAGCCCATCCCGATCGAGGAGGCACGCACGCACATCTTCGGCTATTGCCTGCTCGACGATTGGTCGGCGCGCGACATCCAGCGCGGCGAAAGCGTGCCGCTCGGCCCGTTCCTCGCGAAAAGCCTGTCGACCAGCATTTCGCCCTGGGTGATCACCGAGGCGGCGATGCGCCCCTTTCGGACGCCTGCCTTCGCGCGACCTGAGGGCGATCCGGCGCCTCCTTCCTATCTCGATTCACCGCGCGAGCGCGAGAATGGCGGCTTCGATCTCAAATTGCGCGCCTTGCTGCGCACGAGACGAATGCGCGAGGCCGGACAAGGAGGGGAGCCGATCACCAATACCAATTTCAAGCATATGTATTGGACCTTCGCGCAAATGCTCACCCATCACGCGAGCAATGGCTGCAATCTGATGCCGGGCGACATTTTCGCGAGCGGAACGACATCGGGCCCCGCCGAGGAAAGCCGCGCCTGCCTTGCCGAGATCACGGCGCGCGGCAGCAAACCGATCACGCTCTCGAATGGCGAGACGCGAGCATGGCTCGAGGACGGCGACGAGGTGATCTTCCGCGCAAGAGCCGAGCGCGAGGGTTTCACTCCGATCGGCTTTGGCGAGTGCCGAGGGGTGATCGGACCGGCCGTGAATTTTCCCGCGGCGGCACGCTGAAACCTGCACCCCATCGAGCCTTGAGCCCAGAGGAAGCCATGCCGCGCCGCTTCATCGACATCTCTGTTCCGCTCAAAAGCGGGATCGCGAGCGATCCGCCGCAGATGGCGCCCCGGATCGAATATCTCGATCATCATGAGACCGCGCCCGGCCTTGCCGAATTTTTCGGCGTGCCGCTCGAAGCCCTGCCCAACGGGGAGTATTGCGCCATCGAACGCTGCGCGATCTCCACGCATAACGGCACGCATCTCGACGCGCCCTACCACTTCTTCTCCTCGATGAACCACCGGCTGAAGCCGGGGGGAGATGCCTCGATGCGCATCGACGAGGTACCGCTCGAATGGTGCTTCCAGCCAGGCGTGAAGCTCGACTTTCGTCATTTCGATGATGGCTATGTCGCGACCCCGTCCGACGTGGAAGCGGAGCTCGAGCGCATCGGCCACGAATTGCGCCCACTCGAGATCGTTGTCGTCAACACGCGAGCCGGCGCCCGCTACGGCGAGGACGACTATGTCGATGCAGGTTGTGGAATGGGAAAGGCCGCGACCTTATGGATGCTCGAGCGCGGCGTGCGGCTCGTCGGCACCGACGGCTGGAGCTGGGACGCGCCCTTCTCTCATACACGACGCAAGGTGGAGGCGACGGGCGATGCTTCCCTGATCTGGGAAGGCCATCGCGCAGGTCGCGAGATCGGCTATTCACATCTCGAAAAGCTCGCCAATCTCGAGGCCTTGCCGGCGGACGGCTTCGAGATCGTGTGCTTTCCCGTGAAAGTGCATCGCGGCTCGGCCGGATGGACGCGAGCGGTCGCGATCCTTCCGGAATAGGATCAGCGATAGACGGCCTTCATCGCGGCCTCGGGATAGCGCATGCCGAAAGCCGAGCCAACGGCCACCAACCCTGATATTTCATCGGCCTCCCGCGGGGAGAGCCGTACCGACAGGGCTCCGAGATTCTCATCGAGCCGCTCTTTGCGTTTGGTGCCGGGGATCGGCACGATGTCCGGCCCCCGCGCGAGCAGCCAAGCAATGGCGAGCTGGCCGAGCGTGCAGCCTTTCTTGGCCGCGATCGTGCGCAAGGGCAAAAGGAGATCGAGATTGCGCTCGAGATTGTCCTTTGCAAAGCGCGGGTGCCGCCGATGAGGGTCGTCGGCCTTCATGTCGCTTGCGCTCGCGAGCTTCCCGGTCAAGAGGCTTCGCCCCAAGGGAGAATAAGCCACGAAGCTGATGCCGAGCTCGCGCGTGGTGCGCAGCGTTTCTTCTGCCTCGACGCGGTAGAGAAGCGAAAACTCCAATTGCACGGCGGCGATCTTGTGCACCTTGTGCGCGCGACGGATCGTTTCGGGGCGCGCTTCGCTCAAGCCCAAGGCGCGCACCTTGCCCTCTCGTACGAGCTCAGCCATGGCGCCGACCGTTTCTTCGATCGGCACGTCGGGGTCGACGCGATGCTGGTAATAGAGGTCGATGACCTGCGTGCCGAGGCGCTTCAGGCTCGCTTCGCATGCCTGCTTCACATAGGCCGGACGGCCGTCAACGCCATTAGCGCCGCCTTCCTGGCGCGTCTGGCCGAATTTCGTGGCGAGCACGATTTCGGATCGCCGGTTACCGAGGGCTTGACCGAGCAGCGTCTCGTTATGGCCCCAGCCATACATGTCGGACGAGTCGAAAAAGGTGACGCCGCGGTCGAGCGCGGCGTGGATCACATCGGTCGCCGCCTTGTCATCGCTCGGCCCGTAAGCTCCGGAGAAGGACATGCAGCCAAGTCCAAGCGCCGAAACGCTCAAGCCGCTCGCGCCGAGTTGTCTGCGAGGCAAGGTCGTCATCCTGTAAGCTCCAATCGCATCGCCCGGCCGTTTCCTTCAGGACCCGTGGCTATCGGGCCGGCTTCTTGCCCGTCCTCTGGATGCAGTCAACGGAAAAGAGCGCAGGGCGCCGCGCTAGCGGATGTCGAGGAGCGGCGGCGCGATTCGCTCGGTTGCAGAAACAGGCAGCAAAGACTCGGCATACAGGGTTGGCTAAGCTGCCGTTTTGACCATCACTCCCTCGAACTCGAGATGAGCCTTGCATGAAATTCGGTGAATTCCCCAAGCTGGCATCCTTCGGCAGCGTTGCAGCTTTTCGCGCCCATCTCGACGCGCTTGGCCTCGATATGCCTTGTGACGATATCGTCGCGAGCGGAGCCACTTGCGTTTTCGCCGCGCCCATCGAGGTCGCCGGCATGAAGATCGGCAATCGCCTCGCGCTCAACCCGATGGAGGGCTGGGATGGTGAGCCGGATGGGCGCCCGAGCGAAAATACGATCCGACGCTGGCGGCGCTTCGGCGCGAGCGGTGGCAAGCTCGTGTGGGGAGGCGAGGCTGTCGCGGTGCGGCCTGATGGACGCGCCAATCCCAACCAGCTCGTGATGTCGGCCTCGACCCAGGCTGAGATCGCTCGCCTTCGCGAAGCTCTGGTCGAGGCCCACCGCGAAGCAATGGGCAGCGATGAGGGCCTCGTGATCGGCTTGCAGCTCACTCATTCCGGACGTTTCTGCAAGCCGAACGATCATAAGAAGTTCGAGCCGTTCGTGGCGTACCGGCACCCCCTGCTCGACCGAAAATTCGGATACCCCGCCGATCGGCCGGTGATGAGCGACGACGAGATTCGCCGCCTCGTCGAGGACTTCGTGATCGCAGCGAAACGGGCGCAAGAAGCAGGCTTCGATTTCGTCGACATCAAGCATTGCCACGGCTATCTCGCCCATGAGTTCCTCAGTGCGCATACGAGGCCAGGTCCCTATGGCGGCAGCTTGGAGAATCGCACCCGCTTCCTGCGCGAGGTCGTCGCTGGCGTGAGGTCTCGAGCGCCCGGCCTCGGCATCGGCGTGAGGTTGAGCGCGGCCGATCTCGTGCCCTTCCGCCCCGACCCTGCTCGATCGAAGCCCGGAGCACTCGGACCCGGCATCCCCGAGGATTTCTCGTCGCTTCTGCCTTACGTCTATGCTTTCGGAGCCGCGCCGCACAATCCGACTGAGATCGATCTTGCGGAGCCCTTCGCTCTTTTCGGTATCCTGCGCGGCCTCGATATCCGCTTCGTGAACGTGACGCTCGCGAGCCCTTATTACAACCCGCATGTTACCCGACCCGCCCTTTACCCGCCCTCGGACGGCTATTTTCCGCCTGAAGACCCGCTCGTCGGTGTCATGCGCCATCTCTACGTCGTGAGGCGTCTGAAAGAGGCCCATCCCGACTTTTGCCTGATGGGCTCCGGCTACACCTATTTGCAGGAGTTTTTGCCGAATGTTGCCCAGGCGGTGTTGCGCCTCAATTGGACCGATTTCGTCGGTCTCGGCCGCATGCTGCTCGCTTATCCGGAGCTCGTCCGCGACCTTCTCGAAGGCAAGTCGATGCAAAAGAAGCGGCTTTGCCGAAGCTTCAGCGACTGTACCACAGCTCCGAGGAACGGCCTCGTCTCGGGCTGCTATCCCCTCGACGCCCATTACAAAAAATCAGAAGAATTCAAACGATTGGCCGCTCTCAAGAAGCCCGCGAAGACGGCGTAAGCCAATTTCGCGCGACGGGCGCGCGCATAGGACGCAAGCTTCGCGTTTTGCATCCGGGCACGCGCTGGCCTAAAAGGCTGCACGCAAAAAGATCAACGGGAGCTTGCTTCAGCATTGGGAAGCACGCCTTCGCGTTGTCGTCTGTCTCGAGGCAAGCCGGGCTTCGCGCTCGGAGATGTTTTTTCAAGAAGCACGACCTATTTGAGAGGCGTTTGAAGGTGAGGTTTCACGGGGCACAGAAGCCTGAGGCGATGAAAGTTTCGCCATGCGCGAACACGAGCGCCGGAGATTTGTGTCGGCGCAAAGAAACCCCCTTGCAAAATCATCGGGCCGAAACTGAATGGTGAACTTCTTCCTCGAGCGGCCGATCTTCGCCTCCGCGATCGCCATCATCATGGTGCTCGCGGGCGCGGTCTGCTATCGTCTTTTGCCCGTCTCGCAATTCCCGGAAATCACCCCGCCGCAAGTCGTGGTGAGCGCGCATTACCCCGGTGCAAGCGCGCAAGTCGTGTCGGACACGGTGACCACGCCTCTCGAGCAGCAGATCAACGGTGTCGCCGGCATGACCTACATGTCGTCGGTGAGCGCCAATGACGGCTCATCGACGATCACCATCACCTTCGATGTCGGGTATCCGCTCAATGTCGCGGCCGTCGATGTGCAAAACCGCGTCTCGCAAGCTTCCTCCTCGCTTCCCGGCATCGTCAATCAGGGCGGCGTCACGATCACCAAACAGAACCCGAACTTCGTCCTGATCGTCAATCTCTTCTCTCCCGACGATTCCGTCGATGCCGTGGCGTTGAGCAACTACGCCTATCTGCAGATCGCCGACCCGCTGAAACGCCTTCCAGGTGTCGGTGATGTCGTGATCTTCGGCGAGCGGCGCTATTCGATGCGCATCTGGCTCAACCCTGATCGCATGGCCGAGCTCGGCGTCACCGCCGTCGACGTGCAAAACGCAATCGCCGAGCAGAACGTGCAGGTCGCGGCGGGCAAGATCGGCGAGGAGCCGGCACCTCCCGGCACTCCCTTTGAAGTGCAGGTGAACGCGGTCGGGCGCTTGAGCGATCCGGCACAGTTCGGCGACATCATCTTGCGCGCGGCTCCCAACAGAGGAGCGGTCGTGCATCTTCGCGACGTGGCGCGCATCGAGCTCGGCGCGCTGCAATACGCCTCATCGGCCTTTCTCGACGACAAGCCGACGATAGTTCTCGGCGTCTTTCAGATGCCCGGATCGAACGCGCTCGAGTTGCAGCAGCACGTTCAAGACAAGATGGTGGAACTTGCGAAGCGGTTCCCCAAGGGCATCGATTATGCGATGCGCTACGACACGACGCGCTTCGTCTCGGCTTCCATGCGCGATGTGCTCTTCACGCTCACGGAAGCCTTGCTCCTCGTCATCGCCGTCGTATTCGTATTCCTTCAGAGCTGGCGAACGACGATCATCCCAAGCGTCGCCATACCGGTTTCGCTCGTCGCCACGCTTGTGGTGATGAAGGTTCTCGGCTTTTCGCTCAACACATTGAGTCTTCTCGGCATGGTGCTGGCGATCGGGCTCGTGGTCGACGACGCCATCGTGGTCGTTGAGAACGTCGAGCGCCAGCTCGAGGCGGGGCTTGCACCGCTCGCCGCCGCACGCAAGGCCATGACGGAGGTGATCGGGCCGATCATCGCCACCACCGCCGTATTGATGGCAGTGTTCATCCCGGTTGCTTTCCTTCCGGGGGTCACGGGCCGCCTCTACAACCAATTCGCCCTGACGATCGCCATATCGGTCGGCATCTCGGCCTTCAACTCGCTCACCTTGAGCCCGGCCCTTTGCGCGGCTTTCTTGCGCGAACGCGAGCCTCCGCGCTTCGTGCTGTTTCGCTGGTTCAATGCCGGTTTCACCTGGCTTGCGCACTCCTATGCGCGCAGCGTCCGTTTCCTCATCCGCATCCGCTGGGCGATGCTCGCGCTCTTCGCCGCCGGCATCGCTGCCACCTACCTCGTCTCGCTCCGCATCCCCTCGACTTTCCTGCCCGTCGAGGACCAGGGGTATTTTTTTGTGGTGATCCAGCTCCCGGACGGCGCCTCGCTGCAACGCACGGATGCGGTGGCCAAGCAAGTGCGCGAGACCTTGCTGCGAACGCCGGGCGTCCAGGATGTCGTATCGATCAGCGGTTTCAACTTCCTCACCTTCGCCAATCAATCGAATGCCGGCGTCGAATTCGCGATCCTCAAGCCTTGGGATGAACGCGGGCCTGAGCAGACGGCTTCGCGCCTCGTCGGTTCCGTGCGCCCGGCACTCCTGCAAATCCCGGACGCTTTCGCGCTCTCATTCGATCCGCCGTCGATCCCGGGACTTGGCGCGACAGGCGGCTTCGAGTTCCAGCTCGAGGACCTCACGGGGCGCGGCAGCGTTGCGCTCAACGATGTGGCACAGGCTCTGCTCGTGGAAGCCCGCAAGCAGAAAGAGCTGAACGCACAGCAGTTGTTCACCTCTTTCAGCACATCGACACCGCAACTCAACTACGATCTCGACCGCACCAAGGCGAAGCTTCTGGGCTTGAATCTGCCCGATGTCTTCAACACGCTGCAGATCTTTTTCGGCTCGCTTTACGTGAACGACTTCAATCTTTTTGGGCGCACCTTCCGCGTGACGCTCCAGGCCGACAAGAATGCCCGCGCCGAAGCCTCCGATCTCTCGCGGCTCTATGTGCGCAACGCCTCGGGCGGCATGGTGCCTCTCAGCACCCTCGGTGCGCTCAAGCCGATCGTCGGGCCCGAGACCGTGCCCCATTACAACAATTACGCCTCGGCCCTGATCAATGGGGGCGCGGCACAAGGCTATTCCTCGGGCCAAGCGATCGCGGCGATGGAACGTGTCGCCGCGACGGTGCTGCCCGCCGATTTCGGCTTCGAATGGACAGGCATCACTTACCAGGAGCTCAAGGCGGGCTCGGTCGCGACCCTCGTCTTCGGGCTCGCCCTCGTTTTCGTGTTCCTCATCCTTGCGGCCCAATATGAGAGCTGGACCATGCCTTTCATGGTTCTTCTCACGGTGCCGCTTGCCCTTTTCGGTGCGATCTCGGGCTTGTTTTTGCGCAACATCCAGATCGACGTGTATTCGCAGATCGGCTTCGTGATGCTCATCGGCCTCTCCGCCAAGAACGCGATTCTGATCGTCGAATTCGCGAGACGCCGACGCGAAGAGGGCTTGAGCATCGTGGAGGCTGCGATGGAGGCGGCGCGCCTTCGGCTTCGTCCGATTCTCATGACCGCCTTCGCCTTCATTCTCGGCGTCGTGCCGTTGATGTTCGCGCATGGCGCTGGTGCGGCAGGGCGCCAATCGATCGGCACCACCGTGTTCAGCGGCATGCTGGCCGCCACGGCTCTCACGCTTGTCTTCGTGCCGATTTTCTACGCCCTGATTGAGCGCTTGCGCGAAGGGCGCGAGGTTGAGAAGGCCGCGCCCGCGCCCGTGCCCTATCGCTTCGATCCCGAAGCCAAGGCCGCGGAATAGAACGAGAGAGCGACACGATGCGCGGCTGGAAAATCGCCCTCACCACGATTGTGCTGCTCGCGGCGGGCACCGCGACGGCAATTTATTTCCGCGGCTACGATTTGGGAATGGGAGCATTCAGTGCTCCGGCCCAGGCGCCCGCGCAGCATGCCTTTGTCATGCCGGTGCCGGTCACGCCCGTCGTCAAGAAGACCGTGCCGATCGATCTCGAGTATTCGGCCCGAACGGAGCCGATCCCGAACATCCCGTTGCAGGCACGCGTCACCGGCTACATCGCGGCGCAGCTCGCGCCGGACGGCGCGGATGTGAAGGAAGGCGACCTCCTCTACCGGATCGATCCGCGTGATTTGCAGGCTGCACTCGACCAGGCGACGGCGCAACAGCAGCGCGACACCGCGGCGCTCGAATATGCGCGCGCCAATTACAATCGGGGCGATGAGCTCGTGAAAAGCGGCTTCGTCGCCAAGGACACGCTCGAACAGCGCGAGAGCGCGCTGCGTCAGGCGCAAGCCGCCGTCACCATGGATCAGGCCTTGATCCGCACCGCCCAGCTCAACCTCGGCTACGCGGAGATCCGCGCACCGTTCTCAGGCCGCATTGGGCGAAACCAGGCGCCGATCGGGACGCTAGTCAGCGTGGCGGGCACAACCCTCAACACGCTCGTCCAGCTCGACCCGATCTACGTCACCTTCAACCCGAGCGAAGCCGACCTGCCCGACATCCAGAAGGCCTATGCGGCCGGCAAGGTCGAGGTGGAGGTTCTGGTTCCGGCCGAGTCCGCGGCGCACCACAAGGGTGAGCTTACCTTCATCGACAACATCGTTGACCGCGCGACTGGCACGATTACAGCACGCGCCACGATCGCCAATGGAGACTTCGCGCTTCTTCCCGGCCAATATGTGCATGCGCGGCTGCACCTCAAGGACGAGCCCGACGTGCTTCTCGTGCCGCAGACGGCGCTCGGCTCGAGCCAGCTCGGCAAATATGTCTATGTGGTGGGCGCGGACAACAAGGCCGAGCAGCGCCTCGTGACGCTCGGCCCAACTGCCGGCGATCTCGTCGTGGTGACGAAGGGCGTGAGCGAGGGCGACCGGATCATCACCGGCAATCTCCAGAAGATCGGCCCTGGAGCACCGGTCCAGCCCCTCCCCGCAAAAGCACAATCGGGGACATGAGGGCGGGAGTCGGTAGTCAAAAGGCAATCCTGGTCTCGATCACGTCATAGTCCGCGCGCACTTCGTCACTCGGCGCATCGAGCAGCCCTGCCGCTTTCAAGGCCCGCCCATCCGCGTGAACATTGCTGTAGTCGCGCCCGAGCGCCTTGGCCAACGCCCGAATGCTGGTGACCTTGTGCTATGAACATGGCGCAATAGCTCGATCCGTTTACAAGTTAGAACGCGGGTGAGAGCATCCCAGCTTTCGAAAGACAATCTACGCTCATGGAAGCTCTCGCCTCTTTCAGCGCGATGCCAGGCATCGATGAATCGGTGCGAAGCATGCTTTTCCGTTGCACCGCCGACAGTGATTTTCACAGTGTTCACTTCTCGTTACCTCGCAATATGTGAACGTCCGACCAGAATTCATTTTTCAATAAGGCGTTCCTTCCTTTCGCTTGCTCGCGAGCGCCTCGGCATACCATTCGAACTCCGCGAGGAAACGGGTCGCGGCTTTGTCGATCCAGGCTTCCTTCGAATGTCCCTCCTCGGTCAGGGTGCTGCCGATTGTCGGAATGGAAAGCACCGACGGCAGGCTCGGCATGCCGAGCTCCGCGAGGATGGTTCTGAGCGCCACGGCGGCGCGCACGCCGGCGAAGCGCCCGGCCGAATAGGAGACGATCGTCGAGGGTCGCCAGAAATACTCCTCGAGAAAATGGTCGAGCAGGTTCTTGAGGGCCGGCTGCACGGATTGGTTGTACTCGCCCGACACGATCACAAAACCGTCAGCGCGCCGATAAAGCGCGGCGAGTTCCTCGAGAACCTTCGGTGCCTTC
>Ga0213876_10002625_pt1 | contig 10502 bp, 7 predicted proteins | sample BarmaccomBMRX_R9_FD_160113 | JGI IMG/M metagenome (GOLD analysis project Ga0213876, IMG submission 160113) | Root-associated microbial communities from Barbacenia macrantha in rupestrian grasslands, the National Park of Serra do Cipo, Brazil - RX_R9 | ecosystem: Host-associated > Plants > Roots...
AGCGCACCGTCCGGGGCGCCAAGCGTACCCAGGGTCTGCAACAGGGCCTTGGTCTTTGGAGTCTCGAGGGTGAAGGTGTCTACCACCGTCAGGCTGCTGTCCGCTGCGCGTGACGAAAGCACGGAGCGCATCGCCAGATGGCGCATCTTCTTAGGCAGCGCCTTGGCGTATGAGCGCGGGTGGGGACCAAAAATGATGCCGCCGCCGCGGTAGTGCGGCGCGCGGCGTGAGCCCTGCCGTGCGTAGCCAGTGCCCTTCTGGCGATACGGCTTCTTGCCGCCACCAGCCACTTCTCCGCGAGTGCGGGTATCGTGCGTACCCTGGCGCGCGTTCGCCTCTTGTGTAACGACCGCCTGATGCACAACGGCCGCGTTCGGCTCGACGCCAAAGACCCGGTCGTCGAGGTCAATGTCGCGCAACACTTTGCCGTTGAGGTCCACCACGTTTGCCTTTGGCATCAGTAGACCTCCGGGGGTTTTTTGCGAATGACCACGAGACCGCCGTTGGGACCCGGAATTGCTCCACGGAGTGCCACGAGGTTGCGCTCTGGATCGACGGAGAGGATGCGCAGGTTCTTAACCGTCACGCGGGCATCGCCAAGATGGCCGGCCATACGCATGTTCTTGAACGTGCGGCCTGGCGTCGTACCCGAGCCAACTGAGCCCGAGTGGCGCCAGCGATCCGACTGACCGTGCGTCTTGGGGCCGCCACTGAAGTTATGCCGCTTCATGACGCCCGCAAAGCCTTTGCCTTTGGAGGTGCCGATCACGTCCACAATCTCGCCTTGCGCGAACATGCTGGCGTCGATGCGCGCACCGAGCTCAAGATCCTCTGTGGAGTCCGCCGGGACTTCGCGCAGGGTCTCGAGACCCTGTCGATCGGGGAGACCCGCCTTACGCAGGTGTCCCTTCTGGGGTCGCGACGGTCGCGACTTCACACCAAACCCAAGTTGGACCGCCACGTAACCGTCGGTTTCAGTGGTACGGAGTTGGGTAATGAAGCATGGTCCCGCTTCGACCAGTGTGGAAGCGGTCACCACACCGTTTTCGTCAAACAACCGGGTCATGCCCAGCTTTCGACCGAGTAGAGCCTGAATCATAGTTTGATTTCGATGTCGACGCCCGCCGGGACGTTGAGGCGCATCAGTGCGTCAACGGTCTTGGAGGTCGGCTCCAGGACGTCGATGAGTCGCTTGTGAGTGCGCATCTCGAACTGTTCCCGCGAGTCCTTGTCGATAAAGGGGCTGCGGATAACGGTGAAGCGCTCGATCCTGGTCGGCAACGGGACGGGACCGGCAACCACCGCCCCCGTCCGCTCCGCGGTTTCGACGATCTGTTGTGCCGACTGATCGAGGATTTTGTGATCGAACGCTTTCAGTCGGATTCGGATGCGCTGCTTTGGCATTTTTCGTAGCCGCTACTTGATGATCTTCGTGACCGCGCCAGCGCCCACGGTCCGGCCACCTTCGCGGATGGCGAACCGCAAGCCTTCCTCAATAGCGACTGGCGTAATCAGCTCGATCTCCATCTGCACGTTGTCGCCCGGCATCACCATCTCCATGCCCTCGGGGATTTTGATGGTGCCCGTTACGTCGGTGGTGCGGATATAGAACTGCGGTCGGTAGCCATTGAAGAACGGCGTGTGGCGGCCACCCTCTTCTTTCGAGAGGACGTACACCTCGGCATTGAACTGCGTGTGCGGGGTGATGCTGCCGGGCTTGGCGAGCACCTGGCCGCGCTCGACATCGGTTCGCTCAACGCCGCGGAGCAGGCACCCGACGTTGTCGCCGGCGATGCCTTCAGTCAGCGTCTTCTGGAACATCTCGACACCGGTGACGACGGTCTTGCGCGTTTCGCCGAAGCCGATGATCTCGATCTCATCGCCCGTCTTGACGCGACCGCGTTCGATACGGCCGGTCACGACCGTGCCGCGGCCTTTGATCCCGAAGACGTCTTCGATCGACATCAGGAACGGCCGATCCATCGCCCGTTCGGGGGTTGGGATGTAGTCGTCGACCGCGTTCATCAGGTCCACGATCGACTTGTACTCGTCCGCATCCGGGTCGGTGCTCGCCGACTCGAGTGCGCGCACGGCTGAACCGCGGATGATCGGGATATCGTCGCCCGGGAAGTTGTATTTGCTGAGCAGCTCGCGCAGCTCCATCTCAACCAGCTCGAGCAGCTCTTCGTCGTCCATCAGGTCCACCTTGTTGAGGTAGACGACGATGGCGGGCACTTCAACCTGGCGTGCAAGCAGGATGTGCTCGCGCGTCTGCGGCATCGGGCCGTCAGGCGCCGACACGACGAGAATCGCGCCGTCCATCTGGGCGGCGCCAGTGATCATGTTCTTGATGTAGTCGGCGTGGCCAGGGCAGTCCACGTGTGCGTAGTGGCGCTTGTCGGTCTCGTATTCGACGTGGGCGATCGCGATGGTGATGCCACGGGCACGCTCTTCGGGAGCCTTGTCGATCTCGGCGAACGAGGTGAACTTGGCCTTGCCCTTCATGCCCAGCACCTTGGTGATGGCGGCAGTCAGGGTGGTCTTGCCGTGGTCGACGTGGCCGATGGTGCCGACATTCACGTGCGGCTTGGTGCGCTCGAAAACTTTCTTTGCCATTTGAGTCCTCTTATGCCCTCTCCCGGTCTTAGCGTGTGCCCGCCTTGGCGGCTATGCCCGTGCCGATGTCGCGCGGGACTGGTTGGTAATGCGAAAACTGCATCGAATACGTGGCGCGCCCCTGAGTCATGCTGCGCAGATCCGTGGCGTAGCCGAACATCTCAGCCAGCGGCACCTTGGCTTTCACCACCTGGGCGTTGCCCCGCGGCTCCATGCCTTCCACCTGTCCGCGGCGACTGTTCAAGTCGCCCATCACATCGCCCAAGAAGTCGTCCGGCGTGGTTACCTCCACCTCCATCAGGGGTTCGAGGAGCTGCGGCGAAGCCTTTCTCAATGCCGCCTTCGTGGTCTGTGAGGCCGCAACCTTGAAGGCCATCTCATTCGAATCGACCTCGTGGTACGAGCCATCCACAGCTGCAACCTTGACGTCGACCATTGGATAGTTGGCAATCACGCCGCCGTCGACGGCCTCCCGAGCGCCGGCTTCCACGGCCGTCGCGTATTCGCGCGGCACCGTGCCGCCAACGATCTTCCACTCGAACTGGATACCCGTTCCTGGCGGCAGCGGCTCAACAGTCAGCTCGACGTCGCCATACATACCCCGGCCACCCGTCTGGCGCTTGAACGGCTCGCGCGCTCGGGCAGGCTGAGTGATGCTTTCGCGGTAGGCCACTTGCGGTCGGCCGACGTTGGCATCCACGCGATGCTCGCGCAGCAAACGATCGACGATGACCTCGAGGTGCAGCTCGCCCATGCCGGAGATGATCGTCTGACCCGTCTCCTGGTCTGTGTACACGCGGAACGTCGGGTCCTCGTCCATGAGCTTGCCGAGCGCGATGCCCATCTTGTCCTGATCTTGTTTGGTCTTCGGCTCGATGGCGACGCGAATGACCGGCTCCGGGAACGTGATGGCCTCGAGCACGATTGGATGCGTTTCATCGCACAGCGTGTCGCCGGTGATCGTGCCCTTCGGGCCAACGATGGCCGCGATCGCACCCGCTTTGACCTCGGGGATGTCCTTGCGCTCGTTGGCATGCAACTGGACCAGGCGCCCAACGCGCTCGCGCTGATCGCGCGTCGAGTTGTAGGCGTAGGAACCAGTCTTGAGAGTGCCCGAGTACACGCGAATGAAGGCAAGCTTGCCGACAAACGGATCGGTCACGATCTTGAACGCCAGCGCGCAGAAGGGCTCGTTCGCGTCCGCGTTGCGAACCTCCTCCGCATCCGTCTTCGGGTTCACACCGTTGACTGGCGGAATGTCCAGCGGGCTCGGCAGGTAGTCGATGACTGCGTCCAACAGAGGCCGAACGCCCTTGTTTTTCAGCGCACTGCCCGCGAGTACTGGGATGAGCTTGCCAGCAATAGTCGCCTTTCGCAGAGCAGCCTTCAACTCTTCGACGGAGATTTCTTCCTCTGCGAAGAAGCGCTCGAGCAGCGCGTCGTCGAACTCGACGATCTTCTCCAGGGCCTCCTGACGCGCACGAGTCACCTGATCGAGCATCTCGTCGGGAACCGGGCCCTCCTGGATCGGGTCATTGGGCTTGTCACCGAATGTGAGGGCTTTCTGTTCCAGCAGGTCCACGACGCCGCGATAATTGCCCTCGGCGCCGATGGGGAGCTGGACTGGGACCGGGTTGGCGCCGAGGCGCTCGACAATCATCTGGAGCGTGCGCTCGAAGGACGCGCCCGTGCGGTCCATCTTGTTGACAAAGCAAATGCGCGGCACGCTGTATTTGTCGGCTTGACGCCAGACGGTTTCTGATTGCGGCTCCACGCCGGCTACGGCGTCGAAGACGACGACACCACCGTCCAGCACGCGCAGGGACCGCTCGACCTCGACGGTGAAGTCAACGTGGCCTGGGGTATCGATGATATTGATGCGATAGCCCTTCCACTCGGCCGTCGTGGCGGCAGCCGTAATGGTGATGCCGCGCTCGCGCTCCTGCTCCATCCAGTCCATCGTGGCAGTGCCCTCGTGGACTTCGCCGATCTTGTAGGTGCGACCGGTGTAGTAGAGGATGCGTTCGGTTGTGGTGGTCTTGCCCGCATCAATGTGGGCAATGATGCCGATGTTTCTTGTTCGTTCGAGGTCGTTCTGATTTGCTGCCATAAGAGTCTTACCAGCGGTAATGGCTAAACGCTTTGTTCGCCTCCGCCATTCTGTGAGTTTCGTCGCGCTTTCTGATCGTTGCGCCCGTGTTGTTCGACGCGTCCAGGAATTCGGACGCAAGCTTTTCAGCCATGCTCTTGCCGCCGCGGCCGCGTGCTGAGGCGATCAGCCAGCGCATTGCGAGCGACTGCTTGCGATCGCCTTTGATCTCGACGGGTACCTGGTAGGTAGCGCCGCCGACGCGTCGCGGCTTGACTTCGAGCAATGGCGTGGCATTGCGCAACGCGGTATCGAAGACCTCGATCGGATTTCTTCTTGACGTCTTTTCGACCGAGTCAAGCGCCGTATAGACGATGCGCTCGGCAAGCGATTTCTTGCCGTTGAGCATCAGTTTGTTCATGAATCGGGTGAGGGTGCGGCTCCCGTAGCGCGGGTCCGGCGGCACCTCTCGCTTTATTACTCGCGCACGGCGAGGCATGCTTGGGAGTCTCCCTTCCTTTCAAGCGGTACAGAGGACCACCGCGGCTGCGGTGTTCGTGCAAGTACCAGTGGCCATTGGCCGTATTGCCCTGCTCACGTTGAAGCAGGCCTTGTTTGTCTCGGCTCTTTTTTTTCAGAGCCGCCGCTTAAAATCTCTCGCCGCTTACCTTGCGGGAGCCTTAGGAGCTTTCGCTCCGTACTTGGACCGACCCTGCTTGCGGTCCTTGACGCCGCCTGCGTCGAGTGCGCCGCGCACGATGTGGTATCGCACGCCTGGCAAGTCTTTGACGCGGCCGCCCCGCACGAGCACCACCGAGTGCTCCTGCAGGTTGTGGCCTTCACCAGGAATGTAGGCCGTGACTTCCATGCCGTTGGTCAGCCGGACACGCGCGATCTTGCGCAGTGCCGAGTTGGGCTTCTTTGGCGTCATCGTGCGAACTTGCACGCAAACGCCCCGCTTGAGCGGGTTGCCCTTGGGCACAGCGTAGCGACGCTGGCGCAGCGCGTTGTAATTGAAGCGCAGCGCTGGCGCGGCGGTCTTCTTCTTAAGCTTGGCTCGTCCTTTACGCACGAGCTGGCTGATCGTTGGCAACGAAGTACTAGCCCTTCCTTCCTCAGGACACCAATCGAGAAGTGTAACGGCCGCCTGAGTTTAGCGGCAACTTAGCGAATGCGGGATTCCTCAGCTATGAGGATCGCCGACGATTACGGCTCGTCGGCGATCTCGATTTCTTCGTCTTCCAGCAGCTCCTCATCATCGTCGTCGTCCTCCAGGTCCTCCAACCTGGTCGGCGGCCGATCGACCACGCCGACGCCAGCCAGGCCCTCGCCAAGCGGTGCGCCGATGGTGACGGGCTGGCCGTCTTCGAGGAGCAGGCCCGCCGGCAGCGGCCCAGCTTCGAGCATGAGCTGCTGCTGCGCCGCCAGGCGCTCACGCCGCGCTTGCTGCCGCGCCGCGAGGCCTGTGCCCGCTGGGATGAGCTTGCCAATGATGACGTTTTCCTTGAGGCCAAGCAGCTTGTCGACCTTGCCAGAGATGGCCGCCTCGGTCAGGACCTTGGTGGTCTCCTGGAAGGACGCCGCCGCCAGGAACGACTCCGTATTGAGGGACGCTTTGGTGACGCCCAGCAACACTGGAAGAGCTGTCGCTGGTTCGCCGCCTTCCGCGAGGACCTGACGGTTCTTGTCCTCGAATTCGAAGCGGTCGACAAGTTCGCCTGGCAGCAACTCAGTGTCGCCCGTCTGGTCGACGCGCAGCTTGCGCAGCATCTGACGAGCAATCACTTCGATGTGCTTGTCGTTGATGCTTACACCCTGTGACCGATAGACCTCCTGGACCTCGTCGATCAGGTAGCGCTGCACCGCGTCGCGGCCCTGGATACGCAACACCTCTTCGGGGTCCTTTGACCCCTCAGTGAGCAGGTCACCCGCCTGCACCGGCTGGCCGTCTTCAACCTTCAAGCGCGCCGAGGCGGGTACGGTGTACTCGCGCTCTTCACGCTCTTCAGAAGTAATCGTGACGGCGTTGCCCTTGACGTCGGCGGCGCCAGTGAGGCGGGCGACGATGGGCGCCTCGTTTTCGTCATCGTGCGTGGCGACAGGTTGGCCAACTTCGACCCACTGTCCCTGCTCGACGGCCGGGCGGTAGCCCGCCGGGAGATCGTGCTCGTCCCGGTAGGTCTGGCGCGAGATGACTTTGATGATGCGGCTGTCCTCGGTGCGTTGCAGCTCCACCACACCATCGAGCTCGGCCAGGATGGCCTTGCCCTTTGGTACGCGGGCTTCGAACAGCTCCTCCACACGTGGCAGACCCGAGGTGATGTCGATACCCGCGACACCACCCGTGTGGAAGGTACGCATGGTCAGCTGCGTACCAGGCTCACCGATGGACTGTGCGGCCACGATACCGACTGCGTCGCCGATGGCAACCAGGCGGCGCGTACCCATGTGCCAGCCGTAGCAGAACTGGCAGATGCCGTGGCGCGCCTCGCAGGTCAGTGGCGACCGCAAGTACAACTGCGGAACTTCGCGCGCAGCGGCGATCTGGTCGCGACTGTACTCATCGAGCACCGTGTTGCGCTCGGCAATGACTTCGCCCGTGGCCTCGTCGACCACATCCGCGGCGAGCAATCGCCCGGGGAGCTGCGCCAGCCGCAAATCGCGACGGGCCGGATCGGTGAGATCGTTGATCCAGATCCCTTGCTCGGTACCGCAGTCTTCCTCATAGACGATCACGTTCTGAGAGACGTCGATGAGTCGGCGGGTCAAGTAGCCCGAGTCGGCTGTACGGATGGCCGTATCCGCGAGACCCTTGCGAGCTCCGTGGGTGCTGAGGAAGTACTCGAGCACGGTCAGGCCGTCACGGAAGGATGACCGGATCGGCAGCTCGATGATGCGACCCGATGGGTCGGCCATCAGGCCGCGCATGCCCGACATCTGCGAGATCTGCTGGATGTTGCCCTTGGCGCCCGACTGGGCCATCATCGCGACTGGCCCGTACGGGTCGAGCACGCCCGCCACAGCTTTGACCACCAGGTCCTTGGCCTTGGTCCAGACCTCGATGACCTCGTTGTAGCGCTCGTCCTCAGTAATCAAGCCGCGGCGATAGTCGCGCTCGATGCGCTGCACCTCTTCGTCAGCGCCCTTGAGGATGTTGTCCTTTTCGGACGGCTGAGTGATGTCGGAGATTGCGATGGTCGTGCCCGACTGGGTCGCGTACCTGAAGCCCAGGCCTTTGATCGTATCGAGTACCTGGGCCGTGTCCTCATTGCCGTAGCGGCGGATGAGCGCAGCCACGATGCGCTTGAGGCCAGCGCGATCGACGACATCGTTATAGAAGGGCAGCGGCTCCTGGCCGTGCGCCCGCAACACGCTGTTGATGGACTCGTTGAACAGCGCGCGGCCCATCGTTGTGCTGAGGATCTGCGAGGAAGGTTCGTTTTCCTCGTCGAGCTCACCGTTGGCCGGGGCGGCGGCAGGGACGCGCAGTTTGATCTCGGCCTGCAACTGGATGATGCCCATGTCGTAGGCGAGCTTGGCATCGTCGTAATCCGAGAACGCCTTGCCTTCACCCTTGGCGCCCGGCCGGACCGTCGTCAGGTAGTAGACGCCGAGCACCATGTCCAGCGTCGGCGCCACGATCGGATCGCCGTTGGACGGCTGCAGTAGGTTGTTGACGCTGAGCATCTGCTCGCGCGCCTCGCGCTTGGCAGCAGCGGACAGCGGCACGTGCACGGCCATCTGATCGCCGTCGAAGTCGGCATTGAACGCCGAGCACACCAGCGGATGAAGCTGGATCGCACTGCCCTCGATGAGGATCGGCTCAAACGCCTGGATACCGAGCCGGTGCAGCGTTGGAGCACGGTTCAGCAACACTGGGTGGTCCTGAATGACTTCCTCCAGGACATCCCAAACTTCAGGTCTGACCCGCTCAACGATCCGTTTCGCGGATTTAATGTTGTGCGCCAAACCCTTCTCAACGAGTTTCCTCATGACGAATGGTTTGAACAATTCCAACGCCATCTTCTTGGGCAAACCGCACTGGTGCAGTTGCAGCGTCGGGCCAACCACGATGACCGAACGGCCCGAGTAGTCGACGCGCTTGCCCAACAGGTTCTGGCGGAAGCGCCCCTGCTTGCCCTTGAGCATGTCGGACAGGCTCTTGAGCTTGTGGTTCGAGGAGCCGCTCACGGGCCGGCCGCGCCGACCGTTGTCGATCAGCGAGTCGACGGCTTCCTGCAGCATGCGCTTTTCGTTGCGAATGATGATCTCAGGCGCCTGCAGCTCGAGGAGCCGTTTCAAGCGGTTGTTGCGGTTGATGACGCGGCGGTACAGGTCGTTGAGGTCGGAGGTGGCGAAGCGACCGCCGTCCAACTGGACCATCGGGCGCAGGTCCGGCGGAAGGACCGGCAGGGTGGTCATGATCATCCACTCGGGCCTATTTCCGCTCTTGCGGAACGATTCCACGACGCGGAGTCGCTTGGTGGCCTTCTTGCGCTTCTGGCCGCTGGTGGAGTGGGTCTCCATGCGCAGCTGCGCGGAAAGCTCGTCGAGCGAGATGTTGCGCAGCAGGTCACGGATCGCCTCGGCGCCCATGCCCGCGCGGAACATGCGCCCGGCAATGTCCTGGAAGTCGCGGTACTCCATTTCGGAGAGGGTGTCGCGTGGCTTCAAGGATTCGAGCTTCTTGATCTTGGCTTCGGCCTGCGTGCGCAGCTCGGCGTCGCCACCGGCTTCACTAATGATGCGGGCGGCAATCGCGCTGCGCTCTGCCTGGTGCTTGCCGATCTGTGCGTCGTATTCGGCCTGGATGCTTTCCGCCTCATGGGTCGTCTCGGTCTCGAGCCGATCCATGTACTGGACCATCGCTTCGTTGAGTGTGCGGCGGGCATCAGGGCCAACGCGCTCGCCCTTACGAACGATCGGCATCTGGGCCGGCTCGAACGCGAGGTCCTCCTCGAGGACCTGGCCATCGAGCTCCTTCAGCTGGGCGTCGATTTCGGCCGCGCGCTCCGTGGCCTGACTCGTCGACTCCCCCTTGCGCGTTTCGAGCGCCCGCAGACGGTCGGTCTTTTCCTCTTCGAGTCGGGTGATCTCGGTGTTCAGATCACCGGTGAGCTCGTCGATCTTTTCCTGGTTCGACCGCTCCTGACGGCTAATTTTGGCCTCGAGATCCTGCTGGATCGCGCTGACAAGGCGCTGGCGCTGGTTTTCGTGCACGTCGATCACGACGTACTTGGCGAAGTACAGGATCTGCTCGAGGGTGCGCGGCGTCATGTCGAGCAGCAAGCCGATGCGGCTGGGCGTGCCCTTCACAAACCAGATGTGGCTGACTGGGGAGGCAAGCTCAATATGGCCCATGCGCTCGCGGCGGACCTTGGCGCGCGTTACCTCGACACCGCACTTGTCGCAGACGATGCCCTTGTAGCGGACGCGCTTGTACTTGCCGCAGGCGCACTCCCAGTCCTTCTGAGGACCGAAGATGCGTTCGCAGAACAGGCCGTCACGCTCGGGCTTGAGCGTGCGGTAGTTGATGGTCTCGGGCTTCGTAACCTCGCCGCGCGACCATGATCTGATCTGGTCAGGCGAGGCGAGGGTAATCCGAACTGCGTTGAAATTGTTAACTTCGAGCACTTATTTCAAACTCCCTACCCGGGAGGGGCTAAGGGCCACCCTTAGGATCCCTCTATTCGATATCGCCTCGTTCGAAGCCCGAAATGTTGATGTCTAGCGAACGAACGTCGCCGCCATCAACATCTTCTGCAAATGTCACTTCTTCCTCTTCTTCATTCAGGAC
>Ga0213876_10002626_pt1 | contig 10502 bp, 10 predicted proteins | sample BarmaccomBMRX_R9_FD_160113 | JGI IMG/M metagenome (GOLD analysis project Ga0213876, IMG submission 160113) | Root-associated microbial communities from Barbacenia macrantha in rupestrian grasslands, the National Park of Serra do Cipo, Brazil - RX_R9 | ecosystem: Host-associated > Plants > Roots...
TAGGTGAACTCGGGCCCGTAGCGCTCGAGCGCGCGAGCCGACCGCAGAACCGTCTGCGGGTCGATGGTGGGAAACGGCACCGCCCATCCCCCGCCGAATTCGTCGTGGTGAGGCGTCCCCGGCATGCCCTTCACCCGGCGGTCCGATGGGCGCGTCTCCCGTCCGCGCCTCTCGCGCGCCACCGACGCGCTCTGGCGCAGCCGCGCGAGGATCTCGATCGTCGACTGGTAGGTACCGCCGGAGACGCTCCCGCCGACGCGCACGAACCCGTCGAGCGCCATCGGGGCGCCCTCCGGCAGTTGCTGGACGGTGAACAACGCGCCCAGGTCGTACGGGATCGAGTCGAACCCGCACGAGTGAACAATCCGCGCGCCGGTCTCGATCGCTTGCTCGTGATAGCCCAGCCACATCCGGTCGACGAACTCCGGCTCGCCGGTGAGGTCGACGTAGTCGGTCCCGGCCGACGCGCACGCCCGCACGAGCGGCTCTCCGTGGCGGATGTAGGGTCCGACCGTGGTGATCACCACCCGGGTCGCCTCGGCCACGTTGCGCACCGAGTCGGTGTCGGTGACGTCGGCACGGAGCAGCGGTACCTCGGCGCACGCCGGGTTCAGCGCAGCCAGCCGCCGCCGGACGTCCTCGAGCTTGCCCTGATTACGCCCCGCCAGCGCCCAGCGCGTGCTCTGCGGCGCATGAGCGGCCAGATACTCGGCGGTGAGTGCACCGGTGAAGCCGGTGGCGCCGAATACGACAATGTCGTACGGAGGGTCAGTCACTGGGCTCGCCGACCTCGCGGGCGGCTCGCAGCGCCTCGTCCAGGTCGACACCGGCCCGAGCGGCGACCCAGCACGCGGCCGGCGCGGCGACACGCTCGGAGGCGTGCGCCGCCTCGGCCGCCACGTCGAGTATCGCCTTGAACTCCTGGTTTGAGGGTGGGGGCGTGCCGAGCTTTTCGGCGTAGGCCGCCAGCCAGTCGCGCGCGTTCATGGGACCGCACTGTAGTCACTTGTTGGCGGTCAAGGCGCGGAGGAGCGCTACGGCTGCGCCGCGACGGCCGGCGCGGCCGCGGCAGCCGGCTCGGCCCCGGCCTCGGGCGCCGGAGCGACCCGCGCCGGCGCGAGCACGCGCAGCGCGTCGGCCGGGATGTGAACCGCCACCGGTGTCCCCTGCGCGTATCCGGTGGCGTCGCCGGTGTTGGCGATCGACGCCTGGATGGTGCCGCCGGTGGGCAGCCGGACGATCACCTGGAGGTTGGCTCCGACATACACCGTACGCTCGACCATCCCCGGCAGGCAGTTCTCGGTCGGGGTTCCGTGCGCGAGAAGCCCCAGGCGTTCGGGGCGGGCCACGACCTTCACCAGCCCACGGGCGGCAAGGTCGCCGCAGCCGGCGCGCAAAATGAAATCGCCGATCCGAACCGAGCCGGCCCATTCGGCGTGCGCGTCCATCAAGTTCGAGACCCCAAGGAAGTCGGCCACGAACAGCGTGGCGGGCTGCTCGTAGACGTCGGCCGGCGTGCCGATCTGCTCGATCCGCCCGGTGTTCATGACCGCGATCCGGTCGCTCATGCTGAGCGCCTCCTCCTGGTCGTGAGTCACGAACACGAAGGTGATCCCGACCTCCTCCTGGAGCGCCTTGAGCTCGAGCCGGAGCTGCTTGCGGATCTTCGCGTCGAGAGCGCCGAGCGGCTCGTCGAGGAGCAGCACGGCCGGGCGCAGGACAAGCGCGCGCGCCAGCGCCACGCGCTGCTGCTGTCCGCCCGAAAGCTGGCGCGGCCGGCGCCTCTCGAGGCCGCGCAACTCGACTAGGTTGATCGCCTGCTCCACGCGGCGCTTGATTTCGTCCTTGGCCACGCGGCGCCGCCGCAGCCCGAACGCGACGTTACCGAACACGTCGAGGTGCGGGAACAGGGCGTAGCTCTGGAACACCGTGTGCACGTGGCGATCGTGCGGCGGCACCTCGGCCACGTCCACCCCATCGAGCACGATTCGGCCCGCGGTGGGTCGCTCGAACCCGGCGATCATCCGGAGCGTCGTCGTCTTGCCGCAGCCCGAGGGGCCAAGCAGCGAGAAGAACTCTCCCGGCTCGATCGAAACATCGATGCCGTCGACCGCGACCGAGTCCTCGAAGCGCTTGGTCAGGCCGCGCAGCTCGACGCTGCCGGACGACATCACGCCGCCGCCTCGAGCCCGGACAACTCGCGCAGCACCGATGCCCCGCCCGGGGCAGCCGCCTGACGGCTCAGCACCGTGTAGAGCACGTACGCCATGACCACCCCGACCAGCGTGGTGATGACCAGGATCGAAGCCAGCGCGTTGAGCGCCGGCGTGGTCGTCCCGCCCCGGGCATTGGCGTACAGGAACATCGGGATCGTGGTCGTCGCCGCGTTGGACGACATGTACTGGGTGACGACGAAGTCGTCAATGGAGAGCGCGAACACGATCAGCATGCTGGCCAGGATCGCCGGCAACAGCAACGGCAGCAAGACCAGACGCAGCGCGCCGATCGGGGTGGCGCCGAGGTCGCGCGCCGCCTCCTCGAACTCGGGACCGATCGAAGCGAGGCGGCTGCGGACGATCACCACTACGTAGGAGACCGAGAAGGTGACCTGGCCGATCACCTGAGCCCCGGTGCCCAGATGCACGAGCGCGAACGGGACCACCGCCAACTGGGTGAACACCAGTAGCAGGGACACCGCCATTACGATCTCCGGCGTCACCAGGGGAACCAGCATCAGCCCGTTGGCGGCACTCGACCCTCGACCACGCCACCGAGTGAGCCCGAGCGCGAGCAGCACGCCGAGCGGAGTGGCGATCAGCATGTCCAGCGCGGCCAGCTCGAGGCTGTGCACCAGTGCGTGCGTGTATTGCGGGTCGTGGAAGATCGACTGGCTCGGATCGCCCCACCACCATCGGATCGAGAACCCCTGCCAAACGCTACGCGACCGACCCTGGTTGAACGAGAACAGCATTGCGACCAGCACCGGCAAGAGCGCCCAGGCCAGGTACAGCCACGTGACCAGCACGAGGAAGCGTGGCTTGCCCCATGGATTGCGCAGCTTCGTGCTCAGCCGGGCGATCACGCCAGCCTCCGGGTGTCGCGAGCGGTGGCGTACACGTAGTACGCCATCGCCACCAACAGAATCGACATGAGCACCAGCACCAGCGCCGCGCCGAGGTTCTTCTCGGGACCCCCCTGCACGAACAGGTTGATCTCATTGCCGAGCATGTTCGTCCGCGGCGAGGCCGAGATCAGGTCGTTGGTGTAGTAGTCGCCGAACATCGGCAGCACTACCAGCGCGGCGCCGGCCAGGATGCTCGGACGGCTGAGCGGCAGGGTCACGCGCATGAACGCCTGCCGGGGGGTGGCCCCGAGGTCGCGCGCGGCTTCGATCTGGCTGGCGTCGATCCGGTCCAACCCGGCGAACACGGGCAGGATGAAGTACGGGATGTAGCCGTACACGAGGGCGAGGATCACCGAGTACGCGTTGCCGTTCAACCAGTTAGGCGGATGCTTGATGCCCAGGTCGATCAGCAGCTTGTTGACGTAGCCGTCGCTCGAGAGCAGGCCGATCCAGGCCAGCATCCGCAACAGATAGCTGACCCAGAACGGGATGACCAGCAGCACGACCAGCAGCGGCTTGAGTCGCCGGGGGGCGTGACGCGCCACGTAGTAGGCCACCGGGTAGCCGATGGCGAAGCACAGACCTAGAGCCGCGGTCACGTACACGAGCGTGTTGCGCACCGCGGGCCAGTACTCGCCGCCGGGCAATGCGCCGGAGAACGCCTTTGACACCCATCCGGGATTCCACGAAAACGGACTCCAGGCCGGGATAGGCTGCAGCAGCACGTTCTCGGTGCCGAAGGCCATGGCCACCACCGCGTACGCCGGCACCACGACGAACAGGCACAGCCAGACGACGCCCGGGATGGCAAAAGCGCGCCAGTAAGAAGAGCCTGTCCTCACGCCGACTTCACGGCTGCCCACGCGTTCTGCCACAGCACCTCGCCCTTGTCGCTGAGCGGGCCCTGGACGAGCCCGTCCGCCCACTGCGACTCCCGGATGATCGTCGGACGTAGGGTGGGCGGGATCAACCCCAGCTTGATCAGCGACTCAGGGGTCATGGCGTTGATGGGCTGCTGGTAATAGAGGAAGGTGAAGTTGTTGAACACCTGCTTCTCGTCCAGGAGATGGTTGAGGAACAGGTGAGCCAGCACCGGGTTCTTGGCGCCGCGCACGATCGCAAACGTGTCATTGTTGATCGGGCCGCGGCCGTCAGCTGGCCACCAGTAGCGGAACACCGAGGCCTTCGTGCCCTGTGGCGCGTAGGTGGGGACGGACGCCATGTCACCCGACCAGGCCTGGTGCAGCCACAGCGAGCCGTCAGCCAGATGCTGGTACTCGTTGGTGTCGAACTTGAGGTTGGCGCTGCTCACCAACTGGATCAGCGACTTCTTGGCCGCGTCTATGTACTGTGGATTTTCCGTGTTGACATCGGTGATCCCGTCATGGAGCAGTCCCATCGCCAGCCCTTCGTGCTGATCGTCGAGCAGGCCGACCTTGCCCGAGATCTTCGGGCCCTGCTCCCAAAGCGCGCTCCATGGGTTGCTCAGGCTGGCGGGATTGAATCCCGGCAGCTTGTCCGCGCGCCAGCCAATTCCCGTCGTGTAGACCGTGTACGGCACTGTGTAGCGGCTGCCGACGTCGTACCACGGGTTGACCAGCGACGGCCACACGTTCTGCTTGAGGTTGGGGATGTAGTTCACGTTGATCGGTTGAAGCACCTTGCCCACCACCAGGCGCTCGAGGAACACCAGCTCGGGCACGAACACGTCGAACTGAACCGCCCCGCTCGCGATCTTCGCCACCGCCTCGTCGATCGTGGTGAACGTGCTGATCTGGACCTTGACCCGGTACTTCTTCTCGAACGCCTTCACCACGTCGGTGTTGATGTAGGAGTCCCAGTTGTAGAACTGGAGCGGCCCCTTCTCCGGTGTGAGGCCAGAGGCGATCGGCTTGTTGTCGGAGTAGATCGGGAGGATGACCGGCCGGTCAGGACGCGCCAGCGGCAGCCCGCCGGGGCCGGTGGGCGCGGCCGCCGAGCGCGCGTTGACCTGTGGCGTGGTGCTGCCGCACGCCTCGAGGGCGCCGGGCACGGCAAGGCTCGCCGCCGCCAGGCCCGCCCGCTGGATGAACGTCCTGCGTGTGCTGCGATTCATCTCCTCGCTCCTCTCCTCACCGCGGCCGCGCTCGGACGCAGCTCGCATCCCAGCGCCGCCGAGGCCAGCGCCAGGCAGCGCTCGACCATGCGCTCCGCGGTCACGTCGGGTTGCCCCAGCGTCACCTGTACGCCCAGGCCATCCATCAATCCGCTCAGGGCGAGCGCGAAGTCGTGAGCGTCGACCTTGCCGTCGAACTGCCCGGTTGCCTGACCTTCGCGCACGATGTCAGCGATCAGCTTGCGCTGCCGGCGGTCCAGCCGGAAGTACGTGTCCCGCACGGCGGGATCCCGCCTCGCGCGGACCCACATCTCCATCCACAGCGTCCAGTCGCTGAGTCCGCCCGGTCCCAAGCTGGTCTCCTCGATCAGGTGCACGAGCTTCTCGACCGCACCCTCGCGCCGGGCTTGTCCCTCGGTCAGGCGTTCATAGAAGTCGCGGTCGGTGTGGTCGACCGCCTCCTCGAGCAACCGGTCCTTGGACTCGAAGTAGTAAAGGATCGTGGGCGAACTCGTTCCCGCCCGCTCGGCGATGTCACCGATCCTCGTGTCGAACAAGCCGCGCTCGTAGAGCACGTCGGCCGCCGCGGCGATGATCTGCGGCTTGCGGAGGTGCTCGACCTTGGGGCGAGGGCTCATGGCGGTCGGGCGAGTTCGTTTACTGAATTGCCGTTCAGGAAACGTATAGCGGCCGGGCGGCCGCTGTCAAGGCACTCGCCTATGCGGCCCGCGTGTCGTGGAGCTGCTCACCCGTCAGGCCGAGCGCCTGCGCCAGCGCCCGGGACACCGCCCGGCGAGCGCGTTCGAGCGGGATCGACGGGTCGCCGATCAGTGTGCGGATACCGTACCCATCGAGCAAGGCAAGCGCGGAATCGGCCACCTCGTCCGGATCACAGCGGGCAAATTCCCGCTCGGCCACGCCGGCGGCAATTTCCTTGGCGAACCACGCATGCAGGCGCGCGTACAGCTCCTCGGCCACCGGCCGCAACTCCGGGTTGCGGGCCGCCCGCAGCCATAGCTCCACCCACAGCACCCAGTCCTGCCGGAGCGACTCACTCGTCGGCAGGCAGGCCTCGATCATCGACTGCAGACGGGCCGCGTGCGAGCTCTGGGGAAGCGTATCGCCGGCGCTGATCCGGGCCTGGCCCGCGTGCCCGTATGAGTATTCGAGGGCCTCGGCGAGGAGCGCGTCGCGGGTCGCGAAGTGGTAGTGCACGAGCGCCGGCGACACCCGTGCCTCCATGGCGATCCGCGCAATCCGTACCCCGTCGATCCCCTCGCTGGCGATCTGCCCGACGGCGGCGGCAAGGATCCGCTCGCGCGCGTTCATGCCGCCTCAGTCCTGCTCCAGGTCGGCGCGGATCCGATCGGCGAACCATCCCACCGCGTGCTCCCGGCGCGATAGAGGCCCGCAGCGGTAGCCGCGTGCACGCAGGCCGAGCTGAACGCCGCGGACCAGGTCGATGTCCTCCTTCAGCACGAGCGTATTCAGCCGCTGGTTGATCCACTGAACTGCGCGCGTCCGCGGGCCGCTGCGCGGCGAGCGGTAGCCCGCGAAAACGTCGCGCGTCCGACCGATGCCTTCGGGGAGCATCTGCCAGGTGTTGACATGGTCGGGATACAGGTCGATCGTGGTGTTCGGATAGATGAACACGTAGCGCCAGGTGCAGCGATCCTCCTCGGCCAGACCGGGCATCGGCGTCACCAGCTGGGCGTACAGGCGCTCCAGGCGATTGCTCGACGGCTTTGCACGCATCGGCGCCTCGATCCAGACGTAGTGCTCGTGCAGCTCGGTGTCGTAGTGCTTGTAGTCGAGCATGCGCATCAGCCCTGGGTGAGCGATGGGGATGTGGTAGCCCTCCAGATAGTTCTCCGCCACCACCTTCCAATTGGCGGGCTGGTAGCCGCCGCCCGGGGCAAACGGCTCGAGTTCGGCGATCCGGTAGCGCTCAAGCCTCTTCGGCAGATCGCCGGTCATGTCCGCCAGCGGGGCCGCGTCCGGATCGAGGTTGACGAACAGCAGCCCGCACAGCTCCTCGACGCGCACGGGCAGCAGACCGAGCGCGGTCTTGTCCAGCCGCTCACCGAACTGAAGCCCCTCCGGCACGCCGATGAGCGTCCCGTCGAAGCGATAGGTCCAGCCGTGGTACCGGCAGCGAATCGCGCCCTTACATTGTCCCGACCCGGTGAGCAGGCAGGAGGCTCGGTGGCGGCATACGTTGCGGTACGCCCGCAGGCCGTGCAGCTCGTCGCGCACCACCAGGACGGGCTGCGACCCGGCGAATCCCGTGGTGTAGCTGCCAGGTCGCGGCAGCGCCGAAACGTGGCCGATCAGCTGCCAGGTCCGTTCGAAGATCAGCCGCTGCTCGGCCTCGAGCACGTCGTCCTCGAGATACAGCCGCGGCTCGAGCGCCTCGAACGCCGGAGCCTGAACGTCGGTCACAGCTTGCATGAGATCCATCCCTGTCTCGCGGATCGCCCACCGGCGGGAATCCTGACTTTGATCGCCCTCCGACGGGATCCTGACTTTGGGATCTGCCCCCGGGGGGCATCCTGACTTTGTGATCAGTTGCTGTTAGTCTATCGCCCATGGTCAAGCGGGCGGCCTGGCTGTCGATCACTCCCGAGCCTGAGCGCGAGCTGCCCGCGGCAGTCGCGACGCTGGAGCGCGGCGCGCGCGCGCGCGACGGAGAGGTCGCGCGGGAGGCTGCCCGCGTGGAGGGGCTGGTGCTGCGGGGCAGCCGGCGCGACTGGCGCCGGTACCTGCACCACGTAGTCACCCTGATCGAGAGCCGCGTCCGCCATCCCGACCCCGACGTGGCGCATGCGCGGACGCTCGCCGCCCGCGTGATCGTCAACCATCACAACCTGCTGCTGGCCCTGCCTGGTCGGGGTACGTGGAAAACCGAGACAGACCGGCGGGCGCTCGCGCGGCTGCTCGCCTCGACGCACGAGGATCAATCATGACCACCACCCTCCTCCAGACCACCCCCGCGCCGAACCTCACGCCCGAGCAGCTCGAGCTGCAGCAACGCGCGCGCACGTTCGTGGAGAACGTGCTGATGCCGCTGGAGCTTCAGGCGGAAGAGCTCGGCGGGAAGTTGCCCGAGGACACGGTGCAGACGATCAAGCGCGAGGCCATCGCCGCCCGCCTGAATGGCGGCCGATTCGGCCCGGAGCACGGCGGCCAGGGGTGGACGATGCTCGAATGGTTCCTGGTCAACGAGCAGTTCGGCCGGGTCACCAATGGCCTGCACTGGCACGTCCCGAACGCGTACAACGTGCTGATGCAGGGCTCACCCGAGCAGATTGAGCGCTACCTCGTGCCTGCCCTGCGCGGCGAGGGCGGCGATGCATACGCAGTCACCGAGGCCGACGCGGGCTCGGATCCGAGCGGCATCTCCACCTCGGCGACCCGCAGCGACGGCGGCTGGGTGATCAATGGCGAGAAGTGGTTCGTGACCTCGGGCGACGTGGCCCGCGTGCTGATCGTGATGGCCGTGGCCGCCCGCGGGGGAGACCGCCTGCCGACGCTGTTCCTGGTCGAGCCGGGCAGCCCCGGCGTCGAGTACGTCGAGAGTCCACGTTTCACCCACAACTATCCCCACGGTCACCCGACGATCCGCTTCACCGACGTCGAGGTGGCCCGGGACGCGGTGATCGGCGGTGTGGGCAACGGTGAGACGCTCCAGCGGGCCTGGTTCACCGAGGAGCGGCTTGGCATCGCCACCCACGGCCTCGGCGCTATGTGGCGCCTGCTCGACGAGACGGTCGATTGGGCGCTTCACCGCGTGCAGGGCGCGCACCGGATCATGGACTACCAGGGCGTTTCGTTCCCGCTGGCGGACTCGGCCACCGACGCCGCGGTCGGGCGGTTGCTGGCCCTCCAGGTCGCCGGCCTCCTCGACGCTGGATCCGATCCTAAGCTGATCCACGCCAAGGCGTCGATGGCCAAGCTGTTCGTCTCCGAGGCCGCCGGCCGCTGCGCCGACCGGTCCGTGCAGGCGTTCGGCGGGCGCGGCTATATGCGCAGCAATGTGGCCGAGCGGTTCCTGCGCGAGCTGCGCGTGGACCGCATCTGGGAGGGCACGAGCGAACTGCAGCGGCTGATCATCGCCCGCGCGCTCGAGCGCCGCGGCGTCGAGGCGACGATTCATTGACCCCGATCGAGGGCGGCGGGACGGCGGCATGCACGACGTGATCGTGATCGGCGGCGGGTTCGCCGGCGTGACGGCGGCGCGCGAGGCGGCGCTGCGCGGCCGCAGCGTGCTTCTTCTCGAGGCGCGCGAGCGCCTGGGGGGACGGACGTGGACGGCGGACTGGCACGGAGCCCCGCTCGAGTACGGCGGGGCCTGGGTCCACTGGCACCAGCCGCATACGTGGTCGGAGATCACGCGCGCCGGCCTGGATGTGACGGTGAGCAACGGAGCTCAGGCGGCCGGCTGGTACGTGGGCAATGAGCGACGCTCGGGCTCGCTCGAGCAGCGGGACGAGATCGCTCGCCGTGGGTGGGACCGCTTCGTCGAGGGGGTGCGCGAGGCGCTGCCGATGCCCCACGACCCGACCCGCGCGATCTCCGCGCTGGCCCAGTTCGATCGCCAGACGATCGCGGAACGCCTGCGCGATCTGTCGCTTTCGGACGAGGAGCGGGCGGTCCTCACGGGCGAACTCGAGTCGCTCGCGCACGCCCCGCTCGACCAGGCCGGGGCGGTGTCGGTGCTCCGCTGGCACGCCCTCTCCGGCTACAGCCTCGAGCTCACGCAGTTCACCGGCGGTCGCGTGACGATCGTCGGCGGGACGCGGGCACTGCTCGGCGCGATCGTCGCGGCGGCGCCATTCGCTCGGCGGCTCGGCACAGCGGTGGTGGCGATCAGGCACTCGGCGCCGGATCGAGTCGAGGTCGAGACCGTCGGCGGCTCCGGTTTCGCCGCGCGCGCGGTGGTGGTGGCGGTGCCGCTCAACGCGCTCGGCGCGATCGAGTTCACCCCGCCGCTCCCGGAGGACAAGCAGCGCGCGATCGCGCTGGGCCAGGCCTCGCGCGGGATCAAGATCTTCATCTTTGCCCGCGGCGAGCCGCTCTACCAGAACAGCATCCGCGCAGGACACCCGTTCGGCTACCTGGACACCGACTGGTTGGGCGGCGACGGGTCACAGCTCCTCATCGGCTTCGGGATCGACGCCCGGCGCTGCGACCCGGCGGACTTGCCCGCCGTCCAGCGGGCGCTTGAGGCGATCCTCCCCGGCTACGAGGTGCTCGACGCCACCGCGCATGACTGGCTCGCCG
>Ga0213876_10002627_pt1 | contig 10500 bp, 12 predicted proteins | sample BarmaccomBMRX_R9_FD_160113 | JGI IMG/M metagenome (GOLD analysis project Ga0213876, IMG submission 160113) | Root-associated microbial communities from Barbacenia macrantha in rupestrian grasslands, the National Park of Serra do Cipo, Brazil - RX_R9 | ecosystem: Host-associated > Plants > Roots...
CTGAGACAGCCCAATGCCGCGAAGGGCGAGGTACACGGCGGCATGCCGTAGCTGGCGGCAAGTTGGTTGAGAGTTGCGGTGGAGCGGTCATTCGATAGGTCGGCAGGAACGAAGACGGTGCTGATGGAGTTGACGAGCGAGGTTGCGTTCACTTCGCGCGTGCCTTGATACGAAACGAAGAACCAGGCGCGATCTCGGACGACGGGGCCGCCCAGGGTGCCACCGAACTGATTCCGATGGTACGGGGGGCGGGTTACTCCAGCCCGGTTCAGGAAAAAGTTGTTCGCATCGAGGTTGGTGTTGCGGAGGAATTCGTAAAGGTTGCCATGGAATTCATTGCTGCCGGAGCGGGTGACGGCCGCGACAACGCTGCCGGAGTTGCGGCCCTGGGAGGCGTCGTAGAGATTGGTTTGGACGATGAACTCTTCGAGCGAGTCAGTGGCGGGAACGGCGAGATTCGGCGTGGATCCGGTGCCGATAGAGCTTGCATCTACGCCATTGATGACCACCGCGTTTGAGAGTGTGCGGTTGCCGTTGACGTTGAAGGCAGTGTCGCCACGGCCGAGATCAGAGGAATTCGGGATGGCGGCGGAAGTGCCGGGGGTGAGGGTGAGGAGTTGCTGAAAATTTCTGGTCGCGAGCGGGAGCTGGCGGATCTCGCGGCTTTGGATGACATCGCCGCGCGCGGGCGTTTCGGTTTGCACCATGGGCGGTTCGGTGGTCACTTCCACGGACTGCTTTTGTGCGGCGACGGTGAGCGGCACGTTGAGCGTCGTAATTTCGGTGATGCGGACGGTGACGTTTTCGAAGGTGGCGTTAGCGAAGCCGGTCCTCTCGGCTTCAATCTTGTAAGTGCCGGGCGGGAGCAAGGGGAAAGTGTAGTGGCCCTGCTCATCAGTCGATACAGTTCGTTCAACGCCGGCTGAATCGGAGGCCGTGAGACTTACGCCTGCGACGACAGCTCCGCTTGCGTCGGTAACAACTCCGCTGATCTGGCCGGTAGTTGGTGTCTGTGCCTGTGCCAGAACGGCCATCAAACACATCGCGGTGGCAGTGCCCAGTAAAATATTGCGCAGCATGGACGAACGGAATTCTATCTTGAGCGGAGTGACGCGTCAAGCGAGCAGTAAGCGCCTGCCGGGTAAATAAGTGCAAACTCGACTGGACGGAAAGACCGCGGTAATTACGGGCGCGGCGAGCGGTGTCGGGTTTGCGATTGCGCAGGCGATGTCCGAGGCGGGCGCGAGTATTGTGTTGGCGGATCTTGACGGCGATTCGGGAGAACGCGCGCGAGAGGCCATTGCGCGCGCGCCCGCAGCGAGCCGCTTTGTGAAGACCAACGTGGCGGATGTGGATGCGGTGCGGCGGTTGATGGATACCGCGGTTGAGCATTTCGGCGCGGTCGACATTCTGGTGAACAATGCCGGGCTGCAATTTCTTTCGCCGGTAGTCGAGTTTCCGGAAGAGCGCTGGAACTTATTAGTGGATGTCATTCTGACGGGTACCTTTCTGTGCTCTAAGTACGCACTGCCGCACATGCTGAGGCGGAAGTGGGGACGCGTGATCAACATCGCGTCGCTGCATGCAAAAGTCGCGTCGCCGTTTAAGTCGGCCTATGTGGCGGCGAAGCACGGCGTGCTGGGCTTTACGAAGACGCTGGCGCTGGAGGTGGCCGAGCACAACATTACCTGCAACGCGATTTGCCCGGCTTACGTGCGGACGCCGCTGGTGGAGAAGCAGATTGCTGAACAAGCGATGCGGCACGGGATTGCGGCGGACGAAGTCGTCAGCAAAATTATGACTGAACCGGCGGCGATCAAACGTTTGTTAGAGCCTAGCGAAGTGGCCGCGCTGGCGGTTTATTTGACTTCCGATTTAGCGGCCGGGATTACGGGCGCGGCGCTGGATATTGATCTGGGTTGGACGGCGAGATAGCGGCAGTCCGGGCACAGTGCGGCTAAGTTAGGTCAGCTCCGCCGGGATAATTTCCTACTTTTTACGGCTGCGCTGGTGCGGCACCGGGTGAAAACGGTAAATCGGGGAGGCCGAAGACTTCCGGACTGGCGAAACCGGGATAATCGCAAGGCAAAAGCTTGGCTAACTTTTCACAAAGCTTCGATTCGGACAGTTGACGACCGATTTTTGAATGCGCCGTGGCCTCTTTGTGCTTTTCGGCTTTCCGCTGTTCTTCGGCTTCGGCATGTTTTCGCGAAACAAAGCCACGCTCCTCGGAACTCGAGCAAACCGGCTGGCGGTGGCGATTTGGGATGTTGTCCCGGCTGTCCGGCATCACCGCAGCTGTTAGAGTTTCGCGCCAGCTATTTGCTACGCCGGAAGGTTCATGCCCAGCGCAAGACGCGGATCAGCTGCCGGGGTTTTCGTAATGCCGAGCGTCTCACGCGTCCCGGCGCAGAGGGTTCCCTTCTGACGATTGCGCTCGTGTCACGATCACCTGGAGATTGGCGAAGGCATACCCGAGGGCGCGATGAGTTTGGCAATGGCCTTAAACATCTGCCCAACGAATCCAGGGCCCGTCCAGTTGGCCGATGGCGATTATTCCTCCGGGCCGGGAGAGGCGGATAAGCTCGGCTGCGACCAGTTCCGGACGAGGTGCAAACATCGCGGCAATCAGGCTCACTACGGCATCGAACGTGGCGTTTTCGTAGGGCAGCGCTTCCGCATCGCGTTCTTCGAACACGATGGTGAGTCCCTCTGCGGCCGCACTTCGACGCGCTTGGGCAGCCAGTTGGTGGCAATGTCACACCCGGTCACGTGCGCCCCTGCCCTCGCCGCGATCAGCGACAGTTGCCCCGCGCCGCATCCCACATCAAGCAACTGCGCGCCCTGCGTAACGGGAAGGCGCCGATAGAAGGCCTCCGCATCGCGCCCCATATAGCGGCTGAACGGGCCATAGTCGCCCGTCATCCAGGTACTTTTCAAGCGGGCCTTCAAATTCGTCTACTCCGGCTTGTTTCTCGAGAACATTCATGGGCATTGCCTTCTGGCTCTACTATGCGGCGCACTCGATTCTAAAGAACTTGCTCGATGATTCCGCATTCTTGCCGAAAACGTCCAAATCGAGCGAAGCTGGAGCCGTGGACGCCCTCTCGGAGGTGCTGAAAATCGTCAAGCTCAGAGGAGCCTTGTCTTTTAACGCCGAGTTTTCCGCTCCCTGGTGCCTCGCGTCGTCTCAATCGAGCCAAGTCGCTCCGCTGCTCTGCGCGGGAGCGAGTGATGTGATTATCTACCATTACCTGAGGGATGGCCACGCCCATGGGCAATTGCGCCACGCCGCGATCTGTGGCTAGGCGACGTAGTGATCTTCCCTCATGGGGATGCGCACGTGCTGGGCAACGGCGCAGGCAAGCCCGTCGATGCCCTAAAGACCTTCGGCAAAAACTTGAACCCCAAAAATTTGAGGCATGGACTCAAAGTCGCTCGCTACGGCGGCGGCGGCGAACTGACGAAGTTCGTGTGCGGCTACATGGCCTGCGATCCGAGTTTGAGCGAAGTCGTGCTCGCGGGGTTGCCCTCGATGTTCGGGGTCAATATCGCGAATGGTTCCGCGGGACAATGGCTACCGAATTCAATACAGTTCTGCGTGCGTGAAGCCGAAAGACCCAGGAACCGGCAGCGACGTGGTTCTTGCTAAGTTATCTGAAGTTCCCTTTATCGAGACATTGCGGCCTTTCATCCAGGATCTGCCGGATGAGCAGAAGGGATGGCTCGCGAGAGCACGCGATCCGGTGATTGGCGAAGCGCTGGCGCTGCTGCACAAGAACCCGTCGCACCCTTGGAGGATCGCGAATCTCGCCCACCAGGTGGGGGTCTCGCGTACGCGATTCGTCGAGCGCTTTGTCACTTTCTGGGAGAGCCGCCGATGTCGTATCTCGCACGGTGGCGACTCAAGCTCGCTGCCGAAATACTCTTGTCTTCAAACGCGAACGTCGGCGAGATCGCGGCCGAGGTCGGCTATGCATCGGAAGCGGCGTTCAACCGCTTATTTAAGCGGGAATTTGGATGTCCGCCGGCGCAGTTCCGCCGCTCACGTCATCGCTAAACAAACCAAGGAGTCGCTGAATTCTTCTCGGGTGAGTAAGCGACTACTTTGTTAACCGATCCGTTTCCGCCGGTGAACCGATCGGCTCAAAAAGATGTGTCCGTTTGAAACCGGTCGTGGTTGATGCAGACATTTTCAGTTCGGCCCACACGTTGCCTGACTGTTTCGCAGTGAAAGAAGACACGCTTGAGCCGCTAAACGCATTCAAGGCTGAATGCTTTGCGCGTGCACGGCCAAGCTTTAGCAAGGAGTAGATAAATGAGCAGTCCACAACTACAACTGAGTCCCTTCCAAGGGCCTCAACCCGCAACACCCGCAACCAGCCATCGAATTCTAAGATCGTACGCGTTGCGCGGCCAAATAGCGTCGCAGGATGCCTTCAGGCCCGCGCCACCGCAGATCAACAACGGAGACGAAGCGTTGTATGCAGATAAAAGCGGTACCTACACGAAAGGGATTTTGCAGACGGGAATCGCCCTGGTCGATCTCGCGGCATATGACAGTTTCCGGAAAGCGCTCAATAGCGGTGATCCCTCCGATTTTGCGGCGATCGTCACGGGCGGTCCGCGCACTCAGAACGGGCCGCAAGGCGGCTTGGCTTTTGAGCTGCAGTGTCTGGACAACAGCCAGTTCACAGCGCCCCCCGCTCCGACGCTAGCGAGCGAAGATTACGCCACAGAACTGGTGGAACTCTACTGGGGATCGCTCCTGCGCGATGTCGCATTCGTCGATTACCCCAGCGATGCGACCGCGATTCAGGCAGCGAATGAACTCTCGGCCATGCCGAAATACAAAGGTCCGCGCGATGCTACGAACACGGTCACGCCCGAAATTCTTTTTCGCGGAGGCTTAGCCAACGGCACATTCCCAGGCGAAGTGGTGGGCCCGTACGTCTCGCAATTTCTAGTCAAGAGCACCGCGCTCGGCACATTGCCGATCGAACAGCAATACAAAACGCTAGAACCGAACACGGACTTCATGACAGACGCGAGCACATTCCTCAAGGTCCAGAATGGGCAACCGACTGGCCAGTCGCTCACGTTTCTTTCACCTGTCTATATGCACGACGGCCGCGGGTTGAGCGCGTACACTCACGAGGACGTGCTCTATGAGGCGTACTTCATCGCTTACCTGGTGATGAATTCGCTGGGCGTGCCGCTGAACCCGGGTAATCCGTATAAAACGTCGACGACGCAAAACGGTTTTGGCACCTGGGGCGGACCGGATATCGCAGCGACGCTTGCGGCGGTTGCGAAGGCGGCGATCAATGCGGTGTGGTATCAAAAGTGGTTCGTGCACCTGCGGCATCGGCCGGAATCGGGGGGAGCGATCGCCCACTTGATCAAAACCGGCCAGGGCAACACGATTGAAGGCCAGTTGCATTCCGCGGTGCTGACTTCTCAGGCGTTGCAAAACAGCTTTACCAAGTACACAACGTATTTCCTGTCACAGGCTTTCCCCGAAGGGTCGCCCACACATCCGGCGTATCCAACGGGACACGGCACTGTAGCCGGCGCATGCATCACGGTTCTGAAGTTCTTCTATGACTGCGAACGCAAGTTTACCGACTTCGCGACCCCGCAGGTTTCCACCAATGACGGAACGTCTCTGAACAACTATTCCGGCGCCGATGCCGACCAGATGACCCTCAGCGGCGAGCTGCACAAATTGGCGCACAACATCAGTTTTGGGCATGGCATCCATGCTGGAATCCATTGGCGGAGCGATACCGACACCTCCCTCCTGTTGGGCGAAGCAGTGGCGCTCAGCATGTTGCAGGACTGCGCTCGCACTTACAATGAGAAGTTCAGTGTGAACTTGACCAAGATGGACGGCAGCGTGGCGACGATCAGCAATCCGTAGCTGGCTTGGTCGTCTAACGCCATCGATCGAGTGTCGTCCGACCGGCAGGTTCGCACGAAAAAGAGAAGCGAGGAGCTTAGCGATGCCGAAGCTCACGACTCAAAGGTGGGTGGTTCTAATCCGCCGCTGCAAGCAATTGCAGATTTTTGGGGACTACGGTAGTAGTCCCCAATGCCAAAATCAGTGGACTGCGGCTGGTTTGGGCTTCAAAGTCTGCAAAGGAAACTTCCTTCAGTTGCCTTTTGACGGCGGCAGAAGAAGAAGCCGCTTTCAGCCACAGGCGGCTCCCTTGGAGGGCGGGACCGTCACGATTGCAGGCACATGTTCGACGACGACCAGGGGTTGGTACCCGCCCAAGTCGGAGTGCACCCCGACGGTGATGTTGCGCTTGTACTTGAGTACCTTGGCGAACTGATATACGAAGACCGCGATGTTCACCACGAGCACGAGGGAGCTGACCATGTCTGGATTGAATGCCTCGCCGGAGCAGCTTCTGCGATGTAATGGTTACAAAGGAGGTCGAAGGAAACCTGCGCTTCCGGCCTCCGTTCGAATCAGCGTGTATACGGGTTCTTCGGCCTTCCTCCAGCTCCCGCTTGGGACTTGATCTACTGGTGGTGCCGAGCAATACCGAAAGTTTTCTTGCCTCGCCGCACAGAGTCTCTCTTCTATTCGCCGCGCAAAGAGTGCTTTGAGAGAATGCCAGAATGTGCGCGCGCGTGTAGCTCGAGTGGCGAAATCGCCGTTTCATGGAGCGGGAGACGGGGATCGAACCCGTGACGTCCAGCTTGGGAAGCTGGCATTCTACCGCTGAATTACTCCCGCTTTCTTCGAGCTCGAATACTTACCTGATTGTACGCTATTAGCCGGCATGGACCGCCAATTTCCATCGCTCGTTTACTGGTTGACAGTTTGCAATGCTGCGTAACGCCTCATCATCAATTACGTTGTGCTGATGAACTCGTCTGGATGAATGATCGGGAATATAGACAACGGGCGCGCTCGATCGCGATAGGCGATTGCCCCTGCGTAGCCTGCGTGTAGCGAAAGATTATGCAACGTCCACGACTCCGCAGCCTTCTTGTCTTGCGCGATCCGAATTAAGGATGCAGGTTCGGCGGCCCTGAGCGTTACGCGAAAGTCGTCGAGGGGCGTCGACAAACCATCTCCAGTCGCTTTGACAAATGCCTCCTTACGCGTCCAGCAACAAAAAAATGCGTGTTGGCGATCACTCGGCGGGAGCGATATTAAATCTGCAGCTTCCTCCTCACAGAAAAAGCGAGTGGCTATCTCCTGCATCTCTGGCAACGGAGCAATTTGTTGCAGGTCAACGCCAAGCTGGCATCCAACAGTGAACGCGAACACAGCTAGATTGCCAGAGTGCGTCGTGTTGAACTCAATATCCGCGGTAGATGCGAGAGCGGGTTTCCCGCTCGGCGCATACTTGAATCGTATGCTTTGGGGAGCAACACCCAAATAGCGTCCGAGCAAATATCGAAACATGCCGCGCTTGATAACAAACGACCGTCGAAGATAGTCGGAACCGAACCGCGCCGCGCGTGCCTTCTCGTCATCGAAGAGAACGGACTCGAGCTTAGCGGTAGTGTCACCTGAAGCTTCCATGCGAACTGTCAAAACATGAACGTCGCTTCCGACTAATTCGAATGAGTTTCGCATGGCGCGACCCTAACTAAGCAGGCGCGCTAGCGCTATCTTACAAACTCGAATCGCCATCGTAGGAAGAAGGCGCCCAAGCTTCGGGGCTCGACAAATGAGACGTCAGTTCGGCGTTATTTGCCCGGTAAAAAAACGACCAGGAGGGCAGTTTGCGGCGATACGGCGCTGCCCGGTCGAAAGCACGCGTCCTTTCAACATCGCAGCCCACGTGTTCGAGCACATGAATATTTTCGGCACGGCATTGTTCATAGGCGCGCCGCATCAACGCAGCGCAGTATTGGTCATGAGATTCAAGCGCCTGAAAGTCAACCATGCGCATGCGCGTGAGGCCATACCGCCGTTCATCGCGACGTTGAAAAATCGCATAGGCCTGCATGCTTCCAGAGCGCGCCGCTGTCAAAACCCAAATGCCATCGCTCGCCATTGAGGGGCCGAAGTGCCAGCTAAGGACTTCACGCGAACGTACCGCCAGAAATGCACCGGTCCGCTCTTGCAGCCGCGTCCAAAATGTATCGAACTGTTGATCGAAATGGTTTGCCAGGCAAACGTCGATATGTGATCGAGGGATAGGTCTAGTGGTAAATCGGTCCTTTAACAAAAGCGCCAGTCCCGCGGGGTAGCTGAGGAAACGCGGCTGCGGGATTTCTTTTATCCGCAAAGCACTCTCGGCAAATCCCCGATGTTTAGCAATGGCGAAGGCCGCGGTACTCCAATCACCTACGGGGACGCGTAAAGAGCCGAAGGCTTGGAACGCCTCAGACGCGTGGGCGTTGACCGTGTTGTTCAAGAACACGTCCACATTCTGCTGACTGAAATATTCATCGGCCAACAACGGGGCGTAACCGCGATAATGATCCTCCACCACCCACCCGCGCCCGCTAGCCACCAGTATTTTTTTGCCGCGGAAGACGTACGGCAAAGGTATGTTGCCGGAACTACCCACGATACGGTCGCGATCCCGCAGCACCCATCCGATCGGCCATTTGGGGCCAAGTTCCCTATAGAGTGGATTGTCGGTCCACAACCGCCGCCACTCGTCGAACGGCTTAGGTGTCAAGCCATGCTTAATTTCAAGCGCCGCAATGGCTTCGTAGTCGTCGAATGACGCCGTATGGAGTTCAACTCGCTGCTTTGCAAGAGCAAACACGATCTGTTCCTAATTGTTTCTGTCGAAGGAGATGAATAACGATTTCAGCCCGCGCAGGCCAAGATTTTCGCGCCACATGAATTCCTGCGGCTCGAGCGTGAGATTCGGTAGACGGCGCAACATCGTTTCGAAGGCGATCTGTCCTTCGAGGCGCGCTAGCGGGGCACCAAAGCAGTAATGGGGACCCCAAGCAAATGCCACATGACGATTGTTCGTGCGCCTGAGATCAAGCTTGTCAGGATCCGGAAATCGCTCAGGATCCCGGTTCGCGGCGGCAAACACGGCAATCACCGCTTGCCGCTTCTGAATTGTTTTGTCGCCGAGCAGCATGTCGTCCGGGGCGAGTCGCGCCGTATGTTGACTGGGGCTTTCGTAACGCAATAATTCCTCCACGGCCGAAGGCCAAATGGAGGGATCGTTTCTTAGCAGCTCAAGCTGATCGGGATTGTTGAGCAACGACACCAGGCCGTTCCCTATCAGGTTTGTGGTGGTCTCCTGGCCGCCGACCATCGTCACAATCAGGTTCGCCACTATTTCTTCTTCCGTCAAGCGAGAGCCGTCCACCTCCGCGCTGAGCAGTGAGCTTACGAGTCCGGCACGCGGATTTTTCTCCTGCTCCCGAATGGCTCTCTGAAAGTAATCAAGGAGGCTTTCAGTGCTTCTGAGGGCCCGCCGTGCTCTGTCGGGATTGTGCTGGAAATTCCCCAGCATCTCGGCAAAATCCGTTGACCAATCTTTTAACTTCTGATGATCTTCAACAGGCACGCCAAATAATTCGGCGGTGACGATGGCGGGTAGCGGGTTAGCGAAATCGGCTATTACGTCCATTCTGCCGGCATCAATCACCCGGTCTATTAAGCGATCTGCGATGTCCTGGATGTGCTGTCTAAGAGCCGCGACACGAGCTGGCGTGAAGGCCACTGCGCACAGCGCCCGGAGACGAGTGTGCGATGGCGCGTCCATGAACAACATTTGCTTCACCATCACCTGCGCGATGGGCTTCAGTTCCGCCATCATGCCCATCGCTTCCAACTGTTCTGGTTTGGGCGTGCGATCTGCCGAACAGCGGAGCATGACGTTAACGACGTCCTCATAGCGCGTCACCACCCAAGCGTGCAGAAATGGATCCCAGTGCACTGGATCGCTTTCGCGCAGCCTCTTGAAGAGCGGATAAGGATTCGCAAGAATCTCCGGATCTAGCAGTTGATACAAGCTGAGAGAGGAATCGGCGGCTAACTGTTGCATTTGTGGCTTGCCCCCGATTACTTGGTTGCTAACTTCCGATCTACTACCTCAGCCAAGGAAGCAATCGTAGGGGTTTCAAACAGTTGGCGAAGGCTCAAGTTTACGGGCAAGGTTTCCCGCAGACGAACGAGTAACTGGCCAGCCATTAGGGAACACCCGCCCATTAGGAAAAAATTGTCATCGCGACCAATCGGTCTACTATCAAGAAGCCCGCTTACCAATTGGCCAATGGTAACTTCCGTCTCACTTTCGATGCCGTGATTCGAGTGACTATTTTCAAAAGACTCAGGCAACAGGTTCTCAGTGGTTGGTGGCGGAAGAGCCTTTTTGTCGCATTTTCCGTTTGTGGTTAGCGGCAATGACGTCAATTTGACAAACGCGGAAGGGATCATGTAATCCGGTAACCGCGATTGTAAGAACGTTCTAAGTTCGCCAGCTGTTAGCTCCATCCCGGATATCGGAACAACATACGCAATGAGTATTTTTTCCGGAGCGTTGTCGTCACGGC
>Ga0213876_10002628_pt1 | contig 10495 bp, 9 predicted proteins | sample BarmaccomBMRX_R9_FD_160113 | JGI IMG/M metagenome (GOLD analysis project Ga0213876, IMG submission 160113) | Root-associated microbial communities from Barbacenia macrantha in rupestrian grasslands, the National Park of Serra do Cipo, Brazil - RX_R9 | ecosystem: Host-associated > Plants > Roots...
ATTTTCTCTTAAATCGAACCAACCCGCGCTTGATCCGCCGCGCTTCTTCCGTCCGCCCACGGCTGCACGGCGAGCCGGCCGCGGCGCACGTCGTGCCGGTTGCCCGTGAGCCGATGCCAGCCCCAGCACTCGAAATTGCCCATGCCCCAGAGGCTCGCGCGCACGAGCGCCGGCAGGTCGAGCGCGCGATTGATCCAGCTCCCGCAGCACCACGCCGGCGGCCGGATGTCCCAGTCGGGATGATTGTCGAACGCCACGAGCGTCCAGCCCCCCGCCCCGCCGCCGATGTTGCGCGCGATGGCCCGCCGCAGCCAAAGCGCGGAAAGATGGTGAAAATCGCCCGACCCATAGACGATGAACCGCGCGTCGCCCAGGCGCGGATCGATGAAGGAAAAAAACTCCTCGACCTCGCCGCGCAACGCCGCGAACCGCAGCCGTGCCGCCCAGCCGCGCGCATCGAGCGTCGGCAGATTTTTCCACCAACTCTCCGTCGCCGCCTGCCCCGGCTCCGTCCAGGCGCCGTCCAAATCCACGTGCGCCGCCGTTGCTGCCGTCATCGTTGCCACGGCGGCGACTTTGGGGCCGGCGATGGTGTCTTGCAAATCAACGCCGCTCGCCGCCCGCAACGACCCAGCGGTGGATGCACATATTGCCCTGCGCCGTATCGAGCGTTTCCAACGACACCGTGCCGTCGTTCCCCTCGCAAGCCGTGAGCGTCACCCGCGCCGTCAGCGCTTGCGCGACGTGCCGACCGCGCCGCGTTTTCTCCAGCCACGCGGCCACGGCCTCCGGCGCGGGCGGCAACGCCGTGCCGATGTCGCCGCCGCGCACCGCCGCGCATTCTTCCAGCAATGCCGCGAGGTGTTCATTCAACAATTGCGGCCAGAGCTGGCGAAACATCGTCGGCGTCGCATAAACGTGCGCTTCGCGTAACACGCCGTCGATGGCGCACGCCACGCCGAGCGCTTGGGCGTCACGCTCGATCAAATCCGCAAACCGCCGCGCCATTGCCTGCGCCGGCCACTGGGCCGTTGCTGCCGCAGTCTCCTGCCCTGCTTGATCCGCCATCGCCAGCACACCGAACGCGCGCGACACCTCGCGCTCGTCGCGCATCAACCGCCAGCCGCCGCCCGGCTCCAGGCAAAACGCCCGCAGCCCCAGCCGGCGTGGACGCGCGCGCCGGCTCGGCGGCACCACGACATCGACCGCCAATGTGCGATCCATCCAGCCGCCGCGAATCGTGTCGCCGGCTTGGGCAAACAGATCGGTGTCGGTCAAATTTTCCACCTCGGTCTCGTGCAGGCCCGCCATCTCGTGCAGGCGCGCGCGCCCGTCGCGTAACGCCTCGACCAGCGACGCCATCGGACGCGCGCACGTTTCCGCGATCAGCGCGTCGGTCGCCGACGCCGGGCGCAACAGGTAAAACGCCAGCCGGCCGCGCGCCGCCGGCGTTGCCGCCGTGAGCGGCACATACGGGGCGAAGGCGGCCGTCAATGGCGTCGCCCTCACCGAGCGCGGCGGCTCGGCGCGGCGCAACGGCTCGGAGGCGGTGGAAGAAGCGGACCGGCGGGAAAAAAAGGCGATTTTCATGGAATGGAATGGACTGTGTTGGCTTGTGTGAACTGGGTTTGCCTGACACTCTGCCGCGGAGAGTGGGACATCCGCTGTCCCGGTTAAAAAATAATCGCAAAAATTGTTCATGCGAACACTATCTGTGCGCGATCTCGCCACGCGTCCTCCGCTGGCCCGGATGTTGCGCATCCACGAACGCCTGCAAGTCGCGGGAACCGGCTCCGCCGCTGGCAGCAAGGCGGTCAATTGCACCGTGTTGGCGGAGGAGCTGGAGGTTTCTTACAAAACGGTGCGGCGCGATCTCGAATTCATGCGCGACCAGCTCAGCCTGCCGATCGGTTACGACTTTGCCCGGCGCGCCTTTCATTACACCGAGCGCGTCGTGCAATTTCCCACGTTGCGCATTTCCGAGGGCGAACTGGTCGCGCTGGCGGTGGCGCGGCAGGCGTTGACGCAATACCGCGGCACGCCGTTCGAGGCACCGCTGGCGGCGGCGTTCGGGAAACTGACGGCAGGCTTGCGCGACGAAATCCACTTTGCCTGGCGCGGCGAACTCGACGACGCGATTTCCTTCCGCGCGTCGGCGGGCAGGGGAGTCATCGGGGATTTGGAGGCATTTGAAACCGCCAGCCAGGCGGTGCTCGACGCGGTGGAACTGGAGTTTTCCTATCAAAAACTCGGCGCAGCCGAAGCCGCGCGCCGCCGCGTGCGCCCGCTGCACCTCGCATGTGTGGACAACGGCTGGTATCTCTTTGCGCAAGACCTCTCGCGCGCCGGCCTGCCGGTGCGCACCTTCGCGCTGACGCGCATGACGCAGCTCCGCGCCACAGACGTTCGCTTCGAGCGGCCGGCAGATGGTTTTTCGCTCGACCGGCATCTGGCGCATTCCTTCGGCGTCTTTGCGCCGAGCGGACCGCCGGCGCGCGTGCGGCTGCGGTTCGACGCGTTTGCCGGCCGGCTCATCCGCGAGCGCGCCTGGCACGCCAGCCAGCGGATCACGCCGCGCGACGGCGATGGCGGCGTGGACTTGCGCCTGCAAGTCGCGCTCTCGCCGGAGGTGGAAAGCTGGGTGCTCGGCTGGGGCGAACACGTCGAAGTCCTCGCGCCCGTGGCCTTGCGGCGGCGCATCGCGAGCGTCGCCGCGCAGATGGCGCGCACGCACGCGGCAGCCGGCGCGGGCGCGAATTCGCAGGTGACATGAGTGCAACTTCGAGAGGCGCGGTGGAAGCCGACGTGGAAGTTTTGCCGCCGGAACGCGGACGCTGGGGGAAAGCTGCGCGGGGCGAACGTTCGTCATCGTCGGAAGTCCCGCCCGCGGGCGGTGGCGGCACTTCCTCGCCACTGCCGCCAAACACGCCGCCCGGCTTGGAGGCCGTCGTGCGCATCCTGGCGTTTCTGCTCGACGATCTCATCAAGGTGCCCGGCACGAAATTCCGCTTCGGGCTGGACCCGCTCATCGGCTTGATCCCCGGCATCGGTGGCGGCGCGTCGGGCTTTCTCTCGTGCCTGACTTTGCTCGAAGCCGCCCGTCGCGGCTTGCCCAAGATCGTCATCGCGCGCATGGCAGCCAACATCCTCGTCAACACCGTGGCCGACTCGGTGCCGGTGGCCGGCGACATTTTTTCCGCCTTCTTCAAATCGAACCGGATCAACTACGATCTGCTAAAAAAACACAGCGCCGCGCAGCAGGAAAAAGTCGTCGATCCGGACACGGGCGTCGCGCGCCGCAAAAAAGGCACAACGAGCGACTGGCTGTTCGTGCTCGCGCTGATCGTCGGGCTGCTGGTCGTCGTCGGCTTGTTTGTCGGCACCGGCATCTGGCTGGCCGGGCGGCTGTGGAACGCGCTCTTTTGAGCGAGCGCCGCGATCCACTTAACTTAGAGCGCCAGCGGCAACTGCGCCGTGCAGCGCTGACGCTGGCGACGCCGGCGCCGGCGTTGTTGCTGCCATCTCCCGGCCGTGGCGAACGCCGCCAGGAAGAGTCCCACCGGCAACAGCGTGGCTGCTTCGGGAACGACGGTCGGCACGGGATTGGACGAGAACGTGCCGGAAGCCGCCGCGGTGAAGTCGGTGAAAAAATTGCCCGGTCCGAGCGCCAGGCCAGCCGCCGGATTGGCGACTTGGTTCAACGAGGAAAAGCTCAGCGCGAGCGCGCGCTGGGTCGTGACGTCGAACGCCAGAAAGTCCGAGGAGAATTTCACGTTCGTAACGCCCGTGTTCGAGCCGGAGCCGGAGCCGCTGAGCGTGGCGCTGTTGCCGCCATCGGTGCCGGAGAAACTCGAGATCGTGAAGGTGACTTGCAAGAGCATGGTGCGCGAGCCGTTGCCTTCGGCGGCCGCGGTGTCGCGCGTGATCGTCAGCGTGCAGGTTTGATTAAAATTTTGTGTATCCGTGCTGCCGCTCTGCGTGGCCGCAGCCGTGGTGGAAGCCGAGAGCACGAGGTGCGCGCTCTGGAAACCGGAGAGGTCGGCGGGCAGGCCGGCGATGTTTTGAAATTTGAAATCGACCGCGCTGCCGGCGGGCGGCGTGGTGTTGGAAGTGTTGAAACTCGCGCTGGTGCCGCCGTTGTTCGTGTATTGAAAATCGTTCGTGCCGTTGCTCTCAAGGAACTGCGCAAAGGTCGTCGTCTGCGCCGGCGCGCGGCCGGCCAGCCCGCCGACGGCGAGCAGCAGCCAGGCGCACCAAAACGCGCCAACGCGCCAGGACAGCAGCGCAGGGCGGTTGGAAAGTCGATTCAGAAGACGAGCGAACATTGGATGAAAAATAATTGGAAAATTTTACTCTCAGTCGAGACGAACTGGCAGAGAACTTAGCAACTCACATGCCTCGATCTATTTCCGTCGCGAAAGCTCAGGCAGAGAATTAGCGCAAACGGGCGCGCCCTTCTGAGATCAGGGCTTTTTCCTCGGGCAACAACGGCGCGGCAGCCGCGAGGTCGAGAAACTCTGCGGCGCGCGTTTTCTCAGCGTTGACCGCCAGCAGCAGCCCGAAATACGCGGCGCGGCCCGGCTCGCGCAACGTCGCGGGCGCCAGGTCGGTCAGCGTGCGCAAAGCGTCGGCCGGCCGGCTGGTGAGGTAGAGCGCGAGGGCGGCGGTCGTCGCCCAATCGGCGCGCGCGGGGTCTTGCGCGTGCAATGCGGCGGCAGCGGCGGCAGCGCGCGGGAGGTCTTCATTCAACAACAACGCGAGCAAGGTGTGGATGTTGCGCACCGCCGGGTCGGCCGGGTGCAGCGCCAGCAAGCGACCGGCGGCGCGATATGCCGCGCGCGTGTCGCCCGCCGCGGTGGCATCGGCGTAAAGCTGGCCCAGCGCCCAATCGGCATCGTTGCCGCCAGCGCCGGTCGGATTGAAGGCCGCGGCGTCCGACGCTTTGCCATGTTCCGCGGCAACCCAGAGCAGAGCCGAACGTTTTTCAGGCCAACCCCAGTCGGCTGCCAGCGCAGCCAATTCCCGCGCGCTGCCGGCAGCCACCGCCTGATCCGCGGCCAGGGTCCATTCGGCGCGCGCACTGTCGTCCAGGTGCTTCTCGACGCAGGCGCGGGCGAGCAGGGCGTGGCGCAAAAACTCGCGCGGCCCCCACTGGGCGGCGGCGCGCAAAAGCGTTTGCAGCCCGGTCCAGTCGCGCGTGGCGACGTGGCAAGTCGCCAGACTTTGGCTTACGCCGGGATCGGCGAGGATTTCCCTGTTGAGCGCGCTTGCCCAGGCAGCGCCACGCTCGGGCAAATCGTGTCCGGCAAACCAGGCAATCAATGCGGCAACCTGCGCGGGATGATCGTGTTCCGCCTGCGCTTGCAACCGGCCGAGCAGGATGGGGAAGGCGCCGGGATCGGCGTGCCGGAGCACATCGAGATAAGCGAGGCGGTCGGAGAAAGGCCCATCTTCGGTCAAACCGCGTCCATCGGCGAGCGCCGCCGGCCAGTCCTGGCGCGAAACGCTGTCGAGCAGGAGCGCGCGGCGCGCGGCGGGCTGCCAGGCGGGATGCGCGGCGGCGAATTTTTGCAAAGCGTCGCGCGCCGCCGTGCGCGTCGCCGGATCGGTCGAGAGCAAGCGAATGCTGGTGTCGTCGAACGCGTAGGCGAGGTTGCCCGGCGCTAGCTCGCGGGCGGTGGCGAAGTGCGCCGCGGCGTCGGCGAGCTGCCAGCGGGCGGCGAGCCATTTGCCGTAGGCGGAATGCCAGGCCGCGGTGGTTTTGGCGCCGGCGTCCATGCCGTCGAGCGTCTCCTGGGCGAGAGCGAGGTTGCCAAAGCGCAACGCCGCGCCCGCGAGCGCGAACCGATCGGCGACCGCAGCGCCGGGCGCCGGCTGCAACTGCACGACCTGCCGCCACCAAGTGACCGCGGCCGGCGCGCCGGCATCAGCAGTTTGCTCGGCGATGATGCGGTAGGCATCGACAGCGGCGTGGTCGAGCGCCAGCGCGCGCCGCACCGCGAGCGCCGCCGTGCGGCTGTCCCCGGCGGCAAAGAGCGCGCGCGCCTGCCGGCAGAGGCGTTGCGCCTGCCAGCGGCGATACGTTTTCCATCCGCCCAACGGCAGCCAGAGGCCGGCTCCGAGCAGCGCGAGCAGCACCAAGCTCCAGAAAATCCGCCGTCCGCGCGACCAGCGCGGTTTTTCGAGCACATCGGCGACGGAGCGGGCGAGGGGACGGGCGGTGGGGAGGGCGGGCATGGCGCACCGCCTTTCAAAGCAGAGCGCGTGCCTTGTCTTTGATTGGGTAATCCAAAGTCGGCCGCGCGGCACTCACCCGCCGACCCACTCCGGCAGCGTGAACGCAAACTGCGCGCCGCCGCCTTCGGTCGCCTCGCCCCAGACCGCGCCGCCGTGCCGCTGGACGATGCGGGAGACCAGCGCGAGGCCGATGCCGTTGCCCTCGAACTCGTCCGCCGGGTGCAGCCGCTGGAACGCGCCGAAGAGCTTGCCCGCGCCGGTCATGTTGAAGCCGGCGCCGTTGTCGCGGACGAAATACGTCGCGAAATCGCCGCCCGCCACCGTGCCGCCGATCTCGATGTGCGCGGGCGTCCGGCCACGGGTGAACTTCAGCGCGTTGTCCACCAGGTTCACCCAAATTTGCCGGACCAAGGAAGGATCGCCCGCGGCGGGCGGCAGCGACTTATCGACGTGCAGTTCGATCCGCCGGCCGGCGTTTTGCGCGGCGGGCAGCAGGTCGTTGCAAACGTCTTGCACCAGCGCGGCCATGTCGATGCGGCGCGGCTCGACCGGGGCGAAGCTGACTTTGGAAAGCGCCAGCAAATCTTCGATGAGGTGTGCCATGCGCGTGCCGTTTTGCGCGACGTGCTCGAGTGTGGCGCGCATGTCCGCGTCGGGCGCAGCGGCAGGTTTTTCGCGGAGCGCGGCGACGCGTTCGTTGATGACGCGCAGCGGCCGGCGCAGATCGTGCGCGACGGAGTAGGCAAAGGCTTGCAACTCGGCGTTGGCGATCTCGAGCTTGGCGCTCATGGCGCGCGCGGTGGACTCGGCGCGCTGGGTGCGGGCGATCTGGCGCAGGAGGCCGATGAACGCCAGCAAGAGCAGCAGCGGCGTCAGGATGGAGAGAATGTTTTCCAGCAACGCGCCGACGACCCGCCTGCGTTCGAGCACCAGGCGGCGCCGGGTGGCCTGCCGCTCCTCGTCGGCAACGGTGGCAGCGATGGTCTGGCGGATCACGTCGGTCGTGCGCTGGGCGCGGTCGTCCTTCGCGCGTTGCAGGGCGGCGTCGGTCTGGCCGGCGTCGGCGAGGTCGATGATGGCTTGCAACTCGGCGAGCTTGTCGTGCGCGAGTTTTTGCAAAGCGTCGAGATGCTGCCTTTGCGCGGGGTCGTCGCTGATGATGAGCGAACGCAACTTCGCGAGGGCGCGCGGCACGCGCGGCAACGCGGTGCCGTAAGCGGCGCGGTAGTCCGGATTTTGCGTCAGCAAAAAGCCGCGCGCGGCGTTTTCGGCATCCGTCAGCGCGCTGGAAAGTTCGGTGAACGCATCGCCGAGATCGTAGTGCGCGAAGGCCGCGTTCAACGACGCCGCGCGGCTGGCGACGTTGCGCGAGTGCAGGGCGCCGAGCGCTCCCAGCAGCGCCAGCGCGAGGACAAAGCAAATCGTCACCCGGATCGACAACCTGGGCAGCGACCGTGCAAGCGCCCGGAAGCGAAGTTTCATGCGGGAGAGAGAACGGAAAAGCTAACCTTGAGTCCGCGCACGGCAAAGCGCCAGATGCCGCCCACCTCGACCACCCGTGGCTGGCCGCTCGTTCAGCGCTCCAGCCGCAGGACGTGCGCCGGCCGCGCGTGCGGATCAAGTGAGACGTAGTTGCGCCGGCCCTGCCAGCGGTAGCGCTCACCGGTGAGCAAATCTTCGACAAAATAGCCGCTGTCCGCCACGCCGGGCGGCAGGGCAAACTCGTCCACCGGCGCCTCGACAAAACCGCTCTGCACGTTGTGCGGATCGAGGTTGACGACGACGAGGATCACGCTGTCGCGGGCCGGCGTCATTTTGGAATAAAAAATGATCGCCTCGTTCGTCGTCGGGTGAAAGCGCAGGTTGTCGTAGAGTTGCAACGCGCGGTTTTCCTGGCGGGCGCGGTTCAGCTTGGTGAGCAGTTCTTTGATGTTGCCCGGCGCGTTCCAATCGCGCGATTTGAATTGATATTTCTCGCTGTCGAAATACTCCTCGCGACCAGGCAGCGCGGCGTTTTCACACAACTCGAATCCCGCATAAATGCCATAGACCGACGAGAGCGTCGTCGCCAGCACGGCGCGGATCATGAACATCGGCCGGCCGCCCGTTTGCAGGTGAAAGGGCAGGATGTCGGGCGTGTTTGGAAACAGGTTCGCCCGCATGTAGTCGGCCACCTCGGTCTGCGTCAGCTCGGTGAAGTATTCCTCGATTTCCCACTTCGCCGTGCGCCAGGTGAAATACGAGTAGCTCTGCGTGAAGCCGGCCTTCGCCAGCGCCTTCATCATCTTCGGCTTCGTGAAGGCTTCGCTCAGGAAGATCGCGTCGGGAAACTTTGCCTGCACGCCGGAGATGAGCCATTCCCAGAACGACACCGGCTTCGTGTGCGGATTATCCACCCGGAAGATGCGCACGCCGTGCTCGCACCAAAAGAGGATGATCGACTTCATCTCCTCCCACAGCGCCTTCCAGTTCTCGTTGTGGAAATTCAGCGGATAAATGTCTTCGTAGCGTTTCGGCGGATTTTCCGCGAACTTGATCGTCCCGTCCGGCCGGTGGAAAAACCACTCGGGATGCTCTTTCACATACGGATGGTCGGGCGAGCAGTTGATGGCGAAATCCAGCGCGACCTCCATGCCGCGCTCGCGGATTTGCTTCACCAGCCAGTCGAAATCCTTCAACGTGCCCAGGCTCGGCTCGACCGCCTTGTGCCCGCCCGCGGCTGAGCCGATGGCATAGGGCGAACCCGGCTCGCCCGGCTGGCTGGTCACGCTGTTGTTTTTGCCTTTGCGCTTCGTCGCGCCGATGGGATGGATCGGCGGGAAATAAATCACGTCAAAGCCCATCGCCTTCGCGTCGTCCACGCGCCCGAGGCAGGTGCGAAACGTCGAGGTGCCCTCGTGCTCCGGCTTGCCCTCGGCCGAGCGGGGGAAAAATTCATACCACGCCGCAAACCGCGCCGCCGGCCGGTCCACCCACACTGGGACCGCCGGCTCCAGCTGCGTCGCCGCGCCGCGGTCGGCATAGACTTCCATCCACACGCGCACCTCCGGGTCGTCGGCGAGCGCGTTGACCGCGTCCGCGTCGCCCGCGCGGAACTTCGCCGCCAGCTCGAGCAGCCGCCCGCTGTCAGCCGTGTCGGCTTTGTTTTTCTTCGCGCGAGCCGCCGCGCCTTCGAGCAGGAGCGCGCCTTCGATGATCTCGGTCCCGAGGTCGCGCTGGCCGGCCTCAAACTTCTTGTGCCACTCGTGCCGCCAGCTCTCCCAAGTCTCCTGCCATGCTTCGATCGTAAATTCGTGCGGACCATTTTCCAACAGCCGGCACGAGCCGCGCCAACGGTCGTTGATTAACAACTCCATCGGCGCCTCGCGCCACGTCTTATCGCTGACCTGACGCCACTTCAGCACGGCCGCCATCACGTCGTGGCCGTCCTTGAAAATATCCGCTTCCACGAGCAGCTCGTCGCCGACGACGCGCTTGAGCGCCTGCCGGCCGCCGTTGACGGTCGGCACGACGTTTTCGATGACCACGGTGGGCAGGCGCTGGGTGTTCATGGTGAGAGCAGGGACAAATGTTTTGGTGAAAAAGAAACGGCTGGTGCGGGTCGCCCGGGCGTGCGGCTTGCCCGCAGAAAATCCGGAGGCTACAATCTCGCACGATGACCTGGCAAGAAGTGATCGAACATCCGAGCCTGCGCGATTTGCCGTTCAAGATCGAGTTGAATGCGCGCGGGCAAATCCTCATGAGTCCCGCGCGCATTTCCCACGGCGAACACCAAGCGCAAATCGCGCACCTGCTGCGCCTCCACCTGCCGCACGGCAAAGTGGTGACCGAAGGCGGCGTGCGGACGCGGGAAAACGTCAAGGTTCCCGATGTCGCCTGGCTGACGCCGGAACATTGGGAAATCGCCCGGCACGAACTGGCTTGCTCGACGGCTCCGGCGATTTGCGTCGAGGTCGTCTCGGACAGCAACACGGCGGAGGAATTGGAAGAAAAAGCCGCGCTCTACTTCGCCGCCGGCGCGCAGGAAGTCTGGATTTGCGACGCTTTCGGCAACATGACCTTTCACGCGCCCGCCGGCCAGCTCGCGGCGTCGGCGCTCTGCCCTGATTTCCCAGCGACGGTTTGATGATTGGAGCATCATCGCTCACGCCGTCGGCAGCGCGGCGAGCAATTCGCTGAACGCTTCCAAGCCCGGCACCGTCGCGGCCACCTCGCGCAAGCTGCCGAGCGCCACGGGGACGTGCTGCAAAAACTCCGG
>Ga0213876_10002629_pt1 | contig 10495 bp, 15 predicted proteins | sample BarmaccomBMRX_R9_FD_160113 | JGI IMG/M metagenome (GOLD analysis project Ga0213876, IMG submission 160113) | Root-associated microbial communities from Barbacenia macrantha in rupestrian grasslands, the National Park of Serra do Cipo, Brazil - RX_R9 | ecosystem: Host-associated > Plants > Roots...
AGAGGACTTATTGCGCGATTGCATCTCCCCGATCCGGCGCGCCACGTCCTTCCACCAGGCGGCGCGCTCTTGGTCGCGCAGAAAGCCATAGTAAGAGGCGCGCTCCCGGCACTCCCGTTCGGCGGCCGGGCCATGGCTTGCGATCAGGATTTCAGCCTGCTCCCGGGCGGAAGACATGGGTGATCAAGTGATAAAAGAGAGCCCCGGCTGCGAAAGCCGGGGCCAGTTTCGGGAGGAGATCAGACAACGCCGGGCGCACGCAAAAGGTTCCGCCCGCCCGGCTTCGGCCGTCAGTATCGGCCGTCGGCGTAGCGGTCATCATTATAGTCGCGGCGTGCGGTGCGCAGCTCGTTGCGAACGCGATATTCCAGGCGGTCGAGCAGATTGCGGGTGGAATTGTAATCGCGGTTGCTGAGCCCGCCCATGTAGCGGGCTTGCGCGATCCTGTTCTCAATGTCCTGCAAGTTGCGCATCGCGCTGTTGTAGAACGAGACCCGCAGGTCATAGCGCCGGGACTGGAGTTCAGAACGCAGTTGGCGCATGGAGTCCATCAGGCCGGCCTCACGGCCCGAGAGCCGGTCCTGCGAATAATACCGGTCGCCATAGTCGCGGCTGTCATAGCCGTTCTGATAGCGGTAAGTGTCGTTATAGCTCTGGGCCGAGGCCGGGCCGGCAAGGCTCAACGCGGTCAGCGCCGCGGCGGCAACGCCGCCAAGCAACATAAGATGGTTCTTCATCGAAACCTCCTGTTCGGATTGCCATGACGTGAACCCGATCTGAACGGTTTCTTTCCGGTCCACGCGTTCAGAAGCGAAAACGGCTGCCCGCAGGCCCCGTTCCGGCAGTTCCGGCCGGTCTGCTATCCTGTCGGAAGGGAACGGAACCACCCCAACGTCTGCATGTTTCCTTTGGTCCTCATCTCCAAAGGAGATTCCCATGCGCTTTATGCTTTTGTCGGGAACCGTTCTGCTGCTTGCCGCCGGCGCCATCGCCCCGCCCGCCATCGCAGCCGGCTCCAAGTCCGAGGCGGTCGCCGCCACCAAGGACAAGCTGGGCCACGCCGTCGGTGTGATATCGGCGGAAATGACCACCACGACTAAGGGCTTTGCCGGCGCCGCCGCCGCCACCGACCTTTATGAAGTGGAAGCGGCAAAGGTGGCGCTGGAGCGCAGCAAGGCCCCGAAAGTCCGGCAACTGGCCCAGGCGATGATCGCCGCCCACACCAAGACCACCACGGAGCTGAAGGCCATCGTCGCCGCTGAAAAGCTCGATGTCGCGCTTCCCGACAAGCTGGACACCCGCCACCAGACCTTGATTGACGATCTGCGCGGTATAAAGCCGGCGGAGTTTGACGAACGTTATGCCGGTCAGCAGGTGGATGTGCACAAGGAAGCTCTGATCCTGATGCGCGGCTATCACGCCAAGGGCGACAACAAGGCGCTGAAGAAATTCGCCGGCAACGTCGAAAATGCGGTCAAGATGCATCTGAGCATGGCCGAACGCCTGAGCAAGTCCACCGAGGCGGCGGAAGAAAAGAACGAAAAGCGTTAGAGCTAGTCCTAACCCTGAGCTTCCTCATCCCGAGCTTCCTCACCCTGAGCTTGTAGAAGGGCGAGGGACGAAGGGTGAGGTTGCCGTTACTGTCGGATCTTTTCCAAGAATCGGCTTGCAAGCATCACGACAAACATCCCGGTCCTCTCGGATCGGAATGTTTGCTTTGTTGCCGGCGCGCCGCGTCGCCGTCAGAAATGCGCCGCCAGATAGCCGACAACCTTGTCGAAATCGCCATCGGAAACCGGAGCGCCGTTGTTGATCATGCTGATGACAGTGGCCTGCCATTGCTGGGCATTGCGATGCTCGCCGGTCAACTGGCCAAGACCATGACAGCCGCTGCAGGCCGCCACGGTTTCCCCCTTGCCCGGGCCGTCGGGCAAACTATCGGCCGAAATCTGGGCCGGCGCCGGCGTGGTGGGCGCGGCGGGACGCGCCGGCTGCGCCGGTACCGCCGCCGGGGCGGGCGGCGGTGCGGCCGCGCCACATCCAGCCAGAATGACAAGAGCGGCCGCCAGGCCCCAAAGTTCAACTGTCCGCTTCATCGCAACGGCCTCACTCCAGCAGCGTGCCCTGGTGGCGCCTCAGCAGGAAGATTCCCGCTTCCAGCGCCATCGCCGCCAGAAAGGGCGAGAGGCTGAGCTTGCGCTCCCGCCGGCCGCCGCCGCCATCAGCGCCCCGGCCAGGCACAGGCCCAGCCCCAGAAGCAGAAGCGCCCGCATCAGGCGGAGGGACGCTGTTCCAGGGGCGCCGCCTTCATGGTGATGGTCGTGGGCGCGGGCAGGCCCTTGCTTTCAAACTCGGCCATCAGCTCTTCCTTGCGGGCCATCAGCTTTTCGCCCAGGGCGTCCAGATCAAGCTCGGCCTGGCGGGCGCCGGTGAAAATGCCGCCGCGCTTTTCCTCTTCCTTGACATGGTGCTTTATCTCTTCCGACAGCACCTCCACCTTGGCGTCATAGAATTCATCGTCGGGCGCGCCGTTTTCCAGTTCCGCGATCAGCAGCTTGGCGCCGTCATGCTCGACATTGGCTTCGTCCATCATGTCGCTTTCCACCCCGGCCTCGCGGCAGGCGGGATAGAAGATTTCCTCTTCCAGCATGGTGTGGATGGTCAGTTCCATGCAGATCTGCCGGGCGATGTCGGCCTTGCGGCTGCGGGCGGATTCGTATTTTTCGAACAATTCCTCCACCTTGCGGTGGTCGGCCTTGAGCAGCGAAATCGCGTCTTGTTTGGCGGGCATGGCATGTCCTGTGGTTGGTGAGGTTCCCATCCTTCCAACGCCGACAGCGGCTCCGGCGTTCCCGCGCGAAAAAAGAGCCGGCTTTTGCCGGCTGCATGCGATGCTCTATCAAATGTCATTGCTTGCTGCGCGCCCGTCGCGTTGGCAAACACCTGACGGACTGGCGATCAGTCTTTCGGCTGCAATGCCGCCAGGTCGGCTTCGAAAATCGCTTGCGTGCCTTCGAACTGGAGCAAAAGCCGCTCCGCCTCCCGGCAGTCTTCGCCCCTGGCTCTCAGCGCCGCCACGCGCCGCCTTTGTGCCGTGACGATTCCTTGTCCTGTCATGACATGCCGGCGGGCTTGCTCCAGTTTGCTTTCCATCAGGAACGCCATCAGCCAGAGCGAACCGTATCATGCTTTCAGAATAATACCCCCCCGATAGGATTACATTCCGAAAGTCGCGCTCGGCGTAAATCCTCGGCAACACAGCCAAGGCTCTGCGGCAGCAGAACAAACATCCCGCACCCGCGGGAACGCACCATCCGCTGGCGAGTATCCAAAAGGAGGCTCTCCGATGAGGAACGTGATGATGACGAACGGGCAAGAAGCGCGGCGCGGTAACAAAGGCACGGGCGAAAAAACCAGCTATCCCAAACAAGCCAGTCAACCGGATCGCAACTCTGTGCCCGGACAAGGCAGCGACGGCGGCAATGAAACCCGTGCCCAAGATCAGGGCGGTGCCAGCCCGCGTGGCTGAGCCCGCCAATGTTCCGCTGCTATCTTTGATTTGAACGGCCCTCTGATGGGCTCGGCGGTCTAGCCGCCCCGTTCCGGGTGATTGTGCTTGTTGTGCTCGCTTTCCTGATGGGTCGCAGATTTAACGTCGGCATCGGCGGGACGCTTGCCAATCTGGTGCTCCGGTGTTCCCACAGGCGGTTTCTGTTCCCGTTCGCGTTGCACTTGGCTGTATCCTTTGGTCGTCATCGCACATCTCTCCAGTTCTCCGGCACGTAAAACGTGCAAAGCGGCGAGAAGGTTGAGAGGTGGCGCGCGTCCCTCTAGGGCCGGCCAACCGCTCCGGTCACGGCAATCGGCCGGTGGCGAACCCTTGCAGCCCCGATTTGCTTCGCAAGCGGTGTTTCGTCAGGGCCCTGCCTTGAGGGTGGCGGCCCAGTACTGATCGTCGTCCTTGATGTTGCAGAATCCCTGCACCTGAATTGGCTGCGGAGTCGCGCGGGCCATTCCCAATTGATCGCTGATGCCGAGTTGCCTGCGGGAGTTTCTAAGAAAGCGAAAGGCCGACTGCTTGGCCCGGGCGAGGTCGGTGCGCAGTCGTGCGATGCTGTCAGGGCTAAGACCAGCGGGAGGGTGTTGCAGAACGCTCAATTCGACCCAGGCATCGTTCTCCTCTGTCATCCATCCGGTCGTTAACGCAACAGTGGCGTAGTAACGGCCCAACAAGGCAATTTCAGCGCGCGGAAAGTGGGTCAGGACCTGGGAGGCACGCTGGGACTGCCACTCACTCTCATTGAGAGCAGTGCCTTGCCCGAGATGAAAAACAGTGAAGGGCGCGGCCTTGCCCCTGTTTTCAAGGCTGTCGAGCATCGCTTGCGCCTCACCAATCATCTTGTCCAGGCAGGGGGCGATGGCAATGCGCCGGGCATAGTAGCGATTGTTTTCGTCCATCTCCGCAACCAGCGCCGTGCGGCCAATCGCTACCTCGCTTTGCCAGTGCCACCATTCCACCGCCTGCTCTGCGGCCAGCGCGATGCCGACACCCAAGGCGATGGTGCCAAGCTCCTTCAGAAACTCGCGCCAGTTGCGCCAGGGTTTCGGTTTGTGGAATTCCATCTTCGTTTCCTTGGTGGGCGGGATTTCGGTGGTGGTCATGGCACGGGTATGCCGCGGATGCCGCTGTTGCCCAGCTTCAGCGCCTCTTCGCGCGGCGTGTGCAGGGGTATGCAGGGGGTTGGCATCTTGATCGGTTCCAGCCTGGCCGGGGTGACGCCGATGGTCGCGGAATCCCGCAGGGCCCAGTAGCGCGCGGTGTTGATGGCGGCGCGGGCAATGCGCGCCTGCTGCATGGCGCTGCGCAACTGCCAGTCCAGCATCGCCGAGGGAGCGGGATGCCTTTCCAGGGTGCGCAGATCGCCCCAGCTCCGCGCCTCTTCCGCGACCGCCCGATTGTAGTTTTCAAATGAGGCGTAAAGGTTGGCATAGTCCTGCTGCTCGCCATAGCTGAACAGGCTGGCGGTGCCGGACTGCATCGCCGCCTTGTAGGTGCTGTCGAAAATAACCAGCGCCGCGGGGGTAGCGCCGATCCACAACACCTCTTGCGGCAGCTTGCCGGCGGCCGACGCCGCGATCAGCCCGTCCACCTCGTCCAGTCTTTTGCCGATGCAGGACTCCACGGCCTGGCGCACATTCATGCGGCCGACATTGAGTGCGATCTCGGCACGGATGGCGGCGCGGGCCTCGGCGGCCCTGGCGCGGTCGTGCAAGGTCACGACCGCCTGTTCTGCAGCCAGCGCAGTGGCCACGCCCAGCACGATGATAGCGTATTCCTTCAGGAATTCGCGCCAGTTGTGAAACGGCTTTGGTTTATGAATGTCCATCAGACTATCCTCACGCATTCAGTCTCAATATTCAGCGTCCGCTTGCGCCGACAGCGGTCATTCGTCTCCGGCTTCAAATCCGGTTTGCCCGTTCATCAGCGCGATCCATTGGCGATGTTGCGCCGTAGGCTTTCTTCAAGGCTGGTGGTGCAGAACTCTTTGACCAGCGCCGGATCGTTACGGATATCAGGCACTCCGATCTGCCTGGCGCGCGCGAGCTGGCGCTGCGCATTGAAGACGATCCGTCCTTCTACAATACGGACAAGGGCAAGGCTGCTGCGCAAGCGCAGGAGGTCGGAGACTGTCATGCCTGCCATCGGCTTTTGCAGCACGCTCAAATCCGACCAAGCCGCGAATTCCTCGGTGTTCCAGCCGACGAAATCCGGAATCTGGGCGTAGTAGAAACTCATCACTGCCACTTCGCCATGCGGAAAGTGCGTCAACACCTGGGAGGCGCGCTGGGATTGCCACTCGCTGTCAACCAGCTGGCCACCGGCGCCGGCGCGGAAATTCGTGAACTTGCCGGGCGGGCGTTTTTCCTCCAGCGCAGTCAGGATGGCGTCCGCCTCATTAATTTGCCGGTCCATGCAGGCGTGGACGGCGACACGGCGAGCAAAGAAACGCGCATTGTTGTCAGCGATTTCCGCCAGAAGCGCCTGGCGCGCCACCTTGACCTGTGCCTGCCAATGCAGCCATTCCACCCCCTGTTCGGCGGCGAGGGCAATGCAGACGCCCAGCGCGATGGTGCCGAGCTCCTTCAGAAACTCGCGCCAGTTGTGCCAGGGTTTTGGTTTGTGAATGTCCATCGGCGGCTCCTATGGTTCGTCACGCACGAAGTGGCCGGGGCGGCCCTTTACGACCAGCTTCTCTGCGGCGTCCCGCGGGGTAAGAAGAGCAATGCAGATCGAGGCTGGCGCATAGCGAGGTGACCAGGCGGGATTGATGCCGATCTCTGCTGCCGCGGTAAGAGCGCGTTGCCTTTGCGCCTCGATGGACCATCGTTCCGAACGTGCCTGCTGAACAGCGCCGCGCAACATCGCATCCAGGGCAGGCGATGGCAGCGGGTGCTTTTCGAGCGACCGTAGATCGGCCCATGCCTTCTGTTCCTCGGCCAGCGCATGGGGGTAGGAATCCACGATGCTGTAGAGGAAAGCGTAGGCCGCCTGCTCGCGATCATCCAAAAGGGCGACGTTGCCGGCGTCCGACGCCGCCTTGTACTGGCTGCTCACAAAGAAGGTCGTGAAAGGACGGCCTATCCAGAGCGGCTCCGCCGGCAGCTTTCCCGTCGCGGCGGCGGCGATCAGGCCGTCCACCTCAGCCAACCGCTTCGTGACGCAGCCTTCCGTGGCGTTGCGCACTTCCATCTGGCCCAAATTGTAGGCGATTTCGGCGCGGATTCCGGCACGCGCCCCGGCGGCCCTGGCGCGGTCGTGCAGGGTCACGACCGCCTGCTCGGCAGCGAGCGCGGTGGCCACACCCAGGACGATGATGGCGTACTCCTTCAGAAATTCGCGCCAATTGTGGAATGGCTTGGGCTTGTGGAATTCCATCTTCTGTTCCTCGGGTGGATCGTCGAGCATGTTGCGGCCGCTAGAGACTTGGCGGCGGCGTGATCGCGGTTTGGCGCTGCGCCTCCGCAAGCGGCGTGTTCATGGGCAAACAATGGGGATGCTGCTGGAAAAAGCTGGCATACGCGCCCGGGCGGGTGCCGTGGAGGTCTTTGAGGCCAAGCTGCTTGCTCCAGGCTTCGGTCCAGGCCAGCAAATAGGCGATGCGGTAATTCTCGTAAGCCGCATCGGCCAGGGCGTCGCGCAAGGACTGGATCATCGCCGGGCTGAGGCGGCTTTTGCCTTCCAGCATTCGCAAGCGGCCCCAGGCCTGGCGTTCGCGGTCCTGTTCCACATCCAGCGAATGAAAATAGCTGTAGGGCGAGCCGAAGTTGCGCTGTTCCTCGCTTGTGAAGAGGCCGCTTTTCGCGGCCTCGCTTTCGGCGATGAAGCGCACCCGGAAGGAGATGGTGTCTCCCACCCAGCTTGGGGTCTCAATGGGCTTGCCGCTTTCGGCGCGGTCCAGCAGGGCGTCAATCTCCTGCATCCGCCGCACCGTGCAGGCAACATATTTCTGGCGGTTTCTGATGTTGGTCAGATTGCCGGAGAGTTCGTCAAACATCGCCTGGCGCGCTTCCCGGTACTGGCGATGTTCGCGCCAGGTCTCCACCCCCTGCTCCAGCGACAGCGCGATCAGAATGCCCAGCACCACGGTGCCAAGTTCGATGAAGAATTCCTTCCAGCTTTTGACGGGATGGGGCTTGTGAATTTCCATCTTCGGCTCCTGCGTGGACGGGGCTGGTTCGGCGGCGTCGCTCATCGCGCATTCCCAGAAATGTCCGGTAGCGCGCTGGGCACATTGGCGATGCTGCCTTGCGCCTGCCCATAGGTGGCGGTGGGTGGCCCGATCGGCCCGCAGATGGCATCGGCGGCGGCGGGATTGCGCCTGGCGGCCGCGACACGCTCCAGGTCGGACTGGTTGAAGGGCAGTTGCAGGGTGGTCCTGATAAGGTCGGCCGCCTGCCTGCTCAGGCTGACCATGACACGATTGGCATAGCGGGCGCTGCTCAGCGCCTTGCGCAAATCGGCCTCCGAGGCGGGGTCAAGCCGCCGACCCGGCCCGGCCATGGTATAGAGTGTTTCCCAGGCATCTACCTCGCGGCTACTGAAAACCTCCATGCGCTGGATGAATTTGTAGGCGGAGGCCAGGTTGGCGAGTTGCTGGCGGGGAAAATGCGTCGCGGTCTGGGAAGCGACGACGCTTTCCCAGGCCCCGGTGGGCCAGATGTGGCGCGGCGGCATGGCGATATCACCCAGCGGCGGCAGGCTGCCCTTCTTCGCCGCCGCGTCCAGGATCGCGGCCAGTTCATCAAGACGATGCTCGGTGCAGACGACGGTGCGCACATGCAGGGCAGCGCCTTCCATGTTGGACGCCAATTCGGTGGCGATGACCTCGCGCGCCTGCGCCACCTGATCGCGCCAGTGCAACCATTCCACGGTCTGCTCGGCGCCCAGAGCAATGCCAACGCCGATCACCACCACGCCGATCTCGACCAACAGTTCGCGCCAGGAATGGATGGGTTTGGGCTTGTGGAATTCCATGGGCGATTCCTTGGGCGGGGCGGGTCCGGCGGCGTCGGTCATTGAAAATACGTGCCGAAACTGTTCGGGAGCTGTTTTAGCGCGCCGTCGCGGCTGGTATGCAGCGGCAGGCATATGGGCTGCACCGGCTGCAGCTTGCGCGGCTCCGGCGCGACGCCGATGCCGGATGCGTCGGTGAGGGCCGCACTGCGGGTTATATTCAAAAGTGCGCGCGAGGCCCGCGCCCGCTGCAGGGCGCTGCGCCACATGGCATCCAGGGCGGCAGTGGGCGGCGGATGGGTTTCGAGTGTGCGCAATTCCCACCAGCCCGTGCGCTCGGTGAGGCGTTCGCGGTTGAAGATCTCGAACTTGGAATAAAGGTCGGAATAGGTTGCCTGTTCATTGTCGCCGAACAGGCTGACGGCGCCGGATTGCAGGGCAGCCTTGTATTTGGCGTCCTGCATGGTGCGAAGCCCGGTGGCTCCCACCAGAATAGGTTCCGGCGGCAACTTGCCGGCGGACGCGGCGGCGATGAGGGCGTCAACCTCGCCCAGTCTCTTGATTACGCAGGGCTCCAGGGCCTGGCGCGCATTCATTTCGGCAAGGTTGAAGGCGATTTCGGCATGGATGCCGGCGCGGGCCTCTGCGGCCTTGGCGCGGTCGTGCAGGGTCACGACCGCCTGTTCTGCAGCCAGCGCCGTCGCGACACCCAATACGATGATGGCGTATTCCTTCAGGAATTCGCGCCAGGAGTGGATGGGCTTGGGCTTGTGGATGTCCATCAGTTCGTCCTCAATGTCTTAGTCGCAATCTCAATATCCGCTTTCTCGCCAGCCGGCGTTTCGGGAACGACCCGCTGCGCTCGAGAAGAAATTTCATTGCCCCAAGGACGGCAATGCTCCCCCCAAACCTCCCATTCTGGGAAACCCCAACTGTGCATCGGACACAGGGACGAGCGAAGGCACCACGACACATTCCCCAAATCGCTTGCGCAATATCTGGAGAATGCCGTTTTGCTGATCGTCTCTCAGTGTGATCCCATTTCTCTTCATGGCGATCAAAAGCGCAGAGGAGCGACCGTTCATACCGCCATTGTCTGACCTCAAACGGGCAATCGCCGACAGCATGACGTCGGCCTCGCCGGCGGAAAGCTTTTCGCCTGAGCTACGGGTCGGGCGCAGTGCGATGCGATCATCCCGCTCCTGCTCGTTGCGGCTGGCCAGACTGGGTACGAAAACGTAGGGACCGGACCAGCTCATCATCTGGATCGGAGGAACATGGGAGCCGACATCTGAGGAAATCACCGCGTTCCACGCATTGGAGTCCCAGGTTGGCGTTGGGGTGACATAGAGGTTAATGAGCCCAACTATTTCCGTGCGTGGGCGACCAGATTCTATCGCGCTCTGAATGGCATCCAGTTGTCGGTCGAAGCAGGTTCGCATCGCCATGCGCGTATACGCCTGAGGCCCGTCGTCATCGCGCAATTCCAGCCGCATTGCCTCAACGGCATCGCGAACCCGGCCTTTCCAGTGTAGCCATTCCACCCCCTGTTCGGCGGTGAGTGCGATGGCGACGCCGATGACGATCACGCCAATCTCGGTCAGGAGTTCGCGCCAGTTGTGGATCGGCTTGGGCTTGTGGAATTCCATCAGCGTCCTCCGGCGGAAAGGCTGGGCAATCCCTGCAGGGTCTGGTTCAGGTCCCGGTCAATATGGGCGGGAACGAATTTCCACATCGCCTGACCGTAACCGGCAGGAACGGCGTCAATCGGCGAACAGACCTCGCCCAGGAAACTCCACTCATTACGGGACGCGGCAGGGGCCATGCTCCGGCCCCGCGCGATCACCGCAAGATCGCCGGGGCTGAAGGGGAGATGGAGGTCCATCACGTCCCGGACCAGATTTCCACTGATCACGCTCATGTCACGAACGACGGCGCGGGCACGGCTGAGAGCCTCGCGCAACCTGGCTTCCGAGGCCG
>Ga0213876_10002630_pt1 | contig 10494 bp, 10 predicted proteins | sample BarmaccomBMRX_R9_FD_160113 | JGI IMG/M metagenome (GOLD analysis project Ga0213876, IMG submission 160113) | Root-associated microbial communities from Barbacenia macrantha in rupestrian grasslands, the National Park of Serra do Cipo, Brazil - RX_R9 | ecosystem: Host-associated > Plants > Roots...
CGCACGGCCTGCTCCCCTACTGACCTGATCCTGACGAGAATACGTCTGAGTATACCCACCTGCAAGGAACCAGTCGCTGGCCTGTTTATTTCTTCGGTGCGTTCTCCTGCAGGATCTGATTCGCCTGGTTCACCACGTCATCCAGGATCTGTTTCGGATCTGCTTCAGAGTCCGTCATCACCCGCGTCATGACTTGCTTGTCGATCAGGTCGCGGACCGGGTCGTAGCCCGCCACCGGCGACTCGACCTTCGAATACTGGGCCCAGTCGACCATCTTGGCGTAGGAGTCCGCCACCGGCCCCCACTTCGGATCGGCCTTGTAGGCGTCGATCACGTCCTGCTTGGCGCTCTGCCGCACCGGCAAATAGCCCGTGTTGACCGCCCACTTGGTGGTCTGCGCCTTTTCACCCAGGTACTTCAGCACCAGCCACGAGGCGAGCTCCTTCTCGGGGGTCGTCTTGTAGACCGAGACGCTGGCGCCGTACAGGTTGATGGCCGGCTGCCCGTTGGTCGGCGGCATGTTGATGCTCCACTGGAAGTTGCCGCCGCTGGTGACCGCCTGCTGGTAAAAGGGCATGCCTGACGAGCTGCCAAAGACGAACAGCGCGTTGCCGGCGCCAAAGCGGTTCTGCTCGCCGTTCTTCTCGCTGGTGGGCACTTCGACCGCGCACTTGTTCTTGAACATGCGCTGCATCATGGCCAGGCTGTCGACGCCGGCCGGGCTGTTGAAGACGTACGACTGACCATCATCCGCCAGGACCTGACCGCCGTGACCGAAGACGAGCGCGGCAAAGGTGGACGCGTCGTGCTGCACCGCCCAGCCATACTTGTTCTGGCCATCGCTGGCCTTGCAGGCGGCGTCTTCCCAGGACTTCCAGTCCGTGGGCGGCCCGTTATACCCCAGCTGCGTGAGCCAGTCGGTGTTGTAGTACATCACGTCCATCGAGCGTTGGGTCGGGAAGCCCAGACGTTCACCACTGAACTGCGGGTTCTTGTCACTGTCGAGGAACGCCTGGAAGTAGTCGTGCAGGTCGTCCTGACTGAGGCCGTACTTGGAGCTATTGATGAACGGCGTGAGGTCGATGACGGCATTCTGGGCGCGATAGAACGCCGCCTGGTTCTGGTACGCGACGGACATTTCGGGCGGTTGGCCGGCCTGAATCGCGGCGTTGACCTTGTTGTAGACATCCGGGTAGCCGGCGCCGGCGATCTCGGCGTGCGCGGTGATGCCGTAGGGATTGGACTTGTTGAACTCGTCCAGCATGCTCTGCAGCAGGTCCTGGTCCTGTTGCGGGCGGTTGTGCCAGTAGGTCACCTCGACGTTCTTGCCCTGGAGCTGGATGCCATCGACCATGTCCGCGGACGTGGGTGGATTGCTGACCGACGCCTGGGCCGCGGCGGCGGGCTGCGTCGGAGCCCCGGCCGGCGCGGCGGGTGCGTTGCTGGCGGATGAGCTGCATGCCGTCGCCACCAGCGCCAGCGCCACGACAGCAGTCAGGTAGATGTGGATTCGAGAAAGTGCGCGCATACGGGCCTGTCCCTCCTAACCTTTGATACCCACCGTCGTGACGGCTTCGCGGAATTGTCGCTGCAGCAGGAAATACAACACGAGCACCGGCAGGACCACCAGGGTGGCAAACACCATGAGCTCCTGGGTGTTCGTGGCGCCTTCGCCACTTTTGAATTGCTGGAGTCCAACTCCAAGAACGCGAAGGTTCGTGTCGCGGGTCACCAACAGCGGCCACTTGAAGCTGTCCCATGACCAGATGAAATTCAGCAACGCCACGGTGAGCACCGCTGGCCGGCTGAGCGGCACGACGATCGACCACAAGTAACGCAAATGGCCCATGCCGTCCATCTCCGCTGCCTCGAACAGCTCCTTCGGAATCTGCATGAAGAACTGACGCAGCAGGAAGATGGCAACCACGTTGACCGTGAAGGGCACGATCAGCGCCCAGTACGTGTTGTACCAGTGCAGGTTGTACATCATCACGACCTTGGGCACCAGCGTGGCGTCCTCGGGCACCATGATGACGGCCAGCACGGCAATGAACAGGAGGCTCTTGCCCGGCAGGTTCAGGCGAGCCAGTGCGTACGCCGCCAGCACCGAGGTGATCAGGGTGCCAATCACGATCGCGGTGGTGACCACCACACTGTTCAGGAAGTAGCGCACGAAGAGCGGCGTGCCCAGTTGACGGTCGAACCCAATTTGCTGCATCGCGGCCGGGAAGTTGCCGAATTGCGGCACCTCCGCTCCAAATGGCGGCCATGGCCACTGATTGTTGTTGACGACGTCGCCGTAGCTTTTGAAGGCGGTCAACAGCATGTACACGAACGGCAGCAAGCTCAGCAGCGCGCCGACGATCAGCACGCCATAGATCGCCGTCCGACCAGGCGAAAACGGGGACACCTTCACTCGTACACCACCCGTCGACCGGCCCACTGGTTCTGGATGAGGGTCAGCAGCAGAATGACCGCAAACAGGATGAACGACAGCGCGGCGGCGTAGCCGTACCGATTCGCCTGGTACAGCTGTTGGAAGATCAGCACGCTGGTCGTGGTGGTGGCATCAGCCGGCCCACCTTCGGTCATGACCCACACGTGGTTGAACGCCTTGAACGTGCCGATCACGGTGAAAATCAGCAGGAAATATGTCGTGGGTGACAGGAGTGGGATGGTGATCGAGCGGAACAGAGTCCAGCCACCGGCGCCGTCGACCTTCGCCGCGTCGTACAGCTCGTTGGGAATGTTGCCCAGCCCGGCCAGAAAAATGGCGATGTCGTAGCCGACGAACACCCACGTGGTAAAAGCAATCAGCGAGACGAGCGCCAGACTCGGACCGGCCGCCCACGCCGGCAGCGCGATTCCCGCGCTCTGCGCCATCAGCGCGAAGACGCCCTTCGGCTCGGTGAGCCAGTGCTGCGCGGGTAGCCCGATCGTCTTGAGAATTCCGTTCAGCACCCCGTTGTCCGGACTGTACAGGTAGCTCCAGATTGCGGCGGAGGCAACTGTCGAGGTGATGTATGGCAGAAACAACACCGTCCGAAAGAAGTTCTGGCCGCGTACTTTCTGGTACAGCAGGTAGGCCACGCCAAGTCCGATGCCCAGCTGGAGTGGCACCGATATCAATGCATACGTGGCGGTGATCAGCAACGAATGCCACGTGCTGGCGGTCGTCAGCGCCCTGAAGTAGTTGTCGAAACCGACGAACTGCGTGCATTCGAGTCGCCAGTCGCAGGTGCTGATGTACACGCCATACAGGATGGGGAAAACTTCGAAGACCAGGAGCAGGATGACCGCCGGCGCCAGCATCGCGTAGCCGAGCCCGAGCTCGCGCACGCGCTTGCGCGAGAAGTGGCCGCTGCGCCGCCGCGAGACGACCGTCGGTACGCCCGCCACGCGCAATGCGGAACTGAGCCGTCCACTGATGCTGGAGGGAGACGGCGCTGGACGATCGGAGGATTGGATCACGGCGGGCAGCCGGCCTAGCCGGCAGGTGCAACTAGGGTATGCGGCGACCCGATCATCTGACCGCACCCTATGTTAACCGAGTGTTAGCCGCCTGTATACGGTTCGAGAGCGACCGCCGCCTCGGGCGTCAGTAACAGAAACGTGAACGTCTCCTGCAGATACAGGTGTACGGACGTTTGCGTGTGACTGGCGTAGCCGATCGACACATCCTGCCCGAGGTGGAGCGCGAAGTCGCCACCGCGCGTGCTCAACACGAACACGCCTCTGATCGCGGGCGCCCAGACGATCTCATCGGCCACCAGCCGCCGAATGTGCTCGAGCAGTGGATAGCCATGGTCGCTCGCTTCGCTGACGCGGGTATACGCGTCTGCGCTGAGCACCGCCTGGTAGGGCCCATTGACACCCACCAGCCGTAGCTGGCTGATCGCTTCGGCGATTGCGCGCGGGTAGTCCACTGGATCGGCCGGCAGGGTCGTGGTCGGGTTGCTCGTCCCCGGCCGAATGCCGCCGATCTGCCCGGCGGCATAGCCTTCGAACACCGCGCGATCCTCCGCGAAAGCGATCTGCCGCGCGGCGTCCTTCACCGGCTGCCAATCCGCGTCCATCGCGCCGCGCTCGACGTCGTCGATCGCCTGACGATTCAGCTCGAACGGTGCGCGCAGCTCGATCAGTGGCTGCACCTCGCGTGCCGCGGCCGCAACCGACTCGAGCGGTGGCTCGAGACCGACCACGTGGCCGCGACCGACCGCCGACAGCCCGAATCCCGAGGGGCCGTGAACGTCCACCACGCGGCGCGCGGCCAGGTGCCGCTTCAGCGTGCGCGTGGCCTCGTCTTCAATTTGCGACCAGGCCTCGTCGGAGACAGGCGCGAGCTCTCGGTGCAGATTATTCATGCTGCGGAACTCCCTTCAGACTGCCGATCGACAGCGTGCCCGGCCGATCTGGAGCCGTGCGCGCCTGCGCCGGCGCCGCCGCCGGTGGCAGCAACTGGATGGGTTGCCCGTTCGCCAGCCCGTTCAGGAACTGGACGGATGGTGCAAAGAAATTGGAACCGGTCACCGGACGGGTGAAGTCCAGCAACCGGTCGTAGTTACCTGGCGGTTGGCCAATGACCATATGTTCCAGCATGGTCTCCAACGGGTGGAGCGAACGCGCGTAGCCGATGAAATACGTCCCCGAATCGCCCACCGTGGCCTGACCGAACGGCATGTTGTGGCGCAGGATCTTCACCTCGTTACCATTTTCCACCAACTGCGTGAGCGCATTGTGGGCGAACGCCGGTTTCTGCGAGTCGTCCAGCTCGATGTCGTCTAGCTTGGTGCGCCCGATGATGCCCTCTTGCGTTTCCGTCGGCAGTTGATGCCAGGCACCCAGATCGTGCAGGTATTTCTGCACCATGACGTAGCTGCCACCGGCAAATACTGGATCTTCGTCACCCACGATGGTGGCTGCGAGGCTTTCGGCGCCGGTCGGATTTTCGGTCCCGTCGACAAAGCCAGTGAGGTCGCGGTCGTCGAAGTAACGAAAACCGTGCGTCTCGTCCAGCGTGGTGACGCTGTCGGCGAGGCGAGCCGTGATCTGCGCCGCCAACTCGAAACACAGGTCGAAGCGTTCGGCGCGGATGTGGAACAGCAGGTCGCCCGGCGTGGCAGGGGCGAAGCGGCGGCCGGCGCGCAGCTCCCGGAACGAGTGGAGGTCGGCGGGCCGGGGTTGTCCGAAGAGCCTTTCCCACACAGTGGAGCCGAAAGCCGCCGTGCATGACACATTACCTTGAATATCGCGAGCGCTCACCGCGCGCACGAGTGCATCCAACTGGCCGCAGACGCGGCGCGCTCGCTCGGCATGCGCCGCGCCTGGAGTGAGGCCGAGGACGAGGAAGATGGCGTCCCGCGTCTGGGGGGCGTTGATAGCCGCCTGGGGCTCGCTCACTGCGGGCTAATGTACTCGATGTCCACGTTGCGCAGCGGTCACGCCTGGCGCGCCGGGTGATCTCCGACAGGGAGCGTCAGGCAGCGCCGTTCTTGAGCATGATGCCGATCCCTGCGACCGACTGCAGCATCCCCGACGGGCTGGCGGTGTCCCCCAGCTTGCGCCGCAAGCGATGGATCGCGACCCGAAGCGGATCGGTATTCGACGGGCGGTCATCACGCCACAACTGCTGCATCAGTGCCCGACTGCTGACCACGCGGCCCGCGTGGCGCATCAGATAATGCAGCAAGCGAAACTCCGTGGGCGTCAGGGAAATTGCCTGGCCGTCGCGCCAGACGGAAAATTCGCGCGGATTGAGCTTCAACGAACCCACTTCGAGGGGCACCATAGTGTCCAGCTCCGTCGTCGACGGTCCTCGGCGCAGGCAGGCGCGGATGCGCGCCATCAGCTCTTTCAAACCGAACGGCTTCGACACGTAATCGTCGGCGCCCATCTCGAAGGCGCGCACCTTGTCATCTTCGGCGGTCGATTCGCCGACGGCGATGATGACGACGTCGCTCGCCAGGCGCATCTTGCGCAGGAGCTCGAGGCTCAGCTCACCGTCGAGGTGGAGGTCCAGAATCACGAGCGCGAGATCCTCGGTTGCCAGAAGATCCATTGCTTGTTCGGAGGTATATGCGGGTAAAGGCCACAGCCCGGCGCGGAGCAGGGCAAAGCTCAGTAATTCGACGAGGTCGCGGTCATCTTCGACCAGCAGGATCTTCATGAAGCGCATTTTTGACGTGCACCGAAGTGTCGGCCGTCATGTGACGCTTCAAAGTAATTTCAGAGTGAAATCGCGGTGAAACTTTGCTGAATTCGGCTTCATAATTGAGTTCTGGTTGACAAGCCCTCAGTTCGGGAAGATCGAACTGGCGCTCGAGGTGGAGCTCGTGTCGTGCAGCACCTGGCGCAACTGGTGTTCGATGTCGTCGGGCAGCGTTGTCTGCAGCAGATGGCCCGGGTAGGGCTCGAGCACGCGCATTGCCGACGGCGTCAGCTGGTCGAACACCAGGAACAGCGCCGAGGTGCCCGGCTTCAGGCTCTCGGTGACCTCTTTGACCCACTTGCCGTCCACGCCTTTGCCCAGCAGGGCGCCAATCGCCGCGCCGCTGGCCGCGCCGACCGCTATGCCGGCAATTGGGAACATGAACATCAACAGCAGTCCGAGAGATCCGCCGGCGACCGCGCCAACCTCGGTGGCGCTGCTCAGCTCGTTCACCTTGTGGACCTTGCCGTCGGCGTCCTTTTGAATGATGGCCGTGTCGTTGAGGTGGATCTGATGCTCCCTGTGCTGATCGCGGATGGCCTTCAACGCGGCGCTCGCCGCTGTCACATCATCGAACTGGATCACGACGACGTTCTGGCTCATGGTCGACTTCCGCCCCTGCTCTCCCTGGTAGTACGCCACACCATGCCGAAGCTGGTGCTCAGAACTGGCTCAGACTCCGCCTGAGCGAACTCAACCGTGGGCTTCTGCTAGTGCAAAGGTGAAAACGCGGCCGGCAGCATGTGCCGCACGAGCTGTGTCACTGGCCTGGCCTCGCTGTGCGGCGGCCAGATGCCCTTCTGGCGCAGCTCGCCGCGCACCTGGTCACGGTGCTCCCAGCTGCGGTACGGGAAGAGCTGGTACAGTCGGTTCAGATTGCCGAGGTCGCTGGTCCAGATGCCGCCCACCGGGTAGACCGCATGCCGACCCGCGTACGCGGCGGCGAACGTCTCGGCCACCCCAGCCGTGGCGCCGGCCGGGTACGTATACATCCGCAGCTCGTAGACTCCGCCCAGCTGTTGCGAGCCCGTGTGGTGATGCATGCCCTTGACGGGCACCAGGATGTCCGACTCCTGCGCGACCAGCAGGTCATTGGTCCTGGGCGGCCATTTGCCGCTGGTGTCGCGCCCCGCCGCGGCGCGAACGTCGGCCCGCTGCTGCAAGCTGTCATACGACCACATATGGACGATCTGATTCAGCGGGCCAATCTCGGTATGCCACATGCCGTACATCTGTGAATACTTCGAGCGGACCTCGAGGCCTTCGGCGAACCGCTTCTCGTACTCGGCCACCAGTCCGGGTTTCACAGTGTAGGTACGAATCTCGTAGATCATGCACTCTCCGCGCTGAGCGTATCATCGCCCCGTCCGCCCTACGATGGAGCCCATGACCCAGAAGGAAGTCATCCGGCGGACGGACGCGCCCGCGCCGTCTCTACCGTTCTCGGCGGGCATCAAGGCCAACGGGTTCATCTTCACCTCGGGGCAGACCGGCACCGACCCGCGCACGGGCCAGCTCGCTGGCCCTGACGTCACGTCGCAGACGCGCCAGACTATCGCCAACATCCGCGCCATCCTCGAAGCTGGCGGCAGCTCGCTGGATCGCCTGGTCAAGACCACCGTCTTTCTGGCCGACCTGCGGTTGTTCGACGCGATGAACGCGGTGTACCGCGAGCTCATCCCCGAGCCCCGCCCCGGCCGATCCACGGTCGAGGCCCGCCTGGCGCGGCCCGAGATCCTGGTGGAGATCGAAGGCATCGCGCTGGCCGACTGACCGACTCTTGGGGGGCACTTGAAGGCGTGCGTTAGGATCGTTGCATGTTGCGCGCGCATCGAGCCCTGACCCTGTTGAGCGTCACGCTGTTACTGGGGGCCTGCGCCGCCCCGACCACGCCATCGGTCGCCCCGACCACCCCACCCGCCCCCGCGGCCACGAGCGCGCCGCAGGCGACGGCCGCGCCGCAGGCAACCACCGCCGCCGCGGCCCAACCGCAGCCGGCCGCCACCGCGCCGCCCGCGGCCACCAGCGCCGCGTCGGGCCAGACGCTGTCCATCGCCTCCCTGGCCAATCTCAGCAAGACGCTGCATCCCTTCCCAGATGCCGCGTCCTACACCCAATCCTGGATTGACACCTCCATTTTGATCTGGGGCGGCGGCGACGGTGCGGGCGGCCTGCTGGCCTTTGACTGGGACAGTCTCGACTACAAGCCCGCGATGGCCGCCGACATGCCCAAAGTCTCGGACGACGGCAAGACGTATACGTTCACGCTGCGCAACGACCTGAAGTGGTCCGACGGCTCGCCCATCACCGTCGACGACTTCCAGTTCGCCTGGGACAACGCCAGCAAAAAGGAAAACGACTTCGTCAATCTCGATCAGCTCGAGGAAATCACCTCGTTCACCACACCCGACCAGAACACCATCCAGATCACTTTGAACGAGCCGAAGGCGCGCGACGTCGCCCTCGGCACCGTCAATTCGATCGGTCCCATCCCCAAAAAGGTCTGGGAGGGGAAGCCCTGGAATGACGCCAGCGCGAACCCCGAGATCCTGAACCCCAGCGTGGTGCTCGGTCCGTACAAAGTTCAGGAATTCAAGATCGCCGAGCGCGGCTCATTCGTGCCCGTCAGCACCTACCCCGGCGGACAGCCAAAGATCCCGCAGGTCGAGATCCTGCCCGGTCAGCAGCCGACGGTTGCCTACGAAGCGCTCAAGAGCGGCCGCGCCAATTACGCGCCGAACATTCCGCCCGCGCAGTACCAGGAGGCCAAATCCAATCCGGACCTGAACATGGTGGAGTGGACCGCCGCCAACGCGTCATATCGCGCGCTCGAGTTCAATACCGCGCGCCCATTCCTCAGCGATCAGCGGGTCCGCGAGGCGCTGTCGCGGGCGGTGAGTCGCGACGACATCCTGGACGTCGCCGAGGGCGGACTGGCCACGCCACAGTACAGCTTCATTCAACCCACCAATACGAAATGGGTGAACTCCAACGTCGAACACTACGACTTCGACATGGACCGAGCCAGGCAGCTCCTGCTGGACGCGGGCTACCAGATGCAGGGTGGGCAGTTGATCGGCAATGACGGCCAACCCGTCAAGCTCGAGGTGTTGTATCCCACCTCAAGCGCGCCGCGCGCGAAGATCGGCACCTACTTGCAACAGCAGTACAAGCAGCTCGGCATCGACGTCGACGTCAAAGGCCTGGACTTCAACGCATTCACCGACCAGGTGAATGACAAGAAGGACTTCGACATTTCACTGGCGACGTATGGAGGTGGCTCACTGGACCCTGAGCTCGGACCGCGCGCACAGCTGATCACCGGCGGCCAGCAGAACGTCACCGGTTTTTCGAACCCGCAAGTCGACGAGCTGTTCAAGCAAGGCGCGAGCGAGATGGACGAGACCAAACGCAAGCAGATCTACGACCAGATCCAGCAGATCGTGAATCAAGACATCCCGTCGCACTACCTGTACGCCCTGAAAGCCTTCAGTCCCGTCTCCAAGAAGGTCCAGGGCGTAGTCGCACATAAAGGCGATCGGCTGGACTATAACGACGCTCTGCTTCAATGGTCCGTCGCTCAGTAGGGTATTTTTTGGGAGGAGCCTGCGCCCCGGCCGCCTGTCGCTCCCTGCGGTCGCTCCTTTCCGCGGCGACCCCCCGCGTGGGGCTTCGCCCGATACCACCACCTCTCCCTCTGGGAGAGGTCGCGCGCAGCGCGGGTGAGGGATGCGCTCGAGCGGCACGACGTGTAGCCCTCACCCCCGCCCTCTCCCAGAGGGAGAGGGAAAGCGAGCGCGCGAGCTCCTGACGATGCTGCCAATCGCGGATGGCACGTACGCGGGGGGCGGCAGCCCCCTGACCCGTGCGCAGCACCCCAGCGGTGCATGCACCGAGGTGGGAGCCCGCGCATGCGCGCGCTCCGCCCAAACATCTACCCCGTGAGGAACTTCATCGTTCGCAGGCTCCTGCAGTCGATCCTCCTCCTTCTCGTCGTGGTGACCGCGATCTTTTTTTTGATCCACCTGACACCCGGTGGCCCCGAGGCGGCGCTGGCCAATAATCCGCGCACCAGCGCGGAAGACTTGCAGCGCCTCCGCGAGCGCTTCGGGCTGACTGACCCGTTGCCCATGCAGTACCTCCGCTGGCTCGCCAGCGCCGCCCACCTGGACTTCGGTCGCTCGTATTTCTACGCCCGACCGGCCATCGACGTGGTGGCCGAGCGCCTGGGCCCCACCATCCAGCTCGGGCTGATGAGCTATCTCGTGGCGCTGTTGGGCATACCC
>Ga0213876_10002631_pt1 | contig 10492 bp, 5 predicted proteins | sample BarmaccomBMRX_R9_FD_160113 | JGI IMG/M metagenome (GOLD analysis project Ga0213876, IMG submission 160113) | Root-associated microbial communities from Barbacenia macrantha in rupestrian grasslands, the National Park of Serra do Cipo, Brazil - RX_R9 | ecosystem: Host-associated > Plants > Roots...
TGCTTCGGCTTTGGCTGCGGCGAGGCGGTTGCGGAGTTCTTGAGCTTCCTGTTTGAGATTCAGGAGCGTTTGCCGTTGGGCGTGCAACTCCTGGCGCCGGTTCTCGGCGGCTTCTTTGTGCTTTTGCGAAACAAAGCCACGCTCGGCGCGGGCACGTTCGTTGCGGCGCTTGCGCAGCTCGGTCGCGTAGCGCGAGAAGGTGCGATCGTGCGTGGTCTGGTACCGAAGATAGAGGCCGAGGGACTTTTGCGCGGCGCGCTGATCGTCGGGCGTTCCTGATTCGAGCGCGGCGAAGCAATCATTTTGGAGGCGAAGGCAGCGGCGCGAGAGCCAGACCGCTTCGGCCATCTGGTACACCATGGCGATTTCGTCATCGCCCATGGGAGCTTCGGCGCCCAGGAAGCCATTCAGAAGCTGGTCGAATTCGCTTTGCGATTCGCACGCGAGGACCTTAAATTTGCCTGTGAGTCCGTGCTTGGTCGCGTTCTGGGAGACGGTGGCTTTGCCAGCTAGGCTAGTGGCGCCCGTGCTGAGTTGGGCATTCTCGCGATTGGCAGCGAGTTTGGCTTCGCTGATAGGCGCCCAAGACGGGCACCCATCGGCCTGCGAGCGCTTAGCGGCTTTGCGGGCTAATTTCTGTTCGAGACGGCGTTGTTGACGTGGGGTCATGCGGATTTGATCTCCTCGGCTTCAAGAGTAGAGCGGGGGCGAGCGCGATGAAGTGGATGCTGGACGGGGAAATCGCGCCAAGGTATTGAAAGGGCGGGAGAAGAGGGGCGGAAAATATTTTCGGAAATTTTGTGATTATGGCCGCGGATTAACGCCGATTAACGCCGATTTTTTCTAGTGGAGTGCGGCGGACAGAGGCTGGATCCAGGTTGAGAGGTATTGGCCGATGGACGGGAACTCAGCGCCCAGGACCGTGAGGATGGGAAGCGTGCCGAAGGTCAAGGCGCGGATGTAGAAGTCTTTGCCCAACTCGCCGCCAGTGCTGCCGGATAAACGGCTAAGGATGGGGTCACGTTCCATCTGCGCCAGCACGGTGACGACGAAGGCGCCGGCAATGATGACACTGACGGAGGCCAAGTGAAAAATGGTTTGCGGGGCCTGGAACGCGAACGAATTGAGGCCCAGCATCAGGAGCACAAAGCAAACCGTGGAACCGACTAACAGGTTTTGCAGTTGATGCAGCACGTAGCCGATGTAGGTGGAGTAGTGCAGGGCCAAGTAACGGGCGGCAAACTCGTATTCAGCCTTGGCAGGAGCCGGTGTTTGAGACGATTGGGCGGATTTGCCAGGGGCCTCGACTTCAAGACGATCCGCCACCGCTGTGGCTTGAGCGAGCGCGACGAGTCCGGGAGCGACGGCTTCGGATGCTATCCGCGAAGAATTAGGCAGCGCAGCCGCTGCTATGGGCTTTTCCGGCGACAATCCACTTGCCTCTGCTGTTGTAGTGTCCGCCAGAGGTTTGGGTTTGGCAGGAGAGGAATCGGCCCGATCCTCTTCTGACGGAGCGACGCCCACGAAATCGAGGCGATTGTTTGCCCAATAGTTCAGGAGAATCTGTTGTCCGAGTGCGACGGCGATCTGCTTCGCGCACAGCCGGAACTGGTGGTACGCTTCGATGAATTCCTGGCGCTCGGAAGCCTTGCTCGCCGGGTGCTCCCAAGCGTTGTTGAATTTTTGTCTCCAGGAGGTTCGACTGTTTGGCTGCGCAGGGGCGGAATTGGATGCAGAGTTTGGAGTGTTCAGGAAAGTTTGCAGAGCATTGAGGTACTCGGCCGTTCCGGGCTTAAATGGGACTTTTCGAAGACAGTTCAGATTGTGAAGGGCGATGTAGCCATTGACGGCGGTGCTCAGCGACATCAGTTTGACATCACGAACCCAGATAGGACCGCTACTGCCTGCAAACTCCGACACCTCCTCAAAGAAGCGGCCGAGCACGATGCTATTCAGGGTGACAAGAAAGGCACGAAGAATTTTCCAGCAGGCAAAGAAGCGAAACAGACTCGCGAGCGTGAAGGCCACCAGCATGGCGAAGAGAGCTTCGAGCGCGTAGGTAAAGACGCGGGATTCGAACGAATAGAGGCTATCGCCCAAAAGAAACATCACGAGTACAGACAGCAGAAAGGGCCAAGACAGCATGACGGCTTGCTGCAGCCACGGGTGCAACCCGGCGGTGGCTTTCGCGATGCCGATGCCGGTTGGATTCATGAGCGAGGTTTCGAGGCGTCCCTTTGTCTCAGTGAATTCGTTTTTGAGCAGGCCGTCGAATAAAGATGTGTCGAGATATGGCTGACGGCGATAGCACCAGGTAAAGCGGCGCAACTGGCAGAAGGCCATGTACGAGAGGCCGAGGGTAACGGACAGTAAGGGCCACAGCGGACACTCGGAACCGGCCAAGGACAGAGTCCGAAAGCTGAACATGACGCTAGCGACATGGTTGAAGAAGCAACAGTAGGACCAGGCGCCGATTGTGCACGTGGCAATCGACAGCAGGCCAATATTTAAAGCGACCGCCTGGCGAGACCACGTGTGTGCGGGTAGCCATTGTCTGACCAGGAGAATGGACGTGAAGGCGGCCCAGCAAAAGGCGACGCAGGTGATGACGAGAATGGTGCGGTAATGGATGCCGCTGCGATTATCAGCGAGCATGGGACACAAGAACAATGCGTTGGCGACAGCCAAGTTGGTGAAAAACGCCATCATGAAGAAGTAGCGCAGGCGCAGAATTTGTAAGGCTTGCGGCACCGCGGCGGGATCGCATTTAGCGAGCGTCTTTCCCGGGTCAGGGTCTTCCAGACAGAAGGAACTCCACACACGGTTTTCAGGATGCAGCTTGAGATGCCAGAGCCGAAAGCAGAGGGCACAAGTGGCGAAGGCAGTGATGGCACACAGCGTCAGCCATAAGGGGCCGCCGGCCTTCAAAGGCGAAAGATAATCATCCGTGGAAGGTCTAGACCGCGCCGGATCCCACCACTGCAGTTTCGCTTCGGCGACCTTCGCAGGAAGAGGCGGCTGCGAAAACCAATCGACGGGCATCCAGCCTTGCGAACTCAAGACCAGGACCCAAGCGGAGGGAATGCCATTCGAGTTAAGCGCAGGCGCGTAGCCTTGTTGGTAATTCAGCGCCGGATCAACGGCGCCCATGGACCGGAGCAGTGACAGCACGGCGTTGAATTCGGCGGCTTGATCTGAGGAGGCGAAAGTGGTGATGTCACGCCCCTTTCTCTTTCCGGGAAGAGGCGTTCCTTCCGGAAAGAGAGGAAAGGGCGAGATCGCCATCAGGCCGGACAAACCGGCGGAGGCTGCGTCTTCGACAAATAAGAGATCCGCAGAAGGCAGGACGACCCGAGTGTCGGGGCAATGCCGCCTGAGAAAGTTCGACAGAAAAAGCGTGTCGAAGATGTTGCTGGCCGATAGCCCCACCAAGCGTATACGATTGCGCTTGATGCGCTGAGCGATTTGGTCGAGCACGGCGTTTTGGGAAATGGGCGTGTGGCTGGTGGAGAAGGTGGGGAATTCGTCTTCCCCGGCCTGTGTGTCTTTGAGCGAGAAATTAACCGGGGGCGGCGAAGCAGTGCCGCTTTGCGCAGCGGAAGAGGCAAACGCCGCATCGTTATAGGTGTTGCGAAGCTGGGCGATGTTCCGGGGATAACGAATGACAAGGGGGGTGGCGCGATCAGAAGGTTGATCGTCTTGCTGCGCCGTGTCGACGGCGGCGAATCCGGTTTCGGTCTCCATGATTTGGGCGGTGTGTGCGGGGTCGATGTGACACTTGAGGGCCAGCTTCTGCAACTGCTCGGGGAAAGACGAACCGGGCGGCACGGCGGCGTGGAAGGAGATGTACTTTCCTGGCAGCTCGGTGAGCATTTCGGCGGCGTAACGATCATTTGAGACAGTGCCGCTGCGCATTTGGATGCGACCTGCAATCATGCCCGGCTCGTTGAGCAGATGCGTCATGGAAGGAAACGAGCCAGAGAAGTTGGGCCCGGCGATATAGAGGTCAGCAAGCGAAGGGGCGAGGGCGTGGATGGTGAAACGTGCGATGTCGAATTCGTAGCCATTTATGCCGGCGGTGGGAGTTTCGCCCACGACGAATACAAGCAGCATGGAATCCTGCTCGCGCGCGTTTAAAGATTGAGCAGCGGGCTGGGTGTCGGGGGCTTTGACAAAGAAGTGATGCCGGAAGAGGAGCAGGCCAGGGAGACGCTCCCAATCGAAGTTTTTGCCGGAATTCGAAGGCACGGCGCCGGTCTTTTCGGTGGCGCCTTTAACGGTCCAAGGGAGCCACTGGGTAGCGAGTTCGTAGCCGGCGTCGAAGGCAGCCTGTTGAATGGCGTCGAGATAGCGGTCCGTCTCCATTGACATTCGGGTGTGCAGCGGATCGGGTACGGTAGCGATGAGGGCCTGGAGCTTGGGCGTGTCTTTGGGATCACGCGGGAAGGCATATAAGTCGTGCCTGACGAGGTCCGATACACACGTTTCGGTCAGGTTCTCCTGAAAGCATTTCGCGAGAACGTCGTTAGAGAGGGAAGGATCGCGATGGAAGAACTGACGAGTGGTCGTCCAGGGGCCTTGGAAAGCGAGCGGCAACTCTTTAGCCTCGCTGTTGGCTGCGGAGGCGGAGAGATCGGGCATGGCTTGCGGTGGCGTCTGGTCGGTATGCCGATCGGAAGCGGAGCCGCCGAGCGCGCGAACGACGATCGCGATGAGGGCTAACAGACCTGCCGACGATGCTATTGACTTGCTGCCCATCCCTAATCTCCCGGTTGGCATTATGAAGCGCTGGGGACGCTAATGCAATCCTGTAACCGCTTTTAATGGGTAGCTTTAGGGCGCAATTTGCGCATAATAGTTGGTTTTTCCGGGTAATTCAAGGCCGCGGTTAACCAATAAGATAGCGGTGTCGGCGATGCGGCGAGGTTCGGCAACATCGCGGGGCGAGCCGGCCGACCGTGCAGACGAGTTCGACAATACCGAATTCCGGTTTCCGCGTCAGCGTCCCCAAGCGAGTCTTACACCTGAAGGCCGTTCCATGACCACTGTGGAATGCTCAGGCCGTTCGGCACATCGTCGGCGGATCGGTGATAGCGGGACATGGTGGTCGTGGTCGCCCAGGCGAAGTAGTCGTGCAGTACTTGCCGCAAGGCATGGTTGCCGGCTAGTCCGACGTCCGCCAGAGCCTGGTCGAAGCAGGCGATCGCCCGGCGATCCATTTCCTCGTGTTCGCCATTCCCGCTGTGCATCCTGACGACGGCGGTCTCATCTCCATAGGAATCGGAATACGTGGCCGGGCCACCGAGCGCCTCGGCCCAGTAGGCGGCGAGCCGCTCGACATGTTGGGGGTGGAAGCCGTGGCTGAAGGCATGAGCGACCACCTCGTCGGCCATCACCCGACGATGCCAGGCGTCAGCAAGACGGCGCAGGCCCTCGTTGCCACCCGCCGCCTCGAACACAGTTTGCATACATTCATCATTACGCTCGTCGTGCTTCGGAATAGTGGACGTGGATCAAGCGCCACGTCCCAGCTTCCTTACGGTAGATCTGAGTCTCCACGCCGTGTGTCGTCACGGCCGAGCCGTCTTTGCGCATTGTTGCTCGAAAAGTCCAGTGGAATTCCGACCACGCCGCATCGCCGTTCACGTGAACAATCAAATCGCTCGTCTGCAGGTCACGCGCCGAGAACATGGCGCCCATTACGTCGTGAAAAACATGTTGCGCGATAGCATCGAAGCCGTGCTCCTCGCCCAGCGGATAGATAAACGATGCCTCGGGAGCATGGGACCAGATCTGCGATAGCACGCTCAAGTCAACCGTATCGACAGCCGTGAGGTACCGTTCCAGAAGTTGATGGATTTCCTTGAGATCGGCGGAGGGGCCGGAGTCGGCTTCGACGGCAAAACAAGCAGGCGCGAGTAATAAGACGGCGGCGAGCAGTGTACGAGTCCGCATGGGATGACCCTAATTTTATGGGAATGCTGGTTTTATCGTGCGAATGCGCTGCGCGTTGGCGGCGGGCGATCGGCGTGTTTGATGGCACGCCATAACACCGCATTTAGTTCGTCATCATCGATCAGATCGGCTTCGGAAAAATCCATGCGGCTGGATTGCTGGGCTCCCGGTGCATTCGCTGTATTGCGGTCTGTCAATGAAGTTTTCGGCGGAATGAGATCGTACGGTCGTGTATCGGGCGTTCGGCTGAAGGTTGCAAACATGGGCGGGGCGGCGGCGTCGAAGTGCGTCATCGGCCGCAAGCCCAAAATCAGCTCCATGGTTCGCAGAACGCTGGTCTGGTTGTACATCCTGGAATCGACGATTCCGCGGCGGGTGTAGGGCGAAATGACGAAGACCGGAGCGCGATGGGAGTCGACGTGGTCGGGGCCGTTCTGCGCGTCATCCTCGATGATGAAGATCGCGGTGGATGCCCAGAGATTGCTGTGCGAAACAGTTTCGACCAGCATGCCTACGCCCTGGTCATTGTCAGCCGCGTAGGCGAAGGGCGTGAGAGCGCCCACTTTGGTTCCCTGGGTATGGTCGTTACCCATGCGAACGATCATGAATTGAGGCGCATTGCCCTTGACCTCAAAGTCTTTCCATTCGCGAGCGAATTCTTTCTCGCGGTCCCGGTCCGAATACTCCAGATCAAAGCCGCGATAGTTGAGGTCCATGTTGTTTTGGAGGGCCGGGTCGTTCGGCTTGTCGATCTGGCGCGGACCGTTGACCAACTTCGACGGAATATTGGTTTCCCACTCACCGTAATCGCGAACCGCGATGCCTTTCTGCAGCGCGTTGTCCCAGATGTATCCGGCAGGCGGATTGTTGGCCGGCTCCGTGCCTTCGAAACCGTAGCGCGAGTTTCGATGCCCGTACTCGCCAGGCCACATCTTCACCGTGTAATCCGGCGCGATGGCGGCGTTGGCCCAGTTGTGACCATCGGCGCTGACATCCGCGTTCTCGTAGAAGTTGTCGTAGAGAATGAAGTCGCGCGCAATTTGATGCAGGTTGGGCGTGATCTGCTCGCCGAACAGGACCAGCGACTTATCGCCGTTCCCTTTGTCGATGTCGCCCAGCACTTGATCGTAGGTGCGATTCTCTTTGATGACATAGATGACGTGCTTGATGGGTGATGGGTGCGTGTCGGTCGACGAGAAATAGGCCTGCTGTTCGTTCGTGACGGGGCCGTAGATCAGGTCATCGGTGTAGGGTGAATTCTGCATGACCGTGTTCGTGAAAGCTTTCAACTGATCGTCGCTGGGCGAGGGAACAAACCCGACACTTCCGGTCTGAATGTGTCCCACGTATTCGACCTGGGCGGGCGCATTGGAGCCTTCGTGAACCGGAGCCGAGCGCACCGAGGGATTCGGACCTTTCGGATTCGGGTAACTGCCTAATCCTTTGCCGTTCAGGATCGCGAGTTGACCGTCGGCGAGCGATCGAACTGCTGTCGGATACCAACCGGTGGGAATGAAACCGAGCACGCGGCTGTGATCGCCGGAGATGTCAGCCACGGCCACGGCGTTCGCGTCGGAACAGGCTACGTAGAGCCTGCTTCGAGATTGATCCACACTCAACGCCGAGGGCGTCATGCCCAGCGGGTGCAGCGGCGTGAGCGACACGTTGATGGACTCGAGCATGTTCAACTGGCCATCCTGCGTCACGCCGAGCGCATAGACGCTATTCGTATTTGCGGCTGCCACGAAAATGCGCGCGCGGTATGTGGACGAGCTTTGACCTTGCTCGGTAGGTGCGGGCTGGTTCAGCCACAGCATGTCGGTGGGATGGGGCGCGACACGAGTTTTGGCGAGCAGCGTTCCCGCATTGGCGTCGTGCTGATAAAGCGCCGCGTCCGCCCAACTGCTGACGATGAGTTGCTTGCCGCCGGGCGAGAGGAGAATGCGGTAAGGCCGGCGGCCGGTTTTCCAGTGCGCAATCAGCTGGCCGGATTGCAAGTTGATCACTGCGAGGCTGTCGTTATATATGTCGGCCGCGTAGAGCAGGTGGGCGTCGGGCGAGATCGCCACATCGCCAATAAAGGTGTCGTTGCTGTCGGTGCCTGGCGCGGCGGTCGTGAATTCGCGCGTGCGCGTCAACTCTCCCGTATCGGTGTTCAACAGCAGTTCATAAGCAGAGCCGCGGCCGCCGCCGCCGACATATACTTTGTCGCTTTGCGGCGCCAACGTCAGGCCTAGCCAGCAATCGGGCAGAGGGGTGCGGCCCAGCTCTTTTCGGCTTGCGATATCAATCACGCTAATCGAGGGCGGATTGTAGCCGGCATTCAAGACGAGCAGAAATTTTCCGTTGTGCGAGACGACGGTGCTCATGGGCAGCGTGTCGACGGGGACCTGCTCGCCTGCAGGCCGGATGGTCCAGCCGCTATTCAGAAGAAAGCCACCGTCGGGCAGCTTGCCTACGCGCTGAGGAGCGCCGGTCTGCGAATCGGGCGACTGCAGCACCAGCAGGCCGCTCGCGCTCAGTATGAACCACAAGAAAATTTTCATTCAGTGAACCTGTGTGCGATGGGGAAGCGGCGCCCGACGCCGAACGCCTTACGGGTGATGCGCAACCCGGGCGCGGCCTGCTGCCGCTTATATTCATTGCGATCGACTTTGCGAACGATGTCTCGCACCAGCGTCTCGGGAATGCCTTCGTTGGCTGCGATTTCGGGTACGGATTGGTAGCGCTCGATGTAGTCTTCTAGAATCGCGTCGAGTACGTCGTATTCGGGCAGGCTGTCGGTATCCTTCTGGTCGGGACGCAGTTCGGCGGAAGGCGGTTTCGTCAGCGTACTTTCAGGAATGGGCGCCTCAGCACCGCGCTGTTCGTAGCGTTGATTGGCGATGCGCGCCAAACGGTAGACCATCGTCTTCGGTACATCACTAATCACGCCGAGCCCGCCGCACATGTCTCCGTACAACGTGCAGTAGCCAACCGCGATCTCACTTTTGTTTCCGGTCGTCAATACAAGCGAACCAAACTTGTTTGACAGCGCCATTAAAACCATGCCGCGCAGACGCGATTGCAGGTTCTCTTCCGTGGTGTCGGGGTTGTAGCCGGCGAATAGCGGCTCGACAGTATCGATCATCGCTTCATAGCCGGCCTCGATGGGCACCACGTCAAAACGGATGCCCAGCCGGTGTGCGAGTGCACGCGCATCGGTCAAGCTGTGCTCGGAAGAATAAGGTCCGGGCATGCCGATGCCGGTGACGTTTTCCTTACCTACGGCGTCCACGGCAATTGTGGCGACGAGAGCTGAGTCAATGCCTCCGCTCAATCCGACCAGCACGCTGCGGAATCCGCATTTGCGAATGTAGTCGCGCGTGCCGAGCACCAAGGCTTCGTAGGCCGCTTCCTCGGCACTCAATTCAGAGGCATGGTTATCACCAGTACCGGTGCTGCTGTCGAAGAGGATGAGGTCTTCCTCAAACGCTTTTGCTTCGGCGCCGACAACTCCGGCCGCTGTCATGGCGAAGCTTGATCCGTCGAAGACCAGTTGATCGTTGCCGCCCACCATGTGGACGTATACCAGCGGCAAGCCGAAGCGATGCGCGGTCGCTTCAAAGATGGCTTTCCGCTGGGCGCGTTTACCGATGTTCCAAGGGGAGGCATTGATGCTGACGATGAGCTCTGCTCCCTTGTTGACGAGTTCCTCTATGGGATCGCGAGAATAGCGCCGGCGTTCCCAGAACTGCTTGTCGTTCCAGGCGTCTTCGCATATGGCGAGAGCCACGCGCGTGTCTCGGATGTTGCAGATGCTTTGCGAAAGGCCCGGCTGAAAGTAGCGCGCCTCGTCGAAGACGTCGTAGTTGGGCAGCAGCATTTTGCATTGCCGGAAAACGACTTTGCCATTTTCGATAACCGCAGCGGCATTTTGAGAGCGAACGGCCGAATTCTCGGGCGCGCGTCCGACATAACCGACGATGAGTGCGGCATCGATGCCGGCGGATTCGGCTGCGATGTTCTGAAGGGCTTGTTCGGTGCGGTCGAGGAAGGAATGCTTCTCAACCAGGTCTCGCGGGGGATACCCGGTAAGGGCCAACTCGGGAAAGGCGACTAATTCAGCTCCCGCGCGAGCGGCTTTTCCGGCGAAATCGAGGATTTTCGCTGCATTCGCGGCGAGATCCCCGACCGTATTGTTGATCTGGGCCAACGCAATACGCATCGAAACAGACCATTGTAGCGGCGAGGCGCGGAATCAATTGTGTCTGGCGGGTTCGCGCGCACGCGCGTTTAGAGCGGCGGGAACAGAAACTTCAGCGCGTCCGCCATGCGAAAGCCCCAGGCCTTCTCGTCGTGACCTGCGCCTTCGTCTTCGACAAAGCGAAAATCGTGGCCGAGGGTCCAGCCTTTCGCAATCAGCGCATCGCGCAGCATTCTCGCGTCTTCCACGCAGTGCTGCGGATTTGATCCCTCGCAGGTGCCGATATCGAGCCAGATCTTCTGGGGCAATTTCTTCTTCAGACTTCGAACCTCGCGCAAGATGGCCCGATTG
>Ga0213876_10002632_pt1 | contig 10490 bp, 7 predicted proteins | sample BarmaccomBMRX_R9_FD_160113 | JGI IMG/M metagenome (GOLD analysis project Ga0213876, IMG submission 160113) | Root-associated microbial communities from Barbacenia macrantha in rupestrian grasslands, the National Park of Serra do Cipo, Brazil - RX_R9 | ecosystem: Host-associated > Plants > Roots...
TTCAAGACCATGCCGATCGCCTATCACAGCCGGGCGAGCTCGGTGAGGGTCGGCGGTAGCACCATCGCGCGGCCGCACGGCCAATGGCTCGATGCGGACAACATCGTGCGCTTCGGACCGACGCGAGCCCTCGATTTCGAGCTCGAGGTCGGTGCATTTATCGGGCTCGGCAACGATCTCGGCGCGCCGATCGCGATCGAGAACGCGCGAAAACATATCTTCGGGTATTGCCTTCTCAATGACTGGTCGGCGCGTGACGTGCAGCGTGTCGAGAGCGTGCCGCTCGGTCCCTTCCTCGCGAAGAGCTTCTCCACGAGCATCTCACCTTGGATCATCACCGAAGCCGCGATGCGACCGTTTCGTGCGCCAGGCTTCGTCCGCTCGGCGAACGACCCCGCCCCCCTCCCCTATCTCGCATCTCAGCGCGAACGTGAAAACGGCGGCTTCGACCTCAAATTGCGCGCCTCCATCGTGACGAGGCGCATGCGGGAAGCTCGCCAAGGCGCGGAGCGGATCACCAGCACGAACTTCAAGCATATGTACTGGACCTTCGCGCAGATGCTCGCCCACCACACCAGCAATGGATGTAATCTGATGCCGGGCGACCTCATCGGAAGCGGCACGGCATCAGGCCCCTCGGAGGAAAGCCGGGCCTGCCTCGCCGAGATCACCTCACGCGGAACCAATCCGATCACCCTCCCCAATGACGAAACGCGAAACTGGCTCGAGGATGGGGACGAGGTGATCTTTCGCGCCCGCGCGGAACGGGAAGGCTTCACGCCGATCGGATTTGGCGAATGCCGCGGCATCATCGGCCCCGCCGTGGATTGGCCGGCAGCGACGCGCTAATGATCCGACCTATCCCTCGCGGAAGAGGTGCTGATCAGCGGTAGACGGCCTGCATCGCGGCCTCGGGATAGCGCAGGCCGGAAGCGGCGCCCACCGGCACCATCGCCGATATGTCGTCCACCTCCTCGGGCGAGAGCCGCACCGCAAGAGCGCCGAGATTCTCGTCGAGCCGGTCGACGCGCTTGGTTCCGGGAATCGGCACGATGTCTTCGCCGCGCGCCAAGAGCCATGCGATCACGAGCTGTCCGAGGGTGCAGCCCTTCTTCCCCGCAATGGCGCGCAGCGGCTCGATGAGCTCGAGATTGCGCTTGAGGTTGTCCGCGGCGAAACGCGGGTGCCGACGATGAGGATCGTCGGATTTCATGTCATCGGCGCTTATGAGGTTCCCGCTCAAAAGGCTTCTGCCCAAGGGCGAGTAGGCGACGAACGCAATGCCGAGCTCGCGCGTCGTGCGCAGCGTCTCCTCGGCCTCCACGCGATAGAGAAGCGAGAACTCCAATTGCACGGCGGCGATCTTGTGCACCTTGTGCGCGCGGCGGATCGTTTCGGGATGCGCTTCGCTCAAGCCCAAGGCGCGCACCTTGCCTTCGCGTATGAGTTCCGCCATCGCGCCGACGGTCTCCTCGATCGGCACATCGGGGTCGACGCGGTGCTGATAATAAAGGTCGATCACGTCGGTGCCGAGGCGTTTCAGGCTCGCCGCGCACGCCTCCTTCACGTACGAAGGTCGTCCATCGACGCCATTGGCGCCGCCTTCGCGACGCGTCTGGCCGAATTTGGTGGCGAGCACGATTTCGGAGCGCCGTTTCCCGAGCGCGCGGCCAAGCAGCGTCTCGTTGTGGCCCCAGCCATACATGTCGGAGGAGTCGAAGAAGGTGACGCCGCGATCGAGCGCCGCATGGATCACCCCGGTGCCCGCTTCATCATCGCTTGGCCCATAAGCTCCCGAAAAGCTCATGCAGCCAAGTCCGAGCGCCGAGACGCTCAAGCCGCTCGCACCGAGTTTTCTGCGAGGCAAATTGGTCATGGGCGCAAGCTCCGAATTTCAATTTCAATGATGAGAGAATGATCAGTCGAACGCCGCGCCTTACTTTTCGACGAAGGCGCGCTCGATGGCGTAGTGACCGGGCCTCGCTTGATGGCCTTCGACGAAGCCGCGCTCGTCGAGAATGGCACGCAAATCCTTGAGCATCGAAGGGCTGCCGCAAAGCATCACCCGATCATGCTCGGGATCGAGCGGCGGCACGCCGAGATCTTCTGAAAGCGTGTTCGAGGTGATGAGGTCCGTGAGGCGGCCGCGGTTGCGGAAGGGTTCGCGCGTCACGGTGGGGTAATAGACGAGCTTGCCACGCACGAGATCGCCCAGGAATTCATGGTCCGGCAGCTCGCGCAAGATGAAATCGCCATAAGCGAGCTCGGCGACCTGGCGGCAGCCATGCACAAGCACGACCTTCTGGTATTTGTCGTATGTGTCGGCGTCCTTGATGATGCTCAGGAAAGGGGCAAGGCCAGTTCCCGTGCCCAGGAGATAAAGCGTGCGTCCGGCGATGAGATTGCCATGCACGAGCGTGCCGGTCGCCTTGCGGCTGACCAGCACCGTGTCCCCCGGCTCGAGATGCTGGAGGCGCGAGGTCAAAGGCCCATCCTGCACCTTGATGCTGAAGAATTCGAGCTTCTCCTCGAAATTTGCACTCGCGAGGCTGTAAGCGCGCAAAAGCGGTTTGCCCTCGACATCGAGCCCGATCATGGTGAATTGACCGCTCTGGAACCGAAACGAGGGGCTGCGGCTCGTGGAGAAGCTGAACAGGTCTTCGGTCCAATGGCGGACTTCAAGCACGCGCTCGCGGTCGAGATTGCTCATGGTCGGGATAGCTCACGCAACAGGGGAGGATGGAAGAATGGCCGGCGAAACCGGTTTGGGGAGCCGAAGCATTCACATCAAGGCTGGTGATCGCGTGGGAGCCATGCGAATGCGTCGGGATGGATTTCGCAGCAGCTGAGACGAGGCAGGCATGAAATTCGGCGAATTCCCCAAACTCGCATCCTTCGGCAGCGTTGCAGCTTTTCGCGCCCATCTCGCCGCGCTTCAGCTCCCCATGCCTTGCGACGATATCGTCGCGAGCGGAAGCAATTCCGTGTTTGCTGCGCCGATCGAAGTCGCCGGCATGAAGATCGGCAATCGCCTCGCGCTGAACCCAATGGAAGGCTGGGACGGCGAGCCGGACGGACGCCCGAGCGAAAATACGATCAGGCGCTGGCGGCGCTTCGGCACAAGCGGCGGCAAGCTCGTCTGGGGCGGCGAGGCGGTCGCGGTGCGGCCCGATGGGCGCGCCAATCCGAACCAACTCGTGATGTCGGGCTCGACCCAACCTGCGATCGCGCGGCTTCGTGAAGCTTTGGTCGAGGCCCACCGCGAAGCGATGGGCAGCGACGAGGGCCTCGTGGTCGGCTTGCAGCTCACCCATTCCGGACGTTTCTGCAAGCCGAACGACCACAAGAAGTTCGAACCGTTCATCGCGTATCGGCACCCGCTGCTCGACCGGAAATTCGGCTATCCCGAGGACCGACCGGTGATGAGCGACGACGAGATTCGTCGCCTCGTCGACGATTTCGTGCTCGCTGCAAAACGGGCGCAAGATGCAGGCTTCGATTTCGTCGACATCAAGCATTGCCACGGCTATCTCGCCCACGAGTTCCTCAGCGGGCATACGCGGCAAGGACCTTATGGCGGAAGCCTCGAAAATCGCACCCGCTTCCTGCGCGAGGTCGTCGCGGGCGTGAGAGCGCAAGCGCCTGGTCTCGGCATCGGCGTGAGGCTGAGCGTGGCCGATGTCGTGCCCTTCCGCCCCGACCCCGCCCAATCGAAGCCGGGAGCGCTCGGGCCGGGCATTCCGGAAGATTTCTCGTCGCTGCTGCCTTACGTCTATGGCTTCGGCGTCGATCCGCAAAATCCGACCGAAATCGATCTTGCCGAACCCTTCGCCCTCTTCGAGATCTTGCGCGGCCTCGACATCCGCTTTGTCAACGTGACGCTCGCGAGCCCTTATTACAACCCGCATGTCACGCGGCCTGCTCTTTACCCGCCCTCCGACGGCTATCTCCCGCCCGAAGACCCGCTCGTCGGCGTGATGCGCCACCTCTACACCGTGGGGTGCCTGAAAGAGGCTTATCCCGACTTTTGCCTGATGGGCTCCGGCTACACCTATCTGCAGGAGTTCCTGCCGAATGTGGCCCAGGCGGTGTTGCGCCTCAACTGGGCGGACCTCGTCGGTCTCGGCCGCATGCTGCTCGCCTATCCCGAGTTGCCGCGCGACCTCCTGGAAGGCAAGCCGGTGCAGAAGAAGCGGCTTTGCCGCACCTTCAGCGATTGCACGACCGCGCCGAGGAACGGCCTGGTCTCCGGCTGCTATCCCCTCGACGCGCACTACAAAAAATCCGAAGAGTTCAAGCGTTTGGCCGCTCTCAAGAAGCCGGCCAAAACGGGGTGAGCGAAAGGGCGCGCGCAAAAGACGCAAGCCACTGTTTTGCATCTTGGCCTGCAGTCGAATAAAAGGAAGCACGCGAAAAAATGTAAGGGAGCTGCTTCGGCCTCTTTGAAGCATGCCGACCGTTTTGTCTCATTTCCCAAGACGCGCAGGCAAGAGACGCGCAGGCAAGAGACGCGCAGGCAAGCAGTGCGTCCGATATAATTTTCCGGCAAATTTGTGTTATCGAGGATGCAAAGTTGGAGTTTTGCCAAGCAAAGGGCTTCCTGACCGATGAAGACTTCGCCGGCTCCGGCGTAGTTCGCGTCTTTGTGCGCGCGCTGAAGGCTTGACGGGAAGCTCACGAGCAAAGATCGCATGGTAAATTTTTTCATCTCGCGGCCGATCTTCGCTTCGGCGATCGCCATCATCATGGTGCTCGCGGGTGCGGTCTGCTATCGCCTGCTGCCCGTCTCGCAATTCCCGGAGATCACGCCGCCCCAGGTCGTGGTGAGCGCGCATTATCCGGGTGCCAGCGCGCAAGTCGTGTCCGACACGGTGACCACGCCGCTCGAGCAACAGATCAACGGTGTCGCCGGCATGACCTACATGTCGTCGGTCAGCGCCAATGACGGCTCGTCGACGATCACGATCACCTTCGATGTCGGCTATCCGCTCGAGGTCGCGGCGGTCGACGTGCAAAACCGCGTGTCCCAGGCCGCTTCGTCGCTGCCCGGCATCGTCAATCAGGGCGGCGTCACGATCACGAAGCAGAATCCGAACTTCGTCCTGATCGTCAATCTCTTCTCGCCCGATAACTCGGTCGATGCCGTCGCGCTGAGCAACTACGCCTATCTGCAGATCGCCGATCCGCTGAAGCGCCTTCCCGGCGTGGGCGACGTCGTCATCTTCGGGGAGCGACGCTATTCGATGCGCATTTGGCTCAACCCCGACAAGATGGCCGAGCTCGGCATCACCGCCGTCGACGTGCAAAACGCCATCGCCGAGCAGAACCTCCAGGTTGCGGCAGGCAAGATCGGCGAGGAGCCGGCGCCTCCCGGCACTCCTTTCGAAGTGCAGGTGAACGCGGTAGGCCGCCTCAGCGATCCGGCGCAATTCGGCGACATCATTCTTCGCGCCGAGCCCAATCGAGGCGCTGTCGTGCACCTGCGCGATGTGGCGCGCATCGAGCTCGGCGCGCTTCAATACTCGTCGTCGGCGTTCCTCGACGAGAAGCCGACCATCGTTCTCGGCGTCTTCCAGATGCCGGGCTCGAACGCGCTCGACCTGCAAAAGCACGTCCAGGACAAGATGGTGGAGCTCGCGAAACGGTTCCCGAAGGGCATCGATTACGCGATGCGCTACGACACGACGCGTTTCGTTTCCGCCTCGATGCGCGATGTGCTGTTCACGCTGAGCGAGGCCTTGCTGCTCGTCGTCGCGGTGGTGTTCGTCTTTCTGCAGAGCTGGCGGACCACCATCATCCCGAGCGTCGCCATCCCGGTTTCGCTGGTCGCGACGCTCGTCGTGATGAAGGTGCTCGGCTTTTCCCTCAACACCTTGAGCCTTCTCGGCATGGTGCTGGCGATTGGCCTCGTGGTCGACGACGCCATTGTGGTCGTCGAGAATGTAGAGCGCCAGCTCGAGGCTGGGCTTCCGCCCCTCGCGGCGGCACGCAAGGCGATGACGGAGGTGATCGGGCCGATCATCGCCACCACCGCCGTGCTCATGGCCGTGTTCATCCCGGTCGCCTTTCTTCCGGGGGTCACCGGCCGGCTCTACAACCAGTTCGCACTGACGATTGCCATCTCGGTCGGCATCTCGGCCTTCAATTCGCTGACCTTGAGCCCAGCGCTTTGCGCCGCCTTCCTGCGCGAGCGGCCACCCGCGCGCTTCGTGCTGTTTCGCTGGTTCAACGCGGGGTTCACCTGGCTCGCTCACGCCTATGCGAGGAGCGTGCGTTTCCTCATCCGCATCCGCTGGGGGATGCTCGCGCTTTTCGCGGCGGGAATCGCTGCGACCTACGCGGTGTCGCTTCGCATTCCGTCGACCTTCCTCCCGGTCGAGGATCAGGGCTATTTTTTCGTCGTCATGCAGCTTCCCGACGGCGCCTCGCTGCAGCGCACGGATGCGGTCGCGAAACAGGTGCGCGACGTTTTGCTGAAGACGCCCGGAGTGCAGGACGTCGTCTCGATCAGCGGCTTCAACTTCCTGACCTTCGCCAATCAATCGAATGCGGGCGTGGAATTCGCCATTCTCAAGCCGTGGGATGAACGTGGAGCCGATCAGACGGCCTCCCACATTGTTTCCTCGGTGCGTCCCGCCCTGATGCAGATCCCCGACGCCTTCGCGCTGAGCTTCGATCCGCCCTCGATTCCGGGCCTTGGCGCGACCGGCGGCTTCGAGTTCCAGCTCGAGGATCTCACGGGGCGTGGCAGCGTCGCGCTCAACGACGTGGCACAAGCGCTGCTCGCCGAGGCACGCAAGCAGAAGGAACTCAACGCGCAGCAATTGTTCACGTCGTTCAGCACCTCGACGCCGCAATTCAACTACGATCTCGATCGCACCAAGGCGAAGCTCCTCGGCCTCAATCTGCCGGACGTGTTCAACACGCTGCAGATCTTTCTCGGCTCACTTTACGTGAACGATTTCAACCTGTTCGGCCGCACGTTCCGGGTGACGCTGCAGGCCGACAGGAACGCACGCGCCGAAGCCTCCGATCTCTCGCGCCTTTACGTTCGCAACGCGTCGGGGGGCATGGTGCCGCTCAGCACGCTCGGCACGCTGAAGCCGATCGTCGGCCCCGAGACGGTGCCGCATTACAACAATTACGGCTCCGCCTTGATCAATGGCGGCGCGGCGACCGGTTACTCTTCGGGCCAGGCTATCGCCGCGATGGAGCGCGTGGCCGCGACGGTGCTCCCTGCCGATTTCGGCTATGAGTGGACGGGTATCACCTATCAAGAGCTCAAGGCAGGCTCGGTGGCGACCCTTGTCTTCGGGCTGGCTCTCGTCTTCGTCTTCCTCATTCTCGCGGCCCAATACGAGAGCTGGACCATGCCGTTCATGGTCCTGCTCACGGTACCCCTTGCGCTCTTCGGCGCGATTTCGGGGTTGTTCTTGCGCGGCATTCAGATCGATGTGTACTCGCAAATCGGCTTCGTGATGCTCATCGGGCTGTCGGCCAAGAATGCGATTCTGATCGTCGAATTCGCCAGGCGCCGTCGAGAGGAAGGCTTGAGCATCGTCGAGGCCGCGATGGAGGCCGCGCGTCTTCGGTTGCGTCCCATCTTGATGACCGCTTTTGCCTTCATCCTCGGCGTCTTGCCGCTGATGTTCGCGCATGGCGCGGGTGCCGCGGGTCGCCAATCGATCGGCACCACCGTGTTCAGCGGCATGCTGGCGGCCACCGTCTTGACGCTCATTTTCGTGCCCATCTTCTACGCGATGATCGAGCGGCTCCGCGAAGGGCGCGAATCCGAGAAGGCCGCGCCCGCGCCGGTCCCCTACCCCCGCTTCGATCCGGAAGCCAAGGCCGCGGAATAAGAGGAGGATTGATACGATGCGCGGCTGGAAACTCGTCGTGATGATCGTGCTGCTGCTCGCGGCGGGATCCGCGACGGCCTTCTATTTCCTCGATCGTTTCGGCGAGAAGGGCGGCGCGGCGGGTGCCGCGCCCGCTGCGCAGCATGCTTTCGTCATGCCGGTTCCCGTGACTCCGGTAGTGAAGAAGACGGTCCCGATCTACCTCGAATACTCGGCGCGGACCGAATCCATCCGGAACATCCCTCTTCAGGCGCGAGTGACCGGCTATCTCGCGGCGCAGGTCGCCCCCGACGGCGCCGATGTCAAGGAAGGCGATCTTCTCTACCGGATCGATCCGCGCGATTTGCAAGCGGCGCTCGATCAGGCAACGGCGCAATCGCAGCGCGATGCCGCCGCGCTCGAATACGCGCGGGCCAACTTCAATCGCGGTGACGAGCTCGTGAAAAGCGGTTTCGTCGCCAAGGACACACTCGAACAACGCGAGAGCGCGCTGCGCCAGGCGCAGGCCGCGCTCACCATGGATCAGGCACTGGTCCGCACCGCGCAGCTCAATCTCAGCTATGCCGAAATCCGCGCACCCTTTTCGGGCCGCTTGGGACGGAACCAGGCGCCGATCGGGACGCTCGTGAGTGTTGCCGGCACGACCCTCAACACGCTCGTTCAGCTCGACCCGATCTATGTCACCTTCAATCCGAGCGAGGCCGATCTCACCGAGATCCAGAAGGCCCACGCCCTGGGTGCGGTCGAGGTTCAGGTCGTCGTGCCGACCGAGACCGAAGCGCACCATAAGGGCGAGCTCACCTTCCTCGACAATGTGGTGGATCGCGCGACCGGCACCATCACGGCGCGCGCCACGATCAAAAACGATGATTTCACGCTTCTGCCCGGCCAATACGTCCGGGCGCGACTACACCTCAAGGATGAGCCCGACGCGCTCCTCGTGCCGCAAACCGCTCTCGGCTCGAGCCAGCTCGGCAAATACGTTTATGTGGTGGGTGCCGAAAACAAGGCCGAGCAGCGCCTCGTCACGCTCGGTCCCACGGTGGGAGAGCTCGTCGTGGTGACGAAAGGCGTGAATGAGGGCGATCAGATCATCACGGGTAATCTTCAGAAGATCGGACCCGGTGCGCCGGTTCAGCCCATGCCCGCAAAACCGCAATCGGGTACGTGAGTTGATTGAGCGATCGCGATATCTTTTCCTCCTGCTCCGCTCAGCCCGCTCTTAATCCAAACATGAAAAGTCAGCGTTAGATCGCGATCTTGGTTTCGATCACGTCATAATCCGCGCGCACGCAGCCATTTGGCGCATCGAGTAGACCTGCAGAAAGCAACGCCCTCACATCGGCATGCACATTGCTGTAGTCGCGTTTTAGCGCTTTGGCCAAGGCGCGCACACTAGTGACGTTGTGGCTATGCACGTGGCGTAAGAGCTCGATCCGCTTACTTGTGAGAACGCGGGTGAGAGCATCCCAGCTCTCAAAAGACAATCGGCGTTCATGGAACCTCTCGCCCTTCTCCGCGCGATGCCAAGCGTCCATGAACCGGTGCGAAGCTTCTCTTTCGATCGCGCCGCCAACCATGATTTTCACGCGACTCATTCCCGATCACCTCGCAGCTTCGAAACATCAGACCAAAAGTCGGCCATCAGTTGATCGACTCCTCGGAAAACGTAGCCCGTTTGAACTCCCCTAAAGTGCCGATGATCGCCCTTTCCACGCTCGTTATCGTAGCCCACCTCTCGTACGCCCGGACGGCCATAAAAAAGAGAATACTTCAGGCGGTGCATTGACGGTTTAACGGGAACCGGCACGCGCCAAAGCACCAATTCAACTATGTCGCCGTCATCATAATCGATACGCTCATGAAAAAGCAGTTCGGCCTTCATTGGATAAGATCATATGCGCAACTCGCCATATGGTGTCAAGAACCATATACTGCAGAATTTCCATCAAACCGCTCAATAAGGCGTTCCATCCTTGCGCTTGACGGCGAGCGCTTGCGCATACCACTCGAACTCGGCGAGGAAACGCGAAGCGGCCTTGTCGATCCACGCTTCATTCGAATGCCCGTCCTCGGTCAGGATGCTGCCGATCGTCGGGATCGAAAGAACCGACGGCAGGCTCGGCATGCCGAGCTCGGCGAGGATGGTCCTGAGCGCCACGGCGGCACGCACGCCGGCGAAACGCCCTGCCGAATAGGAGACGATCGTCGATGGCCGCCAGAAATACTCTTCGAGAAAATGGTCGAGGAGGTTCTTGAGGGCCGGCTGCACGGATTGGTTGTACTCGCCCGTCACGATCACAAAACCGTCAGCGCGCCGATAAAGCGCGGCGAGGTCCTCGAGAACCTTCGGCGCCTTTCCCTTCGGAAATTCCTTATACATCCGGTCGAGCAGAGGGAGCTTCTTCTCCAAGGGGTCGACCAGGACCGGCTCGTGTCCGCGCGCCTCGAGCAGCCTGATGATATATCGCGCAGCCTTGATGCCTTGGCGGTCCGAACGGACCGATCCGAGAAGAACGGGGAGCGTGAGACCCATCATCATCTCCTGCGCCGAATGGAGCCGGTCTTGCGTTTATAGCGCTTTCGATGCTTGAGCGCTGCCGGAGAACGCGAGCGCGCTCCCGCCAGCTC
>Ga0213876_10002633_pt1 | contig 10490 bp, 7 predicted proteins | sample BarmaccomBMRX_R9_FD_160113 | JGI IMG/M metagenome (GOLD analysis project Ga0213876, IMG submission 160113) | Root-associated microbial communities from Barbacenia macrantha in rupestrian grasslands, the National Park of Serra do Cipo, Brazil - RX_R9 | ecosystem: Host-associated > Plants > Roots...
TTGCGCAGCCGACGGACTGGCCGCAGGCGTCGCGGCACTCTTCGAGTTCCGACGAGTAGTGCTCCGGCGCGACGCGCTTGGCGATGGGGACGCCGCCGCCGATGCTGATGCCGTGGGAGTGGCCTCGGGCTTTGGCTCTTTCGGTCCGACCTTGACGCTCTCGGCTTCAAACTGGCCTTCACCGAGCTTCTTCGCCGAGCCGGTCACGTATTCCCCGGCTTTGAGGTCGGCGAAGGTCGCCGCGCCGCCCGCGCGCTTGAGCAGCTTGGTTTCCGACGTGACTTTGAAAACGCGCGTTTTCACCTTGCCTTGAATGGTAAAGGTTTGCGCCGCCGCGTCAGCCGAGGTGATCGTGCCGCGAAACGGCGGATTGCGCTGTGTCTTCTCCGGCGAGGCCGCCGGCCGTGGACTGGCGGCGGCTGGCGTGGGGGTTTGCGCTTGCAGCGCGAGCGGCAAGGACAACAGCGCGCTGGCGACGAGGATTTTGGTGAAGGAGGGAAGGTGCATGGGATTGTGGATATTAGGTCGCCGTGACCGCTGCAAGTGTAATCGTTGCACGCCGCCGATTTGGCCCTGACAGAGTCGGGCGGAACTTGTCGGCAATGTCGCCCTGGCATTTTGCGCCATTTCCCTGCGCGGCAGGGGCGTTTCGGCGAAACGTCCCAGCTTTATCCCGTCGTCCGCAGCCCGCTGGCGATGGCGTTGATCGAGAGCAACAGCGCGGGCAGCAGCGCTTGTTCCTTGGCGTCGTCGCCGGCGTCGTGCGCGTCGCGCCACTGGCGCAGGAGCGTGATTTGTTCGCCGTGCAAAACCCGCAGTGCGTCGGCGCGCAACGCGAGCGTCTTCGCAGCGCGCGGGCGCCGTTGCTGGAGCGGCTTGCCAAAGAGCGCGTCGAGCTGCGACCGGCTGCGCTCAAACTCGCCGGCAATCGCGTCGAAAAATCGCGTCCGCACCGCGTCATCGGACACCAGCGCCGCGTAGCGCGTCATGATGTCGAGGTCCGCGCTCGTCAGGTTCAACTCGACGTTCATCAGCACGTAACGCAGAAACGGCCAGCCGCCGTCGAGCGCGCGGCCGAGCGCGGCGAAGTCCTCCGGCGCGTGGGTTTTCAACTCCGCCAACGCCGTGCCGACGCCATACCAGCCGGGCAAATAAAAGCGTGCCTGGTTCCAAGAAAACACCCACGGAATCGCGCGCAAATCGGACAGCTTCCGGCTCCCGGTGCGCCGGCTCGGACGCGAGCCGATGCTGCTTTGTTCCAGCACGTCGATGGGCGTCGCACCGCGATAGAACGTCATGAAATCGGGCGCGCCCAGCAAGCCTTCATACGCGCGGCGGCTGCTGGCGACCAAGGCTTCGACGACGTTCGCAAGGCCCGCGTTTTCCGCTTTTTGTTCGGGAGAAAATTGGGTCAGAGAGGCACCCGCCACGCCGGCCAGCAGGGCTTCCAGGTTGAATGCCGCGGTCGCGCCGTTGGCATATTTTTGGGCAATCGTTTCGCCTTGTTCCGTCAGACGCAAATCGCCGCCGATGCTCCCGCGCGGGAGCGCGTCGAGGAAGCGGTGCGTCGGCCCGGCGCCGCGCGAGATCGTGCCGCCGCGACCGTGGAAAAATCGGATGCGCACCGGGCCGCCAGCCGCCGTGCGCCCGACCTCGCAGAGCGCCGATTGCGCCTGGTGCAAGGCCCATTGGCTGGCGAGAATGCCGCTCTCTTTGTTTGAATCGCTGTAACCGAGCATCACCTGCTGCACGCGCGTTGCGCCGAGGCTGCGCTGAGTCACGGGATGCGCGAGAAATCCGCGCAGGATGTCCGGCGCGCGGCGCAAGTCTTCCGCCGTTTCAAACAACGGCACGACCGGCAGCCGACAGACCGAACCTTCCGGCGTGCGCAACGCCAGACCCGCTTCGCGGGCCAGCAAATAAACCACCAGCAGATCGCTCAGCCGCCGGGTCATGGAAACGATCAACGCGCCGAGTCCGCCCGGCCCGTAAACATCGAGCTGCGCGCCGAGCAATCGGAAGCAGGCGAGCGCCGCGTCCGCCTCGGAGCCGGTCGTCGTGCCGGGTTGGGTGAACGGCCGCGCCGAGCGGAGTTCGAGATCGAGAAATTCCAGCCGCGCCGACTCGGACCAGGTTGGGAACGTCGCCGCGTCGGGCACGTCGGCCGCGCGCATGAGCTGGCTCAACGCGAGATCGTGCGCGTGGGAATTTTGGCGAATATCCAGCGCGGCGAGATGGAATCCGAAGGTCTCGACCAAACGCCGCACCGGCACGACATCGCGCGCCGCCAGCCGACCCGCGCCGACTGCGCGCAGACTGCCCGCGAGCAAGTCGAGGTCCGCCGTCAATTCCTCGGGTCGATGATAATTTATCGCGCCGTTCACCGGCTGCACCGCACGTCCAGGCGGGAGTGGCAGCTTGAGCACCAGCAGGCGCGCGAATTGTTTCCACGGTTCGTCCGGCGCTTCGCGAAACACGGTCGCCGACTCGCCGTCCAACTCCTGACCCAGGGCTTCGATGCGAGCGGCGAGCGCCGGCGGCGCAGACTGGAAGTGGACGGACAACGGCAACCGTTCGGCCAGCGCGGCGAGTTGCGCGCGCAACACGTCGAGCGCGCCCGCCCGCAGGTCCGCAAGCGTTTGCGCGGTGACCTCGGCGGTCACGAGTGGATGGCCGTCGCGGTCGCCGCCGACCCAGGTGCCGAAACGGATTTGCGGCAGCGCGTCACCGAGCAGCGCCGGATCAAATCCAGTCTCCTCCCAAGCCGAGCGCAACCGCAAATCGAGCCGCGTGACGGTTTGTGGAAAAACCTCGCGGAAATAATACATCAAACTCCGGCGCTCGGCGGCGACTTCCGGTTTGCGCAACAGGATTTCGCCGGTGCGCCAGAGGCGTTCCAAAGTCAGCTTGATCTCGGCACGATTTTCGGCTTGCTCCGCGGCGGTGAGAAAAGGATTTTCGCGCGCTTCGAGCAGGCCAAAGAGCCGGCGGTGTTGCGTCAGGGCCGCGGCCCGCTTGGCTTCGGTCGGGTGCGCCGTGAGCACCGGTTCGACGAGGATGCCGGCGAGTCCGGCGGCCAGCGTCGCGCCGTCCAGACCGCTTTCGCGCAGACGCCGCAGATTGGCGCCCCAAAGCCCCGGTTCGGCGGCGATGCCGGCGGCTTTTTCGCGCGCCCGCCGCACTTGGGTGGAGACATTTTCCTCGATGAGATTCAGCAATTGAAACGCCACGGCATAGACCTGCCCGCGGCGGCTGGGCGGAGTCAGGGTGGCACCGTTCACGACCGCGGTCGCAGCCGCGTCGTCGTTGGTCCAGGGCACGACGGCGGCGAGGGCGTCTTCGCCCAATTCGGCGAGCACTTCGCGCAGGCATTCCATCAGGAAAGTCAGATCGCGATTGATCCGGGCGAGGCCGGATTTGAGGATATCCACGGCGGGCGAGGAAGGCGGCGATTGGGACATGGCGAGCGGCGCGGCAAAGCCGACGCAGCAGCAGGAAAAAACGGTGGAAAACTGCGACGCGCTCCGGTTGCCCGGCTTGCCAGCGAAACCCTCGATTTTCCCCTCGTCCCCTGCCCGCGACTGCGTGTGGCAAAGCGGCGTGAAGTTGTGCCGGAGGTCCGGGCGGGAAGCAAGTGAATTTTCGTCCGCCGCTTTCAGCCGGAGGTCTCCCGCTGCCCGCAAAGCGAGCGCGCGGCGCGGCGCAAGGTTAACGCGAAGTCGCCCGCGAGCGTTGCGTCGGGAATGGCTCCCGAAGCCGAGGCGCAAGGCAGTGGCGGACGAGTCAAGTCTTGGATGAAAAATTCCGGCGGCGCGCCGTGAAAAAGCGTTTGATAAAATTCACACTGGGCTGGCGCAAAGGGAAATGTAGGCCAGAACACGTAAGCATCGAGGCCCGCGTGCAGCGCGGCGCGCGCGGCGGTCGAGGCGACGGAGAAAATGGCGGTGAGTTCCGCGCCGCGCCTCCAGAGATAAATTTCCGCCGCCTCGAGATCGCTCTCGATGCGGAAGCCGCACGCCGGCAAATCGAGCAGCGCCGGCTCGGTGGTCTCCCCCGGATGCGGACGATAAACGAGCGAATGCGCCGGATAGGTGTCCCGCAGAAACGCAAAGCAACGGCGCAACTGCGCGACGTAAACCTCGGGCGGCAGATTGCGCACCAACAGAAACGGCGTGCCGAAAAAAACGACTTTGCGCGAGGCTGCCTCCGCCCGCTTGGGCAGCGCCGGCGCGAAGCGCGGATAGTTCGCGGACCACACACTGCTGTCAGCCGGCGCAGGCTCGGCTTCGCTGGACAATCGCACGGTGCCGTGAAAAATGTGCTCCGGCGGCGCAACGAAACGCACCAGCCGCGTGCCGTCGCCGCGCGCGTCGCGGCGCTTGAGTTGAAGGGTTCGGTGCAAGCCCGCGAGCGGTTCGAGAAACCAGCGCTGCACGCGGCTCGCCGAGGTTTCGCGCCAGCGGTGCGCGTCGGGCGCGAGGCGCAAGGCGTCGTGTTTGTCGGCCGGCACGCAAAGAAGCTTGCGCGTGGCCGCGGGCGCGGCGGAAATCACGGCATTGGCCAGTCGCGTGATGCCGGCAAAGCAGACGATAAAATCCTCCGCGGCAATTCCGAGCGCGCGCAAGGCGCGTTGGCGTTCGCGCAACGCGCGCCACAGCCGCGGAAGGTCGCGCACACCGCGCAGGCTGCCGATGCGCGGAACCTCGTGGATCGCATGAAAACGCGCCCGCCATTCCTCTTCCCAACGCACCGGCAGCCAAACGCGCGATTGCTCCAGCAACAAACAGACGCCGCCGGGAAAATCCGCCGCCAGCGCGTCCGCCGCCGCCAGCGCGCGCGGGAGCGCCTCCGGCCGGGCGATCACGAGCCAGAGCCGGCGCAAGCACGAAGGGGTGAGAGAGGTTTCCACTGTGCTCAAAAGCCGGCGGCTCCTCATTTTCCTCGCGTCGGAATCCTTGTCACGCCAACATTCCCGCTGTGACCCCGCCCGTCGATACTCCCTTTGCCGCCCTGACTTTGCTGGTAGCACCGGCCATCCTGACAAACGCTTCATCCGTCGCGATCCTCGCCACTTCCAACCGGTTTGCCCGCGCGGTGGACCGCTCCCGCAGCTTGCTGGCGCAGATCGAAACGAGCGGCGAACAACAGGCCGAGGGCAAGACCCTCTCCGCCGAAGCCGCTGAGCTGACGCGTCTGCGCGAGCGGCAGCTCGACATCGCCGAACGGCGCGTGCTCATCATCATGCGGGCGCTGAAATATTTTTATCTCGCGCTCGGCTCGTTTGCCGGCGCTGCGATCATTTCCCTGCTCGGCGCGGTAAACATCTTTGGCCTCCACCCGGCGCTCAACTACGTGCTGAGCCTGGGCGCGTTTCTCGCCGGCGCCACGGGCGTCTGCGGACTCAGCGGCGGCGCCGTGGTGCTCGTGTGGGAATCGCAGCTCACCCTCGGCATTCTCACCGAGGAAGCGAACTGGGTGCGCAGCCGTTACATCAATAAACAAACCCGTGACCAGTCGTCCGACCTCAAAGGCAGCGTCACGTGAATTGGACCGCCGCCTTCTACTGTCATCCTGAGCTTGTCGAAGGACCTCTTGCTGATTGTCTGGCTCAGTGGACTCACAAACTACCCTCACGTCACGCTGCGAGCCAAGGCAAATAATAAGAGGTCCCTCGACTCCGCTCGGGATGACAGCAAAATAGTTCACTGACCCGATCGGGGGCTTACTTTCGGCCCGGCACGATGAGCCGCGGCGTGCCGCAAAGGCGTTTGGAAAGATCGACCGGCGCCTCGATGGTCGCGGCCGTCGGATCGGCGGGATCAACTTGGTAGCTCCAGACCTCGAACTTGCGCCAGCTCGCCTGGCCGTAAACGGTGGCAAACGCGCCGTCCACCGCGTCGAGGCCGTGCGCGATCTTGATCCGCCCGATGCGCGGCACGTTGAAGCGCGCGTCAAACGTGTGCCAGCGGTGGCCGAGATAGACTTCAAAATACGCGTGAAAATCCATCGGCGTGCCGGAATCTTGGAACGCGATGTCGGCGACGTAACCGGTCACGTAGCGCGCCGGCAGATTGAACGTGCGGCAGAGCGTCAGCGCCGTGTGCGCAAAGTCGCGGCAGACGCCGAAGCCGTCAGCCACCGTGTCGGCGGCGCTCTTCGTCGGCGAGCCGCTGAAGGTGCGGTATTCGATGTTGTGATGAACCCAGTCGCAGATCGCCTGCACCCGCTCGCGGCCATGCGGCACCTGGCCGAATTTTTCAAAGGCGAAATCGAGCAGCTTGTCGCTGTCGCAATACCGGCTCGGCAGCGTGTAGCGCAGGAGATGATCGGGCAATTCCTCCACCGGCACCGGCGGTCCGAAGCCTTCGACGTTCTCCGGCACGCTCGGCACCCGCACGAGCGAATCGTGCCGGATTGTGTTCAAGCCCGGCTGCAAGCGCACGCGGTGAATAATGTTGCCGTGCGCGTCTTCGTATTCATAAACGGCTTGCGGCGGATCGAATTTTTGCGACTCGACCTCGAGGTGTTGAAACAAGGTCTGCCGCGGCGTCAGCGTCAAAAACAACGGCGTCGGAAACGCGGTGTAATAAACGAACTCGCAACCGGCGCGAACGAGCAAATCCAGCTCCGGCGCGGCGTTCGGACCGAAATTCGTCGCCGGCGACGCGGGGCTGGCGGCCTTCTCGGTGGGCGAAACAAGCTGCGGCTCAGTGGCAGGTGCGGCGGTGGCAGTCGGCATAACGGAAAAAAGAAATGTGGTTGGAAAAAAATGGAAGGTGCGGGCTGGAGCACCGCCAGCCGCGCGGCTCGCCCGCTGCGCTTTATTTTTTTAGAAGTTCCAAAGAAGCCACGCGTTGCCAAGCCATTCGCCTCGGCAACGCCCCGGACACAACAATCGCACCGCTGTCAAATAACGGATTGCTTTGTTAAACTCCGCGCTCGACCACCGGCCGCGCCGGTCTCCGCCACGCGGCGCAGGAAATCCTCGAAGAGCGGCGCATATTGCCCGCCGCGCTCGGGATGATATTGCACGCCGAGACAACCCGCGGGATAGCCGCGCAGCCGCACCTGCTCGATCACCCCGTCGCCCGCGTGCCACGCCTCGATTTCCAAGCCGTCGCCCGGACGCTCGATGGCCTGGTGGTGCGAGGAATTGACCTGGGCAAAACGCGCCCCCGCCGGCGCGTGCGCCGCGAAGCGCAACGGCTGCACGTCGCGCTCGCGAAACGCCGGGTCGTCGTGGCCGCGGATGTCGAGCAACAAGCTCCCGCCCAGCGCCACATTGAGCACCTGATGACCCTTGCAAATCGCGAACACCGGCAGCCCTTGCGCCAGCGCCGCCGCCACCGCTCCGAACTCCCACCCATCGCGCGCCGGCTCCGGCTCCTCGATGGGCGCATCGGGCGGGACGACTTGGTGACGCAGGAACTCCGCCGCGATGTCCGGCCCCCCGCTGAGCAGCAAGCCGTCCATGCGTTGCAGCAGCGCCTCGCGCCCGCCCGCTTCCGCCGACAGCCGGCGGGCATTCACCACTGTCACGTCGGGACACAGAGCAAACCAGCGGTCAAAATACGGTTCGTCGCATTCGCGAATCCAGGTAGCGAGTCGGGCCATGAGCAGAAAATTTGAGAGCGGGAAAAATTCGCGGCGAGCCGGGCAGAACGCAACTACCGCGTAATCGCCAATGGCGAATCGCCAGACGCTCATTTCTTCTCATTGGAGATGTCGTTTGATGTTAGCGATTATCGAGAATGGCCTACTTCCCTGTCATCCTGAGCTTGTCGAAGGATCGCTAATTTGAAGTCTGGCCCGGTGGACTTGTCCTGCGAGCCAAGGCAGGCAGTCAGAGGTCCCTCGACAAGCTCGGGATGACAAAAAGCGTCGCGCCCGCCACGCCGGTCGCTGAGTTTGGAGACGTTATTGATCTTCAGTTAAGTAGCGTGAAGTGGAGGGAAAGGAAGCTTGGAGCCTTTCCAGAGTGCTTTGAGCAGGCGCGGTGAGCGTTCAAGCGTGCGCAGATGCTCTCGAACCACTTGGTCAAGGTGGCGCACGTTTTGGGGAATGAAGTTGGCCATGCGTCCAGCCTTGAGGTGGCTCCAGATGGACTCCACCGGGTTGAGCTCCGGCGCGTAGGCGGGCAAGGCTGCCAGGTGCAAGCGGGCAAAGTCCCGGCACACGGCGCGGATCAATGGCCCCTTGTGGTTGCTGCCGCCATCCCAGAGGACGAGCAACTCGCCGCGCAGGCGCCGCAGGAGAGCGCGCAGGAAACCTGCGACCGCCCTGGCGTCCAGGTAGCGTTTTGGGTCCGTGTGGAAGCACAGGCCCAGGCGGCGGCGTTGCGGGGCCACGCTGAGGGCGGCGATGACCGAGACTTTGTCGCGGTGGCGGCCCCAGCTTGGCAGCACGGGCGTGTGCCCCTGCCGCGCCCACGTGCGCCGCACCAGCGGGTTGAGCAGAAAGCCGCTTTCGTCGATCAGCACGAGGTGAGCGCCTGCTTCTCTGGCTTTTTTTGCAGGCGCGGCCAGTCCGCGGCCACCCAAGCGGGCAATCGCCGCCTCGTCGCGTTCCAGGGCGGGTTGCTCCGGACGCTGGGGCGAGTGCCCGCGCGCGCGCAGCCAGGTTGCCAGGTAGTTGGCGTTGAACGCCACGCCCCAGCGTTGTTGAATCAGGGCCGCCAGGCGCCGGGTCGTCCACAGCGCGTTGGCAAAGCCGAAGTGCGTCGGCGGCTTGGCCACCCAGCCGAGCACCGTGCGTTCCTGGCGGCGGGAGAGCTTGCGGGGCCGGCCCGATTTTGGCTTGGCGTGCAGGGTGCCCAGACCACCAGCTTGCCGCGCGGCGCGCACCCAGGCGCAGACGGTGCCCGGATGCACGCCCAGGAAAGCGGCCACGTCTTTTTGCCGGTAGCCTTCCTTGACTCGCGTGACCGCCAGGATACGGCGCTGCTCCAACGCCACCGTGAAACCTTGACCGCTCATGCGGTCATCTTATCATCAACTCACCTCAACGACTTAATCCTACTTTCCTGAAGATCAATAGGTTCTTCAGAAGCTATGTCCCAGTTCCCTGCTCGGGATGCTCTACCGCCAGATTTGCGCGCCAAGCAACGTGCCTGTGTGAAGCACCACAATCGTGTTGTGTTCGGCTACCTCGCGTTGTTTCTGCTGGTTGTTTTCCTACTCCTCTCCGCGTTCCGGCACGCTCCGGCATCTTACGACCTGCTGTTTCATTCGTTGGGCTGCCTTGCCGCCGGGCTGGGTTTCTTTGCGGCTCTCGTGTTGGTGCCACGCAGCGACGCCGCTTTTTGCCGCCGCACAGGTTTTCTTTGCCCAGCTTGTGGGCAGCCGCTTTCCAAGGCGAGCGACCTTTACACGGCCAGTCCTCTGATAAACCGAGGCGAGTGTCCCCATTGTCGGCACTCCTTGATTGCCCCTCCACCCGCTGGAGCCTAGCCATGCGCTCCAGCGAACGCTCCATTGACGTTGCTTTTCCTCCTGCTGGCTTTGGTTTGTGTGTAAAGGGAAGCGGAGGTGGGCCGGGCGGATGCGGCGCTCCGTTCCGAGGAGAAAAACGTGGCGGAGGGGGTGGGATTCGAACCCACGGGACCTTGCGGCCCAGCGGTTTTCAAGACCGCCGCAATCGACCACTCTGCCACCCCTCCTTTTTGAAAAAAACGTCTGACGCGTCGGCAGGAGTCTGCCGGGCGCGAGGCGTTGCAGGACACGATGCCTGCGTCGGCTGGTGCGGGCAACGAAAAAGCGGCGTTGCCCGGCGAGTCGCTCAGCGTTTGTGCAGCCAAGCGGCGGTGGCGTATTTCGTGGTGGCCAGATTTTCAGCTCGCGCGGCGACGGCGGCGGCGGCGGGATTCGGCCAGGATTCCAAGTGGCCGTGGTGCCAAAGCTGCGCGGCGCGGTCGGGGCAAAGGGCGTCGGCAAAGGCGGTGAGGAAGGCCAGGCGCATCGTGGCATCGACGGGCCGGGCGGGGCCTTGCACGCTGCCTTGGTGCAGGAGTCCGGCGCGAGAGCGGCGTTGCGCGGCGCCAGCTACTTTTTGTCCCGCGCAGAGAACGTCGGCGCGCACCGGGCGGACAAAGCACGGCGTTGCTGCGGCATCTTGAACGTGGCTGGCAGACGTCTGCGAGTTGGCGTGAGGCAGGCCGGCGTCGAGAGTCCATTCCGTCGTGTCGTGCGTTTGCTGCAAGGCGCGCAGCAGGGCGAGGTGAATGAAGCGGTAGCTTTCGTCCGCACGCAGCCTGGCCAGGGGCAACGCGTGAGGCACGATGAGCGAGTAGGTCCAATCGCATTCGTCGCCGTGCGCGACCACTCCCCCACCCGTCCAGCGCCGGACGACTGCGGCGTTAATGAATTGTCCGCCGGCGATGGCTGCCAGCGGCGTGAAATAGCCGAGGGAAACCGCCGGTTGCGTCCAGCGATAGACGCGTAGAAGCGGCGTCGGCGCCGTTGTCGGCGTGGCGGAGTCGGCGGCGAGCTGTT
>Ga0213876_10002634_pt1 | contig 10489 bp, 10 predicted proteins | sample BarmaccomBMRX_R9_FD_160113 | JGI IMG/M metagenome (GOLD analysis project Ga0213876, IMG submission 160113) | Root-associated microbial communities from Barbacenia macrantha in rupestrian grasslands, the National Park of Serra do Cipo, Brazil - RX_R9 | ecosystem: Host-associated > Plants > Roots...
AGTCCGATCACGCACAGCACCACCATAAGGCCCACATACGTCTGACGAAACGGTCGCTGGCTTCCCAGACTAGAACGTGTTACAACCGGGAAGGCGGACGGGCAGTAGATCGTCACCAAAATCGTCAATAAAGAGGACGGCTGCGATGCGCATCAGTTACACCCCTGAACAGGAGGAGCTGCGTCGCGAGCTGCGGTCGTACTTCACCAACCTGATGACGCCGGAGCGGCGCGAGGCACTGAGCTCGACACAGGGCGAGGTCGGGACCGGCAACGCGTATCGCGACACCGTGGCACAGATGGGCAAGGATGGCTGGCTCACGCTGAACTGGCCCAAGGAGTACGGCGGCCAGGACCGCTCCCCGATGGACTCGCTGATCTTCACCGACGAGGCCGCAATCGCCGGCGTGCCGGTACCGTTCCTGACGATCAACAGCGTCGCACCGACGATCATGGCGTTCGGCACCGACGAGCAGAAGAAGTTCTTCCTGCCCAAGATCGCGGCCGGCGAACTGCACTTCTCCATCGGCTACTCCGAGCCCGGCGCCGGCACCGACCTAGCCAACCTGCGCACCACCGCTGTCCGCGACGGCGACGACTACGTGATCAACGGCCAGAAGATGTGGACCAGCCTGATCGCCTACGCGGACTGGGTGTGGCTGGCCGTGCGCACCAACCCCGAGGCCAAAAAGCACCGCGGCATCTCGATGTTGACCGTACCGACGACCGCCGAGGGCTTCTCCTGGACTGCGGTGCACACCATGGCCGGTGTGGACACCAGCGCCACCTATTACTCCGACGTGCGGGTGCCGGTGACCAGCCTGATCGGCGAGGAGAACGGCGGCTGGAAGCTGGTGACCAACCAGCTCAACCACGAGCGCGTCGCCCTCGTCTCCCCGCAACCGATATTTTTGGCCCTGCGCGAGGTTCGTGAATGGGCGCAGAACACCAAGGACGCCAGCGGAGGCCGGCTCATCGACTCGGAGTGGGTGCAGCTCAACCTGGCCCGCGTACACGCCAAGGCCGAGGTCCTCAAGCTGATCAACTGGGAGCTTGCGTCGGCGCAGGACGCGTCGCTGTCGCCGGCCGACGCGTCGGCGGCCAAGGTGTACGGGACCGAACTGGCGACCGAGGCCTACCGGCTGCTGATGGAGGTGCTGGGCACCGCGGCGACAGTGCGCCAGGACTCCCCCGGCGCGTTGCTGCGCGGCCGGGTCGAGCGGATGCACCGGGCGTGTTTGATCCTGACCTTCGGTGGCGGCACCAACGAAGTCCAGCGCGACATCATCGGGATGGTCGCGCTGGGCCTGCCGCGAGCCAATCGCTGATTCTTGAAACAAGGACGAACATTCATGGATTTCTCGACAACCGAAGCCGCCCAAGACCTCGGCGGTCTGGTCGACACCATCGTGAACGCGGTGTGCACGCCGGAGCACCAACGTGAGCTGGACGGTCTCGAGCATCGCTTCGACCGCAAGCTGTGGAGCAAACTGATCGACGCCGGGATTTTGTCCAGCGCTGCACCTGAATCGGTGGGCGGCGACGGTTTCGGCGTGCTAGAGCAGATCGCGGTGCTGGTGGCGCTCGGCCATCAGCTGGCCGCGGTGCCCTACCTGGAATCGGTGGCACTGGGCGCGTGGGCCCTCGGCCGATTCGGCTCGGACGAGCTGCAGCAGACCTGGGGCGTGCCTGCGGTCAATGGCGAGAAGATTCTCACCGTCGCGCTCGACGGCGAGATGGGCGACGGGCCGGTGCAGGCCGCCGGCTCGGGCGACGGCCACCGCCTCACCGGGACGCGCACCCAGGTTTTCTATGGCCCGGTCGCCGACGCGTTCCTGGTTCCCGCCGAAACCGATTCGGGCACGGCGGTTTTCCTGGTCGCGGCCGATGACCCCGGGGTCACGGTGACGGCGCTGCAGACCACGGGCCTGGGCAGCGTCGGGCACCTGGCGCTGGACGGTGTTGCCGTGGACGGCTCGCGGCACGTTGGCGGGAGCGAGGTCGCCGCCTGGCTGCGCACCCTTGCGACTCTGGGCCGCACGGCATTTCAGCTCGGTGTGCTAGAGCGGGGGCTGCAGATGACGGCGGAGTACGCGCGCACCCGGGAGCAATTCGACCGACCGATCGGCAGCTTCCAGGCGGTGGGACAGCGGCTCGCCGACGGTTACATCGACGTCAAGGGGTTGCGGCTGACGTTGACGCAGGCGGCATGGCGGGTTTCCGAGGATGTGCCCGCCGACATCGACGTGGCCTCGGCAGCGTTCTGGGCAGCCGATGCCGGACACCGGGTGGCGCATACGATCGTGCATGTGCACGGCGGCGTCGGTGTGGACACCGATCATCCCGTGCACCGGTATTTCTTGGCGGCCAAGGAGATTGAGTTCGCCTTGGGCGGTGCTACCGGACAGCTGCGTCAGATCGGCCGTGAGCTGGCAGAGACCCCTGCCTGATGTTCTTTGGCGCCGAGTGTGATACCGCAGTCACGCTCGTCTTCCAACGTGACCGCAGCGTCACGCCCGAGGGCAGCGGTGAATGACTGACCCGACCGTCACCCAGCTACTGGTGCCGCTGGCCGAGATCGACGACCGCGGAGTCTATTTCGAGGACTCCTTCACCACGTGGCGCGACCATATCCGGCACGGGGCTGCCATCGCGGCGGCGTTGGGCGAGCGCCTCGACCCTGCCCGACCGCCGCACGTCGGCGTGCTGTTGGAAAACACGCCGTTCTTCTCGGCGATGCTGGTGGCGGCCGGCATGTCGGGTATCGTGCCGGTGGGCCTGAACCCGGTGCGGCGCGGCGAGGCGCTGGCCCGTGATATCGCGCGGTCCGACTGCCAGTTGGTGCTGGCCGATTCCAATTCGGCTGCGCCCCTAGGGGATATCGCGCATCTCAATGTCGACTCCGACGAGTGGGCGGCCGAAGTCGCCGGGCATCGGGAAGTCGAACTCAGCTTTCAATCCGGCTCGGCCGCTGACCTTTTCATGCTGATCTTCACGTCGGGAACCAGCGGCGAGCCCAAGGCGGTCAAGTGTAGCCACGGCAAGGTCGCGAACGCCGGCGCGGGGATAACCCAGCGCTTCGGCCTTGGCCCAGACGACGTCTGCTATGTGTCGATGCCGCTGTTCCACTCCAACGCGCTACTGGTCGGCTGGGCGGCGGCCGCGGCATGCCGAGGCTCAATGGCGTTGCGGCGCAAGTTCTCTGCTTCCGGGTTTCTGCCGGACGTGCGCCGCTACGGCGCGACCTACGCCAACTACGTGGGCAAGCCGCTGTCGTATGTGCTCGCCACCCCCGAGCGCCCCGACGACGCGGACAACCCACTGCGGGTCGTATACGGCAACGAGGGCGTACCCAGGGACGTCGAGCGCTTCGGCCGCAGGTTCGGCTGTCTGGTTCAGGACGGGTTCGGGTCCACTGAGCTGGGGGTTGCGATCGCCCGCACCCCCGACACTCCGGCGGGCTCGCTGGGGCCGCTCCCGGAAGGAATCGCGATCATCGACCCGGACACCGGCAAAACCTGCCCGCCAGGGATCGTCGGCGAACTGGTCAACACCGGGGGAGCCGGCGGATTCGAGGGCTACTACAACGACGCCGCGGCCGAAGCCGAGCGGATGGCCGGCGGGATGTATCACAGTGGCGATCTTGCCTACCGCGACGACGCCGGTTACGCGTATTTTGCTGGGCGGCTTGGTGATTGGATGCGTGTCGACGGGGAGAACCTGGGCGCAGCCCCGATCGAGCGGGCGCTGCTGCGGCACGCTGACATATCCGAGGTCGCGGTGTATCCGGTGCCCGATCCGGTGGTGGGCGACCAGGTGATGGCCGCGGTGGTGCTGACACCGGACGCGCAGTTTGACGGCGAGCAGTTCCGGGCGTTCCTGGCCGAGCAGCCCGACCTCGGACCCAAGCAGTGGCCGTCCTACGTGCGGGTCAGCGCGGAATTGCCGCGGACCGTGACCTTCAAGGTACTCAAGCGTCAGTTGGCCGCCGAGGGTGTCGACTGCGCCGACCCGGTCTGGCCGATCTCGCGCTGATCGTTCCTGGGCCTGCCGGGACAACACCGGCGACTTGGCGCCGGCCAGCACCAAATGCCCCGCACCGACTTCATAAATATCGTTATCTCGATGGCTGCCTAGGTAGTGAGCTTCGTCGGTTGGCGACACTTTGTCCGTCGATCCCGGCGTGTTATCTCCATGCCACGAGACGTCCGTGTTTCGATCGCTGTGGTGGCTACTACGTATCGAGCCCATCGCGCGCGAACATCGCTGAGCGAGTCGGCGATGTGGTTGGTCGTCGATGACGCCTACGAGGTCCATCGTGTGGCGACCGACTTCTGCCTTGCCCTGGACGGCGCCAACCGCGCTTCTAACACCGTGCGATCCTACGCGCCAAAGGTCGCCAAGTTCTTGACCTGGTCATCGGCGAACGGGCTGGACTGGACGGCACTGCCGTTTGCCGATTTGACCCGGTATAAGCGGTTCATCGAGCGCGAGCTGGCGGTGGATGACCGTCCTCGAAGTGGCCGCACCACGAATCTGTACCTGATTGTGCTGTGCGAGTTCCTTCGGTTCGCCTCGCGCGAGGACCTGGTGGGCCGGGTACTTGTCGACCGCTCATCGGATTACCAATATGAAAAATATGCCAACTATTGGTATTCGGTTGCTGGCAGCCACCGACCAGGGCAAGTCGGCGGATATTTTCATGCAGTGTCCGGCGCTACTTGGCCACCGATACCCGCGACCCTCGATTGGAGTCGAGTTGGATACGACGATTCCATCGGTGTCGAGTTCCGGTTTGGCAAAACGTCTACAAACAAGCAGTAGCGCGTAGTACGCAGGTGAGAATATGGCCAGGCTCTCGAAGTTCCGTTCTGATGACGCGCGGGATGCCTATCTCCGGCTGTACGACACGGCGCTTTTGGACAGCCCTATCCAAGTCACGGAATCGGACGTTGAGACATCCTTTGGAAGCACCCATGTGCTTCACGCGGGAGATCGGTCGAAGCCGTCGATTGTGGCGCTCCATGGGTCGTCGATCAGCTCCACGTCCTGGGTGCCGCTCCTTGGCACCCTTACTGCAAGCCATAGCGTCACCATGATCGATGCAATCGACGACGCCGGCAAAAGCATCGCTGCGAAGCCGACCTTCTTTAGCCTGCTGCAGAAGAACGTCTTAGACCGCCGAGGCTGGGACACCCGCGAGCAGTTGCGCATCGCCATCGTCACCTGGATTGAACGCACCTACCACCGCCGACGCCGGCAAGTAGGCCTGGGCCGGTTAACCCCCGTCGAGTTCGAAGCAATCATGACCACACCGGCCCATCAGGCCGCCTAACCGAAATTGTCACCGGTTCGTGCAGCAGACTCTTATATACGCTCGGAGGAATAGTGATGAGGAGGGCACGTGCGAAACCATGATTCACAGGCATCGCCTCGAATACTCCGAGTGAACTTGACGTGGCGGTTTTAATGGCAGTCCGCGCATGGTCGGAAGGGTACGGCGAATGACTCAATCGACCGGAGACTTCGATTTAGTGCTCGAAGTAAGCGCGGAAACCCTGAATCGACTGGTTGCCACAATGCACCAAAATGGGTTCCCGCACCCATCACTGCCGAGTCTTCCGCATGTGCTGCACCTGCGACTGCCCGGTAAGACCGAACACGGATCAGTTGATGCTCAAACAGGATGCCCCTCTGTCACTCTGATCGATGGAGCCACTGACAGGTTTACCGTGGATATTGGCTTACGTGCGGAATTCCACCGGGATCCCGGCAGCGCTCCACTCGCTGACATCATCTACGGAAACGTAAGGGCGATATACCGAATTCAGGATATCGATCCAGAGTGTCCGGGCTGGCATGACATAGCCGAAGACTTTCTTTGGTTGCGCGTCATCGGCAGCTCCGTCTCGTTCGACGGCTTGGCGTATGACCAATCTCCCAGTTACCAGCTAATCCCACCTGCCGATCAAGACGCGCTGAACCAAAAGGTCACGAAGTATCTGGCCACGTTACTTACGTTCTCTTACGCTCCGGTGCCGCAACGTATAGACAGACGCTTCCGTCGCTTCCGCTCGCTCGTGGATAACCAGGGACCTCGAGGGTCGGCCCTTGCCTTTCCGTTGTCGATGGACGGCGAAGAAGCAGCGGGGGCAATTGAGTCCATTCAAGAAATCTTTCTTGCCGGTAGCGATTTCGCGATAGCAATCAACGCTGGCGTCATCACCGAGATGATTGCCTCTCAACTAGCCGATTTTGACGGGCTCCAGCGGGACTTTCACGTTCACGGAGATGCGGGATTTGCCGGCGGGCTAGAGATCGACTATCACGTGCAGTTCGCCTCCCCCAAGGTCGAATGGGCCGGGCCCACCCCGTTCGGCGTACCGGTCGGTTTCATCAGGATCAGCGCTGAAGGGCAGGGGTGGGCCACCAGATTGCACCGGAGCGGTGTCTTCAATATCGGCCCGGTGCGGCTGGCCGATCTGGCTATGACAGCCACCGTTGAGCAATATCTCTCGCTCACTTTCACTCTGTACGACGGATTCATCGTGGCTGCAGCTGGTCCGCCTACAGCGACTGTGCAATACAACGGCCCGTACTCGAGCGATTTCATTCCGGCTGCGCGGCAACGCATTACAGATGAGATGCAAACGCTAGTGAAGGCGAACCTCGGCGCCGCCCAGAGCAAACTATCGTCTTTCAATATGGCCGATAAAGTGGCAGCGCTGGCCCAAACGCTTCAATCCGTCGATCCGGCCGCAGACGCCGTCATCAGCGCCGTGACCTTCCACCCGGACGCAATCGTTCTGCACGGCACCGCCAGCTTTGCGCAGCGAGTGGCTGCTTCTACTGATTTCAGCAAGAACACTGCTGGAGATGGTTTTTCGGCGATCAATAGCTGGATTCCCGGTGGAAGAATTGACCAATTCATTTGGGTTTGGCAGTGGTACAACACTGTACTGCCGGCTCCTACCGACCCGCCTGGCAGCAGCACCCAAAGCCAGACCTTTGAACTTCGCCGCCCGCACGACTCGAGGACACGGTTCGGTCGCATACTTAACGTCGAATCGCCGCTACCGGGGCTCGACGGACTGGGACGAATGTGCTTGACAGTTAAAGGAATGCACGTCGACGCAGTAACTGGTATGTGGACAACGACCCAAGGCGTTACGGAGTGCATGCATTTTGGCTTGGCCATGAACACGCCTGCCGCCGTGTCGCTTCCGCTTCGTCTCTATCACTTCTCGACCAAAAGTGTTCACCGAGAGATTGGCACATTGGCCGTCGGAAGTGACCGCCTCCACGCGCCCAATCTGTTGATTGGTTATGTCGGTCAAGCTGAATGGGATCCCGCGGTGGCCACCGCCACACAAGAAGGTTTGCATCGCAGCACCCGCCGCGGGGCAGGACTTCGGGTGCTGTTGCTGTTCGCTGAACACACAATCCGCCGCGGCGATCGGGAGATGCATGTCCAACTCCAACGCTTTTGCACCGAAGCGCCCGCTCCAGTGACTGTCACCGAAGACGTAGCAGACCGATGGTCGGCCGCTCTAGGTATCCCCGCCGCCGAGCCGAGCATCGGTTGGCGGCTGCTGGACGCGGAAGGAGTGTTGCGGTGGGCGCCCGAAGGCGGTTTCAGCGCTGATGAACTGTCTAACATTCTTGACACGAGGCTATCCTCAAGCGTCACGCCCGACCCGGTGGCGATAGCCGGAGCTCCCCGGCTGGGAACGCGGCTACGGCCGGAACTTGCAATCCCTCGCTGTCCGCCCATCCCGGTAGCCCGACCACTGCGGCCAGCCCGAATTCTCTTTGTAGACAACGGCGATGCCTCGCACCGAATGATCGCCCAGCTCGCGCGGCAACAAGATGCCGACACCGACTTAATTGCAGTTATCGTCAGAGATGCTTTGAGCGGCGATACCCAAGCAATTTCGCGAAAGTTTGGTGGTAGGGTGCCCGTTCTTGCTGACACGCATGGTGAAACGATGGCTCGTTGCGGTATCCGATGGCTCCCAATTTGCGTCGATCTCAGCACCGACGGATGCGTGACCGGGGTCATATCGGACTCTGAATTGTCAACGGCAGTGACCGGTACTGATGCAGAAGGGCCGATACGGTAATGGCGCTTTTCTATTCCCTCGTCGATGAGGGGGTGTCATCAGCCTTATGGGATGCGCTTTTGCAGATCTCTGGCTGCGATCCCGGATTGCAAAGCACCGCGATCTTAACCCAGGCTCAGGTAACCTATGCCCCCCAGAAACCTTCCAATCCCGCCACCATGCGGCTGCAGCGCATAGTCGACAGCCCAGCAAGCATCGTGCTTCATAGTGTCAATCCCGGATTTATCGATCCGTGGGGCGGTGTACTCATGTACGGGGGTCTCACCTATTATCCAGATGGCAACGGTCCCGCGAATATCTGGATCGATATGACTCAGGCTGGGGCGCAGGGATACCGAGAGCTTGATCCCCAAGGAAATTATATTTCGGCGCCCAACGCCGTTATTCTCTACCATGAGTTAGCACACGCTTTCCACGGAGTGGTCGCCCGCGATTCGCCCACCTTGAGGAATACTGGCGATCCCGACACGGACAATGCAAACCTTGCTGCAGATCAGCTTATGGTTATCGCTGACGAGAACCAATTTCGACAAGTGCTGGGGCTGCCGCTGCGTATTCCCACCTTGCAAGCGATCGACGGTGACGATTACCTCGGGCCGCCGACCGTTGGGCCGGCAAGCCTGAACGATTGCAATGATGGAGTTTGGAGCCTGGATTGTCTTGTCGATAAAATAAAACAGTTACTTTCGTAATTTGACGTAATTCGGGTATGAAAGGCGGAGATGATCGAGCAAATCGCGATTAGCGAAATTCAGCTCTCGCCGCTGGCTGACCATCGCGCAACAGGACACATTGACGGCACAGTCAAGGTAGCTCTGCGATTGACTATGCGAAATATAGGTGATGACCGGTTATTTGCAACCAGTGCTATCACAACGGTTGGTTACAGCGATGCGGACCGAGTGCTCTGCATAGGGTTTCAAGATTATGAAGCTCTCGCCGCAAGCGAGCGACGCCGCCCGTTCGTTGTACGATTCATCACCGTCGAACCCCACAGCCAGTCCACTATCGACACCGCACTTACGTCATCACTGACCTTCGGCGCGCTGCCCGAGGACGACGGACCACCGTCGAAGCGGGTCTGTCTCTACTGCGACGTCGACACCATCGAGATCACCGTCACTTACGCCGATCAACAACCACCCATTCAGATGAACCTCGCATCGGGGCGACAGGAAAGCGGCAGAGGGTGGCGCTCCACGCACACGCGTTTGTCCGTTCATGATTAAGCACTTCTACGCGCACCTCAACGCAGCACCGACAGCTCAGTGTGCCGAATTTGGCAGGCGGTGGCCAGACGAGTACGCCGACCACCGGGCCTGTCTGGCGAAAGGGCTTAAGCGCGTTTTCAATCCGAGCGGGGGGTGATTGCTTCGAATACTTGGCGCTCGTCGACCAGGGGCGGCATCGGGTGCTGCACCAGTTTCCCGACGAGAGTTGGACCGCGTCTTTGGTGGCGGCGTTCTCGTGGAGGTGATGGCGTTGGAAGTCCAGACTATTGGTGCGACAGCGGTTGCTCTTCATCCACACGTGCGAGAAGCTGGGTCATCGCCCACCAGGACGGCCGCCAGGCAGGGTTCACGGCCTCGCGCCCGTTCGAACTGCGCTGCGCGATGTGCGGTTTCGGCAAGGATTCGGTTGGCGACGGCGGTGCCGTCCATGACGATGGCGCTCACGGCATCTCCTCAAAGTGAGGAGCACCAGGCGGTCGATGCGTCCTGGTTCTGCTTCCCGGTGGTTATTTGGCCGGACCCCGCGGACTGTTCAACGAGGAGTGAGAGTCGTTTATCTGGTATTACACCGGGCAGCCTAGCCGGCGGGTAGTCTGCCGTGAGCTATCAGTTGCGCAAGGGAGCAGTAGTCCATGGCCAGGGTCTCGACTTTCAGGTCTGCCGAGGCACGCGCCGAGTTCTGCCAGCTGTACGACGCGGCGGTCGCTGAAAGTCCCATTCCCATCACCGAGTCAGACATTGAGACATCGTGGGGACGTACACACGTACTCGCTGCCGGCGAATCGTTAAAGCCGCCGCTGGTCGCGATCCATGGCAAGTCGTTCAACGCGACATCGTGGTTGCCATTGCTGCCCGCGCTCAGCGTGAATTACAGGGTCACGATGATCGACGTGGTCGGCGACCTTACCAAGAGCATCGCGACTAAGCCGATCGCCAAAGCGCACCACGTCGTGGCATGGCTTGATGAAACCTTGCGCGAACTTGGAATCCAACGAGCAGCGTTCAGCGGCATGTCGTTTGGGGCCTGGATGGCGTCGAACTACGCGATGACATTCCCTGACCGCGTTGATCGCCTGGCACTCCTGGGCCCCGCGGGGCTCGCTAGCGGTCAACATGTGGGTTGGATTGTTCGTGC
>Ga0213876_10002635_pt1 | contig 10485 bp, 7 predicted proteins | sample BarmaccomBMRX_R9_FD_160113 | JGI IMG/M metagenome (GOLD analysis project Ga0213876, IMG submission 160113) | Root-associated microbial communities from Barbacenia macrantha in rupestrian grasslands, the National Park of Serra do Cipo, Brazil - RX_R9 | ecosystem: Host-associated > Plants > Roots...
CGTGACTCGTGACTCGTCAGTCCTCCCCAACTGTCATCCTGAGCGCAGCGAAGGATCTGCCGTGCGTGGCGGCGTATCCTGCCCGCGAGGTAGGGACCTCCCGTGCAAGCACGTCACACGTACCGCACACTAGATCCCTCGCTCCGCTCGGGATGACGGAGAGGGAGGGGTCACGAGTCACGATCGGACAGGCCCCCTCTTGCCCTCCGACCTTCCGCGCCGTATCCTCGCCTCGGTAACCGAGGGTACGGCGCCGAGCCCCTGAAACTCTCGCGGGCGCCCGTCGTACTCTCATCTCGGTAACCGAGAGGAGCGCGAGGATCCCGTGAGCAAGCCGAACGACCTGGTGCAGGGCACGCTCGACCTCCTCATCCTCAAGATGCTGGCGCTCGAGCCCATGAACGGCTGGGCCGTCGGACAGCGCCTCAAGCAGCTCTCCGCCGATGTGCTCCAGGTCAGCGACGGCTCGCTCTACCCCGCGCTCCACAAGCTGGAGCAGGAAGGGTGGGTCAGCGCCGAATGGCGGCAGAGCGAGAACAACCGCCGCGCGAAGTTCTACTCGCTCACGCGCGCCGGCCGGAAGCAGCTCCAGATCGAGGCGGGCAACTGGGACCGCCTCGCCCGCGCCATCACCGCGGTCGTGCGCCTGCAGGAGGCATGACCGGCGGCACGACGGGACGCCTAACAGGAGGCATGCGATGAGCATCGAGCGTCGGCTGCGGATCGTCTCCCTGCGCCTGCGGTCCGTCTTCCGGCGGCGCGAGGTCGAGCGCGAGCTCGACGAGGAGCTGCAGGACCACATCGAGCGGCAGACCGCCGAGAACGTCCGGCAGGGGATGCCGCCCGACCGCGCGCGCGCCGCCGCGCTCCGCGCCCTCGGCAACATCGAGCTGCGCAAGGAGCAGGTGCGCGACACGCGCGGCCTCCGCTGGCTCGAGGAGCTGCCGCGCGACGTCGCCTTCGGGGTCCGCGCGCTGCGGCGCGCGCCGGGCTTCGCGCTCACCGTCGTGCTCACGCTCGCGTTGGGCATCGGCGCGAACACGGCCATGTTCACGCTCCTGCGCGGCACGCTCCTGCGCCCCCTCCCAAACCGCGACGCCGAGCGCCTGGTCTACCTGCGTCAGTCCGCGCCGGGCGCGCAGGAGCAGAACGTCCTCTTCTCCGTCCCGGAGATCGCCGACTACCGCGCGTCGGCGAAGACGTTGGGCGCCATCGCCGAATACTCCTCGGTGCTGCCGTTCACGCTCGTCGGCGCGGACGGCACCGCGGCGCGCATCCGGGCGGGCATCGTCAGCGGCAACTACTTCGACGTCATGGGTCTCGCGCCCGTCGCCGGCCGCCTCACCACCGTCGGCGACGACGGGCCGGCCGCCGCCCCGGTCGTCGTGCTCTCGCACCGCTTCTGGATGGAGCACTTCGGCGGCGATCCGCGTGTCGTCGGCCGCACCGTGCGCCTCAACGACCGCGTGTCGACGATCGTCGGCGTGGTGCAGGCCGCGCCCGACTATCCGCGCCCCACCGACGTGTTCGTGAACACGGTGACGAGCCCGCACCACCTCAGCGCGACGATGGTCACCGAGCGCACGCATCGCATGACGGAGATCTTCGGCCGCCTCGCGCCCAACGCGACCGTCGCGCAGGCGCGCGACGAGATCGGCCACCTCGCCGCGGCCATGTTCCGCGCGCACCCCGAGGCGTACGAGAAGTCGTCGCAGTACACGATCGCCATGCTGCCGCTGCGGGACGCGGTGAACGAGCGCGCCTCGCTCACCTTCTGGCTGCTCATGGGCGCCGCGGCGTTCGTGCTCCTCATCGCCTGCGCCAACGTCGCCAACCTCACGCTCATGCGCGGCGTCGGGCGCGAGCGCGAGATGCTCGTGCGCGCCGCGTTAGGCGCCGGCCGCGGACGGCTGCGCCGCCTGCTCGTCGTCGAGAACCTCACGCTCGCCCTCCTCGGCGGCGCGTTGGGCGTGCTCGTGGCGTGGGCCGCGCTCGCGCTGCTCGTCGCCTTCGCCGCGCAGCTCTCGCCGCGCGCCCGCGAGATCCGCGTCGACGGCGTCGTGCTCGCCGTGGGCCTCGCGACGAGCGTCGTCGCCGCCGTCGCGCTCTCGTTCCTGCCGCAGATCGGTGGCGAAGGGGCCGCCGCCGCGCCGCTCGCGCCCGCGGGCCGCCGCACCACGCTCGGCCGCGGACGCCAGCGCGTGCAGCGATCGCTCGTCGTCGCGCAGCTCGCGGTCTGCATGGTGCTGCTCACCGGCGCCGGCCTCCTCGTGCGCACGCTGGCGAAGCTGCAGTCGGTGGAGACCGGCGTGCGCGCCGATCACGTGCTCACCATCGAGCTGCCGCTCGACGGGCCGCTCGAGGTCGTGGTGATGAACCAGCCCGCGAACCTCGCGCGCTACGAGCGCCTGCGCGAGCGCGTGGCCGCGATCCCCGGCGTCGGCGTCGCGTCGCTCGGCGTCTCCGCGCCGCTCCGCGGCTCGCTCGTCGACTTCGACGTGAAGGCCGAGGGACGCGCCGCCGCGCCCGACCGCCCGACGCCGCACGCGTCGCTGCGCACGGCCGATCCGGCGTACTTCACCGCGGCGGGCATCCCGCTGCTCGCGGGGCGCGCGTTCGCGTCGACCGACCGCCGCGGCACGGCGCCCGTCGTCCTGCTCAACCAGTCGTTCGCGCGGCAGCTCTTCGGCGATGAGAATCCCATCGGCCGACGCGTCGCGTGGACCGGCGCGGTGCTCAAGTTCACGCCCATCTCCGACCAGTGGCGCACCGTCGTCGGCGTCGTCGGCGACACGCGCGACCAGGGGCTCGAGGGCGATCCGACGCCGACGATGTTCGAGCCGTTCGCCCAGGAGATGGTGTTCGGCGGCGCGCTCGTGCTGCACACGACGACCGATCCCGCGTCGCTCGCGCCGACGGTCGTGCGGGCCATCCGCGAGACGATCCCCCGCCAGCTCATCGAGCAGGTCGCGACGCTCGAGCAGATCCGCGACGAGACGGTCGCACCGCGCCGGCTCAACGCGCTGTTCATCGCCTCGTTCGGCACGCTCGCCCTCGCGATCGCCATGGTCGGCATCGCCGGCGTGCTCGCCTTCTCCGTCAGCGCGCGTGTCGCGGAGATCGCCATCCGCATGAGCCTCGGCGCCAACGCGCGCCGCGTCTACCGCATGATCCTCGGCGAGGGCGGCGTGCTGCTCGCCACGGGGCTCGCCGTCGGCCTGTTCGGCGCGCTCGCGGTGACGCGGCTGCTGCGCGGCCTCCTCTTCGGCGTCACGCCGCACGACCCGATGACGTTAGGCGGCGTCGCGCTCGTCCTCGCCGCGGTCGGCGTCGCGGCCTGCTGGCTCCCCGCGGCGCGCGCCGCGCGCGTCGATCCCGCGGTCGTGCTGCGCGCCGATTGACGAGCGCACCCCTCTCCGATTCCTTCCTTCCGGAGCCGCGCATGAGATCCGCGAAGAGCGTCGGCCGCATCGTCGGCATCCTGTCGCTGGGCCGGATGCTGCTGGCACCGGTGGTGTACGCCGTCCTGCTGCCGCCCGTGCTCGGCACGAGCTTCCTCGCCGACGCCGCGGGCAGCGCGCTGCGGATCCGCGTGGCGCTGCTGCTCACGTTCGTGTTCGGCGCGCTCACGCTCGGCATCGCGATCGTGGGGCTGCCCGTCCTGCGCCGGCACGGCGAGGGGCTGGCACTCACGCTGCTCTCCCTGAGCGTCGTCGGCTGCGCGACCCTCGCCATCGACGACCGGGCGATCCTCGACATGCTCTCGCTGAGCCAGGCCGACGCGGCCGCCGGCGCGCCGCACGAGGTGATCCGGGCGTTAGGCGGCCTGGCGCGCACGACGTGGCGTTGGGCGCACTTCAGCAACCTCGTGCTCTCGCATGGCACCCTGGTGCTGCTCTCGCTGATCGCGTACCGTGGCGCCCTCGTGCCGCGTGCGCTGGCCGCCTTCGCGCTCGCCGCGGCCCTCCTCTCGACGGGCGCGGTGGCGATGCCGCTCCTCGGCTACCGCTTCGAGTCGCTGCTGCTCGTGCCCACCGCGCTCGGCCAGCTCGCCCTCACGGCGTGGCTCCTCGTTCGCGGCTTCGTGGAGCGTGCATTTCAGGGCAGCAGCGAGCCGCAGCGCGTCGGCGGCCTGACGTTAGGCGCGCACACCTGAGTAGCTGATCGGGAGTCTCGAAGCACCACCCTGCCGCTCATCTCGCACAGGATGGAGCGCCACATCCGACATCATCACGCATCATGGACTTCGATCTGACGACCGGCCTCGCCGTTCTGGAGCGCACGCCGCACGCCCTGCGTGCGCTGCTCGCCGGGCTCTCGCCCGCGTGGACCGACGCGACCGAGGGCCCCGAGACGTGGAGCCCGTACGTCATCATGGGCCACCTCGTCCAGGGCGAGCGCAGCGACTGGATCCCGCGCGCGCGGCTCATCGTCGAGCAGGGCCCCGAGCGCCGCTTCACGCCGTACGACCGCGAGGCGCAGTTCCGCGAGAGCGAGGGGAAGTCGCTCGCCGACCTCCTCGACGAGTTCACGCGCCTGCGCTCGGAGAGCCTCGCGACGCTCGCCGGGTGGCGTCTAACGGAGGCGGATCTCGCGCTGGAGGGCGAGCATCCGGCGTTCGGCCCCGTCACGCTGCGTCAGCTCCTCGCCACGTGGGTCGCGCACGACCTGGGACACGTCGCGCAGACGGCGCGCGTCATGGCGAAGCAGTACCGCGAGGCCGTCGGCCCGTGGCGCGCCTACCTGCCCGTCCTCGACCGCTGACCCGCAGCGCGCGATCCGTGTAGACTTGGATGACCGCCCGACGACCGGCCACCAGCAGCACGCGACATTCGTGACCGTTCCTCCGACCGCCGACACGCACGCGACGACCGACGCGCTCGCGCCGATGGTGCGCGTGCCGTCGCCGTCGCAGCGTCGCGCGATCGAGGCCGCGCCGGGCCCGCTCCTCGTGCTCGCGGGCCCGGGCGCCGGCAAGACGTACTGCCTAACGGAACGCATCGGCGCGCTCGTCGAGCGGCATGGGCTCGATCCGGCGCGCGTCTGCGCGTTCACCTTCACGAACAAGGCGGCCGGCGAGATCGCGCACCGGCTCGCGGCGCGGCTCGGCGACGCCGCCGAGCGGATCACGCGCGGCACGCTGCACGCGTTCTGCGCCCAGCTCCTGCGCGAGCGCGGCACCGACGTCGGCCTCCGCGCCGGCTTCGGCATCGCCGACGAGGCCTACCAGCTCGACGCGCTCCGCCGGCTCGACGGGCCGAAGCGCTGGCACCGCGGCACGCTCACGCGCTTCGCCGCGCACCGCCTGCGTGGCGATCCGCTGCTGCACGACGACCAGGCGCTGTTCGACCGCTACGAGCGCTACCTCGCCGAGCGCAACGTCGTCGACTTCGACACGCTGCTCGTGCGCGCGGCCGACCTGCTCGAGCGCACCGCCGCCGCGCCGGTCGTGCGTGCGCGCTGGGACGCCGTGCTCGTCGACGAGTTCCAGGATCTCAACCCGGTGCAGTACCGCGTGATCGCGGCGCTGGCGCGCGACCATCGCCACGTCTTCGCGGTGGGCGACGACGAGCAGTCGATCTACTCGTGGGCCGGCGCGGATCCGAGCGTGTTCCGCAGCTTCGTCAACGACTTCGGCATCTCGGCGCGCATCCATCTCGAGGAGAACCGCCGCTGCCCGCACGACGTGTTCGCGCTCGCGCGCCGGCTCGTGACGGTCAACACGCCGATCTTCGCCGACCGCGTGGAGCCGCGCGCCGAGCGCGACTCGCCGTTCCCCGTCGCGGTGCTCGACTTCGCGAGCGACGACGCCGAGATCGCGTGGATCGTCGAGGACCTGCGCCGCGACCGCGTGCGGCACGGGCACGCGTGGGGCGACGTCGCGCTGCTCTATCGCAAGCACGAGATCGGCGACCGGCTGGAGACGGCGTTCGTCAACGCGGGCATCCCGTGCCGGCTCGCGCAGGGGCGCGCGCTCGCCGAGGATCCCGCCATCGCGTACGTGCTCGCCGCGCTGCGCGTCATCGCCAGCCCCGACGACGAGGTGCTGCGCGACGCGTTCTTCGGCGTCGTGCTGCCGCGCCCCCTGTTCGAGGAGGCGCGCGCCAAGGCGGAGGCGAGCCGCCACGCGCTCGTCAGGCACCTGCACTATCTCTCCGAGCGGCTGCCGCGCGGCGACGAGCAGGCGCGGCACATCCGGCGCGCGCTCTACGACTGGCGCAACCTCGCCGCGTTGGGCCGCGGGCATTCTTCGTTAGGCGCGCTGATCCAGGAGCTGCTGTCGCGCCGCGTCGGCGCCACACGGTCGGTGCTCGACGACCGCCACGACGAGATCACCGACCCCGCCGAGCTGTCCGACGTCGTCGCACTCGCCGAGCGGCTGCGCGCGGCGCGTGAGGAGCGCCGCACGGTGTGGCTGCCGCGCATGGGCGGCGTCGAGATCGCGCTCGAGGGGATGCTCGCCACGCTCGGCCTCACGCTGCGCGTCGGCGGGGAGCAGCCGTCAGGCGCGGAGCGCGTCGGGCCCAGCGACGTGCCGTCGGTCGGCATCGCGCTCGGCGTGTTCAAGGCCGCGCAGCTGCTCGAGATGGCCGAGTCGTCGGCCGCGTTCACGAGCTTCACCGCGATCGATCTCGAGACGACGGACCGCGACACGGAGACCGCGGAGATCGTGGAGATCGCCGCCGTGCGCGTGCGCGACGGGCGCATCGTCGACACGTTCACGTCGTACGTGAAGCCGCGCGGGCGCATGGCCGCGGGGGCGATGGCGGTGACGGGCATCCGCGACGGCGACCTCGCCGCCGCGCCGCGCTTCGAGGACGTGTGGCCGCGCTTCCGGCGCTTCTGCGGCGACGACGTCATCGTCGCGCACAACGGCTACGAGTTCGACTTCCGCATCCTCAAGCGCATCGTCGGCAAGCGCTACGATCTCTGCACGTACGACACGCTGCCGCTCGCCCGTCATCTCTTTCCGACGAGCGCGAAGCTCGGCGATCTCGCGCGCCGGTTCGACGTGTCGCTCGACCGCGCCCACCGCGCGCTCGACGACACGCGCGCGCTCGCCGAGGTCGCCCTCGCGCTCGATGCCGCGAAGCTCGCCCGTGCGCGCAAGACGGCGCTCGTCACCCACCTCGACCGGCTCGGCCTCGCGCTCGCCCTCTGCGACGAGGCGACGCTGTGCGACGAGGCGCGCATGTTCCGCGACGCCACGCGCGCCTTCGCGCTCGGCCGCTACAGCACGTGCCTGGAGGCGTACGAGCGCGCGCAGGGCGACGACCTGTCGATCCCCACGGTCGACGAGGTGATCGAGCGGCTGGGCGGCATGGAGCTGCTGCTCCGCGTGCGCGCCGGCAAGAGCGCCGACGAGCGCTATCCGGCGGCGATGGTGCGCCTGCGCCGCCTCGTCGCCGGCGTGCCCGACGGCCCGCTCGCCGCGCAGCTCGCGGAGTTCCTCGAGCGCGCCGTGCTGTCGCGCTGGGACGGCCACGACCCCGACGACGCGCGCGTGAACCTGCTCACGCTGCACTCCACGAAGGGGCTGGAGTTCTCGCGCGTGTACGTCGTCGGTGCGGAAGACGGGCAACTGTTAGGCAACCCGCAGCTCGCCCCGAAGCCCGGCGAGGTGGAGGAGGCGCGCCGGCTGCTGTACGTGGGCATGACGCGCACCGTCGACCGCCTCGTGCTCACGCGCGTCGCCACGCGCAGCGGCAAGTCCACCGGCGGCCATCAGTTCCTCGACGAGATGGGCCTCGCCGCCACCGCGCCGGCTTGAGTCCGTTAGGCACATGTCGTAGCAGCGTCGTTCCTCTGCGCCCTCCGCGTCCTCTGCGGTTCCATTCTTTGAACCGCAGAGGACGCAGAGGAGTGCGTTCGGCAAGAACCGCTGGTGAGAGACTCCGCGGTGAGAAATCGACGGGCTCGGAAGCGGCGTCGCGAAGTGACAATCGTCACTTGCCCCGATCGCCGTTCGGCGCCAGGATAGTGCCCCGCGCCGCCCCCACCTCGGCGCGACGCGCGACCTCCTGCGTCCATCCGAATGACGGCCCCCGCCGATCTCTCCAAGCTGCGCATCGACCGCGACGCGCCGACGTCCTCCGAGCGGTCGGCACTCGGCCGCAACGTGGTGCTCTTTCTCGTCGCAGCCGCACTCGTCGCCGCCGGCGTCGCGGTCGTGCGCGCGCGCGCGGTGCCCGTCGTGCAGACCGTCGTCGTCACGACGGGCGCGAGCGCGGGCGGCGCCGGTGGCGGCGGCGCGACCGCGGTCACCGCGAACGGCTACGTCGTCGCGCGCACCAAGGCATCGGTGTCGGCGAAGATCGCGGGGCGCCTCGCGTTCCTCGGCGTGAGCGAGGGCTCGCACGTGCGGCAGGGCGACGTCATCGCGCGGCTCGACAACGCCGACTACGCGGCCGCCGTCGCGCAGGCGCAGGCGAACGTCGCGTCGGCCGACGCGAGCCTCATCGAGACGCGCGCCGATCACGACCAGCTCGTCGTCGACGCCAACCGGCTCGAGGAGATGCGCGCGCGCAACGAGGCGCTCATCTCCAAGCAGGAGCTCGACCTCGCGCGCAGCCGCGTCGCGCAGGCCACCGCGCGCGTGCAGGCCGCCGACGCGCGCCAGCGCGCCGCGGCGGCGGGGCTGCGGCTCGCCCAGGCGACCGAGGAGAACACCATCATCCGCGCGCCGTTCACCGGCACCGTGCTGCGAAAGGACGCCGAGGTCGGCGAGGTCGTCGCGCCGTCGGTCGGGGGCGGGCTCACGCGCGGCGCCGTGGTGACGATGGCCGATCTGTCGACGCTCGAGGTCGAGGTCGACGTGAACGAGGCGTACATCGGCCGCATCGCCGGCGGACGTCCGGCGCGCATCACGCTCGACGCGTATCCCGACACCGCATTCCGCGGCGCCGTGCGCCAGGTCGTGCCGACGGCCGACCGCCAGCGCGCGACGGTGCAGGTGAAGGTGACGATCGACGATCACGATCCGCGCATCCTCCCCGAGATGGGCGCCAAGGTCGACTTCCTCGCGCCGCCGGATTCGACGCACGCGAACGCAGCGGCATCGACGAGCGCCGCGTTCCGTCTCCCCTCGGCCGCGGTGCGTACCGACGGCGGCGCGAGCGTCGTGTGGATCGTGCGCGACGGGCGGCTCGTTAGGCGCGTCGTGCAGACCGGCCCCGTGAGCGGCGGCTACCTCGAGATCCGCTCGGGGCTGAGCGGCGGCGAGCAGGTGCTGTTGGGCGGCGTCGAGTCGCCGGTCGACGGCATGCGCGTGAAGCTGCGGTAGGTGCAGTCATCCCGGCTTTCGCCGGGATGACGAACTCCCACACTGAGGGAATCGGTCCATGGCGCTGGTCGAGATCCGCGACGTCTACAAGTCGTTCAAGCGCGAGGCCCAGACCGTCGACGTCTACAGCGGCCTGACGATCGACTTCGAGGAAGGGAGCTACACGGCGCTCATGGGCCCGTCCGGGTCCGGCAAGTCGACGCTGCTCAACCTCGTCGCGGGGCTCGACAAGCCCACGCGCGGCAGCGTGCGCGTGGCGGGCGCCGAGGTGAGCACGATGTCGCCCGCGCAGCTCGCCGACTGGCGCGCGCGCACCATCGGCTTCGTGTTCCAGTCGTACAACCTGCTGCCCGTGCTCACCGCGCAGCAGAACGTCGAGCTGCCGCTGCTGCTCACGCGGCTCAACAAGAAGGAGCGCGCCGAGCGCACGGCGATCGCGTTGGGCGTCGTCGGGCTCGGCGACCGGATGGACCACTATCCGCGGCAGCTCTCCGGCGGCCAGGAGCAGCGCGTCGCCATCGCGCGCGCCATCGTCGCCGACCCCACGCTCATCCTGCTCGACGAGCCCACCGGCCAGCTCGACTCGAAGAGCTCCGAGGAAGTGCTCGAGCTGCTGCGGCGGCTGAACACGGAGTTCCACAAGACGATCATGATGGTGACGCACGACGCGAAGGCGGCGTCGCACGCGAAGCAGGTGCTGCACCTCGAGAAGGGCGTGCTGCTCGAGCGCGTCGAGGGCGGGTCGCCCGTGTCGGCGGCGCAGGCGACGTTAGGCGCGTCGCGGCGGGAGGGGGTGCCGACATGAAGTTCCTGCCGCTCGTCCTCGCCAACCTGCGGCGCCACCGGCTGCGCACCGTGCTCACGACGTGCAGCGTCGCGCTGGCCCTCTTCCTCTTCGCGTCGCTGCGCACCGTGGTGACGACGCTCAACGCGGGCTCGCAGGTGAGCAGCGCGCAGCGTCTCATCGTGCAGAACTCCACCGCGTTCGTCATCCCGCTGCCCATGAGCTACGCGGCGCGCCTGAAGAGCGTGCCGCACGTGCAGGAAGTGACGTGGGCCAACTGGTTCGGCGGCAAGTACGGCGACGGCCGGAAGTTCTTCGCGCAGTTCGCCGTCGATCCGGAGACGTACCTCAAGATGTACCCCGAGATCCAGGTCGCCGACGACCAGAAGCAGGCCTTCCTCAAGGAGCGCTCGGCGGC
>Ga0213876_10002636_pt1 | contig 10480 bp, 6 predicted proteins | sample BarmaccomBMRX_R9_FD_160113 | JGI IMG/M metagenome (GOLD analysis project Ga0213876, IMG submission 160113) | Root-associated microbial communities from Barbacenia macrantha in rupestrian grasslands, the National Park of Serra do Cipo, Brazil - RX_R9 | ecosystem: Host-associated > Plants > Roots...
GTCGCCATTCGTCGACTTCACCTCGAACACGCCATCGCCGATCTCGAGAATCGAAACGTCGAAGGTGCCGCCGCCGAGGTCATAGACCGCGATCGTTCCCGATTTCCGTTTGTCGAGGCCATAGGCGAGAGCGGCCGCCGTGGGCTCGTTGATGATGCGCAGGACTTCGAGCCCGGCGATCTTGCCGGCGTCTTTCGTCGCCTGTCGCTGCGCGTCGTTGAAATAGGCAGGAACCGTAATCACGGCTTGGGTGACGGGAGTGCCGAGATGGGCTTCCGCAGTCTCCTTCATTTTGCCGAGGACAAAGGCCGATATCTGCGAAGGCGAGTAGGATTTGCCGTCCGCTTCGACCCAGGCATCGCCGTTGGCGGCCTTGATGATCTTGTAGGGGACGAGCGTCTTGTCCTTCTGCGTCATCGGGTCATTGTAGGTCCGCCCGATGAGACGCTTGATGGCGAAGAAAGTGCGTTCGGGATTGGTGACCGCCTGGCGCTTGGCCGGCTGACCGACCAGTCGCTCACCCTCGTCCGTGAAGGCCACGATCGAAGGCGTCGTGCGCGCCCCTTCGGAATTCTCGATGACCTTCGGCGTCGCGCCGTCCATCACGGCCACGCACGAATTCGTGGTGCCGAGGTCGATGCCAATGACTTTACCCATGATAAGATCCCTTGAATCTAGAAGCAGATCGCCCGACCCCGTAGCAGCCGGGCATGGGCTCCGACGAGGCTCTGCGCTGTGTGCTTTGCGCCCCAGACCGGAGTGCCGGTCTCACCGGCGTCTTTCGCGATATAAGAACAGCGCTATGGGCTCGCAAGGCGCGATAAGGCTTCTCTTGGGAAAAACCGCGACGAATTGAGTTCAGTCGGAGGCGGGCGTCAGCCCTGGCGTTCGGGCGTGTGCACGACAAGCCCGTCGAGAGCTTCAGTGACGCGGATCTGGCAGGAAAGCCGAGAGGTCGGGCGCACGTCGAAGGCAAAGTCGAGCATGTCCTCTTCCATGCTTTCCGGCCCGCCCACCTTCTCTTTCCATTCGGAAGCGACATGCACATGGCAAGTCGCGCAAGCACAGGCTCCTCCGCATTCGGCCACTATACCGGGTACGCCATGCTCGATGGCGCTCTCCATCACGGTCGAGCCGATCTTGGCATCCACGACGCGCTGCGTACCGTCGTGATCCACGTAGGTGATCTTCGGCATCAAATCTCTCTCTCGCATCGGCGTTGAGTGCTTGCGCCAGCGACGCGACGCAGCCCAGGAAAGGCGCGTGCCGAATTGGCATAGCCGCTACGCAAGCGCAAGCAAGGAGGTGGTCGCCCTACCCGCCATCGGACCGCAGGAGCTCTCCGACCCGTCGGCGCGTCGCCTCGATCGTGCCCGCGAGGTCGCGGCCCAAAGGGTCGCAGCTTCTCTGGGACGGGCGCCCCGACGGGCGCCCCGCGCCCCGAGCGGGGCCGGCGCAAGCTTCGTTCTCGACCTGCTCGCACAACAACGCCAATGGGAAAGCGCCAACCGCCAGCGAAGCGCCCTTAAGCTTGTGCGCTGCTTCTTTCCGGGCTCGGCTAGGCTCCCCGCGAAGCGCGGTCGCGAGTGCCTCAAGGCTTTCCGCGTAAAGGCGGAGCAGCTCCTCTCGTAGTTTTGTGTCATCGCCGACCTGCGCATCAAGATGCGAGGTGTCGAGGACCAAACCCGAAACGTTTTCGGCCACGACCCGCCTGCTGCGCCCAAAGTGACCGTAATTTCGGCGATTTTTCCTGGCTTTCATCGGTTTTGCCCCGTAAAGAGGTGCTTTCGCGCAAACCCCGAATAGGTTTTCTCTCATTCGGCGGGCGGGATTCCAGGCTGTCGCGGAGCCATGGTTGCCCGTCCGTTAACGACGTTTTGCAAAGCAGAGCGAGCCCGGGTTTCAAAATTCGCCCGCGCGCTTTACACTGACTTGGTTAACGGGGCTGTGCACGGTCGCGCTCTCGTCCGGGAAAAAGGACGGCGCGCCAAATAGATGCGTTCCGCGACGGAGCTTACCACCGTCACCGAATGGAGCGCTGCGAGGTGTAGCGTATGAGCACGAAACCGAAGCTCGATGACCAGACGCAGGCGGCCTTGAGCGCTATCGAGGAAGCGCTGAAGGGCACCGCGCCCGCGGACGAGCCACGTCTTCCCGAAGCCAATTCCGACATCATCTCGGTTCGGCGCCCAACATCCGACACGCGCAGCCGGCCTGCGTCATCGCCCGCTTCCCCCCTTCCGGAAGCGCCGACGCCCGGTTCGGTCTCGAGAGCCGCCCCATCCCCGGACACCACCTCGGGAAGCGGCCGCCCGGCGGAGGCGAGGCCACGCACGTCCGAGCTTGCCCCGACAGCGGCCGCCAATGACGATCGCGAGGTGATCGGCAATCTCTTGAAAACAATGCAGGCAAGGCCTTCCTCGCGCCCGATGGTCGCGGCGACCCTCGCCTCTCTGCTTTGGGCGGTTGCCGTCATCGCGCTCGCCTGGTGGCGCCTCGGGCTCGGCAATGTGGCCGACCAGGCAAGCTTGATGGAGCGCCTTGAGACGCCGACTTTCGGCTTTGCGCTGGCGCTCCTCGTCGGCCCGATCATCTTCTTCTTCGTGCTTGCGAGCCTGTTTCGCCGCTCTTCCGAGCTCGGGCTCACGGCGCGTTCCTTGTCGCAAATCGCGTTTCGCCTTGCCGATCCTCAGGTCTCGGCCCAGGACGCGGTGGTCAGCGTGAGTACCGCGATCCGACGCGAGGTCGTGGCGATGAATGACGGGATCGAGCGGGCCCTGGCGCGCGCGACCGAGCTCGAATCGCTGGTGCATCGCGAAATTTCGACACTCGAGCGCGCTTATGGCGAGAACGAGCTTCGCATCCGCTCTCTCATCGACGAGCTGATCACACAGCGCGAGGGCATCGCCACCCATTCCGAACGCGTGCGCGACGTGATCGCCGATACGCATCTCAAGCTGTCGAGCGAGCTTTCCGCAGCCACGGCGAAATTGACCGGCTCGCTCGACGAGACGGGTACGAGGGTCGTCGAGACGTTGCACGGCAGAAGCGAGCTCGTGACCTCCGCGCTCGGCCAAGCGGGCGAGCGCATCATGGCCGAGATCGGCGCGCGCGGAACCGAACTCACGGAGCGGCTCTTGGCGGCGACCGATTCCGTGGGACGCCAGCTGGGCGTCTCCGGCGATGCGATCACGGCCGAAATGGAGCGGCGTGCCAAGGACGTCACCGATCGCCTGGCTTCGATCACGGGCGGCATCTCGCAGGAGATCGTGACGCGCGGCGACGCGGTCACGCGTGGCCTTGAGGATACGGGCACTCGCGTCTCCCAACAGCTCGCCGAGGTCGGGGTCGCGCTGAGCGGCTCGCTCGACCGGCAGGGCGGCGAGCTCACGACGCGGCTCGAGACGACGGGCACGCATGTCGCCGAGCAGGTGGCCAAAATCGGCACCGATGTGGCGGGCTCGCTGGAACGCGTAAGCGGCACCGTCGTGACGCGGCTCGACGAGATGGGCACGAGCCTCGTCGCGCATCTCGACCGCGTCGGCGGGGACATGCATCAGAGCTTGAGCACTACCGGGACCCAGCTCGCCAACGCACTGGATCAGAGCGCGATTGCCGTGAACGACCGGCTTGCCGAAACCGGCAAAGGCATCGTGGACGGGCTCATCGGTCGTTCGACCGAGGTGCGGGAGGATTTGCGAGGGATCGGGCAATCGATTGTCACGGAGCTTGGCGCGCGCGTCAGCGAGGTGAAAGGGCACCTCGACGAGACGGGTCAGCGCATCAGCCAGACGATCGTGACCAGCGGAGACGCTCTCACCGAACGCCTTGCGGCGACAGGCATGAAGATCGAGGAAACCGTCACCGGGCGTGGCGGCGCCTTGGAGCAAAAGCTTGCAGCGCTCGGCGACAAGCTCGCTTCCACGCTCGACGAAAAGACCTCGAAGGCGCAGGACATCCTGGCCGGACATTCCGAAAAGCTGTCGGAAACGCTCACGGGTCATCTCAACGCATTCGAGGACGCGATCGTGGTGCGGGGAGGCTCGCTTGCCGAGAAGATCGCCGCCGACGCCGCGGTCTTCACCGACATCGTGTCGAACAAGCTCGGCTCGATCGAGACCCTGCTGACGACGCATGGCGACGGACTGGTCGGACGCCTCACCAGTCACACGCGCGAGGCGGCTCAGACCATGGAAGACCAGATCGCGAATTTCGAGGAGCGCGCCGGCGCCCGGACGGGCGAGATCGTGAGCTCTCTCGACGGCCTCATCGGCCGCATCGACGGCACCTTGGAGAAGCATGCGGGCGTGTTCACCGAGGGCCTGAAGGCGCGCACGATCGAGGTTGCGCGCGCCATCGCCGAAAGCGGACGCAGTGCTTCCGCCCAGCTCGAGACGACCTTGACCGACGCCGGAAAGGTGATCGGGGAGAAGACTTCGTTCCTTTCGGAACGGGCCGACCAGCTCAACAGGCTCCTTGGCGAGCGCTCATCCGAGCTCGCCGGCACTTTCGACGGTGGCGTGCTACGCTTCCAGAACGAGGTGGTGGGACGGCTCGAGACCATCTCGTCGAGCTTGCGTACCCACACGGACACGATTCATGCGCAGCTCGGCGACCGGGCGACGGAAATCGCCAATCTATTCAGCGATCAGAGCGAGCGGCTCTCGACCACGGTCGACGAGAAGCTCGGCGTTCTCGGCAGCCATGTGGCAAATCTTTCCCAGTCCCTCGACCGGCAGGTCAACGGGTTGACGCAAGGTATCGAGGGGCAATTGCAGCTTCTCGACGGTCGCATCACCGGAATGACGAGCGGCTTCGATCGGCAGGTGCATGAGCTCTCGGATCGGGTGGATTCGCGTCTCGAGCTGCTCGGCAAGCGAGCCGCCGATGTCAGCGAGTCGATGGACCGCCATATCGAACGCCTCGAGACCACGGTCGACGGCAAGCTCGAGGATATTTCAGGCGTCTTGTCGACCCGCACCAATGAAGTGAACGCGGTGCTCGGAACACGCGTCGAGGAGCTCGCGCGCGCCTTCGAGAGCCAGATCTCGCAATTCAACGAGAAGGTCGGCGACAAGATCACGTCCTTGTCGTCGGCGATCGGCGATCGCGGCGATCAATTCGTTCGCCTCGTCGATGGCACCGGCACGGCCCTTACCGAAAACCTGACGCAGCGCCTGCTCGGCATCAAGGTCGACATCGAGCGCGCGAGCACCACGGCGGCCGAGACGCTCGATCGGGGCGCGACAACGCTCGTCGCCAGCTTCGAAGGCGGCGTGCGCGAGTTTTCGGAGAGCGTTGCACGTTCGTCCGCCGAGTTGCGGGGCACCGTCGACGAGTCGACACGCCACTCCATCGACGCGCTCGCCAATGCGCATGAGACCGTGCGTGGCGAGATCGGCGGCATTCTCGACCGTCTCAGCGCGGCAAACGGATTGCTGCAGCAGATCATGTCGGGCGCGGGCCAAAGCCTCGGCGCGCTCGAGGCGGGGTTGGCGAAACGCCTAAAGGATCTCGAATACCTGCTCGGCGGCATCGTTTCCGAAACCAATCGCGCAGCCTCGCGCGTGGCCGACCAGGTCGGCGCGCTCAACTCGGTTTCGAGCTCGACCTTGCGCAACGCCGAGAATCTCCTCGAGAAGCTCGAGAGCCAGGCTCACGCGCTCGCCGACGCGACGGAGGCCCAGACGCGCGGATGGAACGAGGCAGCCGACCTTCTCGAGCGCGTCGAGGCTCGCATCGCGCGCTCGCTCGCGGCCAAGCGCGACGTGCTCGAAAACCTCACCTCTTCGATCGGCGATCGCAGTGACGAGTTGGAAAAGGTCACCAGCGCGTTCCGCGAGCTCATCGAGGATTCGCTTGGTGCGGCGGAGGAGAAGGCGCGCCGCATCGGCGACGTGTTGAGCGAGAACGCCCGCGCTTCGGTCGCCGCCATCAATGAACAATTCACACATATCCGCTCGACCGCCGGCTCGGAGCGCGAGCGCACCGCGACGGCGTTGCGCGAGGCCTATGAGTCGGTCATGACCGACATGAACGAGACTTTCGGCCAGGCGACCTCGCGTTTCCGCGACGCGGCGACCGAGATGCGTCAGATCACGGCGCAAATCCAGCGCGAGATGGAAGTGACGCGAGCCGAGCTTCACCGCGGTCTCGTCGAACTGCCGCGCGAGACGCAAGCTTCCGCCGGCGAAATGCGCCGCGTCGTAGGCGAGCAGATCAAAGTGCTCAACGAATTGACCGCGATCGCCACGCGATCGGCAGCAAGCGTCGATGCCATCGAGCCCGCTTCCATGACGCTCGCGCCGCAACGGGAGCCTCGCCCGGCGCAGGCGTTGGGGGGTATCCCGCCGCGCACGCCGGCACCTGCCCGCTCGGGAGGAACGGAACCGGCGCGGCGTGCCGCTACGCCCAAGCCTTCGGCCGGCCCGGCACAATCGCCGCCGCGGGAAAGGCGAACCGAGACGCCAGCGGCGCGCGAGGATGGCATGCCCCGGAGCGGTTGGCTCTCCGACCTCTTGTCACGGGCATCGCGAGAGGAGCCGCTTCCCGCTGCTTCCAATCGCCAGGCGACTGCTACTCCTCCCAATGGGGCGCCCTCCCCGGTTCCGGCCCAACCTTCCCTCGGCTCGCTCGACACGATCGCGGTCGACATCGCTCGCATGATCGATCACGACGTCGCCGCGAAAATGTGGGACCGCTACCAGGAGGGCGAGCAGGGCGTCTTCAACCGTTCGATGTATACGGCACAAGGCCAGCAGATGTTCGACGAGATAAAGCGCAAATACCGTCGCGATGAGGCCTTCCGTGACGCCGCACACCGGTATGTGGAGGAGTTCGAGCGATTGCTGGCGGAAGTGGCACGCGATCCCGCGACCCAGCGTGGATATCTCACCTCGGATACCGGCAAGGTCTACACCATTCTTGCACACGCGTCCGGCAGGCTGGATTGACACATCCGGCCTGCCCCGGCAGGCTTCTTTGGCTGCCTTCAAAGGTAAGGCCGGCCCCAGCGGATGATCTCACCGAGAATTTGGCCGAGCGCGCGATCGAGCGTTCCGGCCGCGGACGGTCCCTCTGTGTCGCCTGCCATATCGGCCTGAAACACACGTGCCGCGATGGTGCGCCCGGTGACCGCATCGATGAGCTTGACTGCGAGCTCGATCTTGCCTTGGCCGACGCCCGCATCGAGCTCGAATACCCGAATCTCGACGTCCAGTGTCACATCCGGCGTGATGGCGCCGCCCGCGATACCGACGCGCCCGACCGCCCCCGCGTTCTCGAACGCCTGCACGATGCGCGCCTGGAGGAGGCGTGGCAGCCGGTCCGACCATTGGGCGTGAGCCAGCGTGGCGAGACTGCCGTCTGGACGGCGCACGAGCACCCGATCCGAATCGAGCGGCTGCACCGCGACCGGATCGGTCACCACGAATTGGCGCTTGGGGTGCAGTGCTTTCCTCCCGCCCGTCTCGGGTTGAGCGAGATCGAAGGTGACCGGAGGCGGACCGCCACCGCAGCCCGAGAGGACGAGGCTCACCGTGGTGAGGACGGCGAACCTTCGCCGGTGACGCGCCACGCATGATGACCGATGCGGTGGACTGCTCATTCCCCAACCCCTGAAGATCAGCCGCGGCCGATCAATTTCCGTATTCCGGCAAGGACGTCTTTCCGCCGAAGATGAACTGCTGCGGATTACGCTGAACGCTTTGCAGCGTCCGGCTTATATCGCCGAGCGTGCGCCGTCCATCCACCGCGAATTGCTGGATGTCGCGCAATCCGGAGCCGGAAAATCGGTTGAGATTGGTCAAAAGTTCCCCCGAGCGCTTGTCGAGATCGTCAGCGAGCTTGCGAACCGAGCGGGAAGCATCGGCGAATTCGGCAAAGGCATTCTTGCCGTCCGGCGAATTCACGAGGTTGTTGGCGCCGCTTAGTATTTGATCGACCTTGTCGGCGCTCGCGTCGAGCTTGGCAAAGAGCTCGTCGGCGCTCTTGGCGATTTCGTTGACCCGGGCACTGTTCTCACGCAGCGCGCTCGCGAATTTCTCGATTCCGTCCACTGTGCGGTTGATCTTGGCAGGGTCGACGCTGCCGACGACTTGTCGAGGTTGGCGATCACATTGTTGATCGGGCCGGCGTTCGTAGCGACGAGATTGTCGATCGTCGTTGCGCTCCCCTTGAGCTTCGTGACGACGTCATTGGCGTCACGCGCGATGGCGCGCACATTGTCGGACGAGTCGCCGAGCGCGGTCGCAAAGCTATCCACGCTTTTGAGCGTGTGGTTCACCGTCGAGGTATCGAGTGAACTCACCGCCGTATCGATCGAGGCGATGGCGTGGTTGAGCTTCTCGACGTCGAACTTCGAGGCGATCGCCGAAATGTTGTCGACGGCGGCGTTGATCTTTGCGGCATCGAGCGCTTCCGAGAGCCGCTCGAGATTGGCGATGGTGTGGTTGATCGGCACCTGGTTGTCGGCGACGATCTGATTGACCTTCACCAGGATCTCGTCCGCGTGCTGGCCTGCCGTCTGCACGGTCTCGAGCACATTTTGTATGCTCGGCGTCGCAACGGCCCGCAGCGTCGGGATCGTGTCGCCCTGTTTCGGTTTCAGATCGGGCGATTTCGGATCGGAATCGAAAATTTGCACCGAGGCTACACCCGTAAGTCCTGAGAATTCGAGCCTCGCCTTGGTGGATACCTTGACCGGCACGTCAGGCGCGATGTCCACCCGCGCGATGACGAGTCGCGGGTCACGCGGAGAGAAGCTCAAATCGGTGACCTCGCCGACGCGGATGCCATTGAACAACACCGCGCCGCCCCGGGAGAGCCCGGTGACGGGAGTGTCGAACACGACCTGGTAGGATTTGAGGTTGGCGCCGCCGCGCGATCCCGAGAACCAGAAAACGAACCCGAACGCGGCCGCGATGACGCACAAGGTGAAGACGCCGATGAGGGCAAATTTAGCGCGTGTTTCCATTACCTTCTCTCACCATTGCGAGCTGCCGTTTGCCCTGAGTCACGGACCGGCCCCGTTTGCCATGGAAGTAGGATTTCAACCATGGATGTTGTGAGGACAGCATGGCGGAGATGGGGCCGTCGGCGATCACCTTGCCCTCCCCGAGCGCGATCACGCGATCGCATGTGGCGTAAATGCTGTCGAGATCGTGCGTGACCATGAACACGGTAAGCCCGAGAGATTGTTGCAAGGTCAGCATCAATTCGTCGAACTCGCCCGCGCCGATCGGATCGAGGCCCGAAGTCGGCTCATCCAGAAAGACAATGTCGGGATCGAGCGCAAGAGCGCGCGCGAGTGCCGCGCGCTTGATCATGCCGCCGGAGAGCTCGGAAGGGAATTTCTCCGCCGCGTCAGCCTTCAGCCCGACCATTTGGATCTTCAAGATGGCGAGCTCGTCCATCAGCTTCGGCGAAAGGTCGAGATATTCCCGCATCGGCACCTGGACGTTTTGCTTCACCGTGAGCGAGGAGAACAAGGCTCCGTGCTGGAACATGACGCCGAGGCGCTGTTCCACGACGCGCTGCTCGGAATAGTCGAGCTGATCCATGTCGGCCTGAAGGATGATGATGCGTCCGCGCGTCTTGGGCACGAGACCGAGGATGGCGCGCGTGAGGACGGATTTGCCGGTTCCGGACGCCCCGACGACGCCGACGAGCTCGCCACGACTGAGCTCGAAGCTCACATCGCTGAGAATCTCCCTTTCGCCGAGCTCGACCGCAAGGTGCTGCACATCGAGAAGCGCGGTGTCGCTCGCCGCGACGCTTTCGAGCTTCTCGGTGAGCTGACGGACGCGTTCGGCCCGTTTGAGGGGAGCGAGCGGGTTCAGCATGAGGGGAAGGCGCCGCCCATCAATAATTGATCCCCGCGAAGAACATCGCGAAGACGCCGTCCACCACGATGACCATGAAGATCGATTTCACCACCGAGGAGGTCGTTTGTCGACCGAGCGATTCGGCCGAACCTTCGACTCCCATGCCTTCCATGGTGGCGATCAGCCCAATCACTAAGGCCATGAAAGGCGCCTTGATCATGCCGACGAGAAAGGTGTGGATACCGACAGCGTTCTGCAGGCGAAAAAGGAAGATTTCCGGGCTGATTCCGCCATAAACGAAGGCGACGATGCCGGCCCCGAACAAGGCCGCCATCGCCGAAATGAAAGTCAGCATCGGCATGGCCAAAAGCAGCGCGATCACCCGGGGCAGAATGAGCACCTCCATCGGGTCCAGTCCGATCACGTGCAGCGCGTCGATCTCTTCGCGCATTTTCATGGAGCCGAGCTCTGCCGTGATCGACGAGCCCGAGCGGCCCGCGATCATGATCGAGGTCAAAAGCAAGGCGAGCTCCCGAAGCGTCAGGATGCCGACAAGATCGACGACAAGGGTCGGCGCGCCGAAAGTGTTGAGCTGGAATATGCCCTGCTGGGCGACGATGCCGCCCACCAAAAAAGAGATCAGCGCGATAATTGGC
>Ga0213876_10002637_pt1 | contig 10480 bp, 7 predicted proteins | sample BarmaccomBMRX_R9_FD_160113 | JGI IMG/M metagenome (GOLD analysis project Ga0213876, IMG submission 160113) | Root-associated microbial communities from Barbacenia macrantha in rupestrian grasslands, the National Park of Serra do Cipo, Brazil - RX_R9 | ecosystem: Host-associated > Plants > Roots...
CTCGCGAACGCGTACGGCGCATATGGCACGATGGTCGAGCCCAACCTGCTCGGCAGCTTCGCGGCGGCGCACCTCGTGCTCGCGTCGGCACTCCTGGTCGCGCGCGTCGACGCGCCCGCGCGCGCGGCCCGCTGGCTGGTCGTGCTCTCCGCGGCGGCGCTCGTGCTGTCGTTCACGCGCGCCGCGTGGCTCGGCGCGCTGGCCGGCGCCGGCGCCTTCGCCATCGTCGCGCCGCGCACGTTAGGCATCCGCCTGTGGCCGACGCGCTCGCGGCGCGCGCTGGCTCGCATCGCCGTCGGTGCGGTCGCGCTGCTGCTGCTCGCGGTCGTCCCCGGCAGCGCGGCGACGCTGTTCCGCTTCAAGCTCGCGAACCTGGTCAACCTCGGCTCGCAGACGGCCGTGCTGCGGCTGGTGACGTATGCGATGGCGCTGCAGCAGACGACCGTGCATCCGCTGATCGGGTGGGGCACCCATACCTTCGCGCCGCTCGCCGCGGAAGGCGCCGACTTCCAGCGCTTCGCCAACTGGCGCAACCTGTGGATCGGCAACTGGGCGCTGCTCGCGCTGCACGACACGGGCCTCGTCGGGATCGCGCTGTGGATCGCGCTGCTGCGGAGCATTGTCGTGCGCGGGCTGCGCACCGCACGCACGCTTGCCCGCGTCGACGCCGCCGTCGCCGCGCGCGTGCTCGCGCTCACCGCTGCGGTCGCGAGCCTCCTGCTCCCCTTCCTCGCGACGACGGGCTTCTCCCTCGGCTTCCCGTGGCTCCTCACCGGCTTCCTCGCTGCCCATCGCTGCCTAACGGAGCGCGATGCGGTTCCAGCGGCGGTTCCCGCGCACGCACGACTTGCGTGACGCAACGAATGGCCTGATGCCCTTCCTCTGCGTCCTCCGCGCCCTCCGCGGCTCCATCTCACCGCGACGTGCCCGCCACGCCGACGTCGGCATGCCGCTGGATCCCGGCGTTCGCGGGGATGACGGCCGGCGGGACGACCGTTAGGCGCGATCGCACGACGCGCGCCGGCACCCCCGCGACGATCGAGTACGGCGGTACGCTGCGCGTCAGCACTGCGCCCGCCGCGACGACGCATCCCGCGCCGACCGTGACGCCGGCCAGGATCGTGGCGCCGGCCCCGATCCAGCAGTCGTCGTGAATGATCGTCGGCGCGCGATGCTCGCCCTGCGCGCGGATCGGCCGGTCGACGTCCTCGAAGGCGTGGTTCTCCGAGAAGATGCGCACGCCCGGGCCCATGATGACGTCGTCGCCGATGCGCACGCCCCCCTGCCCGCCGACGAACGCGCCCGCCCCGATCGCCACCCGGTCGCCGACGACGATGCCGGTGCCTAACGACGCGAGCACCCCCGTGCAGGTGAGCGTCGCGTGGCGGGCGATCGTGACGTTGCGCCCCAGCGCGATGCCGTGTCGCGAGAGCGCGCCGACGAACGCGCCATCCTCGAGGATCAGCCCCGGCCCCGCGGCGAGCTGCCGCGCGTGCTCCACCACCACGCGCCGCCCACGGAACACCGTGCCGCGCACGCCGCGCGCCCGCAACCGCAGCGGTACCCCGCGCACGATCTGCCGCCCGCGATGCCAGAGCACGATCGCGAGCTGCGCGTCCGACCAGTCGCCCGCCATGCGGTAGCCTGGCTCGCGCTTGAGCCGTCCGACGACATGCTCCACGACGCGCCGCAGCGCGGTCACGCGCGCGCCTCCACGGCCGTGCGCACCGCCGCGAGCAGACAGTCCGCCGAGCGCTCCCACGTGAACGCGCGCGCGCGGCGCAGCCCCGCCTCGCGCACCGTCTCGCGGCGCAGCGCGTCGTCGGCCAGCGCGTCGATGGCGGCGGCGAGCGCGGCGTGGTTGCGCGGATCGACGCGCAGGGCGCCGTCGCCGCACGTCTCGCGCAGCGCGGGCACGTCGGACACCACGGTCGGCGCGCCCGACGCCATCGCCTCGAGCGGCGTCAGGCCGAAGCCTTCGTCGAGCGACGGGCAGCAGAACACCGTGGCGGACGCGTACAGCGCGCGCAGCGTCGCGTCGTCGACCGCGCCGAGGAGGCGGACGCGGTCGGTCACGCGCGCGGCGGCGGCGATCGCGCGCAGGTCGGGGCAGGTGCGGTCCGCGGCCCCCACGACGACCACCGCGAGGTCGTGCGAGCGCAGGAGCGAGGCCGCGCGGATCAGCACGTCCACGTTCTTGCGCGCGTTCAGCCGCCCCGCGTACAGCACGAATCGCCCCGTGATCCCGTACGCCGCGAGCACGCCCTCCACGCTCCCCGCCGGCAGGCTCGCGCGGGGCGCGAACGCCGCATCCACCGCGTTAGGCACGACGTCCACGCGATCCGCCCGCGCGTAGCCGTACGTCACGAGCCGCGTCCGCTCGCTCGCCGACACGGTGCACACGCGGTCGGCACGCGCGGCCAGGGAGCGCAGCGGCGCGAAGTACAGCCGCTCGCGCCACGTGAAGCACTCGGGGTGCGACTCGAAGATCGCGTCGTGCACGAACGCGATGCGCGCGTGCTGCGCCGCGGGCGGCGCGAAGTTCTGATACACCACCGCGTCGAGCCCCAGCCGGTCGGCGACGCGCGGCACGACGAAGACGTTCGACAGCTGGTTGTTCCCCGCCCACACGCCGTGGCGCCGCACGTCGTCGGGCCACGGCGGCGTACGTCCATCGCGCGCGTCGAGGAAGAGATGCAGCTCCACGTCGCGTCGCGCAGCGAGCGTCGCGACGAGGTTGCGCACGACGCGCTTGCCGCTCGGCGGCCCGCGGAACAGCCACTTCGCCTCGATGCCCAGCCGCATCACACCACGCTGGCGGCGCGCTCCCGCTCGAGCCGCGCCGCGACGAGCGCGATCGCGCACGCGATCACGAGACCGACGAGCGTCGCGCCGAGCACGATCGCCACCGTGTACCGCGGCCGCGCCTCGACGAGCCCCTCCGGCGCGTCGAGCACCGTCACGGCCGGCGTGTTGCGCACCGCCTCGATGTTCGCCACCTCGAACCGTTGGGCGACGGTCGTGTAGATCTGCTGCGCGAGCGAGACGCGCCGCTCCAGCTCCGACTCGCGCGCCGTGATGCGCGGCGAGTGCGAGAAGTCGATGTTCGTCGCCCTGAAATCGGCGAGCGCCGCCTCGGCGCCGCGCAGCGCGGCGAGCGCGGTCTCGGCGCGCCGTGCGTCGAACTCGCGCTCCGCGCCGGCCTGCGTCTGGCGGCGTCGCAGGTTGAACTCGTTCACGAGGTCGAGCAGCCGCCGCGCCACGAGCGCCGAGAGCGCGCGGTTGCGCGTCCGCACCTCCAGCCGCACGATCCCCGTCGTGCGGTCGACCGTGACGGTGAGCACCTTGCGCGCGAGCCGGTGCATCGCGTCGATGTCGCGGTCGGTCGGCGTCTTCCCCTCGGCGCGCAGATAGTCCACCAGCGTGCCGCGGAACGGCTCGCCGCCGTACGTCCCGGGCGCGCTGGCGTCGTAGCGCGTCGTCACCGCCTCGTGCAGCAGCGCGTCGGAGCCCAACAGATCGCCGTAGAACTGCGCCGACAGGCTGCCCGAGCCCGACGCCACCGCGGCGAGCGCCGGGATGCCGAGCTGCGACGCCACGGAGCTGAGCGCGCCGAGCGATCCGCTCATCGACGACGGCTCCGATGCGACGAACGCAGCGCGCGCCAGGTACGTGCGCGGCCGAGGCAGCGCGATCGCCGTCGCGCCTAACGCGAACGCGAGCGGCAGCCCGACCACGAGCCGGCGGCGCGCGCGCAGCGCGTCGAGGTACGGCCGCAGCGCGTCGGGCGACGGCTTTCGCGGCTCGACTTGCGGCGTGTAGCGCTCGGGGCGCGCCGGCGCGGTGGCGGGCGGGTTCATCGCCGCACGAGGATCGCCGTCAGCGCGACCAGCCCGCCCAACACCTGCGCGAGCACGCCGAGCCGCGCGATGGGATCGGTGTGCTGCGTCGTGTCGCGCTCGGTCACGTACACCACCGCGCCCGCGCGCGGCGTCGGGATCACGTCGGGCCGCAGCCGCCGCGCGACGACGCTCTCCACGCTCCCGTCGGGCTGCGTGACGTACGCATGCGCGACGTCGCCGGTGCGCGCCGCGCCGCCGGCCGCGCGCACGTAGTAGTCGAGCCCCTTGCCCGGCCGCCAGGCGACGCCGCGCGGCGCGTTCACGGCGCCCTGCACCTCCACGATCGCGTCGAACGCCGGCAGGTGCACCGAGTCGCCGTCCTGCAGCAGCAGATCGTCGCGCCCGTGCGCCGCGTGCAGCACGCGCGGCAGGTCCACCCCCACGCGGCCGACGTTTCCCTCGCTGCGATAGAAGACGATGCCGCCAGCGTGCGCGGTCTTCGTCAGACCGCCGGCGCGCGTCAGCAGATCGCTCAGCCGATCGTCCTTCGCGAGCAGCGTGTACGTCCCCGGGAAGCGCACCTCGCCGGTGACGACGACGCGGCGCGGCCGCTCCCACTCCGGCTGCGCGAGGATCAGCACGTTGGCGTACGGCTCGAGCGTCACCTCGGGCGCCACGCGCGCGGTGCGCACCACACCCGACAGGTAGCTCGAGTCGATCGGCACGCGGCGCGACTCGGCGAGCCGGCCGCCGTCGCGCGTCGCGGGAAGCTGCGCGACCTCCGCCTCGCGTAGCCACGCGCGCTCCTCCAGCCCGCCCGCGAGCAGCACGAGGTCGCGCAGCGTCATCCCCTCACGGTACGCATATCGTCCACCGCGCCGCACCGCGCCGGTGATCGCGACGTAGCGCGGCGGCCGCAGTTCGGCCGCGGAGAAGACGCGGATCTCGTCGTCCTCGCGCAGCGCGAGGTCGTCGACCGGCCGGCCGGTGCTGTCGTCGAGCGCGGCACGGAGCTGCACGCGCGTCGAGTCGTTGGGCCGCAGCCGCGACACGAGCACCTGGCCACGGAACGCGTCGGGCGTCAGGCCCCCCGCGGCGCGCAGCGCGTCGGAGAGCCGCATCCCGGGCGCGAACCCCACCGCGCCGGGCGTCCACACGCCGCCGCGCACCGTGACGCGGCGCCCCACGCGCTCGCTCAGCGCGAACACGCGGATCACGTCCCCCGGCTCCAGCGGCACGGCCATCGCCGCGTCCGCGCCGCCGCCGGTGGCGCCGTCGGCCGCCGTGCGCTCGGCCGAGATGTCGAGCACCACGCGGCCGCGGTCCGCGCCGTCGCGTTGGGCCGGCGGCAGGATGCGCGACACCTGCACGCGCCGCCGCACCGCCTCGGCGGTGAACCCGCCCGCGGCGCCTAACAGATCGCCGAGCGTCTCGGCCGGGCGCAGCTCGTACGTCGCCGGCCGCACCACCTCGCCCACCACGCGTACCCGCGGCCCGTGCACCGGTACGAAGACCACGTCCCCCGACTGCAGCCGCGGATCGTGCGAGCCGTCGGCGCGCAGCAGGTAGTCGTACAGATCGAGCGTGTCGACGAGCCGCCCACCGCGGCGGATCTCCACGTGCCGCAGGCTGCCGCTCGGCGACGGCCCGCCCGCCGCGTACAGCGCCGTGAGCGCGGTGCCGGCGCTCGACACGCGATAGCTCCCCGGCCGCTCCACGTCGCCGAGCACGTAGACCTGGTTGGTGTGCAGCCGCGCGACGTTGAGCGAGAAGCGCGTCGTCGCGTTAGGCCCACGCCGCAGCCCCGAGTACACGCGTCCGAGCCGCGCGTACAGCAAGTCCTCGAGCTGCCCGAGCGTGAGGTTCGCCACCGCCAGCTCGCCCACCCCCGGCACGACGACGAACCCTTCGCGCGTCACGTCGAGCGTGTACGCGCGCTCGGCGTCGCCGGTGAGGATGAGCACCATCCGGTCGCCCGGCCCGAGTCGATAGCTCGCGTCGACCGGGCCGGCGAGATTGGGATCGAACTGTGTCGTCGTCGCCTGGAAGACGTCGAGCCCGAAGAGCGTGAACCCGCTGTCGCCCTCCGCGCGGCGCGGTCGCGTCATCATGCGCCGCGGCATCGCGCCGAGCCGGCCGAGCGAGTCGGCGACGAGCGTGTCGACCGGCTCCGAGTCCGGCTCGGCGAGCGAGTCGTCGACCGCCGTGCGCGCGTCGCGCAGCAACCGCGGATCGCGCAGGCGTGGGTCGCGCAGCCTCGGATCGCGCACCACACGCGTCGTGTCGCGCGCGCGCTGCCGCAGCAGGTCGCGCAGCTCCGAGGTGTCGGTGGTGTCCGTGATGCCGAGCGTCGACACCGCGTCGAGCACGTCCTCCGACGGGAGCAGCACCGCGGCGCTGTCGCGCATCGTCGCGCCGCCGGCACGTCCGCGCGCGGGGCCGAGGTAGTCGTCCAGCAGCGCCTCGGGATAGCCGGCGGCGCGCAGGCGGGCGCGGATCTGGTCGGGCGTGAGACCGCTCGTCGAGATCTGCCGCCGCAGCTGCGCGACGAGGTCGGGGCGCGTCTCGAGGAGACGGCGTGCCTGATCGGGGGTGGGAAGCTGCTGGGCGCGCAGCGCCGGGGCGACGAGCAGCAGCAGCGCGGCGAGCGCGAGGCGCGAGAGGGCGGTCATCGCGGTGTCAGTCGGCGCGCCGCCGAAAAGTCATCCCGCGTCGAGCATCTCGCGCAGCGGCGGGAGCGCGTCGCGCGCATCGCCGCTCGTCGTCAGCCGCCAGCCGCCGCCCGCGGCCAGCGCGCGCACCACGGTCTCGTGGCGCGCCGGGAAGCGGTCGAACCCCGCATCCGGCCGTGCCAGCGCGGCCTCGATGACGTCGGCCGGCACGCGCTCCAGCGCCACCCGCGTGCCGCGCGCGAGCAGACAGACGGTGGCCCGCTCGGCGCGATACGTCGGTGGGATCGCGACGACGCGCTTCTCGCGCCCGCCGTCGTTAGGCAGCAGCCGCACGCGGCCCGGCCAGCCCCAGACACGCCTCGGATTCTGCTGCACCCACACGCGGTCGTCGCCCAGCACCGCCAGGCCGTCCCGATGCGCGACGTAGGCGAGCGTGCTCTTCCCCGCACCGCTCGGCCCCGCGAGCAGCACCGCGTGCCCGTCTTGCCCGTCGTGCCCGTCGCGCGCGATCGCCGCCGCGTGCAGCGGATGCCGGTCGCGATGCGACAGGAGCGCGAGCGTGATCGCCTCCAGCACCGCGTCGCGGAACCGCGCCCGATCGGCGACGAGCGCCGTCGTGACGTAGGCGACGCTCTCGCCGCGCGCCGGATCGGCGACCGCCATGCTGCCGGCGGTGTGCACGAGCAGCCGTTCCGCGTCGGGGCAGACGTGGCGCACGGTCGCGTGGGTCTCCTCGCCCTCGTGCACGACCACGCGCACCCGCGCCGGTGCGACCGCGTCGGCGTCCACCGCGCGCCATCCGCCGAACGACTCCTCCACCGCGGCGAGCACGTCGCGCGCGTTGCTCGCGAAGCGGGTCGGGATGCCTAACACGGGCAGCGTGACGGCGTGGTCCAGCCACACGTCGCGCTGCAACGGATCCGCCGATCCATGGCCGCTCTCCGTCATCGCCGCACCGCCGCGTAGAGCGCCTCGAACGCCGCGGCCGTGTGGTCCGCGTCGATCGACACCGCGCGCCGGTGCGCGGCTCGCGCGATCGCGAGGCGCCGCGCGTCGTCGGCGAGGAGCGCCGCGGTTTCGCGGGCGAGCGCCGCCGCGTCGCCGACCGGCACGGCCACCGCCGCGTCGGGTGCCCAGTCGGCGACGTGGCCCACCGCGGTGCCCACCGTCGGCACGCCCACGACGGCGGCCTCCAGCACGGCGAGCGGACCCGCCTCGTGCCGCGACGTCACGAGCAGCACGTCGGCCGCCTCCATCAGCGCGCGCAGCGGCTCGCGGCGCAGCCGGCCGTGCCAGCGCACGCGGTCCCCGAGCCGGCGCGCGTCGTTCGAGCGGTGCAGCGCGCCGCCTAACGTGTCGAGCCCCGCAACGTCGAGCGTGAACGCGACGCCGGCATCGTGCAGCGTCGCCGCCGCGGCGAGCAGCGTGCGCTGGTCCTTCACGCCGCGCAGGTCGCCCACGTGCAGCAGCCGCGCGGGGCGTCCCGCCTCGCGCGGGCGCGGCGCCAGCGGCGGCCACCGGTCCAGCGCCACGCCTAACGATACCACCTCCGTCGCCACGCCCTGCGCGGCCGCCAACGCCCGCATCGCGTCCGTCGACACGGTGATGCGCCGCGCCCCGGCCACCGCGACGCGCATCGCCACTCTGCCCGACACGTGACGCCTCATGCCATAGTCGGCCTCCGGCATCGCGACGAACTCCCCGCCCGACGGATGGAACAGCACCGGCACGCGGTGCCGCCAGCCGAGCACCGACGCGTACGCGCCGCACGGCCCGAACCACGCCTGCACGACGTCGAACCGCCCGCGCCGCTGCTCGGCGCCGAACGCGGCGAGCAGCCTGCCCAACTTGCCCGACGCGCGTCCGACGTCGTGCACGCGCGCGCCGAGCAGCTCCCATGCGCCCGGGGCGTCCTCCTGCCCGAGCGCGAAGACGTGCACCTCGTGCCGCCGCGCCAGCCGCTCGATGAGCCACAGCCGCGACGGGATGACGCGATCCACGCCGCTGCGGTCCACGCCGCCCGGCAGCACGAGCGCGAGCTTCATCGCGCCACCGCCTCGTACGCCGTGCGCAGCTCGCGTCCCACGGCTTCGTACGTGAGCGCGCAGTCGAACCGCCGCCGCGCCGCGCGCCGCCGCGCGCCGCGGTCCCCCGCCGACCATGCCACGAGCGCATCCGCCATCGCTGGTGGATTGCCTAACGACACCAGCGCGCCCGCGCCCCACGACGCGTCGCCGACGATGCGCCGCGCCGCCGGGATGTCGGTGACGATCGCGGGCGTGCCGCAGGCCAGCGCCTCGAGCAGCGAGTAGCCGCTCCCCTCGCGATGGCTGGTCTGCACGAACAGGTCGGCCGCGCGGAAGCGATGCTCCATCTCGTCGTGCGGCCGCGGGCCGACCAGCGTCACGCGCGCGCGCAGCACCTCCGACGCTGCGACGCGTGTGCGCACCGCGTCGAGCAGCGGCGCGCGTCCCCAGCAGCACCAGAGCCGCGCGTCGGGCAGCCGCGGCGCGGCGCGCTCGAACGCGTCGAGGGCGGCCAGCGGATCCTTGTTCGCGTCGAGCCGTCCGGTCCACAGCACGCACGGGTCGCCGGCCATCCCGGTGGCTCGCCGCGCCGCCGCCTGGTCGCCCGGCGCGAACGTCGACGATCCCTCCAGCACCTCGTGCACCGGCACGCGCGCGCCTAACGCGCCAGCCGCGACGAACGGCGCCGCCTGCTCGCGCGCCGTGAACGCCACACCCGCGATCGCGCGATACGCCCATCGCCACGCCGCGCGCCGCCAGCCGACCGGCGGCACCGTGCCGTGGTCCTGCACGAGCACCGGCACGCCGCGCACCGCGCCGCCGAGCTGTCGCACCGCGCGCGGATGGTTGAGTCCCTGCACGTGCACGACGTCGGGCGCCAGCGACGCGGCACGCGCCAGCAGCCGCGCCGGCCGCTCGCGCCGCGCGGCACCGGGATCGTCGACGAAGTGGTAGGCCACGCCGTCGCGCTCCAGCGTGCGGTCGGCGTGCGCGGCCTGGACCACGGCCACGTCCACGCCGGCCCGCGCCACGGCGCTCGCCACCGCGGGCAGCGTAGGCCACGCGCCGAGCAGCGTCTCCGCGTCGCGCCGGCCGACGTCGGCGTGGAAGCTCACCTGCACGACGCGCAGCCGGCGTGCGCCGCTCATCGCCCGCATCCTGTGTCGTCGAGGATCCACCGCGTCACGCCGAACGACCGCTGCACGCGCCCGCATCGGCCGAGCATGCCTAACGCGGGCACGAGCGCCGGCTCCGCCACGCGCGGCACGCCGTCCACCACCACGAGCGCCACGTCGTCCACGGTCGCGTCGAGCAGCGGGCGACGCAGCACGACGAGATCGGCCGCCGCGCCCATGTCCAGCGACGGCGCCGCGATCCCGAGCCGCCGCGCCGCGACCTCGCCAACGGCGCCGGCAAGCCGCGCGTCGCTCACCAGGCCGAGCGTGCGCGCCGCGCGCAGCTCGTCGAGCAGCGTGCCGTGCCCCGAGAGCAGCGAGTCGCTGCCGAGCAGCACGTCGATCCCTCCGGCGAGCAACGCGGCCGGCGCCGTGGCGCCTAACAGGAACTGGTTCGACGTCGGACACCAGACCACGGCCGCGCCCGCGCCACGCAGCCGCGCCACGCCGTCGTCGTCCGCGCCCACCACGTGCACGGCGAGCAGCCCGGGTCCCACGAGCCCGCGTCGATCCAGCTCGCGCACCTCCTCGGCCGCCGCCGCGTCGGTCCCCTCGGCCAGGTGCACGGCGAACGGTCCTCCACCGCGTGACCATGCGCCCGCGTCGCGCTCGAAGCCGAGCGAGTCGGCGCAGCGCACGCGCGCGACGCGGATCGGAAAGCCGGCGTCGAGCTCCGGCTCCCACCGGTCGTGATGCACCACCGTCGTCACGCCGGCGACGAGATTCTTCCACCCGCCCACGCGCAGCGCGACGGATCGCGGCAG
>Ga0213876_10002639_pt1 | contig 10477 bp, 12 predicted proteins | sample BarmaccomBMRX_R9_FD_160113 | JGI IMG/M metagenome (GOLD analysis project Ga0213876, IMG submission 160113) | Root-associated microbial communities from Barbacenia macrantha in rupestrian grasslands, the National Park of Serra do Cipo, Brazil - RX_R9 | ecosystem: Host-associated > Plants > Roots...
TGCCCTTCTCCATAGCAGGAACAAGAAGGAGCGGGATTCCCGCTTTCGCGGGAATGACGAGGAAATCAGCGCCCGCTCAGCGGCCCCTGCTCGAAGCGGTGCTGCGCGGCGGCGCGGTCGGCCGCGGAGAGGCTTTGCCACCAGTCTTCGGCGGTGGTCGTCGCATTGCGGGCGGCGGTGATCCGCTGGATCTCCATCGGGCCGCCGGCCTCGGGCACCTGCGTGCGCACCGTTGCGACCTCGACCGTCACCGGCCGGCCGCGATTGGCGTCGAGGAAGAGGTCGATCGGGCTCGGCCCGGGCTGCGCGCTGATCGTCTCGCGGCCGGGCACCTGGATATGGGCCCAGAGATAGTCGCCCATCTCCCAGCCGGCGAAGGTGCCGGTCACCGTCTCGCGGCGCAGCACCTGGTCGTGCGCGCCGGCCGCTTCCTGCGCGTTGCCGGAGGCGTCCCCGGCCGCCTTTCCGGCCGGCGCCGCTTCATTGTCGAGCGGCGCGAAGCCCTGCGTGTTCGCGATCGAGATGATATTGCCGTGCTGCTTGCCGCAGCCGGCGGCGGCCAGGCCAAGAGCCAGCAGGAGCGCGCTTCGCTTCATTTTCAATCCCCTGAAAGACCGCCCCACGCTCGGCGATTTCGGCCCCGCGCGCAACCCTCAGGCGCGGTCGAGCATGTCCCTGACCCGCGCGGCGAGGTCGGCATGCGCGAAGGGCTTGGTGATCAATTCGACGCCGGGGTCGAGCCGGCCGTGATGGACGATCGCATTGCGCGCATAGCCGGTGGTGAAGAGGATCCTCAGGTCCGGGCGGAGCGCGCGCGCTTCCCGCGCCAGCTCGGCGCCGGTCATTCCGCCAGGCAGCACCACGTCGGTGAAGAGCAGATCGACCTTACCCTCCTGCCGCGCGAGCAGGCGCAGGGCCGCCGGCGCGTCGTGCGCCTCAAGCACGCGATAGCCGAGCTCGCGCAGCATCTCGACCGTGTAGGCGCGCACATCGTCATCGTCCTCGCAGACCAGGATGGTCTCGTCGCGCGCGCCTTCGGGGATTGCCTGCTCCGGCCTCTCCTCGCTCTCGGCGGCGTCGCCGACCAGGCGCGGCAGATAGATGCGGACCGTCGTCCCCTCGCCTTCCTCCGAATCGATTTTCACGTGGCCGCCCGATTGCTTGACGAAGCCGTAGACCATCGAGAGGCCGAGGCCGGTGCCCTTGCCGACCTCCTTGGTGGTGAAGAAGGGCTCGAAGGCGCGATCGAGCGTGTCGGCGGCCATCCCGCTGCCGATGTCGGAGACGCAGAGGGCGGCATATTGGCCGGGCGCGAGGCCATGCCGGCCGGCATGTTCGCGGTCGATATCGGTATTGGCGGTTTCGATGGTGAGCTTGCCGCCGTTGGGCATCGCGTCGCGGGCATTGACCGCGAGGTTGAGGATCGCGTTCTCGAGCTGGTTGGGATCGACCTCGACCTGCCAGAGGCCGTCGGGGAGCCGGGTCTCGACCGCGATCGTCTCGCCAAGGGTGCGGTGGAACAGTTCCGACATGCCGGTGACCAGCCGGTTGACGTCGATCGGCCGCGGGTTGAGCGGCTGGCGGCGCGAGAAAGCGAGCAGGCGCTGGGTCAGGGTCGCCGCGCGCTCGGCGCCGATCAAAGCGTTGTCGAGCGCGCGCAGCACCCGCGGCTTGCCCTGCGTGCCGAGATGGCGGCGGGCGGCGTCGACATTGCCGCCGATCACGGTCAGCAGATTGTTGAAATCGTGGGCGATGCCGCCGGTGAGCTGGCCGACCGCCTCCATCTTCTGCGACTGGCGCAGCGCCTCCTCGGCCCGCTCGCGCTCGTCGATCGCGGCGGCGATGCGCGCTTCGAGCGACTGGTTGAGCTCGCGCAATTCCGCCTCGGCCTGCTTGCGGGCAGTGATGTCCTGAACGACGCCGATCATCGCCTTGGGCCGCCCGTCCGCATGATAGATCGGCCGGCCGACCGCCGAGATCCAGAGGAGCCGCCCGTCTGGATGCTTCAGCCGATATTCGACCGCATAGTCGCGGCGCTCCCGCACCGCGGCGGCGATCGCGGCGTCCGCCGCTTCCGCGTCGCCGGGCAGGATCATCGTGCGCAGCTGCGCCCCGGTGACGACCGGCCCCGAGGGGATGCCGAACAGGCGCGCGCCCTGGTCCGAGATCGAGATCATGTCGGTCTCGGCGTCCCACATCCAGTCGCCGAGCGCGCCCGCCGCGAGCGCGATCCGCAGCCTTTCCTCGCTTTCGCGAAGCGCCGCCTCCGCCTTCTTCGCATCGGTGATGTCGACCGCCATGCCGACATAGCCGATCAGGGCGCCGCCGCCGTCGTGGCGCGCGCGGCAGCTGACCCGCATCCAGCGCTCGGTGCCGTCCAGGCTGCGGAAGCGGGCGTCATAGCCGTAATCGGCGCCGGTCCGCCACGCCGCGTCGCGGCGCGCCAGCACCTCGCCGACCTCGTCGGGATGGATCATCTCCATCCAGACCTTGCCGGTCAGCGCCTCGCGCGGGCGGCCGGCGAACTCGACGAAGGCCTTGTTGACGAACTCGATGCCGTCCGCATTGGTGACCCAGACCGGCGACGGCGCGCTGTCCGCCATTGCCCGGAAGCGCGCCTCGCTTTCGCGCAGCTCCGCCTCCTGGCTCTTCGCGTCGGTGACGTCGAGCGCCATGCCGACGAAGCCGATCTGATTGCCCTCGGTATCGAAGCGCGGCTTCAGGCTTGCCGAGAGCCAGCGCCATTCGCCGTCGGCGCGGCGCATGCGGGCGTCGAACGTATAGACCTGGTGCCCGGCCCAGGCCCCCGCCCGCCGCGCCATCACCTCGGGCAAATCGTCGGGATGGACGATGTCGGTCCAGCCGGTGCCGGACAGGGCCTCGGCCGAAAGGCCTGAGAAATCGATCAGGGCGCGGTTGACGAACTCGATGCCGTGAAGGCCGGTGACCCAGATCGGCGCCGGCGCGGAATCCGCCATTGCGCGGAACAAGGCCTCGCTTTCGCGCGAGGCGGCGAGCGAGCCGGGCGCCGCCGCGTCTTCGTCCCGCCGTCCCCGTTCAGCCATTGCGGCCTTCGAGCGCAGCGCGCCACTCCTCCTCGCTGAAGCCGGCCAGGCGGCGGTCGCCCAGATCCAGCACGGGCCGGCGGATCATCGAGGGCGAGGCCAGCATCAGTGCGATCGCCTTGTCCGCGTCGAGATCGGCCTTGTCCGCCTCGGGCAGCTTGCGGAAGGTAGTGCCGGAGCGGTTCAGCAGCCGCTCCCAGCCGAGCTCGGCCGCCCAGCCGCGCAAGCGCGCCGCGTCGATCCCGGCCTTCTTGTAGTCGTGGAAATCATAGGCGATACCCTGCCGGTCGAGCCAGGCCCGCGCCTTCTTGACCGTGTCGCAAACGGGAATGCCGTAGAGGACCGGCCGGGCGGCGCTCATCACCGGCTCGCCGCCGCAGGGCGTGGGGCAGGCGTCCGATCGACCGTCGCGAAGGCGCCGACCCGGATCGATGCGATCTGCCACGTCTGCGCGGGCTGATAGACGAAGGTCAGGGTGACGGGCGCTTCCCAATGAACCTCCCTGCCGCCTGCGCCGCTGGTGACGCGGGCAAGCGCGCCTTCGACGCGGACCCGGTGGCCGGTCTCGCCGAACAGGCGGCGCGGATAGAAATGATAGAGCCACGCGACGGACGCCTGCCGCGCCGGGATCGGCGTGCCGTTCCAGTCGACCACGAGATCGCGCGCGAACAGGTCGGCCGGCCGGTCCTGCTCCGCCGCGCGGCGCAGATCGGCGAGCCGGTTATGGACCTCGGCGGCCGCCATGCGGTCGCCGGCCAAGGTGAGGCAATCGCGCAGCAAGGTCGGCGCATTGCCCGGCCCGCGCGGCGCGAGCCCGGCGCAGCCCGGCAGCAGCCGGACCGCCGCATCGGCAAGCGCATAGGCATAGGTGCTGGCCAAATCTTCGGGACAGCTGCCGCCGAGATGGCGGCGCAGGCGCTGCGCGGGCGCCCAGGCGGCAGGATCGGTGGTTTCGACCAATATGCCTTCGCCGTCGGCGCAGACCAGGATGGGGCCGCCGGCTTCGGCCGGATCGGGCGCGAGCGCGCGATCGAAGAACCGGCCCGCCGCGCCGAGCCGTTCCCATTCGGCGAGCGGCACCGACGCCGCGACGATCCCATCCTCGCCGGCCCGCGCCGCCCGGTCGCCATAGATGGCGACGCTTGGATCATGATCCGGCGCGCGGCGATATTCGACCGCGACGATCGGATTGCCCCAGGGGCCGGTGAACAAGGCGCGGCGGATCTCCTCGCCGGCGGCTGCGCGCGACTCCGCCGTCGGCAGTCCGAACCGGTCGAGCGCCGCGCGGATCCCGCGGCATGCGGCGGCGTCCCGTCCGCCGCAGCGATCGTCGGCGGCCCCGCTCTGGGCGAGGGCCGGCGCGGGCGCCAGGAAAAGCAGGAGGAAGAGCAGGCGGCGCATCATTTCCTCATGCTTATCCAGCGGTTTGGCCAGCGGCAAGCGTGCCGGGCCCGGCGCTGCGGGAGCGCCGCCAAGTAGCCCCCTGCGCCGCCGCTTGATAGCGCGGGGGCTTGGCCGCACAAAGTGGGCCCCAGCGCCGGACCGACCGCGAACGGAGGAGAGAGGGACGAGGGCCGAGCCGGACGGCGCCCGTGCTGATCGTCGCCGGCGGCCCGGTGGGATTGACCGCCTTGTCCGCGGCGATGCACCGCTCAGTTGTCGCTGAGGAAGCGGCCCAGGGTCACCACGGGCTGCCGCTCGAGGCCGAGCGCCTCGTAGAAACCAAGCGCCGCCTCATTGTCCGCGCGGACCATGAGCTGGAGCTTGGGCGCGCCGCGCGCCCGCAGCCAGGCTTCCGCAGCCGCCATCATCCTGCGCCCAAGCCCGGCCCGCCGCCGATCCGGCGCCACCGCGAGATAATAGACCCAGCCGCGATGGCCGTCATGGCCGACCATGACGCTGGCGGCGAGCGCATCGCCTTCGCGCAGCACGAGCACCGCCGAGGCCGGCCCTTCGATCGCGCGCGCGAAATCCGCGGCCGGATCGTTCCACGTCCGGGTCAGCCCGCAGACCTCCCAGAGGGCGATCACCTCGTCGGCGTCGGTCGCGTCGGCTTCCCGCATCGCTCGCTCCTCGCACAGGCCGTTGATTTCGCCAAGGTAATTTTCATTTGACATGATGTTAAAAATATATAACATCATGCTTGTAATTTCGAACATGGAGAGTCGCGATGACCTTCAACGAGAAGAGCCGATGGATCGCCCTGCTCGCCAATCTCGGTGGCTGGGGCTGGTATTTCACGACGGTCGGCCGGGCCCTGGCCGCCGGCGCGCCGGACGAGCCCTATCTGCTCGCCTTGACCGTCCCGGTCGTCATCTGGCTGACCATTGTCACCGTCGCCGCCCACATCGTCGTCGCGGTGCTAAATCCCAAGGAGGCGCAGACGCGCCTGGACGAGCGCGAGCGCATGATCGCCGGCGAAGCGGCCCGCAAGGCCTATGCCCTGCTTTCCGCCGGCATCTTCGCGGTGATCGTCGCCAGCGCCTTCTACTGGCGCACCTTCTTCGTGGTGAACGCCTTGCTCTTCGTCTTCATCCTCAGCGAATCCGTGCGCTACGGGCTCGAGCTCGCCGCGTACCGGCGGATGGCGGCCTGACATGGCCTGGCGCGAGAAGCTCGCCTGGCTGGCGATCGCGGGCATGCTGATCGGCTATGTCCCCTTCTTCTATCTCTTCGGCCGGGAGGCGGCGGCGGGCGGGCCGAGCATGGGCCGCTTCCTCCTGCTGCTCGGCATCGCCTCGGCGGTGCGAGTGGCAATCGAGATCGGCGGCCGCCTCGTCCTGATGCTGCGGCTCGGCGCCCAGGCGCGCGAGCCCGCCGATGAGCGCGACCGCGCCATTGCGGCGCGCAGCTCCAGCTTCGCCTATCTCGCGCTGCTCGCGGGGATGATCGTCGTCGGCATGTTCATGCCGTTCAGCCAGCAGGGCATCGCCATCGTCAATGCCGCTTTGTTCGCAATCGTCGCCGCCGAGTTGATCCGCTGCCTTGCCATCGTGCTGTCCTACCGGCTGGGATGGCAATGAGCGGGCGGCGGCTCACCAACAGCCTCAGGGTGCTGCGCTTCCATGCCGGCGAGATGACCCAGGCGGAGCTCGGCGAGAAGATCGGCGTCACCCGCCAGACCGTGGCGGCGATCGAGCAGGGCAAATATTCGCCGACCCTGGAGACCGCCTTCCGCATCGCAGACGTCTTCGGGGTCGGCCTCGACGAGGTCTTCCGCTGGGCGGAGGAGTAAAGGGTCAGACCTCGCCGCGGCGGAAGCAGTCCCAGGCGTGATCGTTGACCAGCCCGACCGCCTGCATCCAGGCATAGACGATGGTCGGCCCGACGAACTTGAAGCCGCGGCGCTTCAGCTCGACCGAGATGGTCTCGGACAATGCGGTCCTGGCCGGCACGTTGCGGCCGTCGCCGATCAGCGGCGCTCCGCCGGTGAACGCCCAGCAGAAGGCGGCGAAATCCTCGCCCCGCGCCATCATCCCGCACCAGATCCGCGCACCCTGGATCGTCGCCTCGATCTTGGCGCGGGCGCGGACGATGCCGGGATCGGCGAGCAGCCGCACGACGTCCGCCTCGCCGAACCGCGCGACCGCCTGAGGATCGAAGCCGGCGAAGGCGGCGCGGAACGCCTCGCGCTTGCGAAGGATGACGCTCCAGGACAGGCCGGCCTGGAAGCCCTCGAGCATCAAGGTCTCCCACAGCATCCGCGGATCGCGCTCCGGCACGCCCCATTCGGAATCGTGATAGGCCTGCATCAACGGATCGGCGCCGGCCCATGCGCAACGAATGGTCATTCCGTCCCTCCCGTCGGAATCAATCTAGCTCGGCATGCTGCGTCCGGAAACGGCTTGCTTTCGCCATATCGGTGCGGGCATCCCATCCGGCCATCGAGGAGCTTGCCTGCCATGCGCTTTTCCGATCCCGCGGTTGCGGCAGTCCATGCCGATTATGAACGCCGCCGCACCGAGGAGATGGCGAGGCAGGCGGCGATGGGCGGCGCGATGCTCGCGCGGCGCGACGAATTCCTGCTGCCGGTGGGGCCGGAGGTGGGCGCGTTCCTGCACAGCCTGATCCTGGCGCGGCGGCCGGCCCGGATCCTCGAGCTCGGCACCAGCTACGGCTATTCGACGCTCTTCCTCGCCGATGCCGCGCGGCAGGTCGGCGGCATTCTGATCACGATGGACCTCGCGGACTACAAGCAGGCGGAGGCGCGGACCCAGATCGAACGGGCCGGCCTTGGCGGCGTGGTCGACTTCCGCCTCGGCGACGCGGTCGCTTTGATCGACGCCGATCCCGGCCCGTTCGATTTCGTCCTGCTCGACATCTGGAAGGACCTCTACGTCCTCTGCCTCGAGGCATTCCATCCGAAGCTCTCGGACGAGGCGATCGTCGCGGCCGACAATATGATCGAGCCGGACATCGCGCGTCCCGACGCCCGCGCCTATCGCGCTGCGGTGCGCGCGCTTTCCGACATGCAGTCGGCGCTGTTGCCGATTGGCAGCGGGATCGAGCTGTCGGTCAAATGGCGGGCCGCGAGCAGCAAGCTCTGACGCTCAGCGCGTGCCGGCTTCCGGTTCCGGCAGGTCGAGCGCGGAGCGCAGCCGCCCGGCCCCTCGTTCGTAAAGCTTCGCGAAACCTGCCGACGCGAGAAGATCTGCGTTCGGCTCAAAACCGAAGACGACCTTGTTGAAGGGCGTGTCGCCGCAGCCGGGGACGAGGCAATCGTCTTTGCCCTTGGGGCAGGTTGCGAAAGAGCAAAGCCGGCCGATGTAGCGGTCGGTGCCGGGTTCGATGAGGAACACGTCGAGTTGCTGGCTGACCACGCTGACGCCTGTTCCGGCTTCGAAGGCCTCGCGTAGCGCCTTGGCCGCGGCGCGTCGGATTTCGCCGAGGCCGGCGAGCGTGTCGAGCCACAAAGCGAGGTCGAGATCCTTGCATTCATGCCAGAGCTCGATGCCGAGACGGCGAAACTCCCTGAATCTCGGCACCTCCATCCAAAGCGCTTTTGCGACCGACCCGATTACCGCCACCGCCCGGACCTCCGGCAAGGCCGCCCAGGCGTCGGTCACGACATCGGCAGCTATGCGGAACTGTCGTTGGCGGGCCAGAAGATGGCGGTTCTGCTCCTCGATTTCCGCGCGGCGCATCCCGTCACCCAAGCAGCTTCATCAGGTTTCGCTTGCGCCCATGCCGCGTCCTGATCCCATCGACATAGGCGGCCTGCTCGGCTGCGCCGGTCAGGCGGCCCATGCGACCGATCAGCGCGACGGCTTCCGCATAGCCGGCATTGCCGCCGAAGAGGATCAGTTGCTCGACCCGCTCGGCAAAGACCTCCCGTGCTTCCCTCGGGAACGCCGCTTCGCTCATGCGTGCGAGTTCCTCCTTCACCCGCGCGGATGCGCCATACCGCTTGACGACCGTCCAGGCCGCGTCCGCTCGTCTCTCCCCGATCAGGATGTCGACCAGAAGATCGGCCGGAAAATGATGCCGGCTCGCCTGTACGCCGACGAGACGGAATTCCAGGAAAGCGATCGCACGCTCGCGCGCCGCCTCGCCGCCCAGGCTACAAAGGCGCGCATAGAAAGCAGGGCTCGGCGCCTTTTCGAAGCCACGCCACACATGGGTCTCGGCATCACCCGCCCGGCCGGCCTTGGCGAGGAGGTCGGCCGTGAACAGCAGCAGCCTTTCGTCCGGGCGGCCGTCCTCGAATATCCAGAGTCCTTCCTCAGCCCGGCGAAGCGCCTCCTCGCCCCTGCCCTGCTCGAGGCAGAAGGCGGCCAGCTTCAGATAGGCGGCGGGCGAGGACAAGTCCCGGGCGCGGAGGGCGATGCGCGCCTCGAGATCGCCGTCGCGCTCGGCGAAGGAATCGAGAATGTCCTCGAGACGATAACGTTCATGGGAGAATTCATCGTAGCTTCCCCTGCCGGCCTGATACGCCGGCAGCTTCTCCCAGGCTTCCGAAGCGAGCCGGCGATATTCCGCCAGCCCGGACTCGCCGAGCACGTCGGCATAGAGGCCCGAAGCGCCGTCGAAAGCGTCATGGCCGCTCTCCATCTCACGCCGGAAAAGCGCGCGTGCGAAGGCGACCGGTTCCGGCCGCGTCGCCGAAGAGGCCTCCAGGTGAATGTCCCGCGCACGTTCCAGCAGGCCGCCGCAATAGCCGTCGGAATCGTCGATCGATCCGAGTGCCTCTTCGATACGGTCCAGCGCGCGCTCGGACAGCTGGAGCCCAAGGGTTGCACGGCCGGCGGGCAAAAGCTCGGCAAGCGCATCGAGCGCCTCGTTCACGCCGGCCGCCCAGGCGGGCGCCTCGCGATATTCCACATAGTCTCTGGTCCGCGTCGCGCTGTCGATCGCCTTCCGCAAGCCGGCTTCGACGGCCTTGGTATCGCCGCTCTCGTTCATCGAGGCCAGGTCCAGCCTGCGGAAGAGGGCCGGATCGCGCTCGGCGAAACCGACGATCATATCGACCAGCGCCTCGATCCCGCGCTCCTGCAGGTGCTTGCGAATGCGAGGGATCGTGCCGGTACCGCCGGCGTTCTTGCCCGCGGCATTGGCGGCCAGGGCGACCGCGACCATATGCTTGCAAAAGCCCGAATCCCCGAATGCCGGACAGGAGCAGGCGCCCCCGATCGCTGCGCCAACACCGATAAGCTCGGTCCGATAATCGTCGCTGCCGGCGACCTGCGCCAGCACACGGCCGGGTTCGGCGCTGAGGATGAGGACCTGACCGCCTTTGTGATAGGCTTCGCCGCGGGCGAAGGTCTTTTCCCCTACCCGTTTCCGCAGCGCGTCGCGGTCGAGATCGAAACCGGTTCTTTCCTTCATCCCGCACCTTGGAGGTTGGATTCAGCGCCTTTGCAAGCCTCCGCCCGCGCGAGGAGGAAGGCCTTTTCCCGCGCGTTGCGGGTGAGCCAAGCCGCGGCCTCGAATTCCGCGCGCGCTTCGGCCGTTCGGCCGGTCCGGAACAGGAAGTCGCCGCGCGCCGCCGGCAGAGGCGCATAGTTGCGCAAGGCGGCGGCGCCAGCGATCTCGTCGAGCAGCCTGAGGCCCGCTTCGGGACCGAAGGCCATGGCGTGAGCGATCGCGCGATTGAGGTCGACCACAAGCGAAGGCAGCACGATGCGCAGCCGATCGTAAAGCGCGGCGATGCGCGGCCAATCGGTATCCTCGGCGCGGCGCGCGCGGGCGTGGCAGGCGGCGAGCGCGGCCTGCAGCAGATAGGGCCCCCACTCGGGCTCGGCGCCGGCCAGCGTCTCGGCGCGGGCTAGCGCGTCGAGGCCGCGGCCGATCAGCAACCGGTCCCAGCGCCCGCGATCCTGTCGGTCGAGTGGGATGAGGGCGCCGTCCGGGCCGGTGCGCGCCGCGAAGCGCGACGCCTGGAGCTCCATCAGGGCCAGCAGGCCGAGCACTTC
>Ga0213876_10002640_pt1 | contig 10476 bp, 10 predicted proteins | sample BarmaccomBMRX_R9_FD_160113 | JGI IMG/M metagenome (GOLD analysis project Ga0213876, IMG submission 160113) | Root-associated microbial communities from Barbacenia macrantha in rupestrian grasslands, the National Park of Serra do Cipo, Brazil - RX_R9 | ecosystem: Host-associated > Plants > Roots...
ACGGCACCGTGAACGCGGTCGACGCGGCGCTCACGCACACGTTCGCCGTGTGGCGCCGCGAGACGCCGACCGATCCGTGGATCCGCATGGCGAGCAACGTCGCCACCGGCGCTCACGAGGTGGAGACCGACGTCGGCGGCTTCACCGGCTACGCGATCGCGTGGTGAGCGCGTTGGCGAGCGCGAAGCGCCCCGGCGTCGCGCCCCGCCCCGCGCCCCGCCCCGCGCCCCGCCCCGCGTCGCGCGCGGCGGCCGACGACGGGCGCGGGGAGCCCGACGCCCTGTCGCTCGCGCCGCGGCTCGTCGTCGTGCCGCTGTCGCCGTCGTTCGGCGAGGTGTGGGCGCACCTCGCCGCCGACGCGGGCCTCGCGCTCCAGTCGTCCGACACGCTCGCCACCGTCGACCCGCGCGCGCCGGTGCTCGGCCTGGTCGCCGCCGGCGGCGCCGAAGACGCGCTGGCCGACGCGCTGCGCCAGTCGAGCGGGCAGGTGGAGGTCGCGGCGGTCGGCGCGCTCGCCTGCCACCGCACCGCCGTCGCCGCGATGCACGCCGGCGCGGCCGACTACTTCGCGCTCCCCGAGGACCTCGACCGGCTGCGGTCGTGGCTCGTGGAGCGCGCCGAGCGGCTGCGCGCGCGCACGCGCGGCCTGGCCTTCTCCGAGACCGAGGCGCGGAAGTACCGCTTCGACGGCATCCTCGGCGAGAGCCCGGCGCTGATGCGGGCGCTGGGCCTCGCGGCGCGCGTCATCCCGCACGCGAACGTGACCGTGCTCGTGACCGGCGAGACGGGCACCGGCAAGGAGCTGCTCGCCCGCGCGCTGCACTACAACGGCCCGCGCCGCGCCGCGGCGTTCGTCGACATCAACTGCGCGGCGCTGCCGGAGCCGCTGCTCGAGAGCGAGCTGTTCGGGCACGAGAAGGGCGCCTTCACCGACGCGAGCGCCTCGAAGCCCGGGCTGTTCGAGCTGGCCGACGGCGGCACGCTGTTCCTCGACGAGATCGGCCACCTCGCGCCGACGCTGCAGGCGAAGCTGCTGCGCGCGCTGCAGGAGCGTCAGATCCGGCGGGTCGGCGGCACGCGGTCGATCCCGGTGAACGTGCGCATCGTCGCCGCGACCCACGTGGACCTGGCCGCGGCGGTGCGGGCGGGCACGTTCCGCGAGGACCTGTACTACCGGCTGAACGTGATGCCGATCGAGCTGCCGCCGCTCCGCGCGCGCCACGACGACGTGGTCGTGCTCGCGCGCCACTTCCTCGCCGCGTCGGCCGCGGAGTACGGCATCCCCATCGGCGGCTTCTCGCTCGCCGCGGAGCGGATGCTGCGCGAGCGCGACTGGCCGGGCAACGTGCGCGAGCTGCGCAACGCGGTGGAGCGCGCCGTGCTGCTCGCGCAGGGCACGACGCTCGACGTGGCCGACCTCGAGCCGCCGCCGGCGCCGCGCGGCACGGTGGACGGCGTGCTCCCCTTCCCCGCGCCGCTCGACGAGATCGTGCACGCGGCGGCGCTGCGCATGCTCGAGCGCTGCGGCGGCAACAAGAGCGAGGCCGCGCGCCGGCTCGCCATCTCGCGCCCGCGCCTCCTCCGCATCCTCGGCGAGGACGAGGACGTGGTGGGCGCCGTGGGCGAGCGATCGTTCGGCGACCGAGGGCGTTGATGCTGGCGCTGCCGCACGGGGAGCTGCGCGCGCGGGCCGCGACGCTGGCGCAGGCGTCGGCATGGAGCGAGCTGGCCGCGCTCCTCGCCGACCACGCCACCGACGGCGCGCGCGAGGTGGCGGAGCTGGTGCCGCTGCGCGCCGAGTCGCTCATGCGCACGGGCCGCATGCGCGAGGCGCGCGCCTGGCTCGCCGACGCCATGGACGACCTCGCACGCCGCCGCGAGCGGTCGGCGCTCCGCCGGGCGAGCAACCTGCTGGGCGCGTCGCACTTCGCGCTCGGAGAGCTGGACGCGGCGCGGCACGCCTTCGAGCGCGCGCTCGAGCTGGGGCAGGAGGACGAGGACGACCTCACCGTCGCGCGCGCGACCAACAACCTCGGCGCGATCGCCAACGTGCGCGGGAACCGGGAGCAGGCGCTGGCGCTCTACCAGCTCGCCATCCCCGCCTACCAGCGGCTCGGCAATCCGTTAGGCCTGGCGCAGGCGTTCCACAACATGGCGATCACCTTCCGCGACCTCGGCCAGCTCGCCCGCGCCGACGACTGCGAGCGGCGCGCGATCGAGTTCGGCCGGCAGGCGGAGAGCGCGCACGTGGTCGCGCTCGCGCAGCTCGGGCGCGCGGACCTGAGCCTGCGCGGCGGCGACGCCGCGCTCGCGGAGGCGGGAGCGCGCCGCGCGGGGCAGAGCTTCGCGTCGCTGGGCGACCCGATCAACGAGGCCGACGCGCGCCGGCTCGTCGGCGCGGCGCTGCTCGCGCAGGGGCGCCACGACGACGCCCACGCCGCGCTCGACGGCGCCCTCGCGCTGGCCCGCGCCCACGGCAGCGCGCTGCACGAGGCCGAGGCGCTCCGCGCGCTCGCCGAGCTGGCCGACGCCCGCGGCGACGCCGGTGGCGCCCGCCACTGCGGCGAGGCGGCGCTCGCCGTGTTCGAGCGCCTCGCCGCCGGCACCGAGGCGGCAGCGCTGCGGGCGTGGCTGCAGGAGCGCTAGCTCCGGGAAGACCTTCGATCTGATCGTCGCCCCGGCTTTCGCCGGGATGACGGCGGGGCCTTCTCGGGGATGACGATCGAGGGGCCTAACGACACTGGGGCCCGGCTTTCGCCGGGGCGACGGACGGGGTGACGGACGTTAGGCAGTCCTTGCCAGTCCTACCACGACGGCGGGCTGGCGCCGAGGGTGAAGGGCGTCAACTGCCGCAGCCCCGACCCGTCGACGCGGATGACGAAGACCGCCTGCGCCGGTCCCTGGCACTGGCGCGGGGTACCGGTACAACTGAGCACGATGCGCTGGAAGGCGAGCCATTCGCCGTCGGGCGACCAGCGGGGCGACACCTCGGTGTCGAGCGAACCGGGCGAGGTGACCTGGCGGCGCGACGCACCGTTGGCATCGGCCACGAAGATCGGGACACCCGCCTGCGGGCGGCTGCCCCCGACGAACGCGATGCGGCGCCCGTCGGGCGACCACGACGACTGCTGCGCGGGCGTGGCGAGCTGCGCGACCTGCTCGCCTCGCGGGCCGGCGACGAAGCTGGCCTCGTCGAACGGCGAGTCGAACGAGATCCGCGACCCGTCGGGCGACCAGGCGGGGTGCCACACCCACTGGACGGGCAGGCCGTTCGGGTGGAGGAGCTCCAGGAGCCCGTACGACGAGCCCGCGCGGAGGTCGAAGATCCACGTGTCCGTGTAGCACTCGGCGGCGAGGCGATCGCCCGCCGGCGCCCAGGTGATCGTTCGAAACTCCGTCGGACACGCCGGGAACCGGTCGTCGAGCGGCGCCGCGTGCCCGCCGTCGGCGTCCATGAGCCAGATCCGCGATTGCGTGACGCGCCGGCTCACGAACGCGATCCGCGTCCCATCGGGCGACCAGGCCGGATAGGACACCACGCCATCGCCGGTGGCCAGCTGGCGCAGGTCGGTGCCGTCCGGTCGGACGGCGTAGATGGCCGCCGTCCCGCCGTCGCCGCCGGCGAACAGCACGGGGCGGACGACGCCCGTGCGCGGATCGACGCCGACCGGCGCCGCCGGGTCGTGGCACGCGGTGGTCGCGAGGGAAAGCAGGAGGAGCGAGGCGGCCGCGCGCCCGAGCTGTCGTTCGTTCATGCCGCAAGATGATCGCGGGCAACGAAAAACGCGGGGTGGGCGCCCTGGTCGCCCACCCCGCGTTCTTCGTCAGACCGTGCGTCGAGCGTCAGGCCTGGTTGCGGCGGACCCGGGCGAAGCCGACGAGGCCGAGGAGGCCGGTGGCCATGAGCGCGACCGTGGCCGGCTCCGGCACCGTCGACTGCGGCGTGACGATGAGCGTCGCCGAGAACGAGCGGGTGACCGTGCCGCCCGGCGTGTTGATCGTCGCGAGGATCTCCTGGTACGACTGGCCGGGGAACTGCGCCGTGAACGTCCCGCTGAAGTTCGACGGGCCACCGGGGCCGGTGACGGTCCCGTTCACGCTGAACGCGACGACGGCGTCGATGCCGCTGCCGTTGGAGGTGTTCGAGAGGTTGAACACCGTCTTGTTGCCCATGCCGTCGTCCGGCGTGCACGTCTGGCCGGCGACCGGCAGCGTGAAGCAGTCGGCCGAGCCGAAGCTGCCGGCGGCGATGTTCATCAGGTTGAACGAGTAGATCGGGGCGAGCGGCACCTGCACGAAGCCCGGCACGTTGTACGTGCCGCCGAATCCGACCGTGACGTCCTTGATCGTGCCCTGGAAGGCGGGCGCCGGGAACACCGTGTTGAAGATCGCGAACGAGCCCGTGTTGCCGTCGTCCGAGATGGTGATGCCGCCGAAGCCCCCGCCCGGCGGCGAGAAGTCGAGCACCACGTTGATCGGATCCAGCCCACCGCCGGGCAGGGTCGCCGATCTCGCGAGCACCGTACCGGAGAAGTTCAGCGTTCCGGCCAGCTGGGCCTGTGCCGCGCCGGCGGTGACCGCAATGGCCAGCGCCGCCCGTGCGAGCGTCGAAACTCTCATGCTGCCGCTACCTCGTTGAGTATGCCGACGCGGGTCCGGCCCACCTCAGTGTGAGCGTACCGCGCGTCGGGTCTCGTCGACGCCGGCCGGGCGTTCTGGCTCGGAGCAGGGTCGCGCGCACGTCACACCAGGGGAGACGTCGCACGCGCGACCCGCGCCTCGAGGCAGGGACGCTCGTCGTGTCGAGCCATTTCCCTTACAGCAGGTGGCGGGCCAGACCGTTTAGGCACCCTCCTCGGCCGCCTCATGGCGTCCCGTCGCGCCGCGCACGAATCGACAGCGGCACCACCGTCGTCCCCCAGCGGAGCTGCAACTGCGCGGAATCCGCGTCGACGACGGGAAACTGGAACGATAGTGTCTCGACATGCTCCCCCGTCCGCGGTACCGCGCGCACTCGCAGCGCGTCCTGTCCCGCCGGATAGCGCAGATGAAACGCGGCCGACACGCGGCTGAACACGATCGTCCACGCGCTGGAGTCGGGGATCGCCCAGACGCCGTACGCGCCCGCGGCGAGCAGCGACCCGTTGATCTCGATGGGCCCGGACGTGGTGAGCCGCGCGCTGCTGTCGGCACTCGGCGACCAGACCTGCCCCCACGGCACCAGCGCGCCGAACAGCGCCCGCCCGCGCGCCACCGGCCGCCGGTACACGATCTCGATGCGCGTGCCGGCGACGCTCTGGCTCACCGTGCCGAGCTGGCTGCGCGGGATGGGCTGCGCGCGCACGTCGGCCGCGGCGTGGCAGAGCGCGACGGAGAGAGCCGCGGCGAAGGCGAGATGGTGGCGCACGGGTCGCGAGGTGAGGGTGGGCGCTACGACGTGGGCGTGGGCGTGGCGACGAGGACCGCGGTGACGGCGAGGACGAGCAGGGCGAACGCGAGCTCCATCGTCGCCGAGCGGCGAAGGCGGGACGCGTCGGCGACGTCGCCTAACGCGGCGTCGCCCAGGGCGGGGCGCAGGCGGCGCCAGTTGTAGGCGCCGAACGCGGCGACGACGACGAGCGCGGCGAGCTTCACGAGCAGCGTGCGGCCATAGGCGCTCCGCCACAAAGCGCTCACCGCGCCGAGGTGGAGCCAGGCGGCGAAGAGCCCCGTCGCGACGGTCAGCGCGGCGAACGCCAGCGCCGCCGGGGAGAACGCGCCCACCAGGTCGGCGACGGCGCCCGATGCCGCTCCGGACGCGCCGCGGTCGTATCGCAGCGCGGCCGGCACGCCGACGGCGACGACGCAGAGCAGCCCGCCGAGCCACCCGGCGGCGCCGATCACGTGCAGCGCGTCGGCGGCGATCGCGAGGGCGCCGAGCCGCGGCGCGGACGCGGCGTGGCCGGAGAGCGCGGGGGTGACGGCGAGGGCGAGGGCGCCGAGGGTGGCCGCCGTCCATCCGCCGGCGCGGCCGCGCGCCGCCGCGCCGAACCCCGCCGCCGCGACGACGACCGCGATGGCCTCCAGCAGCCAGCCGTGCCCCCACGTGGTTCGCTCGAGCATCGCGCCGAGCGGAACGCCGAGCGGAGCGCCGCGCATGGTCCACGACTGGGCGACGAGCCGCAGCGCCGTCGCGGCCGCGACGAAGGCGGCTGCCCACAGGCCGAGCCGCGCCGCGCCGACGCGCGCCGGTGCGGCCAGGGCCGCGGTACGCGCGCGCGGCAGCACGACGCGCGCGAACGCCACCGCGCCGACGACGGCGAGCAGCCCGACGAACTGGAGCCAGCGGACCGCGGCGTAGAGCGGGGACTCTACGTCGCTCCGCGCGCTCGTGTCGGCGACGGCGGGCGGAGGCGGGGCGACGATCGGCGCGGCCGTGGTGTCGGGCGTCGGTCGGGCGACGGGTGGAGGCGCGAGGCCGGCGGCGGTGGGCAGGATGGTGAACGCGTAGCGGCCGCGCGTGACGTGGCCGTCGTCGCCCGCCATCTGCCAGGCGACGGTGTAGCCGCCGGCGGCGAGCGTGCCGCGGATGGCCGCGACGACGGCGCGCGGCGCGTCGGCCGGCACGGCCAGCGAGTCGAGCGCGACCTCGGCGCCCGCGGCGTCGCGCAGCTCGACGCGGGTGAACGCGAGTGCCGGCGCCTCGGTGAAGGTGAGCCGGAGCTCGCGCGGCACGGCGGCGAGCCGCGCCCCGGGCGCCGGCGCCGCGCTCTTCAGGTGCCCGTGCGCGTCGGCGACGGCGGGGGCGAGGAGCGCGAGCAGGGCGCACAGGGCGAGCAGCGCCCGTGCCGCCCTCCGGCCGATCGGCGATGGGCGCATGCCGGGGCTACGGCTTCCGGGGCGGCACCGAATCCGGCTTGGGCTTCGGCGGCGCCGACATGCCGGGCATGTCGGGCATGTCCGACATGTCGTGCCCCGCGTGCTCGTCGCCCGGCGCGCCGCCGACGGCGCGACCGACGGCGCGGCCGTAGGCGAAGCCGGTCATGGCGCCGGTACGGTCGTCGTGCGTCATCACGGCGCCGTAGGTGACGGTGGGCGTGGGAAGCGCGGCAAGGAAGCCGACCGCCGGGCCGCCCATGTTCTCGACGCCCATGTGGCGCGCCATCGTGCGCCACGCGTCGACCGACAGCACCGACGACGTGTCGTCGCGGAAGCGCCGCGCGGCGCGCAGGATCTCGGCGCGTTTCCGGCCGCGCGGGACGCTCGGGTTGGCGAGGATGTCGCTCACGACGTCGTGCATCGAGTGCAGGTTGTCGAAGATGATGGCCGCCTCAGGGTAGCGCGCGGCGAACCGCGGCGCGACGGCGGCCGTCATCGGCATCTGATACGGGAGCGTGTGCGGCGGGTCGCCGAGCATCTGCCAGAAGCGCGCGACGGTGGCGCGCACGCCGGCCTGGCGCGCCTCCGCCGTCTGCCCGACGACGAGCGGCTCGTAGAGGCCGACCTGCATCCAGTGGTAGGCCCAGATCAGGCCGTTGAACTTCGGGTACCTGCGGCGGAAGGCGAGCGAGTAGGGCTGCTCCTGCATGAGCTTCATGCTCTTGGGCCGCGCGCTGAACGCGAGATCGGGGCGCGTGCGGTAATAGGCGACGAGCCGCGCGACCTCGCGGTCCTTCGCCGCGTCGTCGAGCCGCTCGTCGGCGAGCACGTCGTAGAGCTGGCGATGGAGGACGTGGGCCCAGTCGAACATGGCCTTCGCCTCGGGCGCGAGCTGCGCGTACGCGACCTCGATCGCCGCCTCCTCGAGGGGCACGCGCGGCGGCCGCACGAGCACGTGCTTCACGAGGAAATCGTAGCGCTTCGTCTCCAACTCGGCCGCCGGCGCGTCGGGGCGCGTCCACAGCGTCTCGTAGAGGATGGCGTGGCCGTAGTCGAAGGCGTTGAAGAGGCGGTCGGCGCCCTGGTACTGGTTGCGGAACACCCAGTTGTGCGGCGCCTGCAGGTAGAACGACGCATCGGTCGTGGCCCACTGCGCGGCGGCGGGGCGCGCGGCGAGGGCGCCTAACAACGCGACGACGGCGATGGCTGTGCGGGGCATGGACGTCGTCATGGGCGCCACGGCAGGCCGAAGGCGAAGGCGCCGCCGGCGGTGAGCATCCACGCGCGGTCGTCGCCGGTGCGGCCGCCGGTGAGGCGGCGGGCGAGGCCGCCGTCGACGGCCCAGCGCGGCGTGAGCTGGTAGCGCGAGCCGACGCCGGCGTTCCACTCGACGGGCGCGCCATCGCGCAGCGGGCGCCGCGCGTAGACCTCGCCGGTGACGAGCATCGACCGCAGCGGGAAGGTGTGGTCGACCGCGGCGCCGGCGAGCCATCGCGACGTCTCGACCGTGGCATCGGTGCGGTCGTCCGACGCGCTGCCTAACGTGACCTGCGCGTTCGCGTGCACGCGCACGGCGCGGAAGGTCCGCGTCAGGAGGCCGGTGACCGACGGCCGCGCGCGGTCGGGGCCGAGTGGGCCGGCGGGGAGGAGGACGTCGGCGCGCACGGCGAGCGCGGGGAGGCGCGTCTCGACGTTCAGCGCGTGGAGCAGCGAGACGTCGACGCCGGCGAGCCCCGCGAGGTGGCGGCCGGGGCGCGCGTCGACGTAGACGAGCGGCGCCCCGATCTCGAGCTGGGTGCGCGGCAGCACGCCGTACGCGATCTCTGGCTCGAGCCCCCACCGATAGACGCCGTGCGCGGCGCGCTCGAGTCGCAGCGGCGCGGCCTGGAGCTCGAACGCGCGGCGCGGAATGGCCGACGCGTCCTCGATGCGCACGGGGCGGCCGGCGTCGGTGTCGTAGTAGTCGGTTTGCGCACGCGCGTATGCCGGTACGACCGAGGCGAGCAGCGCGAGCGCGCGCAGCCTGACGTCGATGCGCGTCACCGGCTGTGCTTGTACATGAGGTCCACGAGCTCGTCGTACATCGACTCGGCGTCGGCGTCGCTCGTGCGGATGGCGGTGGACGCGCAGTGCTTGAGATGGTTGCGCATCAGCTCGCGCCCGACGGAGCGCAGCGCCTCGTGCACGGAGGAGATCTGCGTCATGACGTCCGCGCAGTAGCGGTCCTCCTCGACCATCTTCTGCAGGCCACGCACCTGTCCCTCGATGCGGCGCAGCCGTTTGAGGTTGCGCGCCTTGCTCTCGGCGTCGACGGCGATCGCCTTGCGGCGCTCCTCGTCGTCGCCGTGCGCGGCGCAGGCACAGGGCGCGGCCCGTTCGGGCGCTTGGTCAGTGGTCATGCGCGAGGATCCCGGGAATGCGTCGATCCACAGATTGCGCAGATTACACAGATTGAACTGCCTAACAGCAAAGAGAATCTGCGCAATCTGTGGACGACTGCGGTGGTCAGAGGTGTTTGAGCAGCGTCTGTTCGAGCTTCGCGCGCGGCACCGCGCCGACGACGCGGTCGACCTCCTGGCCGTCCTTGAAGAACAGGATGGACGGGATGGAGCGCACGCCGTAGCGGACGGTGGCCTGCGGGCTGCCGTCGGTGTCGAGCTTACCGACGGTGACGCGCCCCTGGTACTCCTGCGCGAGCTGCTCGACGACCGGCGCGACGAGGCGGCACGGGCCGCACCACGTCGCCCAGAAGTCGACCATCACGAGGCCCTGCGCCCCGGTGACGTCGCGCGCGAAGCTCTCGTCGGTGACCGCGATCGCGGCCGAGTCGTTCGTGATCATGTCAGGCCTGTGTGTTCGGGTTCATGATACCGACTGACGCCGCAAGCGGAGACTGTTGGTCACCACGCTCACGGAGCTGAACGCCATCGCCGCGCTGGCGAGGACGGGGCTCAGGAGAAGCCCGAACGCCGGGTACAGCGCGCCGGCGGCGATCGGGATGCCCACGATGTTGTAGGCGAACGCCCAGAACAGGTTCTGCCGCACCGTGCGCATCGTGCGCCGCGACAGCGACACGGCCTGCACGACGCCTAACAGGTCGCCGCGCATGAGCGCGACGTCGGCCGCTTCCACGGCCACGTCGGTGCCGGTGCCGATCGCCATGCCCACGTCGGCGCGGGCGAGCGCGGGCGCGTCGTTCACGCCGTCGCCGACCATGGCGACGACGCGCCCCTCGCCCTGCAGCCGCTCCACCTCGGCCACCTTGCCGTCCGGCAGCACCCCGGCGACGACGCGGTCGATGCCCGCCGAGCGCGCGACCGCCTCCGCGGTGCGCCGCGCGTCGCCGGTGAGGAGCACGACGTCGAGCCCCATGGCGCGCAGCCGCGCGACCGCCGCACGTGAGGTCGAGCGAATCGGGTCGGCGACGGCGAGGAGCCCCGCGAGACGCCCGTCGACGGCGACGTGCACCGGCGTGCGCGCCTCGCCCGCCAGCCGCTCGGCGTCGCTGCCTAACGGCGTGGGATCGATGCCCGCGTCGCGCAGCAGCGCCTCGTTGCCGGCGAGCACCACGCGGCCGTCGACGGTGCCGCGCACGCCGCGGCCGGGCGTCGACGCGAA
>Ga0213876_10002641_pt1 | contig 10476 bp, 5 predicted proteins | sample BarmaccomBMRX_R9_FD_160113 | JGI IMG/M metagenome (GOLD analysis project Ga0213876, IMG submission 160113) | Root-associated microbial communities from Barbacenia macrantha in rupestrian grasslands, the National Park of Serra do Cipo, Brazil - RX_R9 | ecosystem: Host-associated > Plants > Roots...
ATCGTTCTGCCCCTTTCACCGAGAAGTCGGAGCCGATCCGCGGTTCTCGACATGGCTGTCGATATTTTTCACGCCTCCCATACCCGCGGGGTGAACGCCGGGCCCGCCGCGACCTTGGTTCATGGGGCCGGCTGGAAAGCCGGCCCTACGTTTGGTTCACGAAGTTCAACTGGCCGCGGGCCCTGGCGAAAGGGAGGACACCCGTCTCCAGAAGCGGCGAATCAAGCTAGCGTCCTTTCCCTCCCAGCGCGGCCAGGCGCTTCTCCGTGAGCTCCCACACCGTCGCGCCGGGATCCTCTTCCTTCGTGACGTGTTTGTAGGCGGCGAGCGCGGCATCGCGCACGCCGTAGTTTTCGGCGATGCGGCCGAGGACGTACCAGTCGCTCGATGCCGGTTGATCGCGCATGCGCGTGTCGATGCCTTTCAGCAGCGCCTCGCGGGCCTCGAGGTTCTTGCCCGTCTCCGCGTAAAGCGCGGCGAGCGTGTGCAGCGACGCGGCGCGCGTGCCTTTCGTGTCCGCCTCGCTCGCCTGGCGCGCGCTCTCGATTGCCTTCTCCATGTCCGAGCCGGTGTACAGCGCCATCCACGCGACTTCGTTGTAGTCGGCGGACGTCGGCGCGAGATCGTCCACGATCTGCTGCGCGTACTTTTGGGCCGTCGCGTAGTCGCGCGTGACGACCGCGGTGCGGACCATCGCCCGCAACGCGTCGCGATCCTTCGGCATCTTCTCCAGGCGCTTCTTCGCCAATGCCTGCGCATCGGCCGGGCGGCCGGCGCCGACGAGCGCGTCGAGCTGCATGAGGAACGCGCTTCCCGATTCCGGATGAGCCTTCGCCAGCTCCTCGGCGATCGGGAGCGCCTTCGCGTACTCGCGCTGGGAGAGGTACGCGCGCACGAGCGCAACGTCGACCCACTTGCGCTGCGGCTCCGGCACCTTCGTGCGCATCTCCGCGAGCACCGGCGCGGAACGCGGCGCCAGCTTCTTCACCATCATCATCGAAGCCGCGGCGGTGCGGATCTCGTCCGCGGTCGCCGTCGCCTTCTCCTTCGGCCAGATCGAGGCGAATGGAGAGCCGGCCAACGGATCGTCGCCGCCGCCCGCCTGCACGTCTTCACGGGCCCAGTTCAACCACGTCCGGGCCTTCTCCAGATCGCCCGCGTCGGCGAAACGGAGCACCGACCAACCGATCGCCGGCGCCTGGTCGCTCGTCGCGTGCACGCGGAACGTGCCGTCTTTCTCGCGCGTGACGAACGTCGCGGAGCCCGACGCGCCGGTGCCGGCCATGCGCATGCGGACGCGGTAGCCGAGCTTGTCGTCGCCTTCCGTCTGCATCTGCATCGCCGCGGTCGTCATTTCCGCGACGACGGCCGGCGGGAGCGAGGCGTCGCGCATCGCGAGCTCGAGCGACATCTCCTCCGAGTCGTCGTCTTTCATTGCATCGACCACTTCCTTGTCGAAGAACGACTCGGCCGTCTTCATGTCGCCGAGGAAGACGGCGTAGATCATCTTCTGGACGACGGACGGCGCATCGGTCGGCGCCGCCGTGTAGTCATCGACGCGCTTCGTCTTGCGCAGCATGTCCGCGATGCGGCGCGTTTCGGCGCTGTTCTGCGCGCCTTGCGCCGAGGCGTCGAACATCGCGGCGGCCTGCGGATAGAGGCGCAGCGCGAGGAACGTGCGGCCGAGCGTGAGCGCGTGATTGCGGCGCGTGGTCGGATCGTACGAGCCGAGCGCGCGCACGCCGGCTTCCGGACCGTCCTGCACGGCGATGCCGATCAGCTTCGCCAGATCGCGCTGTTCCTGCGGCGTATCGGCGTCATCCGCCATCGCCTGCACGTCTTTCCAACGTCCCGCGTGGCAGAGCACGAGCAGCCGCTCGCCGGCGTAGCCGCGCGCGCTTTCGCCGAAGTCCTTCTTCAGCGCGACGTATTCGTCGGCCGCGGCGCCGAGCTGCGCCTTCGACGTGAAGCGGTGGCCCTCGTCGTCGTAGGTGAGGATGCGCGCGAGCGAGACGCGGAGCTCCATGTCGGTCGGCTCCAGCTCCTTCGCCTTGCGCAGAGAGGCGGCGGCGGCAACGGGATCGAAGCCTTTGCGCGTCACGCGGCCGATCGCGTCGTACTCGTAGGTGACGCCGAGCGCGCGATGCGCACGCGGGTTCGACGGCTCGAGCGCGACGGCGCGTTTCGCCTCTTCGCGCGCGGCGTCGCCGAGGCCGCCGACGAGGAGGGCGCGGGCGAGCTCGACGTGATGCTGCGCTTCCTTCGGATGGAGATCGGCGAGGCGCTTGAACTCCTGCAACGCGCTGGCGACGTCGCCCTGATTCAGCTTCGCCTGGCCCACGGAGTCGAAGCCGATGATGATCTGGTCGCCCTGTACGAGCTTGCTGAGCGCGATGCGCGTCTCTTCAAACTCCGCCGGCGTGATGCGGCGCTTGCCGGTGTCGAACGTGAGCGTCGCCACGACGGTGCCTTTCGGGTCCGTTTCGTACTTCGTGGTGAGCGTCGTCGTCCCGAGCTTGCGCGTTTCGGCCGGCGGCAACTGGCGCGGCTCGTAGCCGATCGGCGGCTTGATCCGATAGGTCCACTCCTTCACTCCCGCCTCGGGGAACATGAAGTCGTAGACGCGTTTCCGATCGCGCTTCGACGGCTCGACGCCCGGCTTCGGCTCTTCGTAGTTGCGGAGGATCATCGGCAGCTGGCTGACGAGTCCCCCCGGATGCAACGCGACGGAGGCTTCGCCGTCGCGGACCATCGCCGTGCCGGAGTCCTTCGCTTCCAACGTGATGACGAACGGCTTGTTGAGATCGTGCGCGTCGCCGGCTTCGAACTTCGTCAGGGAGCGGGCGTTGTAGTAGCCCTTGACGTAGTCCTCCATCTGTTCCTTGAACTTCGTGCGATCGCTCGCGGCGTACCAGCGGCGCTGCGCCGAATCGCCCGGTCCCTGCACCTCGGTCGTCTCGACGACGCGGCTCTTGCCGTCTTCCGGCAACTCGTACGTGCGCGTCTCGACGTAGCGGCTCACCGTCGACGGCGCCTCGGGCGTCCGGACGAGCGACGTCGTGGCGGCGGTGGCGACGAGCGCCATGCGTCCCTGGTCCTGCACCGGCAACGCGCCGGGGCGGCCGTATTCATCGGTCGGATCGATCCAGAGCGGCGTCTCGCCGTCGACGACGACGATCGCGTGATTGAAGCCGCCGAGGCCGGGAAGGTCGGCGATGGTGTCGAATTCCCAGCCGGCGCGGAGGAGCGCGACGTGGGCCGGTATGCCCGCCTCGCGCAGCATCGCGACGAGCAGCGTCGCCTTGTCTTTGCAGTCACCGTATTTGTTCGAGAGCACCGTGCGCGGCGGGCGGGGAACGATCGACGCCTCGCCGATCTCGACGCCCGCGTAACGCACTTCCTTCTGGATCGCGGCGAGAAGGCGGGCGATGACTTCGCGGCGATCGGTCGCGTTGCCACGCGCCGTGGCGACCATCTTCTTGAGATCGCTGCCGGCGATCTGCTTGTCGACGAGCTCCTCGTAACGGCGGGCGATCTCCTGCCACGACTTGCCGGTGGAGAACGCGACGTAGGGAATCTGTGCGACGTCCGAGGGGAGGTTCGACTCGTACCAGTCGATGCCTTCGATGCGGTTGCTCTCGAAGACCATGCGCTGGCGGCCGTCTTTCGTCTCGATCTTCGGCTCGCCGGTGAACGTCTTCACGATGCGCGGCTCGACGCCTTCCGGCGTGTCGATCACGAGGCGCGCGCGCTGGACCGGGTAGTACTGGCCGAACGTGAACATCGAGGAGCTGCCGGCGTCGGCGAGCGGGTTGTTGCCGTCGAAGGTGATGACCGACTCGATGACCGAGCCGACGGCGACGGCGGGGAGCGGCGCGCGGACGATGCGGTTGTCGCTGAAGATGTCGAGCGATTCATCGCGGGCCGGCGCCTCGACGATCGCGGCTTTGTCCAGCATGTGGACGGTGCCGTCCTTCGTCACGACCCGGGCCTCGATCGAGGGACGCGTCGTGTACCACGGCGCCCACGGCGCGCCGACCTGGCCCATGTCGTCGATCGCCGACTCGTTCACGACGCGGTACATCTGCCGCCACACCGTGTGCTCGCGGCCCTGCGCGTCGAAGGAGTGGACGGCTTCGTCGAGCAGCGAGACGACCGCCGCGTCACCGGCCGGGACGGCTTCCGCCGCGGCGATGAGCGCCTTCGGGTCCGCGGCGAACGCTGGCGCGTCCCACGGCTGGAGTTGTTGGGCGAAGAGCGGGAAGGAGAAGACGATCGCGGCGAGAAGGGAGCTCGCCTTCATTGATGGCATGGTGCGGCAGTCCTTGTGACGAGGGTTATTTGGAACCGGATGTCCATGATACACCGGGGTGTCTCGAACGTAGGGCCGGCTCTCCAGCCGGCTCAGTCAGGAATGATGCGGCGGGCCTCGCCCGCCGCGACCGTATTTCATGGGGCCGGCTGGAGAGCCAGCCCCACGTCCTGCTGCGGGTTAGACTCCTCCGCCGTGCGGGACGAATCCACGCCCTTCGCCGTCGCGCCGCTGCTCGTGCTCGCGGCCGCTTTGCGCATCCTCCTCAACAATGTGACGGAGTTCTCGCGCGCGGACGAGTCGGTCTACCTCCTGTATGCGCAGAACGGCTATCCGCGGATCGTGCGGATGTTTCTCGACGATCCGGGGATGTGGGTCTTCCCCAATCCGCTCCGCTGGTCGTATCTGACGCTCGCCACGCTCTGCGATTCGTATCATGCGCTGGCCACGCTATCGACGATCGCCGGGATCGTGACCGTCGCGCTGACGTTCTGGGTCGCGCGTTTCCTGTTCGGTGCGACGGTGGGCGTCGTGGCGACGGCGCTCGTCGCGGTGTCGCCGTTGCAGCTCGCATTCGGGCGCCGTGCGCTCGCCGACGAGCTCTTCTGCGCCGCGGTGATGGCGTCGATCGCAGCGCTGCTCTGGTGCACGGAGCGCTTCAGCATCGCCCGCGCCGCGGCGTTCGTCGCGGCGACGACGATCGCCATCGCAGCGAAGGAACAGCTGCTCTTCCTTTATCCGGTGATGGTCGGGTACTGGTATCTGCGCGAGCGCAAGCTGCGTCTCGTGACTTGGGCCGCGCCGCCGTTCTTCTTCTTTGCCGGCTACTGCCTGCTCGCGCGCGACGTCGGCTCGTTCTTCCGCATCGCGCACATCATCACCAGCGCGATGACCGCGCCGTACGCCGCGCAGTATCAGAGCGGCCCGCCCCAACGCCTCCTCATCGACCTGCTCGCGATCGCGCCGCTGGTGACGATCGCGATGATCGCGGTGCTGGTCGCGATTGCAGTCCGCCGCGAAACGAGCGAATTGACGCGGCTCGCGGTGCTCGTCTTCGGCATCCTCGTCGTGCACGCGATCCTGCCGTCGCAGAACGTGCGCTACATCCTCTGCGCCGACCCGTTGATCCGCATCCTCGTCGCCGCGGCCGCGGTGAACGCGTTGCGCGAAAAGCCGCTCTGGACGCTGGTCGCGATCAACGCGGCTGTGGAGCTCTGGCTCTTCTACGCGATCTTCCTCCGCGGCGCGGTTTACGACCCGGTGACGGACAACGTGCTCCGCGCGCTGAAGATGCTGCCGCGCTAGAATCGCGGCCGCTCCGACCGTGAACCGCTCGCATTTTCTCTACGCCTGCGCCGTCGCCATTGCACTGATCGGCGTCGCATACGCGAGCTCGCTCGACAACTCGTTCCACTTCGACGACTCGCACGTCATCGAGACGAACGGCGCCATCCGCAGCCTCGATCACATCGGCAGTTTCTTCACCGACGCGAACACGTTCAGCAGCCTTCCCCAGAACGCGACGTATCGGCCGCTCGTCACGCTCTCCCTCGCCCTCGACTACGCGCGCGGCGGGCTCGATCCGCATCCGTACCACGTGACGCAGGTGATGCTCCTCCTCGCCACGGGCATCCTCCTCGTCCTCTTCTTCCTCTCGATCCTCGGCGAATGGCCGGCGCTCTTCGCCGCCGCACTCTTCTGCCTGCACACCGCGAACACGGAGACAATGAACCTGATCTCCGCCCGTTCGGAGCTGCTCTCCACGATCGGGCTGCTCGGATCGTTCGTGCTCTACCAACGCTCGCCATTCGCGCGACGCACGTTCCTCTATCTATTGCCGCTCGCCATCGGCGCGTTGGCGAAGGCGCCGCTCGTCGTGTTCGCGCCGCTCCTCTTCGCATACATCTGGCTCTTCGAGGACAAGCGCCGCGCCGTTCGCGAGTCGATCCCGCCGCTGGTCCTCGGCATCGCGCTGCTCGCGTTCCTCAACTCGATGAACGCGAAGGAGTGGACGTCCGGCGGCGGCTCCACGTGGCAGTACGTCATCACCCAGCCGTACGTCTGGCTGCACTACCTGCGGCTCTTCTTTCTCCCGATCGGGCTCACCGCCGACACGGACCTGCAGGCGTTCACGCATTGGTACGACACGCGCGCGTTGGCCGGCGTCGCCGCGATCGCGCTCGCCGCGTGGTGGGCGCGCCGCGCGCCGAAGCCGGTCGCATTCGGCCTGATCTGGTTCGCGGTCGCGTTGATTCCGACGAGCATCTTCCCGCTGGCCGAAGTCGCGAACGAGCATCGCGTCTTCTTCGCCTACATCGGGCTCGTGATCGCGCTCGCGGCGTTGATTCCGCAACGCGCATTGCCCGCCGTCGCCATCGTCCTGCTCATCGCGCACACGATCGGCACGCGCGAGCGCAACGAGATCTGGAAGAACGAAGAATCGCTCTGGGCGGACGTCGTGGCGAAGAGCCCCGGCAACGGCCGGGCGTGGATGAACTACGGACTCACGCAGATGGCGAAAGGCCGGCTCGGCGATGCGAAGGCGGATTTCGAGCGCGCGGCGTTGCTCGTGCCGAACTATCCGATCCTGGAGATCAACCGCGCGATCGTCGCCGGCGCCCTCGGCCACTCCGCCGAAGCGGAGCAGCGCTTCCAGCACGCGCTGCAGATGGCGCCCGACGCGCGGGCGCACTTCTTCTACGGACGCTGGCTCGCCCAACGCGGGCGGGTCGCCGAGGCGGTTCCGCACGTGCGGGAGGCGGTGCGACTCAGCCCGACGTTCGCCGACGCCATCGCGTTGCGCGATCGCCTGGAGAAGGCGCCGGCAACATCATGGACGAATTATCAAGAGGCGTTTGACGCCGGCCTGGCGTTCATCAATCAACAGAACTGGCAGATGGGGATCGAGGCAAACCGCGCCGCGCTGCGCTTCGATCCGAAAGCCGCCGATGCCTACCTCAACCTCGGGTGGTCGCTCGCTCAGCTCGGGCGAAAGACAGAAGCGGCAGAGGCGTACAACCAGGCGCTGGCGCTGCGTCCCGGCGACGAACGGGCGAAGAACAACCTCGCGCTGCTTCGCTGAAACGTAGGGCTGGCCCGAGGAAGAACGGTCGCGGCGGCCCTCGGCCGCCGCATCATCGTGGACTGCGGCCGGCTGGAGAGCCGGCCCTACGTTTTGCTTCGCCAGGCTGGAATACGCGCCCGGCGTGTGCTGTCATGGGGCGCCATGGACGAGCAGCAGCCGCAACCGCCGCAGATTCGCCTCCTCATCGAGGACACCGTCGCGCAGGGTGAGTACGTCAACTTCGCGAACATCATCCACTCCACCAGCGAGTTCATCATCGACCTCGGCCGCGTCATGCCCGGCCGCACGGACGTGAAGATCTTCAGCCGCGTGATCACCACGCCGCTCCACGCCAAGCAGCTCCTGCACGCGCTCGCGCAGAACATCACGCTCTTCGAGCAAAAGTACGGCGAGATCCGCGGCGAAGAGGTGCCGCAGATCTCCGCCGACGAGCCATCGAACTGATTGCGGGTGCGGCCCGCTGCGCTTGTCGGCCAAGCCTCCACCAGGTTTCGCGTACTCGCCGGCCTTGATGAAAAAAGTCAGGACTTCGTGGGGCGCGCGGAGGGGTGGGGGCGGGCTTCAGCCCGTCCCAGACCGGCGGAAGCCGGTGCTACATGAATGTCATCCTGAGCCGCGAAGACGGCGAAGGATCTCCCGGCACGTGCGCGTGTCGCTCGCATCAGGGGATCCTTCACAGTGGTCGCGACTCATGATGACAAGGAAGAATGGTTCAGGATGACAAGGAAGATCAAAGTCATCGGCGCCGGCCTGGCCGGCTCGGAGTGCGCGTTCCAGCTCGCGCGCAAAGGCCACCACGTCGACCTTTTCGAGATGCGGCCGGTGAAGATGACGCCCGCGCACCAGTCGGCGGATCTCGCGGAGCTGGTCTGTTCGAACTCGTTCCGTTCCTCCGCGACCGCGAACGCCGTCGGTCTCCTGAAAGAGGAGATGGCGCTCCTCGGCTCGATGGTCCTCCGTTGCGGCGAAGAAGCGCGCGTGCCCGCCGGCGACGCGTTTGCCGTCGATCGCGAGCGTTTCGCGGCCGCGGTCACGGCGGCGATCGCGAGCGAGCCGAACATCACGCTGCATCGCGAGGAAGTGACGTCGCTCGATCGCGGCGATGCCGACTACCTCGTCGTCGCCACCGGCCCGCTCACGTCGCAGCCGCTCTTCGACGCCATCAACGACTTCCTCGGCCGCGACGGTCTCTATTTCTATGACGCGATCGCGCCGATCGTGGCCGCTGACTCGCTGGACATGACGAAGCTGTATTGGAAGTCGCGCTACGGCAAAGGCAGCGGGACGGATTACCTCAATGCGCCGATGACGCAGGCCGAGTACGAGGCATTCATCGCCGCATTGCTCAGCGCCGAGCTGTACCCGCTGCACGACTTCGAGCAGGCGGTGCACTTCGAAGGCTGCCTGCCGGTCGAGGAGATCGCATCGCGCGGCATCGACACCTTGCGTTTCGGCCCGATGAAGCCCGTCGGCCTCGAACATCCCGTGACCGGCGAACGACCGCACGCGGTGGTGCAACTGCGCAAGGAAGATCTGTCGGACGAGTACTTCAACCTCGTCGGCTTCCAGACGAAGATGAAAATCGGCGCGCAGCAGCGCGTGATCCGCATGATCCCCGGCCTGGAGAACGCGACGTTCGCGCGCTTCGGCTCGATGCATCGCAACACGTTCATCAACGGCCCGCGCCATCTCACCCCGACGTTCCGCGCGAATAGCGACGACCGCGTTTTCTTCGCCGGCCAGATCACCGGCGTGGAAGGCTACGTGGAGTCCGCCGCCGTCGGCCTGCTCGTGGCGCGCTACCTCGAAGACCCCACGCCCCTCCCGTACCACACCGCCCTCGGCGCCCTCGGACGCCACGTCGCGGAGTCGTCGCCGGATCGCTACCAGCCTTCGAACGTGACGTGGGGCCTGATCGAGGACAAGGTCGGCCGCGTGAAGAAGATCGAGAAACGCGATCGCCAGGCCAAGCTCGCGTTGAACACGGTTCGGGAGGTCAGGAGCGCGGGCGTCCCGCCCGCAGCCGACGGGCGTCCTCGCCCGGAGGAAATCCTACGATCGTGATCCCATGGCCACGGCACGAGACGTGCCGCGGCTCGCGGGCGAGACGCCCGCACTCCAGGCTGGCACTCTCCTTTCACTGCTGACCGCCGTGGCGAACGGAAAACCCACCATCACTGTCCTCTACGACGCCGACGAAGAGCGGGTGCGGGCGGAGGCGCTGGCGAAGAAGGAGAAGTTCCCGGCGCTCGTCTCCACGCAGGTCGCAGACGTCCTCACGAAACGCGGCTATCAGGTGAAGCTGCTCGCCGCGCAGCCGCCGATCAAGAAGCTCGTGCGGCTCATCGAAGACGACCCCTCCGATCTGATCTTCAACGTCTGCGAGTCGTTGGGCGGCAACGGCAACGAAGAGCGGCGCATCGCGGCGATGCTCGAGCTGCTCGACAAGCGCTTCACCGGCTCGGGCTCCCTCGCGCTGACGTTGGCCGGCGACAAATCGCTGTCGAAGAAACTGTTCGACTTCCACGGCGTCAGCTCACCGGACTTCGCGATCATCGGGCCGGGGCGTGTCGAGGCGAAATCGACGCTGAACACGTTTCCGCTGATCGTGAAGCCGATCGCGACCGACGCCTCGATCGGCATCAACGCGCGCTCGATCGTCCACAGCATCGACGAGATGATGGAGCGCGTCTTCGCCATCCACGCCGAGTTCCACACGCCGGCCCTCGTCGAGCAGTACATCGAAGGCCGCGAGATCTACGTCGGCATCCTCGGCAATCCGCCCGAAGCCCTGCCGCCCATCGAGTGGGACCTCTCGAAGTTACCGCCCGAGTTGCCACGCATCGCCGGCACGGAGGCGAAGTGGGAGCATGAGTTCAAGGAGGCCAAAGAGTTCGTGCCGGAGGACGTGATGAACGATCCTGTGCTGCTGCAACGCATCCAGCAAACCGCGATTGCCGCCGGCACGGCGATGCTCATCCGCGACTATGCGCGCATCGACATGCGCCTCGCTCCGGACGGCACGCCGTACGTCATCGAATTGAATCCGAATCCGTGGCTGGACAACCGCGCCGAGTTC
>Ga0213876_10002642_pt1 | contig 10473 bp, 10 predicted proteins | sample BarmaccomBMRX_R9_FD_160113 | JGI IMG/M metagenome (GOLD analysis project Ga0213876, IMG submission 160113) | Root-associated microbial communities from Barbacenia macrantha in rupestrian grasslands, the National Park of Serra do Cipo, Brazil - RX_R9 | ecosystem: Host-associated > Plants > Roots...
GAACGCAGAAAAGAGAAAACATCCACAGATTACACAGATTGACGCAGATTAAGAGGACCTGGCGGCAACCCTAAGCTTCTCGCATCTACCCCCAGGATGCAGCTCCGAACTCCGAACGCCGAACTCTGTCCCCCTCTCCCCGCCGTGTTCGCCGTGGTCCGCCGTGTTCGCCGTGTGAACTCTTACGTCGTGCCCGCCTCCCCCGCTGTGGCCGCCGTGTGACCGCCTCCTCAGCTCTGAGCCGTGTGGACGCGCACAAACCGCGTGTTGGGCAGGATAACCTTCTTCACGGCCACCCGAACGTTGCGCAGGGGAAACGTGCGCACGAGCAACCCCATCACGTCGGCAGCAAACGTCTCGATGAGCCGGCACTCGCTGCGGGCTGCAAATTCCGTCACCGTCGCAGCCACGGCGGCATAATCCACGGTACGCTCCACCCGGTCACCGAGCTGGTCGAAAGGAGAAAGAATCTGGAACGATAAATCCAGCCAGAGGGTCTGTAGCGCTGCGCGTTCAACCTCCGGCACACCGATGCGGGTCGTCACCTGCAGGTCCACAATTTCGATCCGTTCCTCCCGGCTGCGGCCCGGTTCCCACAGGCGCAGCAACATCCCCAGGTCACGCAGGAGCAGGTCGGGCTGGGCGGGAACGAGTTTGTCGACGGGATCAAACCCGGTCAAAACCGCTGCCGAAATCACCCCGGCCGCCTTGGATGCGTCGATGTCATGCACCAGGTCACCGATAAACAGCGTCTCCGGCGCGGCAAGCTGATGAATTCGCAGGAGGTCAAGGATCCGGGCCGTTTTATCCGCCACCTCCAAATAGACGTCTTCGAACCATTCGCGGATCCCGAACCGTGCGGCTTGCGCTTCGAAGTGCCCCGTGTGCATCGTGCTCAGCAGGAACAGCCGCCGGCCGCTGGACCGGCAAAGCCGGAGAAAGTCTTCTGCGTGAGGCATCAATGTCACCGACCCACGATGGCGCCCGAAGAATTCGTGGTAGACCCGGTCAATGTCCGCCAGCGGGATTGTGGGCAGAAGGCGCTCGTAGAAGTTCTTGAGCGGCAACTGGAAATCCCGGCGAAACTCGTCCTTGCTGATCGGCGACGACCCGTACGTGGTCAGAACGGCGTTGGTCGCCCGAACGACCACGTCGAGATCATCCACCAACGTGCCGGACCAGTCCAGTATGACGTTGCGGATCACCGGTGGAAAGAGGACACGCCATGCCGCGCGTGTCCCGGCAGCCGCTGCGGCGGGCTACAGGCCCAACCGCTCGTAGATCTCCCCCAGCGGCAGTTGCAGCCCGACGAAAAATTCGCCGAACTCAGCGTATCCGGCGCTCACGGCGTCAAACCGCATGTCATAGACGATTGACTTGATCTCAAAAACGTCATGGGCGAACAAGCTCACCCCCCACTCCCAATCGTCGAGCCCCGTCGCGCCGGTGATCAACTGGCGGACGCGGCCCGAGTAGGTTCGTCCCACCTGACCATGGCCCACCATCAGGCGCTTGCGATCCTCGAAGGTCAACGCGTACCAGTTCTGGCCCGGAAGCCGCCGCTTCAACATCGGATAAAAGCAGAACACCGGCCAGTCCGGCATGTTCGGGTAAAGCCGGTCCTGCAGGTATTTCTGCATCCGCTGGCGAAAACCGTCGAGCGCGGACGCGAACTCTTCGGAGGCCGGATCGAGTTTGCGTTCCGCGACCAACGACTGCTTAAAATCTTCCTCCGTCGTGGTGTATTCGCTGCGTTCCGTCAACGAGTAGAAACTGAAGGCCGGCGTGAGCACGTCGACACCGAGCGCCTGGGTAAGCCGTTTTTCGAGCCGGTTGGCCGTGTGCAGGTCCTCGGTAAGCAGCATGAAACCGAGATCCCCCTTGGGCGTGACTACGCTGAAGGTCAACAACTGGGTCGCCGGCAGCGTTCGCGCTTCCTGCACCAGGGACGCCAGCCGGGTCTTGGCCGCGTATTTTTCCTCCTTGCTCAGCAACTGCCAGCTTCCGTACTCCAGGCGATAAAAGAGGTGCAGCACATGCCAGCCTTCCTTGGCACGCAGGCTCGGTCTTTCAATCATGCCCCCAGCTTATGCAGGCTTGGGGAAAATGCCACAAATGCAGAGAGTGTGCCGGGTGCCGGGTGCCGGAACTGGTCTTCCCGCCGTGTACCCCTAAATCTGTGTCAATCTGTGTAATCTGTGGATACTCTCCTTTTCTGCGTTCTCAGCGTGGTCTGCGGATGATTTCTCGTCGTTTGTGGCACTCGTGGCATTTTTCGGCTTGCGGCATTTAGGAAAGCGGCGCTTGCAGTCCTGGGTCGAATCGATAGATTAGCCCGCTTCTCCCGGTTGGGGGGCGGAGCAAGGGAAAGGGCTCCGGGAAACCTGATATAGATTTGACCAGCTTATGGCCGACGTTGCAAACAGATACCCGCAAAATGTGCCGGGACGTTTCTATGTGGATGACCAGTGCATCGACTGTGACCTTTGCCGGGAAACCGCTCCCGCCAATTTCACTCGCGACGATGACGGCGGTCACTCGTACGTCTTCAAGCAGCCGGCCTCTCCCGATGAAGAGGGCCTTTGCAAGGAGGCGATGGAGGGCTGCCCCGTCGAGGCGATCGGAAACGACGGTGAGTGATCTGCCCGTTGTTGGGATGTCCGCAGACCGGGATTCCGGTATCAGCACCCGCTTTTAACCCGTGGCGGACTCACCGATGAAGCCGGCACTTCGACAGAAGGTCTTGGAAGAATGGCGAGGCTTGCCGCAGCCCGGACCCAAAGCCGACCGTCTCACCACCGTAGGGTCGGTGCTCACCTCGCTCGCGCCCAAACTCGGCTTGGGGGAGCGCTTGCTCGAAGAAGAGATCGTTGCTGCCTGGGCCGAAACCGTCGGATCATTCTTCGCCGCCCATTCGCGCCCGGCAAAATTGCACCAGGGCGTCCTCATCGTACAGGTGCTGCAGCCGACGGTCCTGTTTGAACTGGAGCGTCGCTGTAAGCCGATCATCCTGGCGAAGCTGCGCGAACGCTTCGGCGGCAGAAAGATTCAGGCGATTCGCTTCAAGGTAGGCTAGGCACACGGTTGAACCGGCAGGGCCCCGCTGGTCAGGCCGGGGGTCCGAATTACTAAAATAAGTATAATTTTTGAAATCGCCCGATTTCATGTCATGTTGTTTCAAACGCTTGCCCCGGAGCGGCAAATGAGGTATGGACACACTCCCGTCACGTGGAGATCTCACGCTCCTGTCCAGGGCCTCTAAACTCTCATGACCGCCACCATTTTATTTCTCGCCCAGCAAGCCGCACCAGCCGGGTCGCCGCCCCAGCCCAACATGCTCACGAGCTTTCTCCCGTTCGTGTTCATGATCGTCATCTTCTACTTTCTGCTGATTCGTCCCCAGCAGAAACGTCAGAAAGAACACCAACGGCTGCTCAGCTCCCTTAAGACCGGCGACAAGGTGGTGACCTCGGCGGGGATCCACGGCTTGATCGCGAACGTGAAGGACAGCACGGTACTGCTCAAGGTCGCCGACAACGTCAAGATTGAAGTAGACAAGAGCGCAATTTCCAACGTTACGCGCCCCACGGAAGCCGCTAAGCCGGCGGTGTAGTGGCCCGTCCCCTGTTCCCCTTTCTCTGGTAGTATGAACCCCACCCTGACCTTCTTTTTCGGCTTATTGTTGCTCGTGCTTTTCGGCTGGTATTTCCTGGCCGAGACGGAGCGGGTAAAACGGCGCCTGGGCACGGCTTTGACGCTGCTGCTCTGCGCGTTTTGCATCGACGCATTTCTGCCGCTCAGCAAGAAACTCCACCTCGGCCTGGATTTGCAGGGCGGCACTTCATTCCTGGTGCGCCTCGTTTCGCCTGCCGGGGAAGATGGCAAGCCGCGGGCCATCACGCCGGACATGCAGGAGCAGGCCGTGGAGGTGATTCGGAAGCGGGTCGACCAGTTCGGCGTAAGCGAACCGGTAATTACGAAGCAGGGCGCCGACCGGATTCTGGTCCAGATCCCGGGCCTCGACACCGCGCAGATTCAGGACGCCCAGGCGCAGCTGCAACGCGTGGCGAGGCTGGAATTCAGGTTGGTTCACCCGAACAGCGCGCAGATGCTGCCGCAGATTGCCGCCGGCCAGACCTTCACGCCGCCCGGGTACGTCATCCTTAATTCCGTCGATAAACGGGATGGCCATCCGCAAAAATACCTGGTCAAACGCCGTCCGGAACTCACCGGGGATCAGATCACCCGGGCTCAGGCCACCTTCGAGCAGCGCGGTTACGAAGTGGCGCTGAAGTTCACGCCGGCAGGCGCGGATACCTTCCGGCAGGTGACCCGGGACAACATCAACCAGGAACTGGCGATCGTGCTGGACGGTGAAGTGGTTTCGGCTCCCGTCATCCAGAGTGAGATCCCGAACGGGCAAGCCGTCATTACCGGCAATTTTACGGCGGAAGAGGCACGCAATCTTTCGAGCGCGCTGGAGAACCCGCTGCAAACGCCGGTCGTCATTGATGAAGTTCACTCGGTTTCAGCGACGCTGGGCCGGGATTCGATCATGGGCGGTGTGATGGCCGGATTGGGAGGTTTGGCTGCGACGCTGCTTTTCGTGCTGATCTACTACCGCACAGCCGGCCTGGTTGCCGTGATCGGTCTGCTGGTCAACGGCATCCTGCTATTCGGCGTGATGTCATTGTTCAATTTCGTCCTCACACTTCCGGGAATCGCGGGCATCATCCTGACGATCGGCATGGCAATCGACTCGAACGTGCTGATTTACGAGCGCCTGCGTGAAGAACTCGAAGGCGGTAAAGGTTTGAAAGCCGCCATTGAAGCGGCCTACAGCAAAGCCTTCAGCGCCATCTTCGACGCGAACGTCACCACCCTGATTACCGCCGGCATTCTCTTCTGGCTTGGGACCGGACCCGTCAAAGGGTTCGCCGTGACCCTGACGGTGGGCATCATCGCCTCGATGTTCTCCGCGCTCCTCGTCACCCGCAACGTCTTCCGGTGGGCGCTGGCCTTCAACGCGCTGAAGCGCATCACCATGCTGCACCTGATCCGGTCCAAGAACTTTGATTTTTTAGGCAAGCGCCGGATCGCCATTGCCGGATCGCTGCTGTTGATCATCGCTTCCATCGCAGCTTTCGCCATTCGCGGGCAGAGCGCTCTTAACATCGACTTCACGGGCGGCGATTCGCTCCGGTTGCACACCGCCAAGCCGCTGACCGAAGCTCAGGTCCGGGCTGAACTCGCAAGAGTTAACCTCGGGAACGTGGTAATCCAGCGTGAAGCCGGCGGCACCAACTACTTCGAAATCCGATCCCCTTTCCAGACAGCCGATAAAATCGTCAACCAGCTCAAGCAGGGCTTCCCGGATGCCGGCCTTACCGTCGAGCGCTCGGAAGGCGTGGGTCCGGTGATTGGAAGTTCGCTGGCCTGGACTTCACTGAAGGCGCTCGGGCTGGGCATCCTCGGCATCCTGATCTACGTCACCTTGCGTTTTGAATTTTCCTTCGCACTTGGTGCCATCGTCGCCCTGGTGCACGACGTGGTGATCACCCTGGGCGTATTCGTTCTTACCGGGCATGAGCTTTCCCTTGTCGTGGTGGGCGCAGTTCTGACGATCGGCGGTTATTCCATCAATGATACCATCGTCGTGTTTGACCGCATTCGTGAAGGGTTCCGGGCCGGGCGGAAAGGCAGCACGCAAACCATCATGAACGCCAGCATCAACGAAACGCTGAGCCGGACGCTGCTGACCAGCGGTGTCACGCTGCTCTGCATGCTGGCGCTCTGGATCTTCGGCGGCGCTGTCCTGGCCGACTTTGCGTTTACCATCGTGATCGGGATCGTAGTCGGAACCTACTCCTCGATCTTTATCGCTTCGCCGATTGTCCTCTGGTGGTCTAACTTCCGCAAGGGCAACCTGCGCAAAGAGGTTACCCGGCCGCGAGAGAAAGGTACGTCCTCGCCCCCCCCGCCGTCACAGCAGCCGGCCAAAGCCTAGCTTAGGTTCCGGAGCGGCGAAGCCATTCCCATCGGGAAACCGAAAAATCGCACGCTTCCCGAGGGAGAATCGAATTTTTGGCCGGGAAGTTAGGACGATATCAGCTTGATTGACGGCGGACCGGGAAAAAGAAGGCCGGCGCACCCACGCCGGCCCCGATCTTACGCTTGACTGATGCGATCACGGTAATTTCCCGCTGAAGATTCGCGGGTAGCCGAGATCGGGAGTGAATATCACGGGATGGCTCTCGGCGTCGGTCGCCGTGTAAGAAGCGCCCACCACCTGCCCTAAGTCGTTGACGGCGGAGGCGGTGCTCCAAGATCCTCCCAGCGTGCCCAGGTCCTGCATCTTCCCTGCGCTGTAAATAAACGCGTGGATCGCCCAATCGCCCGCCGTCTTGGCGTAGCCGACGGCTTGGCCCAGGTTGTTGATGCCGAGCGCCTCGCTGACGGTCCCGCCCAAGGTGCCCAGGTCTTGCATCCGCTCCCGGACATAGAGGAAGGCGTGTTCCGGCCCTCCCCGCCCCCCGCCCGTGGTAAAGGAATGGCCGACCGCCTGCCCCAGGTCGTTGAGCCCCTCTGCCGTGCTCCATGCGCCCCCGAGCGTTCCGAGGTCTTGCATGCGTCCCTTACTATACAGGAAAGCGTGCTGCGCAGCATCGCCCACCGTCCCGGACACGCCGACCACTTCCCCAAAGTCGTTAACCGCGAAAGCCGTGCTGGTCGAGCCGCCCAACGTGCCCAAGTCCTTCATACGACCGCCGCTGTAGAGGAAAGCGTGGTCAATTCTATCACCCGGAAGGGTGGACTCCCCGACTACCTCGCCCCGGTTGTTAATGCCGTAGGCCGTGCTGAAGGTTCCCCCCAACGTGCCCAGATCGTGCATTTTCCCGGCGCTGTAGAGGAAGGCGTGGGTACCGTCATCAGCCGGCGTGTCGGAAAAGCCGACGATTTGGCCAAAGGCGTTGATGCCGTAAGCCTCGCTGGAGCCGCCCCCGAGGGTTCCCAGGTCCTGCATTCGGCCACCGCTGTAGAGGAACGCGTGAACCGAACTGTTTCCTGCGGTTGCCGACCCGCCGACGGCTTGGCCCAGCAGGTTAATAGCATTGGCTTCCCCGTAGGTGCCACCCAAAGTGCCCAGGTCGATTATGGCGTACCTGAGCTGTGCTTCCGCGGTTGGCACCGTCAGCAACGGACACGCCGCGCCTATCCCAAGCATTAAAGTTATGAGGCCCCTTCGCCAGGCCGGACCCTTACCGATGTGGCGGTTATCCACGTTAAGCAAAGTGCACATGATGTTAGCGCCTGGTGTGCCAGTTGCGACCCATCATCCGCAACGAACGAAGTTGCCGGAAATAGCTACAATGGACAGACATTGGTGTGATTACGGTATTTTTGGAAATGCGCCCGGAGACAGGGTGCCGAGCCCGTGAAAAAAGCAGACCGGCGCACGCGTGCCGGCCCGGCCGTCCACAGGCTCCGGACAGCAGCTTACCCGGCATTCCGAGCCAGCAACATCTGTCCGGGAGGGCTACCGGCGCTATCGGAAACCAAACCGCATGAGGTCCCATTGAAGAAACCGGCGGGGCGCAATTGCACACCGGCTTCGCATCGCGTCGCGCGGGACCGGGTGTTTTTACCTTGCCGTTTGGCCTTTTTTCCGGGACCCTAGGTTGCAGGATTCCCACCGCCATGAGGATGATCATTTCCCTCATCCTGTTCCCGCTGGCGCTGAATGTCATGGCGTGCGGCCTTTCGGCCCAGGTGCCCGGGACGCCGGCGCCGGGAGCCCCTCTACCGGCAGACAGCCCGCAGGAGACGGCCGCGCCCGAACTGTTGCCCCGCAGCGACGCGCTGCCCGACCCCGCGCCGTTATACCCGAACCTGAGCAAGACCCCCAAAGCAAGCCGCCCGGCCGTGTCGGCCGAAGCGGCGCCTGCACCCACACCGTACGTTTCCCCGGAAGAACGGCGGGTCATCCAGCAACGTTTGGATAAAATCCGGGCGCTGGCCAGCCGCAACCCGGAATCGATTTCCCTGTTGAAACTGGCCAGCACGGCTTTGAGCGTGGAAGCGCGTCGCAACTACCTGCGTGCGTACTACGTCACGGTGTGCATGCGGATGCGGCAAATGGAACCCCGGCTCGGGGGTTACATCCGAGAGTTTGAGCGTGAACGCATCCGGGCCATCGGCCGCTCCAAGGCCCCTCAGATCCCGACCCATTCTCGAGATGGTTGAGCCGGCTGTATTTGTACCTCCGGCCCAAAGACAGCTCAACCAACGTGAAAACCGATGTAGGACCGGCGGAGCCGGCCGGCGCAAATCCGGTCTGCCGCTCGCTACCCCGGGATCTCCGGCCCCATCTGGAAGCGAATCGCCTCTTTCGCTTTGTGGTTGAAGTTGGCGGGCTGGTACAGCACCGCGGTATGCCCGCCGACATCGGTTATGGTCACCCGAAAAATGCGCAAGGTGGTTTCCGGGTTGTAAAGCCACGGCAGCGCCTGCGGATTGGCGGGAACCAGTGACGATAATTTGGTCCAGTAGGTGTGATCCAGCTGCGGCTGGCGGTCCTCCAGGATCACAACCGGGGCCGTGCTGCTTACCTCTTCGATCTTGATGTCCGCCAGGGGTGTGGGTTGTTTCACCCGGATGCTGAACTGCCATCGCACGAAGTTGCGCCCGCCGCGCCGGAAGGTGGTTAAGCCGGATTCAGTGACCACGTACCGGTCATCTTCGGCCTGGGCGAAGGTTCCTCCGAGCATGGTAAGACGGATATGGCTGCCCCCGGCGATTGGCACGGTGGTAGAATGTTCGACGTGCGTGCACGCCGCCAGCATGCTGCAACCTGCAACTAACGCGGCCATGGCTTCTCTGAACATCCTGGAAGCATGACGAAGGCAACGGGCCGGGGCCAGTTTTTATTACACGCGGGAAACCATCGGCGAACCGGTTGCCGGGTTGCCGGCGATGCATTCCGGAATGAGCGAACGCTACGCGGAACGACCTGTCAGTTTGGCCGATGGCTGCCGGGACGGGCTAAGCCAAGGCCATGCCAGTCCTCCCGGCTGAAATCCGGGGCTGCCGAGACGTTTTCTTGCATTGTCGGGGCGCTAACCACTAACCTGAACATCATGTTCAGAGGAGGGATTCAAAGCCGCGTCAGCCGAGGTGCGAGCAGGCCGGTTGCCGGAGCACGTGGCTTAAGCAGCGGGCCCCGTTTACCCTTTGCGGGTGCGGAACCGGTTCGCTCGCGGGAACGTTATGCTGTCTGCACCAATTGACCACCGGCTGATTTCAGAGAGCAACCTCGGCCTGAAGGCAGGCAATCTGCGGATCATCCTGCGGCCCAGCACCCGTGCGCGCAGGCTCATTCTCCGGCTGTTGAACGCAGACACGCTTGAACTGGTGCTGCCCCGGGGTGTACGTCTGACGCAAGCCGCCGATTTCCTGGACAAACATGCCGCCTGGATCCGCGAAGCCCGTGAACGCTGGGCCACCTGTCCCGGGGGAGGCGAGCGCGGCCTTCCGAGCCGGATCCACCTGCCCGCCATCGAGGAATCATGGCAGGTGAAAGGCATTTTCGCGCTGGGGGACAAAGTCCGGCTCCTCGAACGGTCATCGGGCCACTTGCTCGAACTCCATGGAAGCATCGATCGAGCGCACCTGTGGTCTGCGCTCCTGCAAACCTGGCTTAAAAAAAAGGCGAGCCTCGTCCTGGTACCGTGGCTGGAACGGATCGCGAACCAGACCGGCCTTCATTACCGGCGGGTCACCGTGCGCCTGCAGCGGTCGCGCTGGGGCAGTTGCTCGTGCCGGCAGCACATTAACCTCAACGGCCGCCTTTTACTCGTTGCGCCCGAACTCGTTGAGTACCTTCTGATCCACGAACTGTGTCACACCCAGGAACTGAATCACTCCGGCCGCTTCTGGCGCCTGGTCGAACGGCACTGTCCGGAATACAAAACTCTGGACCGCAAGCTCAACCTCGCCAGCCGCGAGTTGCCGCAGTGGAGCCAGTTCCAAAGCTACAGGTAAGGTGGTGAGTTCGGGGTTTGGCGTTCGGAGTTCGGAGGGGTCATAGAACCAGGTCCGATCTCCCGCGAGGGTACATTTAAAGGGGGAAGACGGAATCATCCGCAGAACACGCAGAAGGACGCAGAAAAGAGAAAACATCCACAGATTACACAGATTAAGGGGCACACGACGGGAAGGCTGGATTCCAAGCTTGACATGGGCATCTCGCCCCCATGCTGCCGCTCCGAACTCCGAACTCCGAACTCCGAACTCCGAACTCCGAACGCCGAACGCCGAACGCCGAACGCCGAACGCCGAACGCCGAACGCCGAACGCCGAACGCCGAACGCCGAACGCCGAACTCCGAACTCCGCCAGCCATCCGATGGGTGGCTGCAATTCGATCTGTTCTTACTGAAACCGCGGCGTTTGCAAACGAGGCGTGGACAGCCCC
>Ga0213876_10002643_pt1 | contig 10472 bp, 10 predicted proteins | sample BarmaccomBMRX_R9_FD_160113 | JGI IMG/M metagenome (GOLD analysis project Ga0213876, IMG submission 160113) | Root-associated microbial communities from Barbacenia macrantha in rupestrian grasslands, the National Park of Serra do Cipo, Brazil - RX_R9 | ecosystem: Host-associated > Plants > Roots...
TCAAAATAATACTCAGATTCTGCTGAAATCGATATAGTCCGTCTTCGGAATACTCTCCACTCCTACCTGCCTTAACATTGTGACCAGTTGGCCGCGGTGATAAGTGCCGTGATTAGATAAGTGTAGGATAATGTATTTAACCGGCTGGATAAAAGCTTCTCCTTTGATATTCTTGTATGGGAGTTCTCTTTCAAGGTCTGCTTCCGTTGCATTTTCAACCCATTCTTTCCAGGTTGTATTCTGTGCCAGCAGGCCGTTGGCGATATCGTTCATGGAAGGATGGAAACTGAGGCTGGGGATCACCATCTGCTCATGCATGTGCAGCCGTTGCCACCATACACTCGATGCGTCCCACATATGCAGGCAGGTCTTCTGGATAGACGGAAAACTGCTTTTGATCTCCTGCTCCTGCAGCACCGGGCCCAGGTTGAGGATCACATCGAACAATTTTCGGTTGGCCCAGTATTCAAACGCGGAATAAGAGGTTAATAATTGTTTCATGTTCAAGTTATTTTTGGAGACTGTTATTTACAAAACCTTTTCGCATGAACTAAAACCTCATCGTAGCCAGCGTCTGGCATCCCTGTCTGTGAGAACGAAAGCAAACCTGGATTGGATTTTATAGCTTGTAAATAGGGATCATATTTTGCAAGGATCATCAACTGACTAAGAATTAATGCCGACGTTGATCTGGAAGAGCCAAATATCGACGGATAATTTAATTGTATAGAAAATTTATCCAGAACAACTCTTGCAAATACAAGCTTTTGTTCGTTATCCAATTGGTTAAGTATTTTTTCCTGCGTGCATATCATATCAAAAAGATGCCAATCATTTGCAAATTTTCCTTTTAGAATATCCGTTGAAAGTCCTTCTGCACAGCAGGGTTGTTTTTGATTATAGTAGTTCACCAATGCCGCACCGGCATCAGTTCTTTTTAATAATTCTGTATTGACATTGAGCCTGGGGAGCACTTCATTTCTTCCTTGAAATTTGCCATCCCGCAAAAACATATTTATCAGGCAGGGATTAGTCTCCAGGGTTTGAATAAGCCCTAACGTACTCATGCTTTTCAACGTATTGTCCGGCACCTGGCAAATAGAATAGATCGAATCCAATCCGCCCGCAAGCCCTGCCTGGTTCCAGGCAGTGGTACCTGGTAAAAAGGGGTATGTGTATTTATCCGCTGCATTCACAACCGCTGCGCATGAACAACTGGCATTAGGCTGATATTCATTGGTTTTCTCACAACCAGGACTTACCAATACAACTATCATGCAGGCGAAAAAAATATTCTTCATCTAAATGAGTTTTTTGATATCGGACAGTTTCCGGTGTAGGCCTGATTCAAATGCAGGATAAGAGGTTAATAATTGTTTCATGATTCATGTTACTTTTGGAACAATTAACCCGGCGCTCCGTTCAGGCGCTCAATCCAAAAATAATGAAAAAGTTCCCGCTTACCGGTGTCAGTTCGGTGGCCATGCATGCTGCCGGGCACGAAAATGCAGAGTACTCGCATCTCACCCCCATCTTCGCCACATCCACTTTTACTTTCGATTCTGCAAAGCAGGGATCGGATCGTTTTGCTGGCGCAGACAAAAGCAGGATCTACAGCCGCTGGGGCAATCCTACTTTCACTACCGCAGAACAAACCATCGCCGCGCTGGAAACATTCGGCCTTACCAATGCCGACGGAACTCCCATGCAGGCCAAAGCGCTGTTGCATGCCAGCGGGCAGGCTGCGATGACAACGTTATTCCTCGGCACGCTGAAAGCAGGTGATACCATACTCACCCACTATTCACTCTACGGCGGTACGTATGAACTGATGAACAAAGTGCTGCCGGCTACCGGCATTAATACAAGGATCATCGACATGCACGATCTTAACCTGGTAGAACAGGCTCTGAGATCGGATGCCACCATTAAACTGCTGCACATTGAAACACCGGCAAATCCGACCATTCAATGCGTCGACATCGAAGAGATCACGGTACTGGCGAAGCAGTTCAATAAACTGGTATCGGTAGACAACACTTTTGCCTCGCCATATCTGCAGCAGCCATTCAAATACGGGGTGGATTTTGTGTTCCATTCCACCACCAAATTCCTGAACGGCCATGGAACGGCCATCGGCGGCATACTGCTGGGCCGCGACCTGGAACTGATGAATGGTGCCATGTGGAAATGGCATATCCTGCTCGGGGGTAACAGCAATCCTTTCGATGCTTTCCTGCTCACGCAGGGATTAAAGACCCTGGAGCTGCGCATGGAACGTCACTGTCATAACGCAATGGAAGTGGCGGGCTATCTGGCAGATCATTCAGCCGTTGCGCTCGTTAATTACACGGGTCTGGCATCGCATCCCGATCATCATATCGCCGCGAAACAGATGCGGCATCCCGGCGCCGTGATGAGTTTTGAATTGAAAGGCGGACTCGATGCCGGCAGAAAATTCGTCGACGCACTGCAGATGTGTGTGAGGGCAGTATCGCTGGGCACGGTGGATACATTGTTATCGCACCCCGCTACGATGAGCCATATGTCGATGCCAAAAGAGGAAAGACTTAAATACGGGATCACAGATGGCCTTATCCGCCTGAGCGTTGGCATTGAAAATATCGCCGATATATTAGCCGATTTTGAGCAGGCGCTGGCTAGGTATCCGTTTCCTTAGAACCCAATCTGACCGCAAAGGCGCCAAGGCGCAAAGCCACGCGGGGGATGGTTGTCTATACCTTCCTCGTTCAGCTTCGCGCCCTGGCGTCTTTGCGGTTAGATTTACCGAGCACCTAACCCCCGCAACACAATAAAATTTAGCCGCCAATTTACTTTTGCCCGGTAAGTGTTTACATTTATCAGGCTTTTCATCCAAAATCAACGACATGAGAAAACTTTACCTGGCCGTAGCCTTGTTTGCTATTATGGTTGCTGCAATTGCACAGCGAAAAAATACCGTTACGGCACCTGATCGTTTTGCAGGACTGGATACCGCTTTTGAAAGAGTGCTGAAAGACTGGAACGCGGCCGGTTTTGCAGTAGCGGTGGTAGAAAAAGACAAGATCGTTTACGCTAAAGGTTTCGGTTATCGGGATTTCGAGAACAGGATACCGGTTACGCCGGCCACCATGTTCGCCATCGGCAGCTGCACCAAAGCATTTACCGCCGGCATGATAGGTCTGCTTGCCAAACAGGGCAAACTCGATATCGATAAACCTGTTCGCAACTACCTGCCCGACCTGAAATTCTACAACGAATCCATGAACAACAGCATTATTCTGCGGGATATGATGAGCCATCGCACAGGTCTGCCGCGACATGATTTTTCCTGGTACAGTTTCCCCAGTCATTCGCGCGACAGTCTTATGCAACGCATCCAGTACATGGAGCCTACTTATCCTGTAAGGGAAAGATGGCAGTATAATAATTTCATGTTCCTGTTGCAGGGAACAGTAATCGAAAAACTCACCGGCAAAAGTTGGGAAGATAATATCCGCGACAATATTTTCCGTCCGCTGAATATGAGCAGTTCCAATTTTTCCATCGAGGATCTGGAACGGACAGCCGAGCCCGCACTGCCTTATGGATTGAAAAAAGACAGCGTCATAAAAAAGCTGGACTATTATCATATCGATGCCATGGGGCCGGCCGGCAGTATCAACAGCAATGTGCTGGAGATGAGCAACTGGGTAAGTGTCTGGATCAATGGTGGCAAATTTCAGGGCAAAGAAATCCTGCCTGCGTCCTATGTTACGGACGCGATGAGCTCGCAGATGGTCATCGGCGCCGGCCTGCCCTCGAAAGAGCAGCCTGATATCCATTTTGCTAATTATGGTTTTGGCTGGATGCTCGCTTCCTACAAGGGCCATTACCGAGTAGAACACGGGGGTAATATCGATGGGTTCTCTGCGAGTACCTGCTTTTTTCCGACAGACAGTATCGGCATCATCGTGCTCACCAATCAGAATAGTTCACCGGTACCATCGATCGTTCGCAACCTGATAGCCGACAGATTGCTCAAACTGCCTTATTTCGACTGGAGCACCGATCTGAAGCGCAATGCAGAAAAAGCAAAAGCTGCCGCAAAAGATACCGAGAGATCAAAAACAAGTAATCGCAAACTTCATACTTCGCCATCGCATCCCCTGGCAGACTACGAAGGACTGTACAGTAACCCCGGTTATGGCAGCATCGATATCAGTCTGATCAACGATTCATTGTTCGCCAGAATGGGTAGAGACCTGACATGGCTGAGGCATTATCATTACGATATTTTCGAACCTTTCAGCAGCGATCCGAAAGACGGGATCGACACTACAGACAAAAGTAACCTGCGCTACCAGTTCCAGATGAATACTTCCGGTGAGATCGACGCCGTAATGGTACCACTCGAAGGAAGTCTGGCTCCGCTAAAGTTCACCAGGAGCCCCAAAGCGAAAGAGCTCACAAGTAATGAACTTGCTAAATATATCGGCGACTACGAGATCAGTGGGGTTACGGCAAATATTTATACGAAAGGCGGAAAAAGCCTGTACCTGCTCGTGCCCGGGCAACCTGAATATGAACTCGCAGCGCTGGGCGCCGATAAATTTTCCATCAAGGCAGCGAGCGGCTTTTATCTTCAATTCGCGCTAAATGAGAAGGGTGAGGTGACAGGCCTCACATTCATGCAGCCCAACGGCAATTTCAAAGCCAAAAAGAAATAGCATGCGGAAAATTATCCTGGTATCCTTCGCTTTTGTGGGCCTGGTTGCCTGCAGGCGTTATGATTATGACACCATCATCCGCAACGGAACGGTGTACGATGGAAATGGCGGCGTGCCTTATAAAGCGGATATCGGTATAAAGGGAGACATGATCGCTTTTATCGGCGACTTATCCAAAGCAACCGCAAAAGACACCGTAGATGCCAGCGGTAAAGCGGTGGCACCGGGTTTTATCAATATGCTCAGCTGGTCGCCGGTATCGCTGATCGAAGACTATCGTTCGATGGGCGAACTCAAAGAAGGTGTTACGCTCGAGGTGTTCGGCGAGGGCGAAAGCATGGGTCCGCTGAATGAGCGGATGAAAAAAGATATGCAGGATGATCAGCCGATCTTCAAATACAAGGTCGACTGGACCAGTCTCGGGGGCTATATGCGGTCTATGGAAAAACGCGGCATCAGCGTTAATATCGCTTCTTATGTTGGCGCCACTACTATCCGCACCAATGTGGTAGGCGAAGATGACCGCGCTCCCACCGCTGCTGAGCTCGACAGTATGAAATTGCTGGTGCGTGAAGCCATGGAAGAAGGCGCATTGGGCGTAGGTAGTTCACTGATCTATCCGCCCGCTTTTTTTGCCAAAACAAATGAACTGATCGAACTCTGCAAGGCGGCTGCGCCCTATGGCGGCGGCTATATCTCGCATATGCGCAGTGAAGGCAATAAACTGAATGAGGCCGTGGAAGAGCTGATCACGATAGCAAGGGAAGCAAAAGTGCATGGCGAGATCTATCACCTGAAAGCCGCAGGTATAAGCAATTGGGGCAAGATGGACAGCGTGATCAGGCGGGTGGAGCGGGCAAGGAAAGAAGGTATCGATATTGCAGCCAACATGTATACCTATACCGCCGGCGCCACCGGAATGACTGCCGCATTTCCACCTTCATTGCAGGACGGCGGATTTGGAAAACTCTGGCAACGCCTGCAGGATCCGAAGACCAGGGAAGAAACAAAAAAAGCAATGAAGACAAATGCGCCCGACTGGGAAAACCTGTACTATGGCGCCGGCTCTGCTGATAAAGTTTTACTACTGGGTTTTCGGCGCGATTCACTGTTCAAATATGCCGGCAAATCACTGGCCGAAGTGGCCCGGATCCGGAACACCAGCCCTGAAGACGCCGCTATCGATCTGATCATCCAGGATAGCAGCCGCGTGGAAGTTGCTTATTTTTTAATGAGCGAGGAAAATGTAAAAAAGCAGCTCGTATTGCCCTGGGTCAGCTTTGGTTCGGATGCGGCATCGATGGCTCCGGAAGGTAAATTCCTGAAACAAAGCGCGCATCCCAGGGCTTACGGAAATTTTACCCGGGTGATCGGGCATTACTCGAGAGATGAAAAACTTCTTTCCCTGCAGGAAGCCATCCGGAAACTGACTAAACTTGCAGCGTCCAGTTTGCATATCAGCAAGCGCGGTGAGCTTAAGCCTGGGTATTTTGCGGATATCATTGTGTTCGATCCCGCAACCGTGAATGATAAAGCTACTTATGAAAGACCACACCAGTATTCGGAAGGCATGCTGCATGTTTGGGTGAACGGGGTGCAGGTTTTGAAGAACGGTAATCATACGCTGGCCAAACCCGGTAGATTTGTGAAAGGTCCGGGTTATAAAAATTAAAACATGAGCATCAAGATCAGGAAAGCAGAAAGAAAAGATTGCGCAAGACTATTGGAATTGATACAGGAACTGGCCGAATACGAACGCGCGCCGCAGGAAGTAACCGTTACGCTGGAGCATTTTGAAGAAAGCGGTTTTGGTGACAAACCTGTATGGTGGGCTTTTGTGGCCGAAGTGGATGGAAAAGTAGAAGGATTTGCCCTATACTATATCCGCTACAGCACCTGGAAAGGACAACGCATGTACCTCGAAGACCTGCTGGTGACCGAAAAAATGCGCGGGCAGCAGATCGGCAAAATGCTCGTGGATCGTTTGATCGAAGAAGCAAGAGAAAAAAAATACGGCGCCATCGTATGGCAGGTGCTCGACTGGAACGAACCCGCGATCAATTTTTATAAAAAATACGATACGAAGTTTGACGCCGAGTGGGTCAACTGCACGCTGGCGATTAACAATTACTAATTGCTAATTATTAATTACTAATTGCGACCTCAATGGTTTGTCTTTAGGAGCAAGTGACACCCCTAAACTAAGCCCCCCACCCTGAGGAACATAATAGGGCGCAAAAGAAACCCTTGCGTCGCGGGCTTTGCGCTTGAATAATTCAGGCACCAATATCCCTGAAGTACTGCCGGCGATCATTCCCACGATCACATCCGTTTTGAAATGTCGGCCTGACTGGATCCGGAAATAGCCGGTGAGCAAAGGTGGAATGGCAGCCAATGTATAAAGTCCGATGCGCGGCCAGCCTTTGATATCATGGTAATCCGTAAATACCTTAACGGCGAAGAATGTAGCGGTTGCACTGAATGATACATGCCCGCTGAAAAATGATTTTGTCATCCCTACCCCCGACCGCGCTACCGAATCGAGATACGGATTATAGGCGAGCGGTCTTGGGCGGCGTACCGCGAGAATGGCGCCGAAATACAGCATATTGTCGAATGCCTGCGATGCCATATATAAAGTAAGCAGGTCTACCCAGTCTTTACGGGTATGCTTGTCCAGAGCGAGCAGTACAGGACTCGCCACAGAAAAATTCAGGAAAAAATCTCCGGCACTGGCGGCGGCAGGAAAGCCCGAAGGATTGCGCAGTGCAGTTGGCCGGTCGAACGAATTAATATCGTTGGGGTTTAACTTGAGCGCATCGGAAGGTGTGAGCCTTGCGTTCTCATCCAATGCCTTGAATGCCATCGAAGATCCTACTACAGCAGCTGCAGCCAGCGGTAACTGGTACTTGGGATGCATGTTATACACCTTGCTCTTGTATAGGTAATCGGGTGATTTGCTGCTGACAGGAGCTGGGGGAATACCAACAGGCACGGCGGCAATAACCAGGCTATCGCTCTGTGAAAAGCTCTGGATGGCGAAAAAAAGAAGGCATAGTACGGCAGTAACGATTCGCTTCATGCCCGAAAAAGAAAAAAACCGTGCCAGCGAAACGCTATACGACCTATGTCTCTATGTTCCTATGTGTTGAAAATCCGCGGGCTGGTAACAGCCTGAAGTTGCTATCACGCGGACATTTAACACATAGGGAACATAGGAATTATAGGCACATAGAACTGAACTAGCTTATACCATTGACCTCTGCTTCTTTGTGGATCTTCTGAACAAGGCCCTGCAGTACTTTGCCCGGACCCACTTCCGTAAATTCGTTAGCGCCGTCTGCTACCATGGCCTGTACGCTTTGTGTCCAGCGCACCGCACCGGTCAACTGGTCTATCAGGTTCTTCCTGATCTCGGACGGATCAGCGACTGCCCTGGCCACCACGTTCTGGCATACCGGACATATAGGGTCATTGAAAATAATAGCTTCTATCGCCGCAGCGAGTTCCTGCCTGGCCGGGGCCATCAGGGGTGAATGGAATGCGCCGCCTACAGGCAGCACCAGCGCCCGTTTGGCGCCCGCAGCTTTCATTCGTTCACAGGCGATCTCGATACCTTTGATAGAACCGCTTATCACCAGCTGCCCCGGACAATTGTAATTGGCGGGAACCACCACTTCGCCTGTTTCGGCACTTACCTCGGCACATACCTGTTCTACTTTTTCATCGGCCAGCGCCAGTACCGCAGCCATCGTGGAGGGTTGTATCTCGCAGGCTTTCTGCATGGCCTTTGCCCGGATGCTCACCAGTTGCAGCGCATCTTCAAAATTCAAAGCCTTATTGGCCACCAGTGCGGAAAATTCGCCGAGCGAGTGACCTGCTACCATATCGGGCCGTACATCGCCGATGGTTTCGTAAGCGATCACCGAATGCAGGAACACGGCGGGCTGGGTAATATCTGTGCGTTTGAGGTCATCGTCCGTGCCGGCGAACATAGTATCGCTGATGCGGAAGCCGAGTATATCATTGGCATTCTCGAAATATTCTTTTGCAAGGGAATTATTGTCATACAGGGCTTTTCCCATTCCCGGGAACTGAGAACCCTGGCCGGGGAAAATATAGGCATGCTTCATCGTTCGGAATTTGAACGAAAATAAATAAAATCCTGTGGCCCAGGCTCAGCCTAATTTTGCACTGATCAGTTTCAGAAATTCACTTCGCGTCGTATTCTTCAGGAATTCACCGTCGAATGCCGAAGTAGTGGTCACCGAATTCTGTTTCTGTACGCCGCGCATCATCATGCAGAGATGTTTGGCTTCTATCACTACCGCCACGCCCACCGGGTTAAGGGATTCTTTAATGGCTCCCAGGATCTGCGTTGTCAGTCTTTCCTGTACCTGCAGCCGGCGCGAATACACATCCACCACCCTGGCTATCTTGCTCAGTCCGGTGATCCAGCCATTGGGGATATAAGCGATATGCGCCTTACCGAAAAAAGGCAGCATATGGTGCTCGCACATGGAATACAGCTCGATATCCTTTACAATGATCATCTCGCTCACGTCTTCATGGAATTTCGCCGAATTAATGATCGCCGCGGCATTCTGCGAATAACCCTGTGTCATATACTGCATGGCTTTGGCTACACGCTCCGGCGTTTTCAGCAAGCCTTCACGCTCCGGGTCTTCACCCAATGCGCTCAGTACTTCTTGATAATTCCTGATCAGTCCGGATGTAGACTGTTCATCATAGCGTTCGGTCTTTGAATATGACATAAGATCGGTTTGATCTGCCCGTTCAGGCAGGGTATTCAACAAAATTCCTTTCAGTTTCGTACAGCCTCACGGTCAGCTCCAGTTTACTGTCGATCCGGGGGCGCAGCAGATCATGGATCACTTTTACGATATTTTCCGCCGTAGGATTCAACTCGGCAAATTCAACAGTATCCAGGTTCAGGTTCTTGTGATCGAAGCGGGCGATCACTTCTTCTTTCACGATATCGCTCAGGACCTTCAGGTCGATCACATACCCGGTAGCCGGATCGGGCTCGCCTACAAGCTTGACGATCAACTCATAGTTATGACCATGGTAATTGGGATTGTTGCAGAGGCCGAACACCGCATCGTTCTGCGCGTCGGTCCAGCCCTTGTTGTATAGACGATGAGCTGCATTGAAATGCTCTTTCCTGAAAACCGCTACTTTATGGGCCATCCTGCTGTTTTATGATCGATCGTATCGGTGCACTGCATCAGAAGTGTGCTGATCAAGTGCCAGGCAACGGGAAGCCTGCGTTGATAACGAGCCAACCCGAAGTTAGTCTGTTTTGGTAAGGATCGGGGGAGCAAATATTCGAAAGCCGGAAATTATCTGCCGAAATATTCTACATAAATGCGGGGCGTTTCGTAGAGTTTGATGCAATGCAGCTGTACCCCTTCAGGCAAATGCGGCTCCAGCTGTTGCCAGATAGCTATCGCAAGATTTTCCGTGCTGCACATCTTATCCCGCATAAAATCCACATCCAGGTTGAGATTCTTGTGATCGAGCCGGTCTACCGCCCACTGTTTGATCAGCTTGCTGAGCTTTTTCACATCATACAAAAACCCCGTGTCCGGATCGGGCTCGCCCTTGATCGTCACAAACAGGTCATAATTATGCCCATGCCAGTTCTCATTGGCGCAAATCCCGAATACCTCCTCGTTCCGCTCCCTGCTCCAGGCCGGGTTGAAAAGCTTATGGGCCGCATTGAAATGTTCCTGTCTGGTC